>Ga0182745_1001213_pt1 | contig 25375 bp, 18 predicted proteins | sample eDN3rd30CKraftBY_FD_128523 | JGI IMG/M metagenome (GOLD analysis project Ga0182745, IMG submission 128523) | Enriched backyard soil microbial communities from Emeryville, California, USA - eDNA 3rd pass 30_C Kraft BY (version 2) (version 2) | ecosystem: Environmental > Terrestrial > Soil >... | reverse complement strand
ACGACAGCAACCGAGACAACTGCGACTGACACAGCCGATACGTCACTGCCAGTGCAGGATGCCGCGCAGGGTCACGATGGCCAGGCGCAGGATGGACAGCCACGTGCCGGCCGCCGCCCTGCCGATAAACGTGGCCGTCAGCCGCGTCCGCGCCAGCGCGGCAACCGTGCCGAACTGGAGCTCGACGCCAACACCGAGGCCGCGCCGGAAACGGTCAACCTCGAGTCCGCCGTTGCCGAAGCCGGCGCTGCCGTTACCGTGGTAACCACCACGATTGCCGCTGCCGACGCCGTTCAGGTACCGGTCGCTTCGCTCGCCGCCGATTCGCTGGATACGGCCGCTACGCCGCCAGTGGAATTCGACGGGCAGAGCCTGGCCGCTGCGGCTGATTTCCCTGCCGAGCCCGCGCCCCAGGCTGCCGCCGCAAGCGACGCCGCGCCACAGCAGGATGCTTCCACCTGGCAGCCACAAGCCGAAGCGCCCGCCTCCCCCGTGGAAACGGCCTTTACGGAGCAGCCGCAGGAAACCGTCGCCGCGCAGGAAGACGCCGGCGTGCCGCCAGTGTTCGACGCGGCAGCAGAGGCTGGTGCAGAAGCTACAGAGACGCGCAGTGAGAGCGATGCCCAGGCAAACCTCGTAACCGCCCCCCTCGTCGAGGAAAATGCGGCACAGGACACGCTCGCCATCGCGGAGGAGGCCACCGAGGAAGCCACTGTCGTGGATACGGGCGTCGTGGAAGAGACCGTCGTGGATGCAAGCGTTGTGAATGAAAGCACCGTGGAGGAAACGGTTGTCGAGGAAGCCGTCGTGGCGCAGGACGCACAGGCCGAGGCAGACACTGCCGGCGACCAGGCAGCCACGTCCGCAAACGCGGGCACCGTCGAAGCACTGACGCCGCAGCCGCGTGAACGCAGGCGTGCGCCGAACGATCCACGCAACCGTGGCAACGCCGCGAGCGCCGCGCCGGTCAGCAACGAAGAGGCTTCCTGAAACGAAACGGCTGAAAGGCTGAAACAAAAGGGCCGCTGCAGGTATTCCCTGCAGCGGCCCTTTTTATTTCCGCGTTTTTTTTGCTGGTGGCTTATTTGCGATAGAGCAGCGAGAAATCCACCACCACGTTGGGATTGATGGTGGTGAGCGCGGCAAGATTGCGCAGTTCCTCCACCCCATCCTGCAACCCGAAGGATGCCGCATTCACGATCAGCGGCCGCGCCAGATTCACCTGCAGGGTATTGGCATCGAGCTTGACGATCTCGAGCTCCGCCTCCAACTCCTGTGTCATGCCATGCAGATCCACGCTTGCCGTATAGCTGCCGCTCACCGGCATGCCCGTCTGCATTTGCTCCAGGCCCTCGCCGTCCACCGTCACACTGATCGTGGCGGAGGGGAAGTCGGCCACCTGGAACACGATGTCGCGCATGCGCTCATCGCGGATTTCGACCGCCGTGTTCACCGTGCTCAGATCCAGTTGCAGCGTCGCCTTGTCGTCGGCACCGATCGCACCGCTGAGCCCCGTGATGCTGTTCACCTCGCTCACCGCCGCGTTCTTGCTGGTAACGTAGTGAAAGGACGACGCGCCGCCATCGAGCGTCCAGTCCGCCTGTGCCATTGCGGCGCCGCTCAGCAGCGCCACTGCCACACTCAGTTTCATCATCGTACGTGTCATGCGCATAACTCCTTTCGTTGTCTTGTCGAAAAGTAGACGGAGGAATCAGAGCTGGGCTTCCAGTTCGGGTACCGCCGTAAAGAGATCGGCAACCAGGCCGTAGTCCGCCACCTGGAAAATCGGCGCCTCCGGATCCTTGTTGATTGCCACGATGACCTTGCTGTCCTTCATGCCGGCCAGATGCTGAATGGCCCCTGAAATCCCGATCGCGATGTAGAGATCGGGCGCCACCACGCGGCCGGTCTGTCCCACCTGCAGTTCGTTGCCCACGTAACCGGCATCCACCGCCGCGCGCGACGCGCCCACCGCGGCGCCGAGCTTGTCGGCCAGCCGCTCGATGAGCGCAAAATTCTCGGCGCTGCCAAGGCCGCGGCCACCGGATATCACGATTTTCGCTCCTTCCAGCTCCGGCCTGGCGCTGCCGCTGAGCTGTTCCGACACGAAACGGCTGCGGCCATCGCCTTCAGGCAGGGGAATGTTTTCCATCGGCGCCGGCGCATCGGCGTTGCCGGCTTCCACGAACGAGGACGCGCGCAATGTCAGCACCTTGATCGGATCCTCGGACACCAGCGTGGCAAGCGCGTTGCCGGCATAGATGGGACGCACGAAGGTGTTGGCATCCTCGATGGCGATGACGTCGGAAAGCTGCGCCACGTCGAGCAGCGCCGCCACCCGCGGCAGTATGTTCTTGCCATTGGCGCTGGACGTGGCCAGCACCGCACGCGTCTGTCCATCGCCCGCAAGCGCGACCAGCAGCGCGCCTATGCGCTCGGGCGGTTGATGCGCGGCATCGGGCGCCTGCGCCAGCCATACCTTGCTCACGCCGGCGATATTGGCGGCGGCTTCGGCCACGACAGCGCAATCGCTGCCCGTCACCACCACTTCCACCGTATCGGCAAGCCGCAGGCCGGCGTTCACCAGCGCGCGGGTGGCATCCTTCAGATGCTTGTTGTCGTGTTCGGCGAGGACGAGCGCTTTCATGGCAACACCTTGGCTTCGTCGCGCAGTCTGGCGACGAGTTCACTGACATTCTGGACCTTGATACCGGCTTTGCGCAGCGGCGGCTCGCTCACCTTGACGCTGCGCAGATGCGTTTTGAGCTGCACGCCAAGCGCTTGTGCATCCAGGGTTTCCACCGGTTTCTTCTTGGCCTTCATGATGTCCGGCAGCTTGGCGTAGCGCGGTTCGTTCAAGCGCAGATCCGCCGTGACCACGGCCGGCAGGCTCAGTTGCAGCGTCTGCGCGCCGCCGTCCACCTCGCGGCTGACCGTGACGTGGCCGTCGCTCACTTCCACACTGGAGGCAAACGTGGCCTGCGGCAGATCGCACAGGGCGGCAAGCATCTGCCCCACCTGGTTGTTGTCGGAATCGATGGCCTGTTTGCCGAGCAGGATCAGGGAAGGCTGTTCGCGCCCCACTACCGCCTTGAGCAGCTTGGCCACGCTGAGCGATTCGAGATCGTCGGTGGCCTGCACGTGAATGGCGCGGTCGGCGCCGAGCGCCATGGCCGCGCGCAATTGCTCAACCACCTTGTCGGAACCGATGGACACCACCACGACCTCCGACGCCACGCCCTTTTCCTTGAGCCTGACGGCTTCCTCCAGGGCAATTTCACAAAAAGGATTCATCGCCATCTTGGCGTTGGACAGGTCGACGCCGCTGTTGTCGGTCTTGATACGAACCTTGATATAGGCATCGAGGGTGCGTTTTACGGCCACGAGAATGCGCATAAGCAGTATTGATCGGGTTTGTAGGGGAAAAATCCCGGTTTAGACGTAAGGTTTTCCCACAGGCGTGGGGCCAACCATTATAATGGCCAGCTTCCCCCAAATGACAGTTCAAGGACCCGGTTTTGTCTGATTCAACCCCTATCGAGCGCGAACGCATGGACTTCGACGTGGTCATCGTCGGCGCCGGCCCGGCCGGGCTCACCACGGCGTGCAGACTGGCGCAGCTGGCCCAGGCCCAGGGACGCGAACTCAATATCGCGCTGCTGGAAAAAGGCGCCGAGGTGGGAGCCCACATCGTGTCCGGCGCCCTGCTCGAAGCGCAGGCGCTTGGCGAACTGTTCGCAGACTGGCAACAGCGCGGTGCGCCGGTGTCGCTGAAGGTGAGCGGCGAAGACGTGCTGTATCTGCCGAGTGCCGGCGCCAGCGTGCGCGTTCCCGACCTGCTGGTGCCGCCCGATTTGCACAACACCGGCAAATCCTACGTGATCAGCCTGGCCAATCTCTGCCGCTGGCTCGCCGCGCAGGCCGAGGAACTTGGTATCAACGTGCTCACCGGCTTTGCCGCCTCGCATCTCTTGCTGGACGACGCCGGCGCTGTCTGCGGCGTGCGCACCGGCGATCTCGGCATACAGCGCGACGGCACGCCTGGGCCCAACTTCACGCCCGGCTACGAACTGTATGCACCCTACACCGTATTGGCGGAAGGCTGCCGCGGCCAGTTGGGCAAGGAAGTCATCGCACGCTACCGGCTCGACTCTGGGCGCGATCCGCAGCACTACGCGATCGGCCTCAAGGAAATCTGGGAACTGCAACCGGAACGCGCGCGCCCCGGCCACGTGCTGCACACGCTTGGTTGGCCGCTCAGCGAAAGCGGTACCACGGGCGGCGGCTTTCTCTACCACCAGGCGGACAACAAGGTGGCCGTGGGGCTGATCGTCGATCTCAACTACGAGAATCCCTGGCTCAATCCCTACGAGGAATTCCAACGCTACAAGCATCATCCGGTAATCAGCTCGGTGCTCGAAGGCGGCAAGCGGCTCAGCTATGGCGCGCGCGCGCTGGTCAAAGGCGGCCTGCAGGCCCTGCCCCGGCTGTATTTCCCCGGTGGTCTTCTGGTGGGCGACAACGCCGGCTTCCTCAATTTCCTGAAACTCAAAGGCACGCACACGGCGATCCGCTCCGGCCTGCTCGCCGCACAGGCGCTGATCGACGCGCTGGCGCAGGACGACCCGCCACGCGATCTCGAGGCTTACCAGCAGGCTTTCGAAGCCTCCACCCTGCACGAGGAATTGCACAAGGTGCGCAACTGCGGGCCCGCCGTGCATAAATTCGGCACGCTGCCGGGTGCTGCCTATAGTTGGTTCGACCAGGCACTCTGCGGCGGCAGGCTGCCGTTCACCCTGCACGACACCCGGCCCGATCACGCCTCGCTCAAGCAGGCCGATCACGCCCCCAAGCTGCACTATCCCAAGCCGGACAACGTGCTCAGTTTCGATCGCCTGAGCTCGGTGTATCTCACCGGCACTTTCCACGAAGAAAACCAGCCGCCGCATCTGGTGCTGCTCGATCCGCAGACGCCGGTTGAATTCAACCTGCCCCAGTACGACGAACCGGCGCAGCGCTATTGCCCGGCCGGTGTCTATGAAATCGTGCGCGATGACGGCGTGCCGCCGCGGCTGCAGATCAATGCGCAGAACTGTATCCACTGCAAAACCTGCGACATCAAGGATCCCACCCAGAACATCCGCTGGATCGCGCCCGAAGGTGGCGGCGGACCCAACTACCCCGACATGTAGGCCGCACCGATGGGCGTGCCGCAGGATGAGCTGACAGCGATCGACGCGGCACTCGGCGAAGGCGCCGTGGTGCTGGTACCCAACTACCGCGCCAGCGACCAGCTGATCGACCTGCTTTGCGCCAGGCGCGGCGCGGCACCGGTGCAGCGGCGTCCCGACGTGGTGGCCATCGACCTCTGGCTGCACGATCTCTGGCGCGAACTGGCGCGACTCGATAGCAGCGAAGCGCTGCAGGCGCAATTGCTGAGCCCCGCCGAGGAACATTTGTTCTGGCGCGAGGTGATCCAGACCAATGCGCCCGATCTGTTGCTGCTCAACCCGGAAGGCGCCGCCACCACGGCTTCCTCAGGCTACCGCCTGTTGCAGCAATGGCAGGTAGCGTTGACCGAAGTGAAACAGCAGCTTGGCGCCTTCGCCAGCGCCGAGCACGACGATCGCGCCCGCGCGCTGCAATGGTTCACCGCCTTTGCCAAGCGCTGCCAGGAGCAGAAGCGCCTGACGTTTTCCGCCATGCTGCAGGCGCTGCTCGGGCTGATCGATGCCGGCCACGCCAGCCGCCACGCCCTGTTACCCAGGCATATCATCCTGTGGGGCTTCGATGCCCCGCCGCCGCTCTACGACGCGCTGTTTGCCGCCTTGCGCAAAGCAGGCATCACGGTGCAGGGAATCGCACTGCCCGTTCACGCTCCCGCGCAAACCCTGCACCGCTATCTCGCCGTGGAAGAGGAATGCCTGGCGGCCGCCACCTGGGCCGCCGCCACGCTTGCGGAAAATCCCGCAGCCTGCATTGCCCTGGTCAGCCCCGACAGCGCCGTCATCAAAGGCCCGCTGACACGCGCCTGTAGCCGAACGTTCCACAACTCACCGGACCGCTTCACCAATACGCTTTCGGCGCCGCTGAGCAATGCCGCCTGGGTGCATGCCGCGCTGCAGGTGCTGGACCTGCGCCGCGAAACATTGCCCACGGTAACGCTGCTTGCCCTGTTGCGTTCCCCCTGGCTGCGCGGACAAGCGGAAGAACAGGACGCCCGCGCCGCGCTCGAACTGCGCCTGCGCCGCCCGCAGCGCGAACAGACACGCGTGAGTGAGCTGCGCTATCTCTGCACTCAACAGGATAGACTCTGGCATTGTCCGGTATTGGGCGACATGCTCGAACGCCTGCGCGATCTCACCCGGCGCCAGCCACGGCAATTGACGCTCAGCCAATGGCTGGCGCATTTCGAACAGGAATGGGAACTGCTGCTGCCGCGCGAAACTCTGCTGGCAAACGGACAGCGGGCGCTGCTGCAGGCCTGGGAAGCGCTGTTGCTGCAGCTCCATCGCAGCGAATCCCGCGAGATGCTGGACCGCAGCGCCGTGATCGCGCGGCTGCGCCTACATTGCCGTCATAGTGTCCTGCCGCTCGGCAAACGCCAGGCGCCGGTGCTCTTGCTGACGCCCACCACCGCCAGTGGTTTGCAGTTCACCCATCTGTGGTGCCTGCAAACCACGGATGAACATTGGCCCGGCGAACTGCGGCCCCATCCTTATCTGCCGCTTGCGCTGCAACGCGACCATGCCATGCCGGCGCATTCGCCGCAGGCCGCGCTGGAGGCGAGCCGCGGGTTGTTGCAGTCGCTGCGCGCGCATACCGCAACCGCCGTGATCTACAGCTACGCCGCCACGGCCGACGACCTGCCCCAACGCCCAAGCGCGCTGCTGCCGGCCGACATCGCCGTGGCCACGCCGCCGGCAGCCGCCGGCGCCGGCTTGCATCCCCTGGCCATCGCCCAGCTTGGCGCGCCGCTGGAAACGCTCGAAGACACCGCCTGGCATCCGCTCACGCAGGCGCCGGTGGATGGCGGCGCCTCGCTTATCGCCAGCCAGGCGGCCTGCCCGTTCCAGGCCTTTGCCCGGTATCGTCTGGGCTTACGCGAACTGCCGAGGCTCGGCTACGGCCTGCCGCCGCCGGCCATCGGCAATTGCGTGCACGAGGCCATGCAGGCGTTCTGGAACACGCTGCAAAGCAGCGAAACGTTGCACGGCATGTCTCCCGCCGCCCTGGAACGCCGCCTGGAAGACGCATTGGAACCCGCCCTGGCGCGCCTTGGCCGCGACTATCCGGAACTGATGACCCCCACGCTGCGGCAACTGGAAATGCAGCGGCTCAAACAATTGTTGCTGCGCTGGCTGGACGAAGAAAAGCAGCGCACGCCGTTCACACTGCTTGGCACCGAACAGGAATTGCCGCTGCGTTTGTCGCAGTTGCAATTGCGGCTGCGCATCGACCGCATCGATCTGCAGGCGGACGGCAGCGCGGTGATCGTGGACTACAAGACCGGCCGCAACGTCAGCGCCAGCTGGGACGACGAACGCCCGCAGGCGCCGCAGCTGCTGCTGTATGAAGCCGCCTGGTCGCAACAGTACGGCACGCCCTGCCAGGCGCTGCTCTACGCCCAGCTGCATCTCGAGGACCTACGCTACAGCGGCCTCAGCGCACAGGCAGGCAGCGTGCTGCCGGCCGATTACAAGCCCGTGCGCGGCGCCACGCCCGACTGGAGCACACAACAGCAACACTGGCAGCGCGTATTGACCCTATTGGCGGACGAATTCTTGCAAGGCTATGCCGCCGTGCAACCCGCGCGCCGCGACACCTGCACGCACTGCCCTTACGGCGCGCTGTGCCGTATCAGTACGCCGCTGTTGGCCGGAGCATTGCCATGAACCCGGTGATGGATGCCGCCCAGCGCGAAGAGGCGCTCGAGGTTGACCGTTCATTCTGCGTGCAGGCCCCCGCGGGCTCCGGCAAGACCGAGCTCTTGACCCTGCGCCTGCTCAAGCTGCTTGCCCACGTGGAGCGCCCCGAAGAAATCCTGGCGTTCACGTTTACCCGCAAGGCGGCCGCGGAAATGCGCGAGCGCCTGCTGCACAGCCTGCGCGCCGCGCGCGAACGCGCAGCGCTGCCGCCCGAACAACGTCCCGCGCTGCAGGCGCACCAGCAGCGCAACCACGAACTTGCCGGCGCCGTGCTGGGACGCGACGCCGCCTGCGGTTGGAATCTGCTGGAAAATCCGCAGCGGCTGCGCCTGACCACGATCGACAGCTTTACCGCCTGGCTCACGGCGCAACTGCCGCTTGGCGCCAGCCTCGGCGCGCGTGCCACGCTCACCACCGACATGGAGCCGATCTTCAGGGTCGCTATCCAGAACACCCTGCGCCGCCTCGATGCGCAGGATGGTTTCGGTGCCGCCCTGCGCGCCCTGCTGCCGCACCTGCAGAACGATCTCGGCAAGACGCAGCAACTGCTGCTGATGCTGTTGCACAAGCGCGAGCAATGGCTGGAACTGGCATTGACGTTGCAGCAGGATCCGGGCCAGGCGCGCAGCGCCATGGAAAACACCTTGCAAGCGCTGCTCGACGAGGAACTCGCTGAACTGCACACGCTGCTTGCTCCTTACGCCGGCGCGCTGTTCCCGTTGCTGCGCTTCGCCAGCACGCAGCTGGCCACACAACCCGACCACGAATTGCATGCGCTTGCCGCCCTGCCCGGCCTGCCGCCGTTTACCGCCGACGCATTGCCGCTGTGGCAGGCGCTTGGCCGCTTTCTGTTGGTCAAGAGTGGGGAAGGCTTTCGCCGCCGCCTCACCGCCAAGGAAGGCTTTCCCGCCAAAAGCGCCGCCAGGGACAAGCAGGAGGAACAGGCCTTCGCCATGGCCAAGGAAGACTTTGCCACGCTGTGCGCCGCGCTCGACGCGGCAGGCACGCTGCCGGCGCTGCAGCGCCTGGCCTACCTGCCGCCCGCGCACTACGACGAACACCAGTGGCAGCTCCTGAGCGCGCTGTGCACCCTGCTGCCGCTGCTGGCCGCCGAACTGAACCTGGCGATGCAGGAAGCCGGCCTCGTGGACCATACCGAAACCAGCCTGGCGGCACTGCGTGCCTTGGGCAGCGAGGAACATCCCACCGACCTGGCGCTGCGGCTCGACTACCGCATCCGCCACATCCTGGTGGACGAGTTCCAGGACACCTCCATCATCCAGTTCCTGCTGCTGGAACGCTTGACTGCCGGCTGGGAAAACGGCGACGGCCGCACGCTGTTCATCGTTGGCGACGGCATGCAAAGCTGCTATGCCTTCCGCAATGCCAAGGTCAGCCTGTTCCTGCGCGCGCGCGATCGCGGCATCGGCGCGGTGCGCCTTGCCCCGCTGCAGCTACAGGTGAACTTTCGCAGCGATGCCAGCATCGTCAACTGGGTCAATGCCGTGTTCGGCCAAGCTTTTCCGCAACAGGACGACCTACGGCGCGGCGGCGTGTGCTACAGCGCCAGCACCGCGCGCGAAACCGCCACACACAGCGATGGCGTGCATTGCCGCCTTTGGGTGCAGCCGGCACAGGACAAAAGCGACAGCATCACGCGGCGCAGTCACGAGGCTGGGGAAGTGGCGCGGCTGTGCGGTGAACTGCAGGCGCAGGACCCACAGCGCAGCATCGCCATCCTGGTGCGCAGCCGCACGCAGTTGCGCGCGCTGGTGGCGGCGCTGCGTGCGCAGGGACTGCGCTGGAACGCCAGCAAGATCGACCCCTTGCTGTCCTACCCCGTAATAGGCGATCTCTTCACGCTGCTGCGCGTATTGCTTTCGCCCGGCGATGCCATTGCCTGGCACGCCCTGCTGCGCTGTCCCTGTATCGGCCTGACGCTGGGCGATCTGCTGGTTCTGGCACAACACGGACACACACAGCAGCAAAGCCTCTGGAGCAGCCTGCAGGAGTGTGAATCCATCGCGGCATTGAGCGCCGACGCCCAGGCACGGCTGGCACGTAGCGTGCCCGCCCTGCAGCGCGGCCTGGCCTTGCGTCAGCAGCGGCCGTTGCGCGAACTGCTCGAGAATCTGTGGGTGGCGCTTGGCGGTCCCGCTTGCATCGACGATCCGCTCCTGCTGCCGAACGTTGCCGAGTTTTTCACGCTGGTGGAGGAACACGCCGCGCATGGCGACATCGAGGATCTGCGGCCGCTGGAAGACAAACTGGCCAGGGCGTACGGCAGCGCGGTGGACGCCTCGGTCACGCTGCAGCTGATGACCATCCACAACGCCAAGGGGCTGGAATTCGACACCGTGATCCTGCCGGCGCTGGATGGCCTGACCCGCAGCAGCGAGCGCGAACTGCTGCTGTGGCACGAACACCTCGATGCCGACAATCACGGCCACCCCCTGCTCGGCCTGTTGCCGGCCCGGGGCGCCGCCGACGATCCGCTGTACGATTACCTGCAGTTCGAACACAAGCAGCGCGACGCCCTGGAAGCCACCCGGCTGCTCTACATTGCCGTGACGCGCGCGGCGCGCAGCGCCTGGCTGTTCGGTTACGTGTCCGCCGCGGATACCGGCTACACCTGTGCCGCCAACTCGCTGCTGCACTGCATCCTGCCGGCATTGCAAGAGGCGCCGGAAAGGCTTGGCGTCAGTTTCGTCGCGCCGTCCCTGCCGCCGTCGCCACCACACGTGGAGGCCAGCCCCAAACTCGCCACCCAGCCGCTCCTGCGCCTTGCCGCCGATTGGACACCCCCTGCCCTGCCGGCATTGCTGCCCACAGTGCCGGCCGCCTTGCCGATGGAACCCACCCACACGCAGCCCCTGGCGCGCACCATCGGTGATCTGGTGCATCTGGCGCTGAAGCATCTGGCACAGCGCCGCGCACTGCCGCCGCTGGCAACGGCGCCCTGGTGGCGGCAGCAGCTTGCACCGCTGTGCGCGGACGACGCCAGCCTGCAAACGGCGCTCGATACGGTACGCGCGCAGCTCGACGCCTGCCTCCAGGATCCCGCGCTTGCCTGGCTTTTTGCCGGCGACCTGCGCGAGGACGCCTGCGAACTGGCGCTGGTGGACTACGGCAGCGGCGAGCGCCGCGACTACGTGGTGGACCGAACGTTCATCGACCGTGAGGGCGCGCGCTGGATCATCGACTACAAGTCCGCCCAACCCAATGCCGGCCAGCCGATGGAGGATTTCGTGGCCGGGCAATGCGCCGCCTACCAGGAACAGCTGCGCCTGTACGCCAGGCTGCTGCGCCAGGATGCCCAGCCGCTGCGCTGCGCCCTGCTACTGACCGCCCTGCCCGCCCTGGTGGAATTGCCATCCTAGAATGGACAAGCTTCCAAGAATGGACAAGTTCCCAAGCGGGAGTCTATGCTCACGCTCCGACGCCAGTCCCCGGCTTGCCCATAACAATCAAAATCGATGACCGTCAACATCGAGACAACCAAGAAGGTATTCCCATGAGCCTCTCCCTGTCCCGCCGCAAACTGCTTGCCGCCGCTTCCGCCAGCGCCTTTTTCGCCCCCTACGTGCGCGCTGCCCAGGAACAGCAGGCGCCGATCCGCCAGGGCCGCCTGCGGCAGAGCGTCATGGCTTCGGTGTGGGGCAACATGGGTCTGGGTTTCGAAGAACGCTGCGACATTCTCGCCACCCTGGGTTTCGCGGGCATGGACCTGCCGCAGCCCAACCAGCTTTCCATCCTGCAGGACTACGGCCTGGCGCCCGCTCTGATGACCGGCACCGGCACCAGCTTCGAGAACGGCCTGATCCGCCGCGAACTGCACGACAGCATCGAGGAAGCCACCCGCGCCGGCATCGACATGTGCGCGGCGGCGGGCTGCCCCAACCTGATCGCCCTGCCCGGCGAACGCCGCGGCATGTCGCGCGAGGAAGGCAAGGCCAACGCCATCGAAATACTCAGCCGCGTGGCGCCGTACGCCGAGGAAAAGGGCGTGAACGTGTGCATGGAAATCACCAACTCCAAGGTGGCCGCCGACAATCGCACCGATCAGGTGTTCGACGACATTTACTGGGGCTTCGACGTCTGCCGCGGCACGGGTTCGTCGCGGATCAAGGTGCTGTATGACTGCTACCATGTGCAGATCGCCAACGGCGACGTGGTGCGCACGCTGCGCGAGAACCTGGACCTGGCCTGCCACATCCACGTGGCCGGCGTGCCCACCCGCGAGGAAATCGATGCCGGCCAGGAACTGAACTACCACTACATCGCCCAGGAAATCGCCGACATGGGCTACGAAGGTTTCGTGGCACACGAATGGCGCCCCGGTCCCAACCGCAACCCGATACTGAGCCTGGCCACCTGCTTCGACATTCTGGTGGTATGAGCCTCGCGGCGGCGTCCCGCCCGCCGCCCCTTTGCTTGGAACGGTCCCGCGCAAAAACGCTATAATACGGTGCTTCTCCACACCGAACGCGCAGGCCAGCCATGACCGAACAAAGCACCGAGAACGTCAACGTTGCCGCCTATCAGCCCCTGGTCACGCCAGAGGCGCTCAAGGCGCGCCTGCCGCTGTACGGCAGCACGCTGGACCACGTGCGCGCCAATCGCCAGATCATCCGCGACATACTCGACCGCACCGACCCCCGTCTGTTCATCGTGGTGGGCCCCTGCTCCATCCACGACGTGGATGCCGCGCTGGATTACGCCGCCCGGCTGAAAGCGCTTGCCGACGAAGTGCGCGACACGCTGGTGCTGGTGATGCGCGTGTACTTCGAAAAACCGCGCACCTCGGTGGGCTGGAAAGGGCTGATCAACGATCCGGAGATGAACGATAGCTTCAAGATCGAAAAAGGCCTGCACATCGGCCGCCGCCTGCTGCTCAAGCTCAGCGCCATGGGCCTGCCCACCTCCACCGAGGCGCTGGACCCGATTTCGCCGCAGTATCTGCACGACATCATCACCTGGTCGGCTATCGGCGCGCGCACCACCGAATCGCAGACGCATCGGGAAATGTCCAGCGGGCTCAGCTCGCCGGTGGGCTTCAAGAACGGCACCGACGGCGGTCTCGCGGTGGCGATCAACGCCTTGCAGGCGGTGGCGCATCCGCACCGTTTCCTTGGCATCGATCCTACCGGGCAGGTGTCCATCATTCATACCCGCGGCAACGCCTATGCGCACATCGTGCTGCGCGGCGGCAACGGCATCACCAACTTCGACGCGGCAAGCGTGGCAGCCTGCGAGGAGCAGTGCCGCAAGGCCGGCGTGACCACCAACCTGATGATCGACTGCAGCCATGCCAATTCCAGCAAGAAGCCGGAAAAACAGACGGACGTGTTCAAGGACGTGGTGCAACAGATCGTGGCGGGCAATCGCAGCATCATCGGCATGATGCTGGAGAGCAACATCAATTTCGGCCGGCAGGACATTCCCGCTGATCTGAGCCAATTGCAATACGGCGTGTCGGTTACCGATGGCTGCATCGACTGGGACACCACCGCCGCGCTCATCCGCGACGCCGCCGCGCAGCTCAGGGACGTTCTGCCCGCGCGCAACGCCTGAAAGATCGGGGAACGCTCAAAAGAACACCCGCCACGGGTTCATCAAGCGCGCAAGACAGTACTTGAGCCGGTACAGGCTCACCTGGTCCACGGTGCCGACACGCTCGCTTTTTTCCAGCGTGTCGCGCTTCCACTGCACGATCTGCTCCAGTGTCTGTGGTTCGATGCCGAGATAGTCGATCTCCAGGTCCTGCACGAAACTGCGGTGGTTCAGGTTGCTGGACCCCAGCAGGAAGCGATCGTCGGCCACCATCACCTTGGCATGCAGGATGTCGCCGGTGAACTCATGCAGCGCCACGCCGCTTTGCAGCAGTTCCTCGTACAGGCCCTGCGCCATCCAATGGCTGAAACGCACGTCGGAGCGGCGCGGCAGGATCAGCTTGACGTCCACGCCCGCCGCCGCCCGCGCCTTGATCTGGCGCAGCATGGCGCGATGCGGAAACAGATACGGCGTGGTGATCCACAAGCGTTGCTCGGCGCTGGCGATCAGCGCCAGGATGGTCTTGTTGCGCAGCCAGCTGCGGCGCAGCGTGGTGTTGTCGAGCACCTCGCCGCAGTCCGTGCCAAGTACGGTGCCCTGCGCCTTGGCCGCACGGCGCTTGCGCAGCTGCCAGCGCTTGCCGTCGAGATCGCAGGTGCGCCCCCAGACGCGTTCGAAACTGTCGCGCAGCGCGGCGCAACCCCGCGTCAACAACAGACTGGCTTCGTGCCATTGCAGACTGGCGCTCCAGATGTTGTGGCTGCCGAGCATGCCGTACCGGCCATCGACGATCACCAGCTTGCGGTGATCGCGCCGGTTGAAGGTACCCAGGTGATACAGCACGTCGCGCGGCACGCGCAGCGCATGGCGCAGGCTCAGCACCGACCACGGCAACGGATGGTAGATGCGGACTTCCAGCGGCAGCTTGCGCAGCTCGGCCACCTTGGCCTGCAGCCAGAAGCGACTGCCGAAGCCGTCCACGATCATCCTCACCTTGACGCCGCGCCCGGCGGCATCCAACAGTTCCTGCAGCAGACGTTCGCCGAATGTGTCCGCCTCGAAGATGTAGAACTCCAGCAGAATTTCCTCCCTGGCGGCACGCAACAGCGAAAACAGTGTGGTGCGGTATTCTTCCGCGTCATGGAGAAAATACGGCGCGCCTTCCTCCACGGCATGGGGGATGGCGTCCGTGAACGACGCTGGCGTGGGCGGGGATCCTGTCATGGTCGGTTCTCCGTGCCGAAAACAAATGGCGGGTCTGCGCATTCGCGTAGGCCTTCCCACTATCCAGCAAGGCGCGTACCAACCAGCCAGGCCCGTACCAATGCGCCGCAAAAGCGCGGATCGACGCGCCATAAAGCCCAAACCGCGCGTATTCCTGGAAAACATGCATGACAGTGGCCAAGGGTCCAACCGTTCCCACGCCCATACCCGCGGTACAGGCAAGACTTTCACACTGTCGGAAAAGTTTGCACACAGCGTTTGTACACCGAGCGGTCCATTGTGGCTCCACTCGAAACCGCCTCTTACCCCGCCGGATCCGCGCAATACGCGGTTTCACGGGCACCGCGGGCGTCGGCGCACCGTCCGCCCAACAGTTGGCACGTTTTCTGCGATTATCCGGATGAGCACACAATCAAGGAGGTACTCGCCATGCTGAGCTGGGCTCTCACGTTTTTGGTCGTCGCCATCATTGCCGGCATCTTTGGATTTACCGGCATCGCGGGCACTGCCACGCATATCGCGTGGATACTGTTCGTCGTCGGCCTGGTTCTGGCCATCATCTTCGCCATTACCGGGCGCGGCCGCGGAATCTGAATGCCCGTTCCGTGCCGCAGGGGAGACGCCTATGTCCGCGTCTTTCCTGCGGCGTATTTTTGTCCGCGCCGGTAATCCACCTTCCCCGCGTCCCCCGCGTCGTCAATTGTTTTCATGCATTTCCCTCCCTCCGGAAACCGCGCCATGATTCCGCATGAGCTGCTGGGCACGGCGGCGGGTTTCTGCACCACCATCGCCACGCTTCCGCAGTTGCGCCAGACCTGGCGCAGCCGCCACGTGGAAAACGTGTCGCTGCGCACCTTTCTCATATTGTTCATCGGCCTCGGCCTGTGGACCGCCTACGGCATCAGCCTGCGCGACTGGCCGATCATCGTGACCAACGGCATCTCCTGTCTACTCAACGGCGCCATGGTGCTGCTTCTGCTGCTGTACCGGCGCAAAGGCGTTCAGGCCAATCGACACGATGCGGGCGAAAAGCCATCGGACGCTGCAACGCGCCGCCCACCCCGAACCTGAACAATTTTCCGGCACCCTGCCGTTCTTACCCGACCCACCACCGCCTTTGTGCGGGGTTTTGCCCTTATCTCCATGAGCGCAAAGCAGTTTTCGAGTTGGTACGAATATCGCTACGTAATGGTTGCCGCATCGCAACCTGTCACGTGTACGGAACGGTGCGGCGCTTACTCAATCCATGAAGAGGTATCTAGCCATGACCAACAAAGACATCCTGGATGGCAAATGGAAGCAGATGAAAGGCCAGGTGAAACAAAAGTGGGGCAAGCTGACGGACGACGAGCTCGATCGCGTCGATGGCCGCGCGGAAGAACTTGCGGGGCTGCTGCAGGAACGCTATGGCCTTGCCCGCGAGGAAGCCAAGAAACAGCTGAAGGACATGGCTGACAGCGTTTAGACCAACCGGGTCTGAAGGCACAAACCTGCAAGACTTCCGTAAACCCATGCCCCGTTCCCACGGGGCATGTAGCTACTCTTCTCAGCCAGGCTAGGTTCCCACTCCCTGCACATCTTCATCTTCTTCCACGCTTTCCTGCGCCGCTGCCGTGCGCGTGGACGCCTGCCGCACCGGAATCACCAGATCCGCCACCAGCGGCAGATGGTCGGACGCCATCTGGAAATCCGTGCCGATCGGACGATGCACCGCCTCCACCTGAATATCGCCGGAGACGAAGATGTGGTCGAGCCGCAGGCTCGGATGCGTGCTGAACCAAGTCTTGCGCGGCTTCCAGCCGTTCAGCGCGCGTTGTACGTCACGCAGGTCCTGCACGGTGCGCTTCCAGGCATAGCCTTTTTCGGTGGCGTTGAAATCGCCCATCAGGATGGTGGGGCCCTCGCGCCGGGCACGCCCCACCCAGCTTTCGCTCATCAACGCATCGATCTGCTGCCGGCGCTCCGACGCGAGCAGTCCAAGATGGGTGGCCAGGAACTGCACCTGCACGCGTCCCACCGCAAGCGTGGCCCACAGGATGCCGCGCGGTTCCCGGTCCAGGATATGCGGCAACTGCGCCGATGCCACCAGATGCAGCGGCCAGCGGCTGAGGAACGCGTTGCCGTATTCATCCTCGCCCGCCTGGATCACGGGAAAATAGACGAAATGCATGTTGAGCAGCGCCGCCATCCTGCGCACCTGATGCACGTAGCCCGAGGACGGCCGGCCATTGTCGATCTCCTGCAGCGCCACAATGTCGGGATCGAACTTGCCGATCATGCGCGCGATGCGCTCAGGCGAACGGCGCCCGTCCATGCCGAGGCAGCTGTGCACGTTGTAGGTCATCACCCGCAGTTTCAGCAGGCCGTCGGCAGCCTCTGGCGGCTGGCACGGCGGCTCGTGGCAGCCTTCGTCCACCGCGCGATTCAACAAACGCAGCGCCGCCAGGCGCAGGTCCAGGGCACGCACGTGTTCATAGTCGCGCGGCGGCAGTTCGCGCAATGAATCGAGCAATGCGATGCCATGGGTTTCATGGGGACCGAAGCCGCCGTGCGAACCATTTTCCTGCGCGAAGGTCACGGGTTTGAGGCCGTCGCGCCAGCCGGTAAGCACCAGATCGCCGCTGCCCGGATGTTCGCAGAACGCCATGATGTCATCCATCACCTGGGCGGCAAACGGATGCGCCTGGCCGATCAGCACCGCCTTGTGCTCCGGCAGCGCCAGCCGGCTGCCGCTGATCCAGGCGCAGAGCTTGTGCGCGGAATCGAAGCCCAGCACGCAGGGCACTTTGTGATGCAGGGTAAGCGTGGCGGCCAGGGCATCTTTTTCCGCAAACGACAGGCGGCGCGGCGCGTATACGAAACCGACCGGTCCAAGCGCGATCACCCGGGTTTTGCCGGGGCGCACGAAATCCTTGCGTCCGGCGGCCCGAGGTTGCCAATGCCTGCGCGATAGGGTGCGCATGCGATAGGAAACCTCTTCCTGCGGTTCCTCGTCGGCGGCGGTACCCGCTTTCTCTACCTTCCCCTGTTCGCCGAGCATGATCTGCTGCATCACCTCATCGACCACGCTTTGGATGCTGCGCCCGGTGAGCTCGCGATAGGTGATGACGTTTTCCTGACCATGATCGGAATAGATCCACACGCGATAGTCGCGTGTCGGCGAATGCTTGGCCTCGATCCAGAGACGCCTGACCGCATAGTCGATGCCCTTGAGCACCCAATGCGCAAACGCCGAGCTGGGGCCGCGCCGGTGCGCCTGTTCGTCGAAACCCGCCAGATTGAGTTGGATGATAGGCAGGCCGCGCGCGAGGTCGATCGAGGCGCCGATCACGATCAGTTCACGCAGCCCAATGCTCACGCCCACCCGGGCAAAGATGAACTTGAGTTCGCACAGGAAATTCTGGCCCGAACGCACCCCCTTGATGAAATCCACCACCGCCAGGCCAAGCTCGACCACCAGGAGCGCGGCCACGCGCAATACGCTCATGAAATTCATCAGCACCAGCAATAGGAAAGTGAGCGGGTTGAGACCGTTGCGCAGTTCTTCCCAGCCAAGCGCGGACACGCAGAAATGCGTTTCCCGCAGGCCGGCGCCACCGCCGAAAATATTGCCGTAGGCAGCGCCTTGCGCCATCAGCCCCTCGCCATGATCGGCCAGGGAATCCTCCATGCGTTTTGCCGCCTGCGGGTCGAATAATCTGACCACGCTGCCGTCGTCGGGATCGAGATAGGAAAATGCCGGCAGTGCGGTTTTCCTGCCGAAAAAAAGCTCCGCCTGCACCGCGGGCGTGGTGCTCGGCACACCCGCATACAGGCTCTTGAGCGTATAGCCCTCGCGCAACAGCAGACGCCGCAGGAATGGCAACCTGCCCTGCTTGAGCGCCCGCTGGAACTGGTCGTGGCCAAGGCCGTCGATCTGGATCAGGAGCAGCCCCGGTTCATGCGCATACCCCTCTTCACGCGAGAGCCCCAGCCATTTGACCGCGCGTTCGCTGCGATTGAAGCTGCGCCGGAGGCGCCGCAGCCGCACGAAGAGCCGTGAAATCACGCTGCCTCCCGTCCGGACCCGCCCGTCAGGGCCTTGCCTGCCGCATTTGCCAGGTTCGACAGCATGTTCCACTCCGCGCCGAGTTTCTTCATGATGCTTTCCCAGGCGTCGGGATTCTCGATGGCGGCGCCGCAATTGTCGGCCAGCAGCTGGCGGTAGAAACCTTCCAACTGTTCGGTACAGTTCTCCAGCGACACGGCGCGTGCCGTGCGCAGTGCCGCCCGCCGGTAGCGGTTGCGCTGCGCCGGCGTCAGGTCGTGAAAATGCTGCAACGCCTTGATGAAGCCGCGCCGCGATTGCTGCGGCAGCATGAGGCCGTTGACACCGTCCTGCAGCACTTCACGTACACCGCTTGCGTCCACCGCCACCACCGGCGTGCGCGTGGCCATCGCTTCCGTCAACACCATGCCCTGGGTTTCCGTCCGCGAAGCAAAGGCAAAGACGTCCATGGCGCGATAGGCGCTGCTCAGGAGCGGCTGGGCGAAGGCGCCGGCCATCACCAGGCGGTCCGCCACCTTGAAGCGGCGGCAGATGGTTTCGATCGCCTGTTTTGCCGGGCCGGTGCCGACCACCAGGAACAGCGCATCCTCATTGTGCTGCAGAAAGCGCGCCACGGCGGTGCTCAGGAATTCCAGGTTCTTCTCCGGCGCCAGCCGGCCCACGTGCCCCACCACGAAAGCATCGGCCGGAATGCCCATGACCTTGCGGAAGGCGGCCCCGTGCCCGGCCTTGAAGAAAGCCTCGTCCACACCGGTGGGCAGCACGCGCACTTCCGTGGTCACGCCACGCTCGATCAAAAGATCGTGGATGCTTTCGCTTGGCCCGATCACCAGCTGCGCCAGATTGGCGTATTCGGTGGACAGTGCCGCGACAAAGCGCTTCATGAACTGCGAATCGCCGGGCACGTAGTGGGTGTACTGCTCGTAAAGTGTGTGATGGGTAAATACCAGTGGAATGTCGTTGATCGCCGCCAGCCGCTGCGCGGCGCCGCCAAGCAGGAACGGATGGTGCGAGTGGATGATGTCCGGTCGGAATTCCTCCACGCGGTCCTGCAGAAAGCCATCGCTGGACACCACCACGGAAAAATCGCTGCCGTTGAACTTCTGGATGGCGGAAATGCGCAGCACCATTTCCTCGTCCGCCGGCGCGCCATCGAACTGGGGCGCCACCACCAGTACCTCATGACCGCGCGCGCGCAGCGCACCGGTATAGGCCGCCACGGATCTGGCAACGCCGCCGACGTGCGGCAGATAGGTGTTGGTCATCATCATGATGCGCATGGCTCATGCCCTCTTCAATTGCAGTGCCCCCGAGGCCTGCTGTGTGGTGTGCGGTGCAAATCCGGGTAGACGCACATGCAGTGGCCGCGCCTCGCCATGCCAGAGGGCGGACCAGCGCAGTTCCACCGCGTGTTCGCGCGCGTGGAGCTCGATCGAAATCAGCCCACCCTCCACCGGCGAGCCCTGGCAGGCCACCACGTTTCCCGGCTGCAGCCATTCGCGCGGAATGCCGCTGGCGAGGATCAGGGCGTCGCCTTCCTCGCGCACGAACAGATTGCGCATCATCAACAGCCATTCGGCGCTGGCCCAACCGTGCTGGCCGTCGCCCATGCAGCCGCCGCCCGTGCGCGGATGGATCGCTTCCGGCCACTGCCCCACCGGCGTGGCCATGGCGGCGATGTTGCGGATGTAGCTGAAATGATCACTGTGGCCGCTGCGCAGCGCGGCCTGCGCCAGTTGCAGCGTCAGGTAGGCATTGATGCCGGAATGGATCATCTGCTGATAGAACGTGCCGCGCACCAGGCAGTGCTCGCGCAGGTAATCGAGCGTGTCGCGCAGGCGTTCGTCGTCGGGCGCGAACAGACGCAAGGGATAGCTTGCCACGATGGAGCCGATCACGGCGGCATCGAGCCGGCGCAACGGCGCGGAGGGAATGGCGGCGCGGCCATGGCGTTCCTCGGCACGGCGCAGGCTTTCCTCGATGACGCTCATCAGGTCGCGTGCTTCCTCGGTGAAAAGGCGTTGACGTTTCGTATCGCCGGCCTCGCCGCACAGGCGCGCCAACGCGTTGAGCCCCGCCACGCTCCAGAAATCGTCCCAGTAGTAATAGTCGTTCGGCCCCAGATGCTCAGCGCTGAATCCGGCAGGCAGGAGGCCGGCATTGGCGTGGCCGGCGTCCTTGCGCAACCGCTTGTTGCGGATCCATTCGCCGCCGCGAATGAGGCGTTCCAGCAGCGTGCGGTCCGGCCGTTCACCGGTTACCGCAAAATAGTGCGCAAAGATCCACAGCACCTGCCCATTGGAATCCCACTCGCCTTCCTGCGAACGGAAATAGCCCGTGGGCAACTGCCGCCGGATGAAGTGGCCCAGCACCGTTTTGGCGCGCTGCACGTAGCCCGTGGCAAGCAACGCGCTGACCATGTACGTGGCATCGCGGAACCAAAAGCGCTTGTACGTGAACGAACCCGGGTAGACCTCGCCCGGCGCCAGCAGCACCAGCGAATGCAGCGCGGCGTCGGTCAGGTATTGAAAGTGCCGGTCGGGTATCTGGAAACGGCAGCCGCCGCGCAGCGCTTCATCCCATTCCACCTGGGTACCATGGCCGCAATCCTGCTCCGGCTTGCACAGCGGTAAAGTGCAGCTCACTTCGCCCGGCATGCCGGTATCACAGCGAAACACCGCCGCCGCGGTCACCATGCCCTGCGGGCAGCTGCGGCCACCGGCTTCATGTGGGGCGAGGCTCAGCTGGTGGAACACATCGCCCTGCCGGTAGTCGGAAAAGAAGCAGGCGTCCGGCTTCCTGGAAAAGCTCACGGGGATATCGTCGACCACCAGGCCGGTGCCGCGGCGCGGCCGTTCGACCGTATGCACGAAGGAAATCCCTTCGGGATTGGCGGGGCGCACCGTCACGGCAAGCGCCTTGGCGCCCTTGCCCTCGACGCTACAGGCAAGACGGCACACAGGCCCTTCCTCCGTATGGTGCGCACTCACCCGCAGCGTCACTGTGTACTCGGCGCAGTGCAGCAGCGTGAGCACGGCCAGGCCGTCGCTGAAATCCAGACGCTGCTCGATGCTCATGGCATCCTGCGCCGTGTGCCAACGCCCGTCCGCATCGCAGGACCACACATCGAGTGACCAGCCGTCCCAGTACGGCGTCAGCAGGCCGGTCGGGTCGACCAGGGGATAGAAGCCGATGTCCGGCAACCCTACCGCCACCCAGTTGCGATGGGTCAGGTTGATGTACGTGAGGGAAAAGGCGCGCGGCACGAATGACTTGTCGTCCGGATCAAACTGGCGGTTGATCCAGTAGGGCCACTTCCAATCGGTGTTGTACTGCAATATCGCGGAATTGAAGAGGCCGCGCGCATGCATGGTGGCGCCGGCGCGCAGCAGTTCGACCGGGTAGGCCACCTCCGACGGCTCGGCGAAGCGCGAGAGCTGGTCGAGCAAGGCCATGGGATCGGGAAACCCCTTGGCAACGGCCTGGCGGCGAATGAGGCTGCGCAGTGGGGAAATGCTCATCCGTGACTCTCCGTATAAGCGCCGGTGGCAAGCGTGCCCTCCACGGTGGCCTGTTGCCGTGCCAGTTCGCGGAAACGATCCGAGGCACGCTTGCGTACCAGCAGAAAGGTACTGATGCCGCAGACGATGCCAAATGCGATCACCACATAATGGCCGGTGCCGAACTGGCGGCCGCCTTCCAGCAGGCTGTCCACGTTGGCGGCAAGCGCGCCCACGCTGACGTTGGTGATGGTCAGCGGAATCACGCCAAGCATAGTGCCGAATGCGAACTGCCCGAGCGACACCGGCACCACGCCGAAACAGTAATTCGACAGCTTGAAGGGAAACAGCGGAATGGTGCGCGTGAGCATCACGGTTTTCCAGCCGTCGTAGGCCACGCTATCGGCGATCACCGCGAATTGCGGATGACGCTGCAACAGGCGCTGAAAGTAATCGTTGAAGAACACCCGGGACAGCACGAAGGCGGTCGATGCGCCAAGCACCGTGCCCGCCACCATCACCACGGTGCCGAACACGGGACCGAACAGGTAACCCGCCAGCAGCGTGAAGATGAGGCCCGGAAACAACAACAGCACCACCGCCGCCTGCACCAGCACGTACAGCACGGCCGTGGCGAGCTGGTGCATCTCGCTGTATTGCGCCGCCGCCCGCAGGAACTCCCGGAACTGTTCATTGCCGATCAGGAATCCGGCGATCAGCACCGTGGCAATGGTTGCCAGGGCGATCAGGCCGATACCGCTGGCGGCGGCATTGGATGAAAACGAAAGCTTCACTGGGCGGAAGCCACCAGCACCTGCAGCTGATTGTTCACTGACGTGACGTGGTCATAGTCGGTGGCGATCTGCTCGGCCAGCTGTTTTGCCTCGGGCGTATCCACCGTGCCGGTGAGCGTCACCACGCCGTTGGTGGTTTCGACGGAGATGTCGACCGCGCTCAGCTTGTCGTTGAGCGCATAGGTCGACTTCAAGCGGGCCGTGGTGGTGACATCGAAGAAGCTAGAGCGGAAGCTGCGTTCCTTTTCGTCCCAGCCATAATCGCCCTCGCCCACATTCAGATTGTTGGTCACACCGGTGACGCCCTCGAGATTGCTGGCAATCTGCTCGGCCATCTGGCGGTGCGCTTCACTGGGCACGTAACCGTCGAGCGTCACGTGACCGGCGCTGACTTCGGTGCCGATCTTGAAGTTGTTCAATTCTGTATTGAAGAGGTAGGCCGCCTCGAGTTTGCCGTCTATCCAGGCGTCATGGGCCTCGCCTTGCCAGTCCTCGGCGAACACCGGGGTCGAACACAGGCCGGCAATCACGGCACCGGCAGTCATTATGCGGATCATCGTTTTCATGGCTCGATTCCTCTCGTTGCTGAACATCTGAGGCTTACACCAAGAGAGCTGCAAGCCATGTGCCAGTTGAGTTTTTATCGAGAAATGTCTTTTAATCTATTGTTTCTATTAATTTTTAACCGCCGCATCGCGCCTTTTTGGTGGATCGTGGCATCGGGAGGAAAGCATGAAAGAAATGCCGCTGAGCGGTGGCAACCTGGAAAATATTGCAGGCCGGGACTAGCGAGTGGTGGGAGGTGTTGCGGGTGTTTCAGCGGTGTTTGCGGCAGCGCCTGCTTCCGGTGCCGCCTGCTGCCCGGCACCTTGCCGTGGACGTTCTTCTAGATTCACTGCCCCATTGTCTTCGTAGTCGAGCGTGAATGCCTGGATGAAAGCGTTGCGCAATATATTGACGAAGGTTTCCCACTTGTTCGTGCGCGGATCGTCCAGGCGTCCGTCTATTTCCACCAGGGTGGCCAGTTGGTCCCGCGGCTGGTTCTGGAACAGTTCACTAGTCAGATCCACCAGGCCTTCCCACAACAGCCGCAGCGGGTTGTCCTGGTCCTCCTCCACGTCGCCCTTCCAGCTGAATACCTTGAGGCCGGTGATCAGCGGTTTGATGTAGCCCTTGATCTCGCCATTCAGCGCCGTCAACTCCGAGGTCAGCGACAGATCGCCCGCCTCGAGATCGAAGGGCGCGTAGGCCGTGATCAGGTCATCCAGCCGCAGCATCGGCACGTCGGTGACCATGCCATCGAAATCGAAAGTGGGATATTCGCTGTCGGGATCGTAGCTGAATGCAAACTCCAGTCTGCCGGCGTCGACCACCTGCCCGGCACCGCTGACCCTGCCCACCATCGAACTGGCCAAGTCCCTGCTGTTGGTGAGATTGATTGCCTGTGCATCGAGGTCGGTGATGTAAACATCCACCACTTGCGCCACGTCGAAGTTGCGAAAGTGCAGATCGCCGTCGTTGACTCTGATTTCATCGATGCGCAAGGGCACGAGGTCGTCCAGCAGCGTCAGCCACTTGCCTTCGCTGCCGGTTTGTTTGTTCTCTTCACGATCGCTGTCGACGATGTTGATGCTTGGCCGCTCGAAGGTGATCGAGGCCACCAGCGCACCACGCAGCAAGGCGCTCCACAATGCCGAGAATTCCACGCGCTCGGCCGCAAACAAGGGCACCGGTACTTCACCGTCGGTCTTGGTGATGGTAACGTCATCGATGCTGTACGCCCCGCGGTAGAGGTGTATGTCGACGTTGCCGATGCTGCCTTCGTAAGCCGGCGACTCGTCCAGCTTCTTGTTCACGTACCACTCCACCACGAACGGCAGGAACGCACGCAGCACCAGCAGGATGAACAGTATCGGCAACACCACCTGCGTGCTTCCGGTAGTCACGAAGGCGCGGGTCTTTTGCCGCCAGGTTCTGGAAGGTGCAGCATCCATGATCTGGTCCGTCCGGTTCATGGCTCGCCGACACATTCCGCATTCACAGAAGCAGGGGCAAGCCTGTGCATTGCTTTACAGATGCAATTGGATACGCAATATCCAGGCCACCGAAAAACGGCATTTTTTGGGCGTAATATCGCGAAATTCACGGCCCCAGGCGCTTTCGGAGCGAAGGCACCGTGTAATTTTTTCAATTTGCGCGGGGGAGAAAAGCAAAAACCCGGACCTGCCGTGCAGATCCGGGTTTCGGGATAGATGCCTGATAATGTCCTACTCTCACATGGGGAGACCCCACACTACCATCGGCGCTGAGCGGTTTCACTGCTGAGTT
>Ga0182745_1001212_pt1 | contig 25386 bp, 24 predicted proteins | sample eDN3rd30CKraftBY_FD_128523 | JGI IMG/M metagenome (GOLD analysis project Ga0182745, IMG submission 128523) | Enriched backyard soil microbial communities from Emeryville, California, USA - eDNA 3rd pass 30_C Kraft BY (version 2) (version 2) | ecosystem: Environmental > Terrestrial > Soil >... | reverse complement strand
GGCTGAAATGTCTGGCTAGGGTATTCGATTCGGCCGTAGCAGAGCTTACGCCGGCGCCCGTTCCAAAACGACAATGCGCCCCAGCGGGCGCATTGTTCGATTGCAAGATATCAGTCAGGCCGGGTCTCGGCGGGGCGGCGCATGGGCCCGCCGGCTACTGCTTGATCTTGCGCAGTTTCTCGATGGCCTTGATCTGGGCCATCGCGCGCACCAGCTCGGCCTGCGCCTCGGCGACTTCGATCTTGCCACCCCGGTCGCGCAAAGCCTCTTCAGCACGCTGCTTCGCCTGCAGCGCCGCGGCCTCGTCCAAGTCCTTGGCACGCACCGCGGTATCAGCCAGCACCGTGATCTGATGCGGCTGGATTTCGAGCGCGCCGCCGGAGACGTAGAAGAACTGTTCTTCCCCGACCGGCGTCTGTACCCGCACCTCGCCCGGCTTGAGCGTGGTCAGCAACGGCGCGTGGCGAGGTGCGATGCCGATGTCGCCCATGATGGCGGGCACGAACACCATCGAGGCTTCGCCGGAGAAAATCTCGCCTTCGGCGCTGACGATGTCGACGTGAATGGTAGTACCCATAAAGAACCCTTACTGCAGCGTCTTGGCCTTCTCGACCGCCTCTTCGATGCCACCCACCATATAGAACGCCTGCTCGGGCAGCGCGTCGTATTCGCCCGACAGAATCGCCTTGAAGCTGCGAATGGTGTCCTTGAGCGGCACCAGCTTGCCGGGATTGCCGGTGAACACTTCGGCGACATGGAACGGCTGCGACAGGAAGCGCTGGATCTTGCGAGCGCGCGACACGGTGAGCTTGTCCTCTTCCGACAGCTCGTCCATGCCGAGGATGGCGATGATGTCCTGCAGTTCCTTGTAGCGCTGCAGCACGACCTGCACGCCACGCGCCACGTTGTAGTGTTCCTCACCGACGACCAGCGGATCGAGCTGGCGGCTGGTGGAGTCGAGCGGGTTCACCGCCGGGAAGATACCCAGCGCGGCGATCTGGCGATCCAGCACCACGGTGGCGTCCAAGTGCGCGAAGGTGGTGGCCGGCGACGGATCGGTCAAGTCGTCGGCAGGCACGTACACCGCCTGAATGGAGGTGATCGAGCCGGTCTTGGTGGAGGTGATGCGCTCCTGCAGCACGCCCATTTCCTCGGCCAGTGTCGGCTGATAACCCACCGCCGACGGCATACGGCCGAGCAGCGCCGACACTTCGGTGCCGGCCAGGGTGTAACGATAGATGTTGTCGATGAACAGCAGCACGTCGCGGCCCTTGCCCTGCTCGTTCTTCTCGTCGCGGAAGTACTCGGCCATGGTCAGGCCGGTGAGCGCCACGCGCAGGCGGTTGCCCGGCGGCTCGTTCATCTGGCCGTACACCATCGCCACTTTCGACTGGTCCAGGTTCTGCAGATTGATGACGCCGGCTTCCGACATCTCGTGATAGAAGTCGTTGCCTTCGCGGGTACGCTCGCCCACGCCGGCGAACACCGACAGACCCGCGTGGGCCTTGGCGATGTTGTTGATCAGCTCGAGCATGGTGACGGTCTTGCCCACGCCGGCGCCGCCGAACAGACCGACCTTGCCGCCCTTGGCGAACGGCACCAGCAGGTCGATGACCTTGATGCCGGTTTCCAGCAGATCCTGGCCGCCGGCCTGTTCGTCATAGGAAGGCGCGGGGCGGTGAATGGGCCAGAACTCGGTGGCCTGGACCGGGCCACGCTCGTCCTGCGGATCGCCCAGCACGTCCATGATGCGGCCGAGCGTCGCCTTGCCGACCGGCACCGAGATGGGCTTGCCGGTGGCCTTGACCGACAGGCCGCGCTGCAGGCCTTCCGACACGCCCATGGCAATGGTACGCACCACGCCGTCGCCGAGCTGCTGCTGCACCTCGAGCGTCAATCCGTTGTCTTCGAGCTTGAGCGCCTCGTAGACCTTCGGGATCTGGTCGCGCGGGAATTCCACGTCGATGACCGCGCCGATGATTTGCACAATCTTGCCGGTAGACATTACTCGTTCCTCTTGAATCTTCTTTAGACCGCGGCCGCGCCGCCGACGATCTCACTAATCTCTTTGGTGATCGCAGCCTGCCGCGCCTTGTTGTAGATCAGCTGCAGTTCTTCGATCAGCTTGCCGGCGTTGTCGGTGGCGCTCTTCATGGCCACCATGCGGGCCGCCATTTCACAGGCCACGTTCTCGACCGCGCCCTGGTACACCTGCGACTCGACGTAACGCATCAGCACACCGTCCAGCAGCTCGGCCGCCGACGGCTCGTAGATGTAATCCCACAGCTTCTGCAGCTTGCTCTGCTCGTCGTCCTCGGTCACCACCGGCAACAGCTGCTTGACCTCGGCCTTCTGGCTCATGGTGTTGAGGAACACGTTGTTGACCAGGAACAGCCGGTCGAGCTTGCCGTCCTTGTACAGGTCCAGCATCACTTTCACGGTGCCGATCAGGTCGGCCACGTGCGGGCGGTCGCCCAGGTGGGTCACGGTGCCGAGCGTCCGCACGCCGCCCAGGCGACGGAAGAACTGCACGGCCTTGGAGCCGATCAGGCACAACGACACTTCCGAACCCTGCTTCTGGGCTTCGCGGATCGCCGCCAGCGTGGACTTGAACAAGTTGACGTTCAAGCCGCCGCACAGTCCGCGGTCGGTGCTGATCACGATGAAGCCCACCGACTTGGCGGGCCGCTCGATCATGAACGGGTGCTTGTAGTCCGGATTCGCCAGGCGCAAGTGGCCGATCACGCGCCGGATCTTCTCCGAGTACGGGCGCGTGGCGCGCATGCGGTCCTGCGCTTTGCGCATCTTGCTCGCGGCCACCATTTCCATGGCCTTGGTGATCTTTTGCGTGCTCTTGAAGCTCGCAATCTTGACGCGGATTTCTTTTACGCCGGGCATGGCATGCGCTTCCGGTTGGCCGCTATCAGTACGTGCCGGTGGCCACGAACTCTTCGCACAGCTTCTTCAATGCCGCGTCGTTCTCCTTGCTGAGTTCGGGCTTGGCATTGATACCGTCGATGAGCGACTTGTAATTGGTCTTGGCAAACGCCTGCAGCGCCGCCTCGAAGGCGCCGACCTTCTTCAGTTCCACCTTGTCGAGGAAGCCGTTGTTGACGGCATAGATGGACAGCGCCATTTCCGCCACCGACATCGGGGCGTACTGCTTCTGTTTCATCAGCTCGGTGGTGCGCTGACCGCGCTCCAGCTGACGGCGGGTGGCTTCGTCGAGGTCAGAGGCGAACTGCGAGAACGCCGCCAACTCGCGGTACTGCGCCAACGCCAGGCGGATACCGCCGCCCAGCTTCTTGATGATGCCGGTCTGCGCGGCGCCGCCGACGCGGGACACCGAGATGCCGGCGTTCATCGCGGGACGGATGCCGGCGTTGAACAGGTCGCCTTCCAGGAAGATCTGGCCGTCGGTGATCGAAATCACGTTGGTCGGCACGAACGCGGTCACGTCGCCGGCCTGGGTCTCGATGATGGGCAGGCCGGTCAGCGAACCGGTCTTGCCTTTCACGCGACCCTCGGTCTTCTTCTCCACGTACTCTTCGTTGACACGCGCCGAGCGCTCCAGCAAACGCGAGTGCAGGTAGAACACGTCGCCGGGATAGGCTTCGCGGCCCGGCGGACGGCGCAGCAGCAGCGAAATCTGGCGGTAGGCCCAGGCCTGCTTGGTCAAATCGTCATAAATGATCAGCGCGTCTTCGCCGTTGTCCATGAAGTACTCGCCCATGGTGCAACCCGAGTACGGCGCGAGGTACTGCAACGCGGCGGGCGTGGAAGCCGACGCGGCCACGATGATGGTGTGCTTCAGCGCGTCGTGCTCTTCGAGCTTGCGCACCACGTTGGCGATCGCGGACTGCTTCTGTCCGATCGCGACGTAGATGCACTTAATGCCGCTGTTCTTCTGGTTGATGATGGTGTCGATGGCCAGCGCGGTCTTGCCGGTCTGGCGGTCGCCGATGATCAGCTCGCGCTGACCGCGGCCAACCGGCACCATCGAGTCCACCGCCTTGTAACCGGTCTGCACCGGCTGGCTGACCGACTTACGGAACACCACGCCCGGGGCGACGCGTTCGATCGGTGCCTTGAGATTGGTGTTGATCGGGCCTTTGCCGTCGATCGGATTGCCGAGCGCATCGACCACGCGGCCGAGCAGCGCTTCGCCAACCGGCACTTCGAGAATACGGCCGGTGGTCTTGACCGTGGCGCCTTCACTGATGTGCTTGTATTCACCCAGCACCACCGCACCCACCGAGTCTTGCTCCAGGTTCAGCGCCAGGCCGAAGCTGCCGCCGGGGAACTCGAGCATTTCACCGTACTTCACATCGGCCAGGCCGTGGATGCGCACGATGCCGTCGGTAACGGTGACCACCGTGCCGACGTTGCGTTCTTCGGTGGCGCTCGAGAACTTCTCGATGCGCGCCTTGATCAGATCGCTGATTTCCGATGCCTTGATGGACATTACCGCTTTCCTCGTCCGCTATCTTGATGAAGTGGCGGTGACCTCACCGCCACTTCTTGATTTCTGTCTAGCCATTCCCGTCTGGCCTGGAGCCGCGACCGGCGTCCGGGCCAAAGGCACACTTACCGGGCTATGTCACCGGCGAGCCGCTCGAGCCTGGCCCGCAACGAACCGTCGATCACCAGATCGCCCGAACGCACCACGGCACCACCGATCAGGGCGGCATCGACTTCGCAGTGCAGCCGTACTTCGCGTTGCAGACGCTTTTTCAGCGCCGCGGCCAACCGCTCGCGTTGCGCATCCGTGAGAGCCACGGCCGAAGTGATCTGCACGTCGGCGATGTTCTCCACCTCGGCCCGCAGCACTTCGTAGCTGGCGGCGATTTCCGGCAACACTCCCAGCCGGCGATTCTGCGCCAGCATGCCGAGAAAGTTGCGGCCGTGCTCGTCGATGCCGGTCCCGGCGATGTCGGCGATCAAGCCGACCAGCTGTTCCGGGGCGACGCGCGGATTGGTCAGAAGCCGCTCCACGCGCTCGTCGGCGACCACCGCGGACGCGGTGGCGAGCAACTCCGACCAGCGGCCGAACGCCTTGTTCGCGCTCGCGTATTCGAACGCGGCACGGGCGTAGGGCCGGGCGATTGTGACTTTCTCAGCCATCGGTTCCGCTCCTCAGGCGCGTTCGATTTCGAGCGCCAACTGGTCGAGCAGATCCGCGTGCGCCTTGGCGTCGATCTCGCGGCCGAGCAGCTTGCTGGCGCCGGCCACCGCAATCGAAGCGACATCCTTGCGCAGTTGTTCGCGGGCACGCCCGGACTCCAGCGCAACTTCCTGACGCGCATCGCCGATCAGGCGCTGGCCCTCGGCGATGGCGGTGCCCCGCGCTTCCTCGACCAGCTCGTTGGAACGGCGGTTGGCCTGCTCGATGATCTTGCTGGCCTGCACGTGGGCATCGCGGACGACCACCGCGGCGCTGGACTTGGCTTCGGCCAGGCTCTTCTCGCCCTTGTCGGCCGCAGCCAACCCTTCGGCGATCTTCTTCTGGCGCTCCTCGATGGCTGTGATCAGCGGCGGCCAGATGAACTTCATCGTGACCCAGCCGAGAATCAGCAGCACGATCGACTGAATGAGCAGTGTGGCGTTTAAATTCATGACGACGTGGCCTTACTCGGGTCATTCAGCGGGCCGCGGAGAACTGTAAGAGTCCTCGCGCGGCACCACTGTCGTTCGATCTTTCGTTGCGTGGCGAGGCTGCGATTACCCGCCTGCCGCGACGAACGGGTTGGCGGTGGCGAACCACAGCGCGATACCCACGCCGATGATGAACGAAGCGTCGATCAGGCCCAACAGCAGGAAGACCTTGGTCTGCAGCACGTTCATCAGCTCGGGCTGACGCGCCGAGGCTTCGATGTATTTGGCCGCCATGATGCCGACGCCGATACAGGCACCCAGAGCGCCGATGCCGATGATCAGACCGCAGGCGAGAGCGACAAAGCCGATATCCGTCATGAGTGTTCTCCGAAATGAACTTGAAACAGCAGTAGGTCAGTGAGAAATCAATGGTGTTGATGCGCCTGACCCAGGTAGGCCAGCGTCAGCATCATGAAAATGAAGGCTTGCAGCAGCACGATCAGGATATGGAAGATCGCCCAGGCAGTGCCGGTCAGCAGGTGCAGGCCGATGCCGATCGCGGTGGCGCTGCCGCCCAGGCCGGCGATCAGGAAGAAAATCAGCTCGCCCGCGTACATGTTGCCGAACAGCCGCATGCCATGCGAGAAGGTCCGGCCCAGGTACTCAATGATGTTCATCAGCAGGTTGGCAATGACCAGCAGCAGCGCGCCGATCCAGGACAGCGGATTGAGCGTGAGCTTCGCGCTGCCGAACGGTGCGGCAATGAGCTCATGGATGAAGCCACCGAAGCCCTTGATCTTGATGTTGTAGTAGATCGCCAGCAGCAGCACGCCCAGTGCCAGTCCGAAGGTCAAATTCAGATCGGCGGTGGGCAGCGGACGCAGGTACGGAACGCCGGCGGCCTGCGCCGCGACCGGCAGCCAGTCGACCGGCAACAGGTCGATGGCATTCATCAGCGTCACCCAGCAGAACACGGTCAGAGCCAGCGGCGCGACATAGGTCAACTTGCCGTCCACCATGGACTTGGCCTGGTCGTTCACCATCTCGACCAGCATTTCCACGGCCAGCTGAAATTTGCCTGGCACACCCGCCGTCGCACGCGAAGCGGCAATACGCAACACGATCAGGACGATGGCGGCGGTGAGCAACGCGAAAAACGTGGTGTCCAGATGGACGACCGACAGATCGAACAGCGAGGTCTGGTGGCCGCTGGCGAGGTGATGCAAATGATGCGAGATGTACCCCGACATGCCGCCGTGGTCGCCTCCGCTTTCACTCCCCAACTGCGCTATTCGCATGCTTCACCCGAACAAAAACGAACCATATCCAGTAGGCCACCAGGGCCACACCCAAGCCGCCGAGCAGCGCCGGCGCCACGAGGGCCCTGGACCTGAAGGCGATGACCAGCAAGCTGATCGTCAACAAAACCTTGATCGCCCAGGCGATCAAAAACCCGCCAGCACCGCTTCCTATCTGACCTGGATGCATCCTGGCCACCCAGCTGTGCCGCAGGAACGTCAAGGCCATGTAAACGGTCCAGACCAGACCGATCGCCCCGCCCGCCAGCACCGACCAGCCGCTGCGGGCGCCCCACAGGGCGCCGCTCGCCACGGCGATCGCGACAATCCAGCCCATCTGCCACAGCAGAATGCGCCCTGCCTCGCGGGCCGCAGCGGCAAGAAAACTTGCGTTCAACCGCCCGCTCCCTCGCATGTTCTATCGGGCAACAAAAATGCCACTGCGGGGGGCCGTTGCCCGGCGACATGTGGCATTGATGAGTACCGCTTTGAGTACCGGCCCCTCGAACGACCCCAGTCAAGTCGCCCGGCCGGAAAAGGCGGCGGATTATACGCAGCGTTTTGCAGTGCTTCAAGGAATCGGCATCTGCGGGTCCCGGGCCTGGCGGCCACCGCGCACTTCACCCGATTCCAGCCCGGCGCGCGACCCGATCTTGCCCCTATCCCCTAAGGACCAGCCACCCTGGGCACCAGCCACGGGATCACACACCAGGACCGCGCACCAGGACCACTGCGCCCTTGAGGCGCGCCGATCCGGGGGCCACGCGGTTCCGCGCCTACAGCCGGTATCTGAACTTGATCAGAAACTGGTCGGCATCCCGCACCTGGGCGAGGTCGCTGAACAGCCGCCCGACGCCACGCGTGTCATCATCGAGCACGTCGTAGCCGCCGCGTCCGTACACCAGGAACAATTCCGACTGCGGCCCGAGTTCGTAACGATAACGAATCTGCAGCCCCAGGCTGTTGACGGTGAACGGTGCCACCCGCCCGCTGCCCGGCCTGGCGGGATTCACCACACCGCCGCCGATGGGCAGCAGCCGGCCGTCCATGTCGTTCAGGTAGGCCTGGCGGGGCTGGGCATCGATGCCGATCCATTGCCATTTGATGCGCAGCTCATGGCGAGGCGCCGGTATCCAATCCAGCCGGAAGTCCAAGTCCAGGCGCTTGGCCCGGTAAGTACCGAACAGGCGCCCGTCCTGCCACAGCAGCCAGTCGTCCACGTATTGCGGCAACAGATCCAGCCGCAAGGTCAGCTTGTCGTGCGGATACCAGGTGGCATTGAGCTGCAGCCGGCTGGAATAGTCCCGCAGCCCCTGCTGGTACACGTAGGCGCCGACCAGGAACTGCCACTGGCCCACCCATGGCGAAGTGAAATCGGCATAAACGCTCCAGCGCGTGTCCAGCCGCACCGGCCCGTTGCCGCGTGAAATCAGATCGTCGAGCCCGGAGGTCATGACCCTGAGTTCTTCGTACGCACGCCAATTGCTGGCGTATTGCACGTTGCGCGACAGCTGGATACGCGACGGCAGGCGCTCGCCGCGATCGTTTTCCATATAAACCAGGTACAGCTTCTGGGTCTCGCCGCTGATGCGGGCTCCGCTGCTGCTCGCGGCCACGCGCCGGTTGGTCTCCCATTCCACCTGGCGCAGCGCATTGCGTTCCATGTAACCCAGATCGTTCATGTCAAACTGGTCGTCCATGTAGAGCAGGCGCAGCGTGTGGGCCAACGCGCCCGAGCGGTTCAGATCGGCCTGCAGCCAGCCCTCATAGCCGTCGGTGACACGCCCGGCCACGTCGATCCTGGACTGCGCCACCTGGCCGGCGAACCGCAACCAGTCGTTGGGCGTGAAATCCGCGTCGAACGAGTTCACCAGCGCATCCCGCTCCAACAGCGGCCGATCGGTCCAGGTTCCCAGGTAGCCGATACGCCCGGCGCCCACCGGCACGGCCAGCCGGGTGGCTGCGAACAGGCGGCCGAGGCCTTGGTTGTAGTCCTCCTCCTGGGCCACGAAGGCGCCATAGCTCACCCGATCGAGAGTTCCGGTCAACTTCACCGCCGCATCGATGTCGCTGGAGCCCGCGTGGCCATCGTCGGAAGCGGCGCCGACGCGGCGTGTATAGATCAGCTGGCCATTGGCCGGCGTGGTCAGGTCGAAAATCCCCTGGTTCTCGGCGAAGAACGGCCGCTTGTCGGTGTACACGGTCTCGATGGCCGAGAAATTCACCACCAGTTCGTCGCTTTCCACCTGGCCGAAATCAGGATTGAAGGTGGCCGACAGCCATAGATTGGGACTGTGTTTCCACAGCAGGTCGGCGCCGGCCTTGAAGCTGGTGTGGTCCTGCAGATTGTCGCGCAGCGCGATGGCATAAGGCACGAACTCGAAGCTGGCGGCCGTCTGGTACTGCGGGATTTCGATGCGTTGGAAGTCGGCCAGGAAAGCCGGCGATTCATCCAGAATCCCGGGGCAGGCGTAACGCTCGTTGCGGTCGAACAAGTAACGAGTCGCGTACACCCCGATGGTGCGGGTATGGCTGTCGGGATGACGCATGCTGACGCTGCTCCAGGGGATCAGCATTTCCACGATCCACTGGTCCTCGGTCTCCCGCACCATGTGCTGCCAGGCGCCATCCCAGTCACGGTCGAACTTGTTCTGGTTGGTCACCAGCCCGTCGCGCACGCCGCCGCCGAGCCCGACCGAGAATTCGTAGCCGACCTGCCCGCTGGCGTCGAAATCGACCACCAGGGTGACCGAGTCTCCCACCAACTGCTCGGCATCTCGCGGTGTACGCGAGCGCATCCGCCGTTCGTTGCGCGGTTGATCGATCACGAACGCCGCGGCCAGCCCCTCGGGGGTGGCCACGATACGTAGCTCGTTCTTATATCGTGGTTCGTCGAGCCCGAAGGGTTCGGTGCGCTGCCAGTTGTCGCAGCGGACGGCCTGGTCCCAGGCGATCTCGTCGATGTAGCCGTCGACCACTATGGCGGCTTGCGCCGCGGCGGCGGTTGCCGCCACGGCCGACCGGACCGGCAAGGCTGGCAACAGCAGTACGAACAATAACGATGGCAGGATCGACCGCCACGGCGACCTTCGGCCCCGTGCGGGACATCCTGTAGATCCAATGCGACTTACAAAACGCGGCAGCCGCATTGGATGCGGTAAGACATAAGGGCTTCCGTGCATCGCCTGATCATCGCAACCCTGCGGGTGTCACTGGATGTGGGCGATGATACCGTCAAGCTCGTCCAGGGTGTTATAGCTGATGACGAGTTTTCCCTTGCCCGAAGCCGCATGCTGCACTTGCACCTTGGCGCCCAATTTTTCCGATAGCTGGCCTTCCAGCTGCCGCACGTTGGGATCCACTCGCGGCGCTGTCTCGGCCTGCCCCTCCTGTGGATGGGACAACAACCGACGCACCAGGGCCTCGGTGTCACGCACGGACAATTTCTTCCTGGCCACCAAGGCGCCGACTTCGGCTTGCTGCCGCCGGTTCTCGAGACCCAGCAACGCGCGGGCATGCCCCATTTCCAATTCGCGCTGCTCAACGAGATGCTTCACCTCGTCGGCCAGTTCGAGCAGGCGCAGCAGATTCGAGACTGCGACGCGCGAACGCCCCACAGCTTCGGCCGCAGTGGCATGCGTCATCTCGAACTCGGAGATCAAGCGTTCCAGGGCGCGCGCTTCTTCGAGCGGATTCAGATTCTCGCGCTGAATGTTCTCGATCAGCGCCATGGCCACCGCGGCCTCGTCCGGCACGCGACGCACCACGGCTTGTATTTCATGCAGGCCGGCTAACTGAGCCGCGCGCCAGCGGCGCTCGCCGGCAATGATTTCATAACGTTGCGGCTGACCCGGAGCGCCATCGCCGAGCGGGCGGACCAGGATGGGCTGCACCAGCCCCTGCGCCTTGATCGAGTCGGCCAGTTCCTGGAGGCTGTCGGGCCGCATGTCCATGCGCGGCTGATACTTGCCGCGCTGGAGCAGGTCCACCGGCAACTTGAGCAATTCCTCGTCGGGGCGCAACGCCACCACAGTGGCACCGCTCCGGACTTCCTGTGGGGCGGATTCGAGTGCCGCCGCAGGTTGGCCGAGCAATGCGCCCAGTCCGCGGCCAAGGCTTGGTCTCTTGGTTGCCATACGATCAACGCGTCACTTGAATGCTTGAAAAACGGGCAATGCCAGCACGAGGGCTACAGCATGGTCCTCCGGACCGCCGCCGTCCAGAGCATCCCGCCGCGCCCGTCATGTCCCAGTCGCATCACTGGCGGGCGAGTCATCCGCCTGGTTATCGGTCTGGCCATCGGTCTGACCATCGGTCTGATCCGGGGCCAAGCCCTCGCCCGCAAGCACCTCTTCCGAGCGCCGGATGATCTCGCCGGCGAGGGCCAGATAGGCCAGCGCCCCGCGCGACTCGCGGTCGAAATACAGCACCGGTTTGCCATAACTCGGCGCTTCCGCCAAACGCACGTTGCGTGGGATCACGGTGCGGAACACCTTGCCCGGGAAATGCTCGATCAGCTGCGCCGATACTTCGTTGGCCAAGTTGTTACGCGGATCGAACATGGTGCGCAGGATGCCGTGAATCTCCAGGCGTGGATTGGGGCCGGCCTGGATCTGCTGAATGGTGTCCACCAGCGCGCTCAGCCCTTCGAGGGCGTAGTACTCGCACTGCATGGGGATCAACACCCCTTCCGCGGCCACCAGCGCGTTGAGGGTGAGCATGTTGAGCGAGGGCGGGCAGTCGATCAGCACCGAATCGAATTGCCCCAGGATGGGCTCCAACGCGGTCCGCAACCGCGCCTCGCAGCCCGGCTTGCCCATCAGCTGCACTTCCGCCGCCACCAGGTCCTGGTTGGCCGGCAGCAGCTTGAAATTGGCGCTCTCCACCTCGATCAGCGCCGAGGCCGCATCGGATTCGCCCAGCAGAACATCGGTGGTGGAACGCTCCACCGTACGCTTGTCCACGCCACAGCCCATGGTGGCGTTGCCCTGCGGATCGCAGTCGATCAACAGCACGCGCCGCTTGGTCGCCGCGAGCGAAGCCGCCAGGTTCACGCTGGTGGTCGTCTTGCCGACGCCGCCTTTCTGATTGGTGATGGCGAGTATGCGGTGCATGAGGGCCGTAGTAGCACGCGGACTGACACTGTTCACCGACGGCGAACCCGCCACGGACGACGGCCTAGCCATGGTCTGCGGCCTGAACTTTGTCGTGAGACCGGCAGAGTTCCACAATATGCCGCTCCTCGTCCAGACCGGGCACCGCAACTTTGTGTACTCCCGCGAGCTTCCAGCCATTCGGCAGCTGTTGCAACTCGTCGTGCGGATAGCGGCCCTTCATCGCCAGCAGCCGCCCCCCACCCACACATAAGTGACTGGACCAGTTCATGAACTTCACCACCGGCCCGACCGCCCGCGACACCACGATGTCGAAGCGCTCGTCCGGCGTGTAAGCCTCGGCGCGGGTGTGCAGCGTGGTGACATTGGGCAACTCCAGCAACTGCGCCACATGATCGATGAATTTCAGCTTCTTGGCGGTCGAATCCACCAGGGTGAACTGGCGTTGCGGATTCACCACGGCCAGCGGCAGCCCTGGAAAGCCGGCGCCGGTGCCAATGTCCACGATCCGGGTACCGCGCAGGAAGGGCTGCACCGACAAGCTGTCCAGCAAATGCTTGGTGAGCTGCTGGTCGCGCTCGCGGATGGCGGTCAGATTCATACGCTGGTTCCAGTCATCCAGCTCATCCAGCAGGCGCAGCAGTTGCGCCGCCTGCACCTCGCTCAATTCAATCCCCAGCCCCGCGGCCCCTTCGATGAGCGTTGTCGGCGGCATCAGCGGGCGATACGCACGACAGTGCGGCCAGTGACCGAGCCCTTGAGATAATCGCCGAACGCGCCCGGCAACTCGTCGAAGGCAATGCTGCGGCTCACGATGCGATCGAAATGGCGCGGCTTGAGATCGGTCGCCAGGCGCTCCCACACCGCCTGGCGCAGCGCGCGCGGCGTGTAGGTCGAATTGATACCAAGCAGATTCACGCCGCGCAGAATGAACGGCATGACCGTGGTCTTGAGTTCGGCGCTGCCGGCCATGCCGATGCTGGCGATGTTGCCCCAGAACTGCGTGGTGCGCGTCAGCCAGGCCAGCATGTCGCCGCCCACGTTGTCGATGGCGCCGGCCCACTGGGCTTCCTCGAGGGGGCGGGAACCAAAATTGATCGCGTCACGGCGCAACACGCGGGCCGCACCCAGCTGCCGCAGGTAATCCTCCGCTTCTGGCTTGCCGGACACGGCCACGACCTCGTAGCCCCGTCCTGCCAGCATGTCGAGCGCCAGGCTGCCCACACCTCCAGTGGCGCCGGTCACCACGACCGGCCCGTTCTGCGGCTGCTGCCCGTTCTGTTCCATGCGATGAATCGCCAGCGCCGCGGTGTAGCCCGCCGTGCCCAGCGCCATGGCGTGATACTCGTCCAGGCCGGCCGGAATCGGAATCACCCACTCGCCCTTCACCCGGGCGAACTCGGCGTAGCCACCGTCGTGCGTTTCCGACAGACCACAGCCATTGACCAGAACCTTCTGGCCCGCCGTGAACGCGGGGTCCGACGAGGACACCACCATGCCCGCCAAGTCGATGCCGCCCACCAGGGGATAGCGGCGCAGGATCTTGCCGGCGCCCGTGGCCGCCAGCGCGTCCTTGAAATTGATGGTGGAGTGGCTGACCCGGATCACCACCTCGCCCGCGTTCAGATCATCGAGCGTGAGTTGCTCGACGCGCGGGACGATCTTGCCGTCTTCGTTGTGGATGCGCAGCGCGCGAAAGCGTTCCATGAACAGCCTCTCATGTGAACTCGGAATCGGACTTCCCGTCCGCGGCGGGGGCACATCCCTGTGGCCCCTGGCGGCTCAAATGTCGCGTGTAGACGTAAGCCTACTTACGGTCGCACTTGCCGCGCAGGCGCAGCTCATCGGTACTGCATAGTCCGCCCTTCTGCTGGGCATAGAACTGCGCAATCGCCTCGAAATCCTTCTCGTCCACGCCGGTGATGATGCCGGCCATGATGGGGTTCTTGCGCTTGCCGGACTTATAGTCCTTGAGCGCCCGCACCAGGTAGTCGGCGGCCTGGCCGGCCAGCACCGGATGCTCGTCGCTCATGGGCTTGGCGCCGCCGTCGCCGTGACAGGCCACGCAGGTCTGAGTGGCGGGCGGCGGAGTGCCCACCACCTCGCTCGGCTGAATGCCGTCGGCATGCAGGAACGCGGCGATGTCGGCCCGGTCCTGCGCCGACAGCGTGCTGGCATGCGCATGCATGGTGGGATGCGCACGGTCGCCCGAGGCGTACTCGCCCAACGCCATTTCCAGATACTTGGCGTTCTGGCCGCCCAGGCGCGGCACGCTGTAGGTGGGATAGGCGTTCTTGTAGTTGGGGATGCCATGGCAACCGTGGCAGGTATAGGCCAGCGTCTTGCCCTTGGCGGCGTTACCCGTGACGGCATTCTCCTGGGCATTGACCGCCACACTCGCGGCGGTTGCGATCAATCCCAGGCCGAGCGCCAGCAGGGTGGGTCGAAACTTCATTCCTGGTCTCCGGATTCTCTTGAACGGGCCGTTGGACTCGCGGGGTGGACCCGGGTTTGCGACCTCGAGCACGCTGCCCCGAGCCAGCGGGGGGCGAATGGTAGCGGATTTATCACTGGCTTCCCAAGTCGGCGCGGTGGCGAGCACGCCGGCCGGGACCGCGCCGGCTCTCCTGCGCAGTCCCCTGTTAGGCTATACTGGCTGTCCGCCTCGGCCGCCGCCAGGTGGTTTTTCCCCTGTTCAAGGCTCGAGGTTTGCATGGCTCGTATCACCGTCGAAGACTGTCTGCAGCACGTCCCCAACCTGTTCCAGCTGGTCATGGTCGCCTCCAAACGCGCCCGTAAACTGGCCAATGGCGCCGATGCCACGGTGGATTGGGAGAACGACAAGATGACGGTGGTGGCCCTGCGTGAAATTGCCGCCGGCCACATCGGTCCGGAAATCCTCGAGGAAGTCGAACAGCGTCCAGCCCCGGAAATCATGCCGGATGCCGAGATGTCGGGCGAACTGCGCGCGCCCCACCTTGGGCTGGGAGACTGATCCGACCTCCGACGCCACACGCCGGTCATGGATTACGCGTCCTCCCTATTGGGCTTGCTGCCGACCGGAAGACGCGCCATCGGGCTGACCGGCCTGCTCAGCAAGCTCGAAGGCTACCTGCAGCCGGCCCAGGTCGAGCGGGTCCGCGACGCCTACGAATTCGGCGCCCAGGCCCATCAGGGCCAGAAGCGCCTGAGCGGCGAGCCCTACATCGCCCATCCGGTGGCGGTCGCCGACCTGCTGGCCGATCTGCACATGGACCCGCAGACCATCATTGCGGCCATCCTGCACGACGTCATCGAAGACACCGAAACCGCCAAGGATGAAATCGCCGAGCGGTTCGGCGCCGAAGTCGCCGAACTGGTCGACGGGGTCTCCAAGCTCGACCAGATCCAGTTCCGCAGCCGCGCCGAGGCGCAGGCCGAATCCTTCCGCAAGATGCTGCTGGCCATGGTGCGCGACATTCGCGTGATCATGGTCAAGCTGGCCGACCGCACCCACAACATGCGCACCCTGGGCGCCATGCCGCCCGCCAAGCGCCGCTCCATCGCGCGCGAGACGCTGGAGATCTATGCCCCCATCGCCAACCGGCTCGGCATTCACTCGATCAAGTCCGAGCTGGAAAACCTCGGCTTCAAGTCGCTCTATCCGAGCCGCTATCGCGTCATCGAACGGGCGCTGAAAAAGGCGCGCGGCAACCAGAAGCAATTCGTGGGCAAGATCGCCGACAACCTGCGCGGCGGCCTGGCCAAGGCCGGCATCGCCGGCCGGGTGGAGGGACGCCAGAAGCACCTGTACAGCATCTACCAGAAAATGCGCCGCAACCGGGCGCCGCTCAGCTCCATCGTCGACGTGTTCGGCTTCCGCATCGTGGTGGACAGCATCGACACCTGCTACCGCACGCTTGGCCTGGTGCACGGCCTGTACCGGCCCATGCCGGGGCGCTTCAAGGACTACATCGCCATCCCGCGCGTCAACGGCTATCAGTCGCTGCACACCACCCTGTTCGGTCCCAACGGCATGCCCATCGAAGTGCAGATCCGCACCGAGGAAATGCATCGCGTGGCCGAATCTGGCATCGCCGCGCACTGGCAATACAAGAGTGGTGAGGATCAAGGCCGCGTGTACCGCGACCGTGCCAGCGAATGGCTGCAACAGCTCATGGAGATGCAGCACGGCGGCAATTCCGAAGAGTTCATGGAAAGCGTCAAGGTCGACCTGTTCCCGGACAAGGTCTACGTCTTCACGCCCCGCGGTGAAATTCGGCGCCTGCCCCGCAATGCCACTGCGGTGGACTTCGCCTATTCGGTACACACCGACATCGGCAACCATTGCGTTGCCGCCAAGGTGGATCGCCGGCTGGTGCCGCTGCGAACTCCGCTGCGCAACGGCCAGACGGTGGAGATCATCACCGCCAAGGGTGCGACGCCCAATCCTTCCTGGGTCAATTTCGTGGTGACGGCCAAGGCCCGCGCCGCCATTCGCCAGTACCTGAAGGGTCTCAAGCACTCCGAAGCCGTGGAGCTGGGCAAGCGCCTGCTCAACCAGGCCCTGGCCGAGCTGTCGCTGCAGCTGAAGAAGATTCCCGACGAGCGCATCCGGGCGGTGGTGGCCGAACTGAGCTTGAAGAGCCCCGAAGAGTTGTTCGAGCGCATCGGCCTGGGCGAACGCCTGGCCCGCATGGTGGCGCGCCGGCTGCTGCCGGTGAACGCCCCCGTCCCGGTCGAGCCGGTGGACTCCAGCCCGCTGGCCATCGCCGGCACCGAAGGCATGGTGGTGAGCTATGCGCGCTGCTGCTTCCCGATCCCGAACGACCCCATCATGGCGTACCTGTCCAGCGGGCGCGGCATGGTGATCCACCGCGAGGCGTGCGGCAACCTGCGCAACTACCGTAAGCAGCTCGACAAATGGCTGTCGGTCACCTGGCATCTCAACGTGGACCGGCTGTTCAACGTCGAGATCCGCATCGACGTCAGCAACCGCATGGGTGCGCTGGCCGCGATCGCCTCCAACATCGCCTCCACCGACACCAACATCGAGCATGTGATGGTGGACGAACGCGACGGCGATGCCTCGACCCTGGTGTTCGAGCTGCAGGTACACAATCGCAAGCAGCTCGCCAGCGTCATCAAGAATCTGCGCAAGATGCCGGAAGTACTGCGCGTCACGCGCGTACTGGCGTAATCCCCACTCCCCGAGGAACTCTCATGGCTCGCACCATCATCACCACCGCCGGCGCCCCCAAGGCCGTCGGCACTTACTCGCAGGCCGTCAAGACCGGCAACACCGTGTACGTCTCCGGCCAGATTCCCCTCGACCCCGTCAGCGGCGCGCTCGAGACCAGCTCGATGGAAGCGCAGATCCGTCGGGTGTTCGACAACCTGAAAGCCATCGTCAACGCCGCGGGCGGCGACTTCTCGCACGTCACCAAGCTCAATGTGTTCCTCACCGACCTGAGCCATTTCGCGCTGCTCAACCAGATCATGGCCGAGTACTTCAAGGAACCGTACCCGGCGCGCGCCGCCATCCAGGTCGCCGGCCTGCCCAAGGGCGCGGCGGTGGAGATGGATTGCGTGGTGGAGCTCGATTGACGTCAACACCGGATGGGCGGGCCGAGGGGGCGACCCCGGGTATGACTCAGGGGATGAGCGAGTCGCGTCCGGTCACTGCGTTGCGTGGCGTCGGCGATGCGCTGGCGCAGCGGCTGGACAAACTCGGCGTCACCACCATCCAGGATCTGCTGTTCCTGCTGCCGCTGCGCTACGAGGACCGCACCCAGATCGCTCCCATCGGCTCCCTGCAGCATGGCGATCGGGCGGTCATCGAGGGCGAGATCCAGCTGGCCGAAGTGGCGTTCCGGGGCCGCCGGCAGTTGCTGTGCCGGATTGCCGACGGCTCGGGTTCGCTCACGCTGCGATTTTTCTATTTCTCGGCGGCGCAGCAACAAGGACTGGCGCGTGGCACGCGCATTCGCTGTTACGGTGAGATTCGCCGCGGCCCGGGCGGTCTGGAAATCGTGCATCCCGAGTATCGGCGGGTGGCCGAAACCCAGGCCAACAGCACCGAGCAGAGCCTCACTCCCATCTACCCGCTGACCGAAGGCATTCAGCAGGGCCGGCTGCGGCAACTGACCGACCTGGCGCTGCGCGAAGTCGCGAATGAGGCGGTGCGGGATTGGCTGCCGGACGCCTTGCTGCAGGGCCTGAACCTGCCGCCGTTACGCGCAGCGCTGGAGTACGTGCACCGCCCGCCACCCGACGCCAGCCTGGAGCTGCTCTCGGCCGGTCAGCATCCGACGCAGCGTCGCCTGGCGTTCGAAGAATTGCTGGCGCATCAGCTGAGCCTGCGCTTGCTGCGCAAGGAGGTTCAGCGCGACCCGGGCTGGCCACTCACCCCGCAACACTCGCTGCTGCCCAGGTTCCAGTCCTCGCTGCCTTTCAAGTTGACCGGCGCTCAGCAGCGCGCCTGGGCCGAGATCGATCGCGACCTGGCCCAGTCCAGCCCCATGCTGCGCCTGGTGCAAGGTGACGTGGGCAGCGGCAAAACCGTGGTGGCCGCGCTGGCTGCCGTGCGCGCGGTGGAAGCGGGCTTCCAAGCCGCTGTCATGGCGCCCACCGAATTGCTGGCGGAGCAGCACGGCCGCAATTTCGCGGCGTGGCTTGCGCCACTGAACCTCGAACTGGCGCTGCTGACCGGCAAGCGCAGCGGTGCGGCGCGCACTCGTGCGCTGGCCGATCTGGCCTCGGGACAGGCGCAGATCGCCATCGGCACGCACGCCTTGTTCCAGGAAAGCGTCGAATTCAAACGGCTCGGACTGGTGATCGTGGACGAGCAGCATCGCTTCGGCGTGCATCAACGCCTGATGCTGCGCGAGAAAGGCGCGGCCTCCGGCCGTTATCCGCACCAGCTCATCATGACCGCCACCCCCATCCCGCGCACCCTGGCGATGACGGCTTACGCCGATCTCGACGTCTCCGTCATCGACGAGCTGCCGCCGGGGCGCACTCCCGTCAAGACGGTGGCGCTCCCGGAGAGCCGCCGTGACGAAGTGGTCCTGCGCATCCGCGATGCCTGCCGTCAGAAGCGGCAAGCCTACTGGGTATGCTCATTGATCGAAGAATCCGAGCAACTAAGCGCCCAGGCTGCGGAAGAGACCGCACGTGTGCTGGCGGAGGCCCTGTCCGAGCTGAAAGTCGGCCTGGTGCACGGCCGCATGACGCCACGCGAGAAAGATGCGGTGATGACCACCTTCAAGGCCGGCGACATCGATCTGCTGGTCGCCACCACCGTCATCGAAGTGGGCGTGGACGTGCCCAATGCCAGTTTGATGGTGGTGGAGAACGCCGAGCGCATGGGGCTGGCGCAGCTGCATCAATTGCGTGGCCGCGTTGGACGCGGCAGCGCCGAAAGCAACTGCGTGCTGCTGTATCGCTCGCCGCTGACCGAAGTGGCACGCGAGCGACTGTCGGTGATGCGCGCCACCAACGACGGCTTCGAAATATCCCGGCGCGACCTGGAGCTGCGCGGCCCAGGAGAACTGCTCGGCACCCGGCAGACCGGGCTGATGCAAATGCGGGTGGCCGACCTGATGCGCGACGCCGATCTGCTGCCGAAAGTGCAACAGGCCGCGGAATTGATGCTGGCGCGGAATGAGGCCAACATAGCTCCGCTGCTGCGCCGCTGGACCGGACGCGGCGAACAGTTCGGCAAGGTTTGAGCCTTTCGCATGATGCATTCCCGCGGTACGCATCCCCCCACCCCTCCCCAGAGCCGCTCCCAGCCCCGCGCTGGCGCAGACGCTGGAGCGCGGCCGTCGCTGCTGGCCAAGCTGGGTGCCTACGCGCGGCTGTTGCGGATCGACAAGCCCATCGGCACCTGGCTGCTGCTCTGGCCGGTGCTGTGGGCACTCTGGCTGTCCTCCCAGGGACATCCGGATCAGCAGGTCTTTGTGGTGTTCATGCTCGGCACCCTGCTGACGCGCGCCGCCGGCTGCGCCATCAATGATTTTGCCGACCGCAATTTCGACGGCCATGTGGCACGCACTCGCCAACGACCCTTGGTGACCGGCGAAGTCGAACCCACCGAAGCCATCGCGCTGTGCATCGGCCTGAGCCTGATCGCGCTGGGCCTGGTGCTGACGCTCAACCGCGCGACCCAGTTATTGGCGCTGGTGGGCGCCGGCTTGCTGCTCACTTATCCCTTCATGAAACGGTTCTTTCCCATCCCGCAGTTCTACCTGGGCGTGGCCTTCACCTGGTCCGTCCCCATGGCCTACGCCGCGCACACCGGCGGCGTGCCGCGCATTGCGTGGGTGCTGTTCTTCACCGGGTTGCTGTGGACCACGGCCTACGACACCATGTACGCCATGGCCGACCGCGAAGACGATCGCAAGCTCGGGATTCGCACCAGCGCCATTTTCTTCGGCGACGCCGACCGCCTGATCATCGGCGTGATGCAACTCATGACCCTGTTCGGGTTATGGCTGGTGGGCCGGGAATACGAGCTGGGGGTGTGGTTCCATCTCGGCCTGGGCGTGGCCGCATCGCTCGCGCTGTATCACCAGTACCTGATACGCCTGCGCGAGCCGCAGCAATGCTTCCATGCCTTCCTGCACAACAATTATTTCGGCATGGCGGTCTTCGTGGGCATCGCGCTGGACTACCTGTTCAGGTAACCCCGGCCTGTCAACCACATCTGTGTTTTTGGTTGACAGAAAGTTGGGCCAGCCGAAATACTGCCACCCATGACCACCACCGCCCCCCGCCTACCCGAATCTCAGCTCAACCGCCTCGGTGAAATCCGTACCGATTGGCGGTTGGAAGAGGTTCGCAGCCTGTTCGCGCTGCCGTTCGCGGACCTGATGTTCCATGCGCAGCGGGTGCATCGCGCCAATTTCGATCCCAACCAGGTCCAGGTGAGCACGCTGTTGTCGATCAAGACCGGGGCCTGCCCGGAGGACTGCGCGTATTGCTCCCAGAGCATTCGTTTCGAGACCGGCTTGAAATCCGAACCCTTGATGGACCTGGACGAGGTACTGCAGAAGGCGCGCACCGCCAAGGCCAATGGCGCGACCCGCTTCTGCATGGGCGCCGCCTACCGCAGCCCGAAGCCGAAACAGCTGGCACAGATCGTGGAGATGGTGAAGGAAGTACGGGCCATGGGCATGGAAACCTGCGTGACCCTGGGCATGGTGAATGCCGACCAGGCGCGGCAACTCAAGGAGGCCGGCCTCGACTACTACAATCACAACCTGGACACGTCCGCGGAGCACTACAAGAAAATCATCACCACGCGCACCTACCAGGATCGCCTCGATACGCTGCAAGCGGTGCGCGAGGCCGGCATCAACGTGTGCTGCGGCGGCATTCTCGGCATGGGCGAGACGCAGCTGGATCGTGCGCAGCTGCTGCATACGCTCGTCACGCTGCCGCAACACCCGGACAGCGTGCCCATCAACCAGTTGATGCAGGTGCCGGGTACGCCGATGTATGGCGTGGACAAGGTGGAACCACTCGACTTCGTACGCACCATCGCGGTCGCGCGCTTGCTGATGCCACGCGCCCATGTGCGACTGTCGGCAGGCCGCTCCGAGATGAGCGACGAAACCCAGGCACTGTGCTTCCTGGCCGGCGCCAACTCGATTTTCTACGGCGATAAGCTGCTGACCACCGAGAACCCGGACGAGAACCACGACCTGGGCTTGTTCGCGAAGCTCGGCATTCAAGCCGAAGCGCCCCGGGTGGCAGCCGCCTGCCGGCACCCGCATGCGCACCCGGAGGAATCAGCCGCGACGGCGTAGTTCGCGCGGTGCGGGTCACATCGACGCCGACCGACCGGAGCATCGGCGGGCAGGCGAGAACACGTAATGCCGACCGATGAATTCTTTCTCGATCCGCGAGCCGTGCGGCGTTCGTTCGACGCGGCGGCGGCAACATTCGACGCAAAAGCCGTAGTGCATGCAGAAATTCGGGCGCGCCTGCTGGAACGGCTGGACGTGGTCAGGCTGGCACCTGCCATGGTGCTCGACCTGGGCGCGGGCACGGGGCACGCGGCGCGAGCGCTGCAGGACCGGTACTCGTCGGCACGGGTGCTGGCCCTGGATCTATCGCCAGGCATGCTGGTCCGGGCGAAACGGCAACAGCGCATGTTCCGCCGCTTCGATCGCGTGGCCGGCAGTGCCGAGCGCCTGCCGCTGCGCGACGCCAGCGTCGACCTGGTGTTCAGCAACCTGATGCTGCAATGGTGCAGCCACCCGGACGGGGTTTTCGAGGAAACCCGGAGGGTGCTGCGCCCGGACGGGCTGGTGACCTTCACCACGCTGGGACCGGATTCGCTTCGGGAGCTGCGCCAGGCATGGGCGCGGGTGGACGGCCATCCCCACGTCCATGGCTTCATCGACATGCACGATCTGGGCGACGCGCTGATGCGGGCTGGGTTCGCGGAACCGGTGATGGATACCGAGCGCCTCACCATCACTTATCGCGACCCGGAGACGCTGCTGGCCGAACTGGTGGGCAGCGGATCGGCCAACGTGGCGCACGGGCGGCGACGGGGATTGGTCGGCCGGACGGCGCGCCAGCGGTTGGTGGATGCCTGCGAGGCCGGACGGCGGGACGGCGTACTGCCGGTCACTCTCGAAGTGGTCTATGGCCATGCGTGGGTGGCCGAACGGGGGCGCAAACTCGCAGCCCCAGCCGGCGAGACCAGGATATCGGTGCGGGACATCGGGCGCCGCAGCCAATAATCCCAAAAACTCCTTTGTGGTCCAGCATTTGTGCATTGCGCCTAGGGCGGATTCTCGCTAGGATGGCGGGCCCCGCCGACCGGCGCCAGCTCACAATCGATTCCGAACGCATGACATGAACCCTGGGGTGGCAACGCGGCCCGCTTGGAGCCCATCCGCAATCTCCGACCCGGTGGTCGACGATGACGGAACACGCCATTTCGAGCTGCAGGCCCGCTGTTCGCTGACGCCACGCGGTGCCCGTATTTTCATAGGTTTGTTGGGGGCCACTACCTTTGCCGTGGCCAGTGCCTTCGCGCTGCGGGGGTTCTGGCCGGTGCTGCCCTTTGCGGGCCTGGAAGTCGGGCTGCTGATCTGGGCCGTGCGGCACTCGATGCGGGCCGGACAGACCCGGGAAACCATCACGATCAGCGCGAATTGTGTGGAGATTGCCCATTACAAGGTCGGGTCCGAATGGCGCGCGGTATTTCCACGCCATTGGGCGAAGGTTAAACTCCACGTCCCGCCGACGGCGCTGCACCCCAGCCGACTGCTGATTGGGTCGCATGGTCGCGCCCGCGAGGTGGGCAGGTTTCTCACAGAAGACGAGCGCCGCGGCCTAGCGGCACGTCTCCAGCAGTTGGTGGGGAATGTGAACGAGTCACCCGCGCTTCAAGGGAACTTGGACCGTGGGGCTGATTTGCGGGCGCAGCGTGAGTAGCCCGCGCCTGAAGTGACAGCAAGAAGTTATTGGGAGCATTGGCGACAATGTCGAAGACCTTGAAATACGCCGCAGCCGGGCTGGCAGCTCTGCTGCCCACCGGGGCGGCGCTGGCAGCTTGGGAATTGAACATGCCGAAAGGCGTGACCGAGCTGAGCCGCGATATCCACGGCCTGCACATGCTGGTGTTCTGGATCTGCGTGCTGATCGCCGTCGCCGTGTTCGGCGTGATGATTTACTCGATGGTGAAGTTCCGCCGCTCCAAGGGCGCGGTATCGGCCGACTTCGATCACAACACCAAAGCCGAAATCATCTGGACCACCATTCCCATCCTGATCCTGGTGGCCATGGCCATCCCGGCCGCCGAGACCCTGATCCGGATCGAGGACACGCGCGACTCGCAGCTGACCGTCAAGGTGACCGGCTATCAATGGAAATGGCAGTACGAGTACCTGGACCAGAAGGTGGGCTTTTTCTCCACCCTGGCCCGCAACAGCGATGCCGCCCGCCAGCTCGGCTCGGGCATCGACCCGTACAGCGTCAAGAACTACCTGCTCGAAGTGGACCACCCGCTGGTGGTACCGGTGGGCGCCAAGGTGCGCCTGCTGCTGACCTCGGCCGACGTGATCCACGCCTGGTGGGTGCCACAGCTCGGCATGAAGAAGGACGCGATTCCCGGCTTCGTCAATGAAATGTGGTTCCGCGCCGATGAACCCGGTCTGTACCGTGGCCAGTGCGCCGAGCTGTGCGGTCGCGATCACGGCTTCATGCCGATCGTGGTGGACGTCAAGCCGCAGGCCGAATACGACGCATGGCTGAAGACGCAGCAGGGCGGCAATGCGGCCGAAGCAGCCGCGGCTCCCGCACAGGCTGCAGCGGTCGGAACGGTGAATGAGAGCGCGGCGACGGCGATCGTCGCCCAGGCGGAGTAAGGTTCAATGAGCACTGCACACACTCATCAAGCGGCCGGCCACGATCATTCGCACGGTCACGCGGACAGTCACGATCATCACGGTCCGGACAAGGGCTGGCGCCGCTGGCTGCTGGCCACCAACCACAAGGACATCGGCACGCTGTACCTGGTGTTCAGCCTGGTGATGTTCTTCATCGGCGGCAGCATGGCGATGGTGATTCGCGCCGAGCTGTTCCAGCCGGGCCTGCAGCTGGTCGATCCCGGTTTCTTCAACACCATGACCACCATGCACGCGCTGGTCATGATCTTCGGCGCCGTCATGCCGGCGTTCGTCGGCCTGGCCAACTGGATGGTGCCGCTGCAGATCGGCGCGCCGGACATGGCGCTGCCGCGCATGAACAATCTCAGCTTCTGGATCATGCCGTTCGCGTTCGCGCTGCTGCTGTCCTCGCTGTTCGTGCCGGGCGGCGGCCCGTCGGGCGGCTGGACCATGTATCCGCCGCTGGCGCTGCAGAACGGCACCTCGTTCCCGATGATGATTTTCGCGATTCACATGATGGGCGCCTCGTCCATCATGGGCGCCATCAACGTGGTGGTGACCATCATGAACATGCGCGCGCCCGGCATGAGCCTGATGAAGATGCCGATGTTCGTCTGGACCTGGCTGATCACGGCCTACCTGCTGGTGGCGGTGATGCCGGTGCTGGCGGGCGCGGTCACCATGCTGCTGACCGACCATTACTTCGGCACCAGCTTCTTCCAGGCCGCCGGCGGCGGCGATCCGGTGATGTACCAGCATATCTTCTGGTTCTTCGGGCACCCCGAGGTGTACATCATGATCCTGCCGGCGTTCGGCGTGGTGTCGGAGATCATCCCGGCCTTCTCGCGCAAGAAGCTGTTCGGCTTCGACGCGATGGTGTACGCCACGGCCTCGATCGCGTTCCTGTCGTTCATCGTGTGGGCCCACCACATGTTCACGGTGGGCATGCCGCTGGCCGGCCAGCTGTTCTTCATGCTGGCGACCATG
>Ga0182745_1001211_pt1 | contig 25397 bp, 24 predicted proteins | sample eDN3rd30CKraftBY_FD_128523 | JGI IMG/M metagenome (GOLD analysis project Ga0182745, IMG submission 128523) | Enriched backyard soil microbial communities from Emeryville, California, USA - eDNA 3rd pass 30_C Kraft BY (version 2) (version 2) | ecosystem: Environmental > Terrestrial > Soil >... | reverse complement strand
TCGATTTCCACGGGCTCGCCCCGGTCGCGGCCATTGCCGTTCATTGCAGCGTCTCCCGCGTGAGCTGGTAGTCCGTCTTCAGCCGCTCCTGGGTGTGCGGCAGGGGCTTCTTGGGCACGCGCTTGCCACCCACGAAGAGCAGGCCCGCCGCGATGGCCAGCAGCACCACCCCCACCACCAGGACGCCCAGCGCCTGCGCCATGGGCAGGGCCAGCCCCAGGGCGACGAAGAGGACGGCCAGGGAGGTGAGCGCCAGGACCGCGCCAGCGCCCAGCAGGATGCCCGCGGTGCGCGCGGCCTTCAGCTCCTCACGCAGCTCCTTCTTCGCGTGCATCACCTCGGCGCGCACCAGCAGACGGGTCTCCGCCAGGGCATGCCGGATGAGCTCCGCCGTGGAGAGCGTCTCCAGTTGACTTCGCTCCAGGCGTTCCGATTCGAGGTCCACGACGTGCGCCTCCCGCGCTGGCTCCGCGGACCGCACGTGCGCTTCCATGCCTGCCTGGCATCCTTGCGGCCCGCTCCTCCGCACAAGGTGGGCAGGACGCTTCCTCCAGTGAAGCCCCGGAGGAGTGCACCTCGACGCCTGCCCGCCTGCCCGGCCTTCGCGCTCAGCGGCGGCGGCGGTGCGCCAGGGCCGTGGCCAGCGTCTCGCGGACCTGATGGGCGCGGAAGAGGCGGTCCGCCGTATCCATCAGGTTCTCCGCGTACAACACCTGCTTGCGCAGGCGCGCGGGGATGGCCCGCGTGCCCAGGTGGGCGCCTAGCAGGGCGCCCGTCAGCGCGGCGGCCACGTCCGCCTCTCCGCCGCAGCGCAGGGTGAGGGCCACCGCCTCGCGGAAGTCATGCGGCACCTTGAGGGTGGCGTACAGCGAGGTGAGCAACACTGGGACTACGTGCGGCGGCAGGCCATCCACGCCCTTCAGCTCGCTGGGAGGCACCCCCACCTTGCGCAGCTGCGACAGCGCGCGCGCCGTGTCCCACGTCAGCAGGCGCGGCAGGTAGCGCACCTCCTCGGCCAGGCCCTTGTCATGCACGGCCGCGGCCAGCGACAGCTCCTCGCAGAAGGCCGCGGGCGTCAGCGGCTCCTGCTCCATGCCCAGCGCCGCGGCCTGCGCGAAGGCCGCCGCCGCCGCCGCGCAGACCGGGTCCTTGTGGGTGATGATGGTGAGCACGCCCGCGTCGTGGGGCAGGCGCGCGCGGTGGCCGCTCTCCAGGAGCCCCACCACCAGCGCGCGGCTGAGCACCGAGTGGCACCGCGTGCCCAGCGACGCACCCGCGCTCATCCACGGCGCGCCGCCGGCCAGCCGTTGCAGCGCCTCCGCCAGGCTCTTGGGCGGCTGGAGGATGATGCCCTCCTGCCACAGCCACGCCAGGTGCGCCGCCGCGCTGCGCCCGTCCACCTTGCCCTCGCGGATGACGCTCTCCGCGGCCGCGAGCAGCAGCTGCGTGTCATCGCTGAACTGCCCCTTCGCGAACTTGCCGCGCGGGCGGGGCGCGAAGTCTTCGGCGAGGCCGGGCAGCCGTGCGAGGCTCGCAGGCGGGATGCCGCGCAGCGGAAAGCCTAGCGCATCACCGATGGCGAGCCCCACGAACGCCGCATGGAACCTGTCCTGGCGCTCGGCGGGAGTCAGCGACATGGGGTCGAGGAGATTACCCGAGGCTCAGGCCGAAACGGCCAGCGAGAATGGAGTGGGCCGCGTGAAACACCGGTGAGCTCGAACGGGAAGAATCATGCCGAGACTTGACGAGCGTGACTCCGCCGTCCTCGAACCTCCGCGCGCGTTCTTCACCGTCCATCCTCCCTCCCTCGCGTCTCGTGGATCGCAACGCGGGGTGGGGTGACTACCGCAACCAACACATGCGCGGCAAGCCTCGGGGGGTGCACGCATCCGCGCACCTGTACACGTGTCCAACTCTCGATGCTTCACGCGCGCCGCGCGGGGCGCACGAGGGACGCGCAGGTGGCACCGGCGCGCGGGTGTCAGCACACGCGCGCCGCCGCTTCACGCGCCGTCGCGCCCCAGGTTGACGACGGCTTGCAAGCGCGCCACCACCGCCTGTGCGCCCTGGTGCAGGTGCGTGCCATCCCAGAGCGCGGGCGTGGTATGTCCCCCCAGCCGGCGCCAGTCCGACTCCGCCTCCTCGAAGGCCACGTTGCGGAAGCGCACGCGGTCCTCCAGCGCGTAGTCCACGATGTAGCGTCGGGCCTGCGCGGAAGGTGCATCCGCGATGCGGTGGAACAGCTCGAGCATGCCCGACGTCATGGCGTCGAGACGGGCAGGAAGAAGTCCTGGAGCTGGGGCTGCGAGCGCTTGAGCACGTCCGCCAGCGTGTACCGGTCCAGCACCGAGAGGAAGGCCTCGCGCGCGTCCACCAGCATGCCCTTGAGGCCACAGGCGGTGGAGATGGGACAGGTGTTGGTCTTCTGGTCGAAGCACTCCACCAGGTGGAAGTCCGGCTCCGCGGCGCGCAGCACGCTCCCCACGCAGATGTCCTCCGGCGCGCGCGCCAGCGTGACGCCTCCGGAGCGCCCCGCTCGCGCGTCCACCACCCCCTGCCCCACCAGCGTCTGCACCACGCGCACCAGGTGGTGCTTGGAGATGCCGTAGGCATCCGCCATCTCCTGCGTGGAGATGGGGCGGCCCGTGCGCGTGGCCAGATAGAGCAGCACCCGCAGCGAGTAGTCGGCGTGGAGGGTCAGGTGCATGTCGTCAGGCTCCGGCGTCGATGCCACGCTGCGCCTGGGGGACGCTCGGCAGGAAGGCATCCACGTGGAGGTCCTTCAGCGGGAGTCCAGCCAGGAACAGCTTCTTGCGAAGGGATAGCACCAATGGGCCGTCTCCGCAGAGCCACGCACGCCACCCCACCGGCCTGGGGCATTCCGCGCGGATGAGCACGTCGAGCGCGCCCTCGGCCACGTCCCGGGTCCCCCCCTCCAGCACCCCCGGGCGGTAGTGGAGCTGGGGGTAGCGCTCCGCCAGCTCCCGCAGCTCGCGGGTGAGGTAGAGCCCCTCGGGCGTCCGGGCGCCGTGGAAGAGCCAGATGGGCCCCGTGTGGCCTGCCTCCAGCGCATCCCGGACGATGCCGTAGAGCGGCGCCAGCCCGGTCCCCGTCCCCGCCAGCAGCAGGGGCTGCTCGGGCCGGCCGGGAACGTAGAAGCAGCTCCCCGCGGGCCCCTGGATGTCGAGCACATCGCCGGGCCGCGCGTCGTGCGCCAGCCAGCCGCTCATGGCGCCGCCGGGATGGAGCCGCACGTGCAACTCCAGCGCGTCCTCGCGGGGCAGGCTCGCCAGTGAGTAGCTGCGCGTCAGCCCGTCCGCGCGCACCAGCGAGAGGTACTGCCCCGCGCGGTAGGCCAGCGGGCTGTCCGTCACCAGCGACACCTGCAGGACGCTCGGAGACAGCGCGGACAGCGAGGTGATGCGCGCGGGGACGCGCAGGGCCTCCGCGCCGGTGACCTCCAACACCGCGCCCGCCGGCGGCCGGCAGGCACAGGCCAGGAAGTAGCCCTGTGCCCGGAGCGTCTCCTTCAGCCCCACCTGCGCGGCCTCCGGGACGGTCCCCGCCATGGCCCGCATCAGGCAGGACTGACAGGCCCCCGCCCGGCAGGAGTTCGGAACAACCACGCCCTGGCGCAGCAGCGCGTCCAACACGCTCTCCCCGGGCTCCAGTGGATACCAGCTGGACTCGTGCTTCACCTTCGCCATGGCGTGCTCCAGGGGTTAGCGTCCGAGGACGTCCGCGCGTGCGCTCTCCGCGATGGCCAGCACCCGCGCCACCAACGGCCCGGCCACGCCCAGCTCCTCCAGCGTCGCCTTCAGGTGGCCCGCCACCGCGTCGAAGTGCGAATCAGCCAGCCCACGCTGGACCAGGTGGGCATGGCCCGCGCGCATGTCGAGGCCGCTGTAGTGGACCGGACCTCCCGTCACCATCGTGAGGAAGGCCTTCTGCTTCGCCGCCTGGCGCTCCATGTCCACGTCCTCGAAGAAGTGGCTGATGTGCTCGTCCGCCAGCACCCTCCGGTAGAAGACCTCCACCGCCGCCGCCATCGCCGGCTCTCCCCCCAGCTCCTCGTAGACGCTCTTCTCGGCTCCAACGCTCATCGTGTCCGCTCCTCTCGCCCGGCATGGGCTTAAAGATGCATCCTAAATGCTCTTTTAAACGCGCAGCGTCAACCGAATCTGGAGACGGCGGGTGCGGCTCCGGTAAACACGCGTGCGCCCCGGCATGAACCTCCAGCCCGCGCGCGCGGCGCAAAAGCGGAGCCCCGGGGAGGGTGGACGTGTGAGGGAAGGCAGCAAGCCCGCCCCGGAGGCGCAAGCACGTGGCGCGCCCTCACGAGGGGACTGTCGGCGGACACCGGCTCCTCCCGAGGGGAGCCCTGGCGTCACGCCCATGCGGCCAGGCGACGGGAGGTGCCTGGCCGGTGAATCAGGGACGCGGCCTGCTCAGGCGCGCGCGGTGGTGGCGGCGCCGATGCGGGCCGCCTCGCGGCGCACCGTGGCCTGCTCCAGCTCGAAGCGCGCGTCCTCGGCGGACATGCCCTTCATGCGCTCCTGCGCCTCGGCCATGCGGCGGCGGGCGCCCTCGACGTCGATGCCCGTGACGGACTCGGCCGCGTCGGCGAGCACCAGCACCTTGTCGTTGCTCACCTCCACGAAGCCGCCCGCGACGAAGTAGGACTCGCGCCGGCCCCCTTCGATCAGCGTCAGCGCGCCCGGCTCCATCAGCGACAGGAACGGGGTGTGCCCCGGCCGCACGCCGAACAGGCCCCGGCCGCCAGGGACAATCGCCTCGTCGGCCTGCACCGACAGGATGCGCTTCTCGGGGGTGACAATCTCCACAGTCAGCTTGGCCATGAGGCTCCTCGCACAACCGAATCAGAACGTGAGCTGGCGGGTCGTGCCACCCACCGGCTCCAACTCCACCACCCCGGCGTCCGTCAGCCGGGGTCCCTTGCCGGGGATGCCGAGCGTGCCCTCCAGCCACTTGAAGTGGTGGGTGAGCTGACGCACCTCGGAGAGCTGCCGCGTGGTGAGCCACTCGGTCAGCCGCTTCTCCTGGAGCCGCTGGCCGTCCCGCCCATACTGTGCCGCCACCACCACGTGCGCCCAGGCCGGAGGCCCCTTGGGCTGCTTCACCTTCGACTTCTTCTTCGGGCGCGGCGCCGGCGCGGCCTTGCCCTTCTCCACCAGCGGCCACACCACCCAGACGCGCTCGCCGTCGTTGGAGACGAAGTAGAGGTCGTCCACCGTGCCCAGGCACTGCTCGAGCGCCCACACGGGGCCGCTCTCCTGCGTCACTTCAAGCCGACACCGCCCCTGCGTCACCTCCACCATGCGCACGCTGTAGAGTCCGTTGGCGCTCACCCGAGCCCGCCCCTTGCGCTCCTCCGCCAGGGCGGGGGAGGCCAGGAGCATCAGGACCAGGGCGAGCGCTGCACGGCGCATGGTGACCTCGACGAGGAGGGTGAAGCCCGGAAGCTTAGCTCGCCGCCAGCTTCCGCGCGTTCTCGATGACCTCGTCGATGCTGCCGGTCATGTAGAAGGCGCCCTCGGGGATGTCGTCGTGCTTGCCCTCGGCGATCTCCTTGAAGCCCTGGATGGTGTCCTGGAGCTTCACGTAGCGGCCGTCCTTGCCCGTGAAGACCTTGGCCACGAAGAAGGGCTGCGACAGGAAGCGCTGAATCTTGCGCGCGCGGGCCACCACCAGCTTGTCGTCCTCGGAGAGCTCGTCCATGCCGAGGATGGCGATGATGTCCTGCAGCTCCTTGTACCGCTGGAGGATGCCCTGGACCTTGCGGGCCACGCCGTAGTGGTCCGCGCCGATGACGGCCGGGTCCAGGATGCGGCTGGTGGAGTCGAGCGGGTCCACGGCGGGGAAGATGGCCAGCTCGGCGATGGAGCGGTTGAGCACCGTCGTCGCGTCGAGGTGGGCGAAGGCCGTCGCGGGCGCCGGGTCCGTCAGGTCGTCGGCGGGCACGTAGATGGCCTGCACCGAGGTGATGGAGCCCTTGGTGGTGGAGGTGATGCGCTCCTGCAGGCCGCCCATCTCCGTGGCCAGCGTCGGCTGGTAACCCACGGCGCTGGGGATGCGGCCCAGGAGGGCGGACACCTCGGAACCGGCCTGGGTGAAGCGGAAGATGTTGTCCACGAAGAGGAGCACGTCGCGGCCTTCCACGTCGCGGAAGTACTCGGCCATGGTCAGCGCGGACAGGGCCACGCGGGCGCGGGCGCCGGGCGGCTCGTTCATCTGGCCGTACACCAGGACGGCCTGGCTGGCCTCCAGGTTGTCCGTCTGGATGACCTTGGTGTCCTGCATCTCGTGGTAGAGGTCGTTGCCTTCGCGGGTGCGCTCACCGACGCCGGCGAACACCGAGAAGCCGCCGCGCTCCACGGCCACGTTGCGGATGAGCTCCTGCAGGAGCACCGTCTTGCCCACGCCGGCGCCGCCGAACAGGCCGATCTTCCCACCGCGGGTGTAGGGCGCGAGCAGGTCGATGACCTTGATGCCCGTCTCGAACATCTGCACGCGCACGTCCTGCTCCGTGAAGGGCGGAGGCGGGCGGTGGATGGACCAGTGCTCCTGCGCCTTCACCGGGCCCATCTCGTCCACCGGCTCGCCGGTCACGTTCAGGATGCGGCCCAGGGTGGCCTTGCCCACCGGCACCTGGATGGGGGCGCCCGTGTTCGTCACCGCCATGCCGCGGCCCAGGCCCTCGGTGGAGTCCATGGCGATGGTGCGGACGGTGTTCTCGCCCAGGTGCTGCGCCACTTCGAGGGTGAGGTTGTCGGCCTCGGCGCTCAGGTTCGCGTTGGTGACCTTGAGGGCCGTGTAGACCTCGGGGAGCCCGCCGGGCGGGAACTCGACGTCGACCACCGGGCCGAGGACCTGGATGATTCTGCCTGCCGTCGGAACTTGAGCGCTCATGGAATCGTCTGCCTCGCACGGGGAGCGGACGGGCGCCGCCACCCTTGAAATTTCGGCCCGGCTGGGAGGGCGCGCCCCCTTTACCGGGGCCCCCCCCGAGGGTCAAGCCTCCCGGGCAACTGACTGGTAAGTCCGGCTTAGCGGAACCACACGCCGGGCGCCACCTCCATCCTTTCCCTCCACCCGATGCGCCAGGGGCAGCCCGGTGTTCTGGCTGCCGACCAGGGCGCGCCGGACCTCCCAGCCCAGGGCGGACCTCCAGGCGGAGCGCCGGGCGATCAACGCGCCGGCACACCGGGGAGCCCCGGAAACGCAAAGGGCCCGCCCCGACAAGGGGGCAGGCCCGGGAACAGCGATGCTCGCGGCGGAGGAGACGCCCTACTTCAGGGCCTCGGCGCCGGAGACGATCTCCATCAGCTCCTTGGTGATGACCGCCTGACGCGTGCGGTTGTAGGTGAGCGTCAGGCTGCCAATCATGTCCGTGGCGTTGGAGGTGGCGTTCTCCATGGCGCTCATGCGGGCGCCATGCTCGCTGGCCACGCTCTCCAGCAGGGCGCGGTAGAGCTTGATGTTGACGGCCTGGGGCACCAGACGGTCCAGCACGCCCTGGCGGTCCGGCTCGTACTTGAAGTCCACCAGCGTCGTGGAGCCCTGGGCGGGCGCCTCGTCCGACTCGCCCAGCGTCTGCAGCGGCAGCAGCTGCGTGACGTTCACCTTCTGGGAGATGGCGGAGACGAACTCGTTGTAGACGACGTGGACCGCGTCCACCTCGCCGTTGAGGTAGCTGGCCACCAGCTCCTCGGCCACGTCCGCGGCGGCGCGGTAGCTCAGCCGCTGATAGAGCCCGCCGAAGTCCTTGCGGATCTCCTGGCCGCGGTTGCGGAAGAAGTCATTGCCCTTGCGGCCCACCGTGGAGAGCCGGATGGACTCCAGGTGCGTGTTCTCGTACAGGAACCGGTTGGCGCGGCGGATGACGTTCGAGTTGAAGCCGCCGGCCAGGCCGCGGTCCGACGTCAGGAGCACCAGCTCCACGCGCTTCACCGGGCGCGCCGCCAGCAGCGGGTGGCTCAGGCTCTCGCCCTCGGCGCGGGACGCCAGATCCGCGATGATTTGATCCAGCATCGTCGCGTAGGGGCGCGCGGCCAGGATGTTGTCCTGCGCCTTGCGGAGCTTCGCGGCGGAAACCATCTTCATCGCCTTGGTGATCTGCCGCGTGTTCTTCACCGAGCGGATGCGCTTGCGAATGTCGCGAAGGGACGCCATGGACCGGGGAGCTCCTGTGGGGCGTTCAACCCGCTTCGCCCGGATGGGAGGCGGGGCAGGGTAAGACGGGGCCCCCTATATAGGCGGGGCGGGAGCCGGTCAACGGATGCCTGCCGCGGCCGGGCCGGCGATCGCCAGTCCCGCCAGGAGACGACAGGCAGGCGGGCCTGCCCGGATGCCCCTCCCTTCAGTAGGAGGCAGACTTACCTTTCAGGGCATGGTGGCTCCAGTGTCATCTGCTCCTCTCCTCATCGTCGAGGACGACGCGGACATCCTCGAAGCCCTCCAGGCCTACCTGGAGCTTCACGGATACGCGGTGCGCGTGGCGCGCAACGGCCGCGAGGCGCTCGAACAGCTGGCCCTCTCCCCTCGCCCCTCGCTCATGGTCCTGGACATGGCCCTGCCCGTCATGGACGGCCACCGGGTGCTGACGACCCGCAAGACGAGTGAAGCCCTGGCCCAGGTGCCGGTCATCATCCTCTCCGCGGGCATGGTGACCATGAGTGCGCGCGACCGGGCCGTCTACGCGGCCAGCTATAACGTGGCGGCATTCCTGAAGAAGCCGGTGGAGCCCCGGCAGCTGCTGGAGGCCATCGAGCGGCTCGCCTCGAGGCCGGAAGGTGCCCAGACGGGCATGCCCCCCTGAGACAATGGCCGCGCACGGGGCTTTCGGGAGAGGAGGGCCCGGAACACAATGGCCCCTTCACGGGTGTTCTCGGAGTCCATGAAGCCAGGCGGTGCGAGACGGGGATGGGTGCGCAGGGGCCTCACGGTGCTGGCCGCGGGCGGCGTGGCCCTGTTCGCCCTCTCCCACCTCGTCCGGGCCAGCTACGAGGACCGCATCGTCCCCCTGGAACAGGCGCCCTCCGCCCCCGTCGCGCTCGTGTTCGGCGCGGGTCTGGCGCGAGGCTCGGTGCCCTCTCCCGTGCTCGCCCAGCGGCTGGATGCGGCCATCGCCCTCTGGCGGCAAGGCAAGGTGCAGTTGGTGCTCGTCAGCGGAGACCAGACCAAGCCCTTCCACCATGAGACGCGGGCCATGCGGCGCTACCTGCTGGAGCACGGCGTCCCCGAAAGCGCCGTCCAGGGCGACGAGGCGGGGCTGTCCACCTATGACAGCTGCCTGAGGGCCTCCACCGTGTTCGGCGCGAAGCGCGCGATACTCGTGACGCAGCGGTTCCACCTGACGCGGGCGCTGTTCATCGCCAACTCGGTCGGAATCGACGCATGGGGCGTGGCCGCCGACGAAGGCCGCTCGACGCCGTGGCGCTACCAGGTGCGCGAGACGCTGTCGCGCGTGCTGGCCCTGGCGATGGTGTTGCTGAAGGTGGAGCCCGTCCACCCCTCCGGCCGCGTCGCGCTCCCGGAGCGCTGAAGCACGGGCAAGCATGGCAGGCGGGCGGGCGGCGAGAATTGCCGGGGCCCCCGTGGGTTCTCATCCTTGAGACGAAGGCAGCCGACCCACCACGCTTTCCGAGGAGAGGCCATGCGATTCAAGAAGCTCGGGTCAGAGGACGTGGGCGAGTCCACCTCACTGCGCCACATGAATCCGGACACCGGCGAGGATGAAATCAACATCTCCGACCAGGACCTGGCGGCGGCTCCTCCGCTAGAGGAGGAGCCAGACTTCCGAGACATCCTCCCTGACGAGATACACGAGTTCCGCCGGGGCGATGAGGAGGGGGAAGAGGAGGAGCTGGAGCTGACGGCACAGCCGGGCTACCGCATCCGCCCCATCGACTTCGACAAGCTGCCGCTGGGCTAGACTCAAGGTGGGCCGCGACGAGGCAAGGCGCCCTGCGCGCCTTGCCCCGGCCCTGTGACTACCGCCGACGAGCGCCCTTCTTCGCGCCACCACGGGAGGCCGCCTTCTTCGCCGCAGACTTCTTCGTAGCGCCCGCCTTGGCGGCGGACTTCTTCGCCACCGGCTTCTTCACGCCACCCACCTTGGCGGTAGTCTTCCTCGCAGCGGACTTCTTCGCAGCGCCCGGCTTGGCGGTAGCCTTCTTCGCGGCGCCCGCCTTGATGGACTTCTTCGCCGCTCCACCCGCCTTGGCCATAGCCTTCTTCGCAGCGCCCGCCTTGGTGGACTTCTGCGCCGCAGGCTTCGTCGCTCCACCCGCCTTGGCCGTAGCCTTCTTCGCAGCGCCCGCCTTGGTGGACTTCTGCGCCGCAGGCTTCGTCGCTCCACCCGTCTTGGCGGTAGCCTTCTTCTCCGTGGCCTTCGTCGCGGCGCCCGCCTTGGCGGACTTCTCTGCCGTAGGCTTCTTCCCGACCGCCGTTCTCACCGAGGCGGTCTTCGCAGCAGCCGGCTTCTCCACGCCCCCCTTCTTCAGGACGGGAGCTTCCTCCGCTTCGACCTTCACCACGGACTTCCGTGCGGGCGCCTTCTTCGCCGTGGCCTCCCGCGCTTCGGACTTCCGCGCGCGAGCCCCGCTCGCAGCAGGCCCCTGTGGCGCGGCCTCCGCGACGACCGGCTCCGCGGCAGCGGGCTCACGCTCCGGCGCCTTGCTGGCGGGCGGCTTCTTCGAGAGGCGCTTCTTCTCGGGAGCGGGCTCGACCTCCACCGCCACAGTGGGGGCCTTGCGTGGTGCCCCTCTCGGGAACAGCACGCCCGCGCCTCCAATCGCGAGCGGTATCTGCTCGGCCTGAGCGGGGCGGGCCTTGCCAGGGCGGGAGGCGCGAGCGCCCTTCCTGCCCTCGTCGTGGCCTCGCGAGGCCGACGAGAACTCGTCGTATTCGTATTCGAGCTCGCGAACCTCCGCTTCCTCGAGCCGCTCCTCCTCCTCGGCCTGCGCCTCCTCTCCCTCCACCTCCGCCTCGAGCGCCTCTTCCTTGGCCTGCGCCTCCTCCGCCTGGGCTGCTTCCTCCTCCTGCGCCTCCTCGTCGGCCTGGACGCCGGATAGCGCGCCCTGGAGGACCGCGTTCATCGCGCGGGCGAAGGTGCGCTCACCAAAGCTCTCGACCTCCGCCGGGGGGACGAGCACGTCGAGCATGTCCCTCAGCGTGCGGTACAGCCGCATCTGCCGCTTCTCGCCCTCCCAGGTGCCGTAGACCCAGTCGTCGCCTTCGAGTGCCTCGACCCAGCCGGGCAGCGGGCCGCCACCGTCCCCCTGCTCCACCATCGCGGACTTGCGCGAGGCGAAGAGGTGCCGGTGCTGCCCCTTCAAACCGATGCGCCACAGCCCCGCCGCGGGCAACCCCTCCAGCTTGAGCCGGGTCTTCTCCAGGACGCTCGGGTATCCCACCTCCCCATGCAGGGGGAAGAGACGGACCTTACCGTTGAGCTCGCCACCGTTGAACGCCTGATACAGGGAGCTGAGCTCGTCGGGGAATGGAACGCCGCACTCCGTTTCGGCTCGGCGAATCTCCTCGGGAGGGACGCCAACCGATGATGCCTTTACCGACTTGCGAAGTGCCTCCAACCACTCGTGCATGACCCCTCCACGACATCCAGTCGCCCAACCTTACGGCGCCTGTGCCCTCCTGCGCAGCGCGCGCGTTGGCTTTTGATGACACCGCGCCAGAGCTGATCCAAACCACTCCTGCTGGCAGGACGGCTCGCGCGGCGTACAGACATACCTTGAAAACCCGTGGTCCCCTCCCAGACCATCCCTTCCCACGGAGAAGTGACGTCCCCGTGCGGGAGCAGCGCCTCCCTCGGCCGCCTCCGCGAGTCCACGCGCCAGGGCGCTCCAGGCCGTCCGCTGATCCACGTCCGCCGCATGAAGCATTTCAACCCGAGCAGCGGCCTCCCCGCCAGGCCGGCCGGGGCCCAGCCGAAATACTTGACGATACGCGGCATCTGACTCCGCGAGCGGGTTGGAAGCGGCCCCTCCTTCGAACGATACGGTGCCTTGCGCGGTGGCGCTCCAAGGGTGTGCATGTGGCGGAGCGCGCGCGCCAGCGAGGCGCCAGCTACGCCTGAATGACGGCGGGCGGAGGACTTGAGCCACGCGCCCCATGCGCAGGTTGAAGGCGGCACACGAGCCCGTTAGGCAGGAGGCCATGGCACATCCCGTGAGCTACGAGGGGACGACGGAGAACTTCGACCAACTGGTCCTGGAACCCAAGGGCGAGCTGGTGGTCGTGGACTTCTGGGGTGACGGCTGCCCGAACTGCGAAATCTACGCGGCGGCCGAGCCCGAAGTGCTGGCGGAGCTGGACGGTGCGCCGATGCGCGTCGTGAAGGTGAACGCCTACCAGCACGAAGACCTGGCGCGGCGTTTCGGCCTCTTCGGCATCCCGACGTTCCTGCTCTTCCGCGAGGGCAAGCTCATCGGGAAGATGAGTCAGTACTACGGAAAGGCGTACTTTCTGGGCGTCGTGCGCGACCACCTGCCGAAGCCCCAGGGTCGGGCCTGATGCCTCACGCGCACGCCCCGGCTACACACGCACGGTCCCATCCTTGCGCAGCACCTTGAACAGCTTGTCCCGGTCCAACGCCTTCGCGGCGAAGGCGCGCGGCACGAAGAGCTTCTTGAGCGCCGCGTCCGAGGCGTCGAACTCGCCGTTCTCGAAGTAGTGCTTCGCCTTCACCTGGGCTTGCACGTCGTGGTCATCCGCGATGAGCACGTCCGCCTTCAGCACGCCGCCCACACGGAGCGATGCGTCGCTGCCGTGGCCCCACACCACCTGGGCCTCCAGGTCCTTGCCCACGATGAGCTCGCCGTCCGTGTCCACCCCCGTTGCGCGCAGCGTGCCGCCCACCGCGAGCATCCCCTCGCCGCCCGCGTTACGCAGCACGCCTTCCACCGTGAGGTCCCCCGTCACGAGCAGCGGTCCATCGAGGTGCACGTCGCCCTTCACCACCAGGTCCCCACGCACGAAGCGCGGCGGCTTGGACAGGCGCGGCGTCTTCTCCTCCACGGGCAGCACGTCGCGCGCGAGCTCCACCACCGCCATGGCCGTCCAGGGCGTCGCTCCCTGGAGCGCGGCCGCGAGCTGGTCCCACGACGTGGCGCCCCGCAGCTCCAGTCCCTTCAGGACCTGCTCGACGCCGTCCACGTCCGTGTCCTCGAAGTACCACGCCTTGAGCAGCGCCTTGCGCCGCCGCGCGAGCGCCTCCAGCAAGGGCTGCACGTCGAGCGCGCCCGCCTTGCCCTTGGAAGCCTTGGCTCCCAGGAGCTGGGCCAGATGCGCCTGCTTGTGATTCAGGGCTTCCTGCGCGGGCGTCTGTCCACCTCCGTCCTTGCGCGTGGCGTCCGCCCCCGCCTGGAGCAGGACCTCGATGACAGGCCCCCGGTCCTTGAAGCGCGCGTGCTGGTGCAGCGGCGTCCAGCCCTTGCCCGCGTTGGGATGGGCCCCCGCGTCGATGAGCGCCCTGGCCACGTCGGCCCGCCGCGCATCAAAGAGCGCCGTCCGTCCTGACTTGTCGAGCGCGTCCACGGGCACGCCCGCCTTCGCCAGCGGGGCGATGCAGGACACGCCGTCGTACTCGGCCGCGGCGTGGAGCGGCGTGGACTTCTCCGCGTCGACGGCGGCCGGCGACAGTCCCAGGCGGAGCAGCTCCGCCACCAGCGCCGCGTCGTCCACCATCGCGGCGAGGTGGAGCGCGCCGCGCTTATCGGAATCCCGGGCCTCCAGGTCCGCCCCCAACGCCACCAGGGCCAGCACCCGGCCCGTGCGGCTTCTTCCTCCGAAGCCAGGGCCGAAGAACGGCTCCGCATCCAACCCCGCCGCGAGCAGGAGCGCCTCATCCAGCGCCTTGCCCTTCCGCCCCTTGGGGCGTGCCGCGGGCTTCTGCTTCCGCAGCCAGTCCAGGAAGCCCGCATCGGAGAAGGCGCCCTCCAACCCCTGGAAGTTGAACGGGTCGTCGTCATCCATCACGCCCTGGGCGCGCATGTCGGGGGACGCCTCCACCAGAGCGAGCAACTGACGGTAGCCCTGCTCCTTCTTCCCCTGCGTCAGCGCGCGCCAGGCATCGAGCCCCCGGCGCCCACGGGCATGGTCCGGGAGTGGCCGCAGGCTGTCGGCCTCGTCCAGCGCGGCCTCCACCTCATCGAGCTGGGCCTTCGTCGGATTGTGCCGCACCAGGTCCTCCGCCCACTGGCTCAAGGCCAGCGAGCGGGCCCTCTGGGCAGACGTCAGCTTGCCACCGGGCCGCGTGCCTCGCGTCAGCTCGAGGATGCGGTCACGAAACTGCCAGTGCTCGGTCTTCAGCTCGCGCGCCCAGCGATGGGGCTCCAGGCGCCGCGTCGAGTCCAGGGCCCAGTTCAGGGAGTGGAGCCCCAGCAGGTGCTCGGGGTCCGCCGCCACCACCTCGCGCAGCATTGGAATCGCCCGGTCCAGTTGCGGCGGCTCCTCGTCCAGCAGCCTGTCCGCTTTCTTCATCCATGCAGCGACGTCGACCTTCTTCGGAGCCTGGTTCCGTGACATGGCGCGGAAACCTGCCACGAGACGAAGACAGGCGCGCGAGGAAACTTCCGGGCGCAGCCCCCCAGCAAGCATCGGACTCTCAGGCGCTCAAATCGCCGTCCGGCCCTTGGCCCTCGCGGCTGCGCGGCGGGCGCGCCTGCCGAATGCTCAGTCCCGGTAGCCGCGCGCCTGCAAGCGGAACAGGTGCGCGTAGCGTCCGTCCTTCGCCATCAGCTCATCGTGGCTGCCCAGCTCGTCCACCTGCCCGTTGTGCAGCACGGCGATCTGGTCCGCCATGCGCACCGTGGAGAAGCGGTGTGAAATCACAATCGCGATCCGGTCCGCCGCCAGCGCCTGGAAGCGCTCGAACAGCGCGTGCTCCGCCTCGGCGTCGATGCTGGCCGTGGGCTCGTCCAGAATCAGCACCTCCGCGTCGTCGCGCATGAAGGCCCGCGCCACCGCCAGCTTCTGCCACTGGCCCGCCGACAGCTCCTGCCCCTTCTCGAACCAGCCGCCCAGCATCGTGTCGTACTGCTGCGGCAGCGCCGCAATCACGCCGCTCGCCCCGCCCTCCTCCGCCGCCTTCGAGATGCGGCCGCGGTCCTCCAGCGCCGGCACGTGCCCCAGGCCGATGTTCTCCGCCACGTTGAACTGGTAGCGCACGAAGTCCTGGAACACCGCCCCGAAGCGGCCGCGCAGGTCCTCCACGTCCATGTCCTTCAGGTTGACGCCGCCGTAGAGGATGTCGCCCTCCACCGGCTCGTACAGGCGCAGGAGCAGCTTCACCAGCGTGCTCTTCCCCGCACCGTTCTCGCCCACCAGCGCCAGCTTCTGCCCCGGCTTCAGCGTCAACGACACGTTCCTCAGCGCCCAGGCGTCCTTCCCCGGATAGCGGAAGGACACGTCGCGCAGCTCGATGGTGCTGTCATGGCCTCGCGGGGGGGCGTGCGGCGGAAGCACGCGCGTCGCCTCGCCGCTGGTGGGGATGTCCAGGTACGCGAACAGGTTGCTCATGAAGAGCGCGTCCTCGTACATGGAGCCCACGCTGGTGAGGATGCCCTGGAACGCGGCCTGCCCCTGACGGAACACGCTCAGGTACAGCACCATGTCGCCCACGGTGATTCCCCCGCCCGCCGCGCGGCCCGCCACCAGCAGGTAGCAGCTGTAGAACGCGCCCAGCGAGAGCACCCCCAGCCCGAGCCCCCAGCCCATCCGCCGGAAGGCCAGCGCCCGGTCCTCCGCGAAGAACTTCTGGAAGAGCGTGCGGTAGCGCCCCAGCACCAGCGGCCCCAGCCCGAAGAGCTTCACCTCCTTCACGTGGCTGTCCCGCGTGAGGATCCACTCCAGGTAGTTCAGCTTGCGCCCCTCCGGCGCCCGCCACGAGTAGAGCCGGAAGCCCTCCATCGCCAGCCGTGCCTCGGCGATGAAGGCCGGCACCGACGCGGCCACCAGCACCACCACGCTCCACGGCGACAGCGACACCAGCAGCGCGGCGAAGGTGCCCAGGGTGATGGTGTTCCGGACGATGGAGAACGCCTGCGTCACCAGCGACAGCGGCCGGCTGTTCGCCTCGCGCCGGGCGTTCTGCATCTTGTCGTAGGTGGCCGAGTCCTCGAAGTGGCGCAGCTCCAGCGCCAACGCCTTCTCGAGGATGCGCTCGTTGAGCAGGTTCCCCAGGTTGGCGCGCAGCAGCTCGCGCGTCAGCGTCAGCCCGCGGTCCACCAGCGCCGAGCCCAGCATCAGCCCGAACTCCAGCCCGACCAGGCCGTACACCCGCGAGCGGGCCTCCAGCGAGCCCTGCGACGCCGCCACCACCGTGTCCACGATGAGCTTGCCCACCCAGGCGATGGCCGCGGGCAGCAGCGCCGCCACCAGCGTCAGCGCGCCCAGCACCAGCGCGCCGCGGGGACTCGCCTGCCAGAAGAGCCGGAAGGTTCCAGGGAGCTGCTTGAAGAGGCTGCCCGCGTTCTGGAAGCGGGCCTTGAGCGACAACGGGGCGACGGCGACGGGGGGACGAGGAGACACGGTCCGCGGTCATAACGCGGACCGGGCACCTCCGCTCAGGATGCGGGGGGCAGGTGGCGCGACACCAGCACGTCGCACCCCGCGCGCGCCAGCACCTGCTCGGTCAACGGCGTCCGCGCCTCCACCGCGGACATCGCCAGCGCCAGCAGGTCCGAGCGCTGCTCCGACGCCTCCGACAGGATGCCCTCGGCGGGCTCACCGCACCGCACCCGCACCTCCAGCTCGCGGCCCGTCTCGCGGTAGGGCGCGAGGAAGCGGCCCAGCGCCACCCGCGCCTGATACTCCCGCTCCTGCCGCAGGCGCAGCCATCGCTCGGCCGGCGCGTCGGCATGGCGCAGCGCGGCCTCTTCCTCGCCCGTGTCCGCCACGTGCAACACGCCCACGGGCGCCGGCGCCGGGCACAGCCGGAGCGTCAGCTCCAGCGCCCTGCGCGACTCGCGCGAGAAGTCCACCGCCACCAGCGGCCGCCCGTAGGCCCGCACCGGATGTGGCACCACCACCAGCACGGAGGCTCCCAGCCCGCGCGCCATGCGCCGCACCATGGAGTCCTCGGCCAGCTCGCGCACCGGGTACGTCACGTGAGGACGGCCGAGCACCACCAGCTCGGCGCCCAGCGACCGCGACAGCGCGGACACCGCCTCCACCGGGTCGCCCGGATGGAGCTCCTCCTGCACCTCGACATCCACCCGGTTGCGGAGCCGCCTGCACACGGAGGCCACCGCCTTGCGCAGGCAGCGCTCGCCTGACACGGAGCCGCCGGGCCCCGCCTGTCCATCCAGGGCCGGGGTCACGTGCAGCACGCAGAAGACGCTCCCGTGCGCCAGCGGCAGGCGGAGCGCGCGCGCCAGGGCGAACTCGGAGCGCAGCGAGAAGTCCGTCCCCACGACCACCCGCGACAGCCCCCGCTGACCTCGCGCCAACCCCGCGGGCAGCAGCGGAAACGCCGTGTTCGAGAAAACCTGTGGCGACCTCATCGCAACGCCCCTTTCCTTCCGCCAGGCGCACCTTGTCAGTGAGTGTGTAGCGGTGGAGGTGATGCCTCGCCGCATCCCGGGGCGACTGGCCGCTCCGCCGCTTCGCGAGCAGAGCCACCGTCCGAGGCGGTGGCCCGCACACCACCAAGATTCGGGTGTCGTGGCGCGGGCGCCATCCGGCCCGGCGTGCCGCAACGTCCGCTGCCAGCCAGCCATCCCCCGGCGGCGCTCCGCGCCTTCCGGGAAGACTTTTCGGGGGTGCGATGAAACGAGACGTTCGTCACGTCATCGGCGGGCCCTGAAAAAACTCCAGCGGCGCGACGGCCGGCTGCGCACGGGGCACGGGTGGGCAGGCGTCCTCCATGGGGCTTGGCCTGCTTGGCACGTCCAGCAGCCGACAGAAACGCCTGGGGGGCCCCGGCCGATACTTTGCAGAGAGGTCCGGCGGGCAGCGCCGGGTGGGGTGGGTGGCGGGTCGGGCGGAGCGCTGGAGAAGGGGGACGTGCCAATGCGCGGAGTCATCACCGGACGAGAGGTGGTCGCCAACCTGGGGCTCATCTACCGGGAGTTCGGGACGGGCTGCGTGCTGCGCTGCCTGTGGGTCATGTTGAGCGGGAAGACGACGACGTTCCTCGAGGTGGCATGTCCACCGTTGGAGAAGCGGTAGCAACGACACGGGCCGCGAGGAGGTGCTCCTCGCGGCCCGAATCCTTCACCTTCAACGGGCCCGGCCGACGCCGGGCAGGCCGCTAGGGCTCGTCCCGGCGCGGCTTGTCGGAGTCGACCGCGTCCTTGATGGCGCGCTTGGCGTCCTCCACCTTCCCCTTGATGGCGCCCTTGGCGGAGTCACGCTTGCCCTCGGCCTCCAGCTCACGGTCGCCGCTCGCGACGCCGGCCACTTCCTTGATCTTGCCCTTGGCCTTGTCGGTCCACTCGCCCATGACGGGTCTCCTTTCACTGCAGACAGCACGTTGGAGCCAGAGTCTGGGCACGCCGCGAAGGGCCCGCAGGAAGGCCCCGCCCACCTGCCGGGGCCCCCTCCGGGCAGAACCCCGCTCCTCCGCTCCGCGCAGAGGCGCCGCGCCCGGGATGCCAGCCCAGACATGTAATTCATGATTTACATGTCAGACAATCTCATCGCGGGGCTGCATTTCCATACAGGCTGCAGGAGGCGGAGCGTGGCTGGACATTGACGGCGAGCATTTCGGGTCGCACGCTGGGGTCACCGCAACCCAGGAGCCCTGCGTCCCGATGGCCACCCCTTCGCTTCCGCCCCCTGGCGCTCTGCTGCGCCGGCTGTATCTGCTGCGGTCCGTCATCACCACGGTGGCCTTCACACCCGCGGTCTACGTCGACATGCAGCTGCTCGACTTGACGGGGACACGCGAGTTTCAAATATTTCTCGGTATTATCACCCCGGTGGTGCTCGGGCTGTGCGCGGTGGTGCAGCCGCTCGTCGTGATGCCGTGGCTGATGAAGCGCGCGCTGGCCGCCCAGGGGACGCTCCGGGTGGAGCGGCTGATTCGCATCCCCTCGACGATTGCCTTCGTGGAGATGATGGCGTCATGGACGCTGGGCGGCATCCTCTTCAATGGCGGCGCGGTGCTGCTGCTGGACCGCTCGCCCTCGGTGGTGCTGGTGGGCGTGGCGGTGGCGGTGAGCGCGGGGCTCTTCAGCAGCCCGCTGGCGTACATGCTGTTCGAGCGGGTGATGATGCCCACCGTGCTGGACGCCTATCAGCGCGCGCCCAGCACGAAGCCCGCGGGCGAGGGCTTCGCGACGCGCCAGCTCTGGCTGCTGCCCGCGATGGTCGTCTCCGCGCTGCTCATCACCTGTCTGGCCAGCATCGTCACGCTGCACCTGCGGCTGGAGCGCGGTATGGGCGCGCTGGCGGCGGACCTCGCGGCGCAGGGTGACACCGCCGCGGCCGAGCGCGTCCAGGCCACGGTGGGCCCGCTGGAGGCGGAGCTGGTGCAGCCGGTGGTGATGCTCGGTGGCTATGCCGCGCTGGGCTCCATCCTCACCGCGGCCTGGGCGGCCCGCCGGCTGGCGCGGGGCGCGCGGGCGGTGGGGGCGTCCCTGGAGGCGCTGGTGGAGGGCCGCGCCGCGCCGCCGCAGTGGGTGTCCTCGGACGAGGTGGGTGATTTGGCCGCGTCCACCTGGCAGCTCTACCAGCAGCTCCAGGAGCTGCCGCGCTCGCTGAGCGCCTCCGCCGGAGACCTGGCCGACGCGGGGCAGCGGCTGTCGCTGGCCAGCGCCCAGCAGAACCAGACGCTGTCGCGGCAGGCCGCGGCGCTGCACCAGGCGCGCGCCACGGCGCAGGAAATCCAGCAGGCCTCCCACGTGACGCACTCCCGCGCCACCAGCATCCTCCAGGTGGCCGAGCGCGCCGCCGCCGTGGGCAAGCTGGGCGAGGAGTCCCTGGCCGGGACGGAGAAGGGCCTCACCTCCATCCGCGACATCGCGGCCGGGCTGCATGCGCAGATGCAGGACCTGGAGCAGCGCGCCCGCGAGGTGGGCCGCGTGTCGGAGGTGGTGAAGTCGCTGGCGGACCAGTCCCACATGCTGGCCATCAACGCCGCCATCGAGGCCACGCGCGCGGGTGAGCACGGCAAGGGCTTTGGCGTGGTGGCGCGGCAGATGCGCGACCTGGCGGACCAGTCCATCCGGGCCAACAACCAGGTGCGCGGCCTGCTGGAGGCCATGGCCGCGGCCACCCAGCAGGCCACGGCGATGTCGGACCAGGGCGCGGTGGGCGTGGCCGAGGCGCTGGAGCCCCTGCGCCTCAGCGGCGAGCAGCTGCGGGAGCTGGCGGGCCTGTCCAAGGAATCCGCGGCGGCGGTGCGCCAGATTACGGAGGCCGTGTCGCAGCAGCACGCGGGCGTGGACCAGCTCTTCGCGGCCGTGCGCGAGCTGGACGAGCTGACGACGGACACGCTGCGGCACCTGGACACCACGCAGCAGGCCGCCTCCGCGGTGAGCCACGCCACCGGACAGGTGTCGCAGCTGGCGCAGCGCTACGTCTGACGCGGAGCCCGGGCGGGCGCGGCGCGCGAAGCGCTACGTCCGGCGCCCCGCCGCCTCGTCCTCCTCCCGCGCGGGGAGCTCGGGCCCCAGCCGTCCTTCGGGGCTCAGCACCGGCGCCCGCAGCAGCACGGTCAGCCGCGCCACGTGCGTGGCCAGCCTGCTCAACCGCTCCCGGGGCTCTGCGCCACCCTCCTCGAAGCTGGCCGCGTCCAGGTAGGCGAGCTGCGCCGCGGCCCGGCCATGAAGCCCCGCCACCCGCTCCTCCAGCGCCACCAGCCGGCCCGCCACCGCGCCCAGCAGCGCCGTGGTCCGGGCCAGCACCGCGGCGGCCTCATCGAGCGCGCGGGCGCCCTCCTCCGGCGCGCTCGCGGCGAGCACCGCGCGGGCCGAAACGGCCGCGTAGAGCGGCACGCCGTCCAGCACCACCGGCGGCGCCTCCTCGTCCAGCCAGCCCCGGTCCAACCACGCCAGCACGGGCTCCAGCGCGGCCGGCGCCTCGGCGCCCGCGCCCAGCAGCGGCCAGGAGCGCTTCGTCTCACGGGAGGGAGACTCACACAGCACGGCGCGCAGCGACGCCAGCGCCTCGCCTCCGAGCAACTCCACCTCCCGCGCATGCCCCCAGCGCTCCAGCCGCTCCACCAGCGCGCGGAAGGGCACCAGCACCTCCGCGTGCGCGCGGGCCTGGAGCGCGCCGTAGGAGGCCACGCGCTCGCGGGCCTGGAGCCGGCCGGCCCGCAGCGCGGCCACGGCCTCGCGGTGCCGCGCCTGGGCCTCGCGCAGACGCGCGTCCTCGGGCGTGGCGGCGGCTCCCTCCGCGAGCACCTTCCGCACCCCGAGCCCCAGGGCCGTCAGTACCAGGCCACCCACCGCGAATGGGATGAAGAAGGGCATGCGCGCGACTCCCGTCCTGGAGGAGAGAGTGCCAGCTTCGCATCCACCATGCCCGTCGTATACGGGTGGCCCCTCCCCGCCCGCCGGGAGGGCGCGCCGCCGGCTCACCCCACGCGAGCCCGCGAGGGGGCCTCCGGCGCCAGGGGCGGCACATAGGGCCAGCCCGGCAGCGGTCCCTTGCCCGCCTCGCGCGTCAGGTAGTCCGCCGCGATGTTCGCGCTCTCCATGATGGTCAGCAGGCCGCTCCCCGGGTGCGTGCCGCCGCCCACGAAGTACAGCCCCTCGATGTCGCGGTTCTTCACCTTCGGCCGCAGCGGCCCCAGCTGCAACCAGGTGTGAGACAGGTTGAACACCGCGCCCCGGAACACGTTGAAGTCGTCCCGCCACGTCTCCGCGGTGAAGTAGCGCGCGTCCCGGATGTGCGGCCGCACGCCCCGGAGCCCCACCTTCTCCAGCATCGTGGGGATGCGCTCGCGCAGCACCGCCTGCGTCTTCCGCCAGTCCACCGGGCGGCCCGTGTTGGGCGTGGGGACCAGCACGTACAGCGTCGAGTGCCCCGCCGGCGCCCCGGACGGGTCCGTCACGCCCGGGTTGCAGACGTAGAAGGGCGGGTCGTCCAGGTCGACGTGCCGGTCCTCCAGCGCGTCGCGGTCCGTGCGCCGCGCGGCCTCCGACAGATAGATGAGGTGGTGCGGCAGGTCCGCGTACACGGTGTCGATGCCGTAGTAGGCCATGAAGGTGCTGCACGAGTACTTCGCCCGCTCCAGCGCCGCGTCCGTCAGCCGGGAGCCCTCGCGCGCCTCCGCCGGAATCAGCGTCCGCGCCGCGTAGGCCAGGTCCGCGTTCACCACCACCGCGTCCGCGTCCAGCACCTCGCCGCCCGCCAGCCTCACGCCCACCGCGCGCCCCGCGTCCACGCGCACCTTCTCCACCGGCGTGCCCATGCGGAAGGTGGCGCCCAGCGCCATCGCGCAGCGCATCATGCCGCGCGACAGCGCCCGGAAGCCGCCCTCCACGTGCCAGACGCCGAAGGCCAGCTCCAGGAACGGAATCACGCTGAACACCGACGAGCACGTCGTCGGATGCAGCCCCAGGTACTTGGACGGGTACGCCATGGCATACGTCACCCGGTCGTCGCGGAAGAAGCCGTCCAGCTGCCGGTACAGCGTCTGCCAGGGCTTGAAGCGCAGCGTGGGCGCCAGCCGCCACGGCGCGTAGTAGCCGAGGTTGTCCGCGGACGTGCAGATGAACTTCTCGTAGGCGATGCCGTACTTCTCCCGCCCCTCCGCCATCCACCGGCGCAGCGCGGCGGCCTGTGCGGGTCCGAACTTCGCCAGCTCCGACTCCATGCGCTCCAGGTGCCGGCTCGTGTCCAGGTGCGTGCCGTCCCAGAAGTGCACCCGCGTGTTCACGTCCAGCGGGAGCAACCTCACGTAGTCCTCGAGCCGCCGGCCCGCCCGCCGGAATATCTGCTCCAGCACGCCCGGGAGTTGGAGGATGGACGGCCCGGTGTCCACCGCGTACTCGCCCGCCGCCCCCAGGGTCAGCCCCTTCATCCTTCCGCCAGGCACCGCGTCCTTCTCCACCACGGTGACCTGGAAGCCCTGGCCCGCCAGGTTGATGGCGGCCGACAAGCCGCCCGGTCCCGCTCCCACGACGATGACGTGACGCACGCGCCCTCCTTCGACCCACCGGCCTACCTGAAGCCGGGGATGCCCGGTACCCGGGTGAACGAAAATCCACCCGTTCGTCCCTCTGGCGAACGCCTGAACCGGAACGACGTTACAAAGGCATGAGCCCCGTCCGGCGATGGCCCGCTGGCCAACGCCATTCCGGCCTCCACGCGCCACCGTGCCCTCGATGCTCGTCTCCCACTTGCGCCGCAACGCCGCCTCCTACTGCGCGGTGCTGGTGGGGTTGCTCGTCACGCTCGTGGCGGCCAGCTACGTCTGGCAGAGCCTCCAGGGGCGCCTGCAGCGCCGCTTCGACGATGTCGCCGATAGCGGCACGTTGAATCTCCAGCAGGACCTGGCCCTCTACCAGACCCTGCTCCTGGGGGTGCACGGCCTGTTCGCCAGCAGCCAGTGGGTGGACCGGGGCGAGTTCCGTGCGTACGTGGAGAGCCTGGAGCTGCCCGACCGGTACCCGGGCCTGCAGGTCATCGGCTTCGCCGAGTGGCTCCAACCCGAGGACCTCCCCCGGCGCGAAGCCGAGGTCCGCGCCTCCGGCCTGCCCGACTACCGCGTCTGGCCGGAGGGGCCGCGTGACGAATACACCGCCATCGTCCTCCTGGAGCCCCTCACCCCCCGGAACGAGCGCGCGATGGGCCACGACATGCTCTCCGAGCCCCGCCGCCGGGAGGCCATGCTGCGCGCCCTGGAGACGGGCCTGCCGGCCGCGAGCAGGAAGGTGGCGCTCATCCAGGACTGGGAGGACTCGCTGGGCCGGGAGGGTTTCCTCCTCTACGTGCCCGTGTACTGGTGGCCCCAGGGGGCCCTGCCCCCTCGCTCACCCCGGGAGCGACTGCGCGGCTTCGTCTTCGCCCCCATCCGGATGGCGGACCTCATGGCGCACCAGCGCTTCCCCGGCTTCCGGCAGACCATCGACCTGACGGTGTACGACGGAACGGAGGCCCGGGACGACGCGCTGCTGTACTCCTCCATCCCCCCGGGCGTCCCACAGGCGCCGAAGTTCCGCCAGGAGCACTCGCTGTCCGTCGCCGGCCAGACCTGGACGCTGGTCTTCACCGCCCGCAGGGCCTACCTGGACCGCAGCACCTCCGCCCAGGTGCCCATCGTCTTCGCCAGCGGCCTGCTGGTGACGGCCTCGCTGTTCCTCATCACCCGCTCACAGGTGAAGGCCCGCGCCGCGGCCGAGGCCGCCAACGAGGAGCAACACCGGCTGACCCGCGAGGCCCGCGCCGCGGTCCAGATTCGCGACGACTTCCTGAGCGTCGCCGCGCACGAGCTGCGCACACCGCTCACCAGCCTCAAGCTCCAGTTCCAGCTCCTGTACCGCGGCCTGCGCGGCGGGGGCCCTCCGGACCTGGAGAAGCTGGGACAGCGGCTGGAGTCCTGCGAACGGCAGACCTCGCGCCTGACGTCGCTGGTGGACAGCCTGCTGGACGTGTCGCGGCTGGCCCGCGGGCGGCTGGAGCTGAACCTGGAGCCGCTGTCCCTGGACGAGGTGGTGCGGGAGGCCGCCCGCCGCTTCGAGTCGGAGGCCCAGGACGCGGGCGTCCAGTTGACGGTGGACACCCCCCAGGCGGTGACGGGCCGGTGGGACCGGATGCGGCTGGAGCAGGTGCTCACCAACCTGCTGTCCAACGCGCTGAAGTACGGCCAGGGCGCCCCCGTGGACGTGCGCGTGCGCGGCGACGCGACGCACGCGACGCTGGAGGTGGAGGACCATGGCATCGGCCTCTCCTCCGACGACGCCCAGCGCATCTTCGGACGCTTCGAGCGCGCCGTCTCCAGCCGCCACTACGGCGGCCTGGGACTGGGGCTCTTCATCACCCGTCAGCTCGTGGAGGCCCTGGGAGGCCGCATCACCGTGACGAGCGTGCCGGACCAGGGCTCCACGTTCACCGTGGTGCTGCCCCTGAACGGCCCCACCGCGAGCTGACGGCCCGGCCCGCCTCCCCCGTTCGGCGTATCCTCCCGGACCATGACGCGGACGCCCCTTCTCCAGAGCCCCGAGCGTCTCCACGCGAGCCTCCGCGCCCACCTCCGGGAGGCGTACGGGCTGGGCATCGCCAACCTCCAGCGGCTGCACCTGGGCGCCGACGTGAACGCCGCCGTCTTCCGCGCCACCACGGACGGCGGCACGTCGTACTTCGTGAAGGTGCGCCACGGCGACTTCGACGCCATCTCCGTGACGCTCCCCGGCTTCCTCGGCCGGCAGGGCGTCCCGCACCTCATCGTGCCCGTCGAG
>Ga0182745_1001210_pt1 | contig 25398 bp, 23 predicted proteins | sample eDN3rd30CKraftBY_FD_128523 | JGI IMG/M metagenome (GOLD analysis project Ga0182745, IMG submission 128523) | Enriched backyard soil microbial communities from Emeryville, California, USA - eDNA 3rd pass 30_C Kraft BY (version 2) (version 2) | ecosystem: Environmental > Terrestrial > Soil >... | reverse complement strand
TACTGAACGCTAAAAACGACAATTGAATTTTTTAACCACTAACACACCTGAACAACCGAAGCTTCGCCAGCAAAACAGGTGGTCAATTTGCCTCGGCCTGAAGGGGTCAATTTAACCGGCGCTTCCACTCTTGGCAAGATGTTCAAAAATATTACAAATTTGGAGATTATGCCTCAAACAAGAATTACATAATCATGAATATGGCGTCATATGAATCTTCGGATATTGTCTCTATGGCGCTTAATAATAATAATTGGACAATATTAAATGCAAGTAATGGTGATATCACCAACGCAGCTGTAAAAATATCGGGTGATAAGTTAATGGGAGCATCTATTGACAATGTAATAATGGTACATCACGGGAATAGGAATTATTTTGGGGTCGCTGCATATTCCAATGGGACAGGAGGTTTTTATCACGCAACTTTAACAGCTGACAAAGTTGACGCCTATGCTAATAACCGAACAGTCGAGGGAAGCTATTCTGATGTTATAGGCACCTATTTGTACTATTCTAATATAATAGCAAAGAGTCTATCAAAGGGAGGGAATTTTATTTTTACTGCTTGTTATGCTGGAATTTCAATCTTTGACGAGAAAAGTCTTGCCATGAGCCTTTTCAATCTTTTCAAAACATCTAATTCAAGTATTAATGTTTTACTAAACAGGGATGAAACTGTATTAAACGTAAGTGCGGGCAAGCAAAGTATGAGATTTGGAATGCCGATAAGCAGAGAAAGAGGAAATGTTGGTTGGACTGTTGCCAATTCACTATCAAATATTCCACAGGCGGCAACAGGTGATATTCAAATAGAGAAAAAAGGAAAGCCAATAAAGTTTATAGGCGAATTGAATAAACTTTTAAATCGATAAATATGAAAAGATTTATTTCGTGTTTCATCTTTGGTGCATTGCTGTACTCTTGCAATAATGGTTCGGATAAATTTACCCCAAATGGAAATGGCGTTTCCGAGAAATATAGAGAGCAAATAAGGAGTGACACCTTTTGCAGCCCTGGCAGGGAGGTATTAAATACTTCAGACATACAATTGCTTAAAGCTTGCCATATCGTTCTATCTGACTCGTTAAATGATGAATTGGCTGGATTATATGGGGCAGCTAAATTACCAAGTCAATATAACTTTGATAACCAATTTTCAAATTTAAATTTTTCCTACAATAAAAATTTGATCCATTTACGGCTTCTGTTTCTCGTTAATAGCCGGGCCAGAAGAATAGAAGCGGATACTTTTTTTCTAAAAAAGGATACTCTTTTTGTTAAAGAGAAGGGAGAAGCCTTGATTGACTCAAGTAGAACAAATGGATTGAAATTTGAAGAGTTTTACTACATTTTTAGTGTAAAAGACACATCCCGTATTCGGACTGTACGGCATCTATAATCCTAATATAAGCTTGAATTGAGAACATATATACTATCCGTTTGGGTTAACCATGGCAGGGATATCGAGTAAAGCGTTAGGACTCGGAGGAGTTGAGAATAAATACAGGTTCAATGAAGGTTCGGAACTTGCTAACAAAGAATTTAGTGATGGTGGGATGCAGGATGGTAGAAGTGTGTATTATTATGAAAAGGGTGATACAAAGTCAATAGCTGACTTTAGGGCAGGAAAAATAGAAGGAGGGGGATATTTGTATTATCCTAACGGTAATCTCCAGGAGGCTTCTATTTGGAAGAATGGCAAACTGGACGGTTGGCTCATATTTTATGATACGAATGGCATAGAAATTAAAAGGAAGCTTTTTGCAGATGGGGTATTAAAAGATAGCCTATTTAAACCTTTATAAGGCCAAATTAAAAAATAAAAATGAACAGCGGATTCAATAGAACTATCAGCCTACTTATCGACATTGTAATAACCCTTAAACCACCCATGAATAAATTAAAGAATAAAAAAAGGCCATTCTTCGAATGACCTCTCGTGATCCGGATTGGATTCAAACCAATGACCTACTGCTTAGAAGGCAGTTGCTCTATTCAACTGAGCTACCGGACCGGTTTTAAAGCAGGGCGCAAAGATAAGACCGGGAAACTTTTCCGGCAAATAAACTTCTCTATCCAGCCCGCTGAATTACAACACCTAACGAATTATTGAACATTTTATCCACGACCAGCCAATCCGGCACCCCAAACCTTCCATTCCACCCACATGCCCCCCTCAAAAACATCGTCCAATTTATTTCTTCAACCCAATTGCAAGACTAAAACCGCTTATCCAATCGCTTAAAAAACACCTTATTATTTCTCTATATTTGAAAATTGTCAACCAAACTAAATTTGTTAAGGCTTATGATTTACCAACGCCTCACGGGCTTTGTTCTTTTTTTATGCCTGTCCTTTGCAGGCTTTTCCCAATCTGCGCCCACAGCTAATTATGCTCTGGCAGCCAGGTTTTCTCCCGCCAAAGTCAACAAAATGCTTTTCAGTACCAGCGTAGATCCGCATTGGCTGAAACTCAGCGACCGCTTCTGGTATGTGTATGAAAACCGTGAAGGGAAAAACTGGTATATCGTGGATGCTGCCAAGTCTTCCAAACGCACCATGTTCGATCCGGTTAAACTCGCAGCAGAGATCACCCGTATCGTAAAAGATCCGTTCGATGGGCAACATCTTCCTATCACCAACCTGAAGTTCAATGCCGATGAAAACAGCATCCGCTTTGAAATACTGAGCACACAGGATGACGACAAAAAAGATACTGCCAAAGCTACAACTACCACTGGCGGCCGCCGTGGTGGCAATGGTGGCGGGCGCCCTGGCGCGCCGGCCGGAGGAGCCAGGAAAAAGACTTTCTTTTTTGAATATAACCTGAACACAGGCGTACTCACTGAGCTGAAAGATTACGAAAAGCCGAAAGATCCTCCCATGTGGGCTTCTTTCTCGCCTGATAAACGCTTTATCTTTTTTTCCAAAAAGAATAACCTGTACTATATGGACAGCGCCGACTACCGCAAAGCGCTGACCAAAGAAGACGACAGCACCATTGTGGAGCACCAGCTTACTACTGATGGGGAAGAGAATTACAGCTACGGTGGCGGTGGTAATGAAACCAACGTAGAGAAAGAAAAGAACAAAGACAAACGCAAAGGCATATACCTGCTTTGGTCAAGGGATGGCCGCTATTTTACCCTCTCACGCACCGACAGCCGCCAGGTAAAAGACCTTTGGGTGATCAATAATATTGCTGATCCGAGGCCCACGCTGGAAACCTACAAATACCAGATGCCCGGTGAAAAAGAAGCACCGCTGCGTGAAGTATACCTGTTCGACTTTGAAAAAAAGACCAGCAAAAAATTGAAAGTTGCTGCATTCAAAGACCAGGAAGTAAGTGTTTGGAGCGCCCCGCCTTTGCAAAAAGAAAGGGATGATGAGCGCCGCGCCTCTTTCTGGCAGGGTACCAATGATAAATTTTATATGAGCCGCACCAGCCGCGATCTGAAACGGATCGATCTCTGCGTGGTGGATGTCAATACCGACTCTGCGCGTACACTCGTGCCGGAAAGAATGAACACTTATGTTGAGAACCGCCGTGTTGGTCTTGTAAATGGCGGCAAAGAACTTATTCAATGGAGTGAAGCCGATGGCTGGGCGCATTTTTATCTGTATGATGAAAACGGGAAACTGAAAAATCAGATCACCAGCGGGCCTTTCCACTGTGAAGACATTGAGGGCATCGATGAAAAGAACCGCGTGCTTTATTTCACTGCCAATGGCCGTGAGAACAATGAAGATCCCTATTATCTTCACCTGTACAGGGTCAACTTCGACGGCTCTGGCCTGAAACTGCTTAACCCCGGCAATTTTGACAATAATTCCAGTCTTGACGACAACAACCGTTTCTTTGTAAACACCTTCTCCCGTGTAAACACAGCCCCTGTTTCCGTATTGCAGGATAATACCGGCAGGGTAGTGATGACACTGGAAACTACGGATATGAGTGGACTGTTTGAAGCCGGTTATAAATATCCCGAGCCTTTCAAAGTAAAAGCCGCAGATGGCTACACCGATCTGTATGGTGTACTGTATAAGCCATTCGATTTCGACAGCACCAAAAAATATCCCATCATCGAATACGTATATCCCGGCCCGCAAACAGAAGCCGTGAATAAAGCATTCGGTAAGAGCATGGACAGGATTGACCGCCTCGCTCAAATGGGCTTTATCGTGATCACAGTAGGTAACCGTGGTGGCCACCCCAGCCGCAGTAAATGGTATCACAATTACGGCTACGGCAATTTGCGCGATTATGGACTGGCTGATAAAAAAGCTGCCATCGAACAGTTAAGCTATCGCTACAAATTCATTGACGTAGACAAAGTAGGTATACATGGACATAGCGGTGGTGGCTTTATGAGCACTGCTGCCATGCTCGTATATCCTGATTTCTTCAAAGTAGCGGTGAGCAGTTCCGGCAACCATGAGAACAATATCTATAATCGCTGGTGGAGCGAAAAACATCATGGTGTAAAAGAACAGGTCAATGACAAAGGCGATACCAGCTTTGTTTATAACATCGATAAAAACCCCGAACTGGCCAAAAACCTGAAAGGTCATCTCATGCTCAGTACCGGTGATATCGACAATAACGTACACCCGGCCAACACCATCCGTATGGTGAATGCACTGATCAAAGCCAACAAACGTTTTGAACTGGTGATACTGCCTGGTCAACGCCATGGCTACAGCAATATGACCGAATACTTCTTCTGGAGATCATGCGATTTCTTTGCACAACATTTACTGGGCGCAGTCCCCAATTCAGTAAATATAGAAGAAATGGACAGAGAGCAGGAACAGAGTGGCGACAAAAGGACCGGAACAACCGCTCCGGAAACAGAAGAGTAAAAGATACAATTGACTTATGTTTTATGGTTTGCAGATCTAAGCGCTAAAGCTTTAGATGTGCAAACCATAAACTTTTTTACCTTGCGCTCATGAATGATCATTTCAACTACGGAACAGACCGCCTGACCGTTCCCAAAACGATTGCTATTGTCACCGGCCAACTGAAAGGCCAGCTTCAAACCGCTGCTATACAAAAGATCAAAACCAGTTATGAACATGTGCAGCAGATCGTAGCTGCCAACAAAACTGTATATGGTGTGAACACCGGTTTTGGCATACTGGCCAATACACCCATTTCAGAAGAAGATACAGCTACCTTACAATATAAGATCTTACAAAGCCATAGTGTTGGAGTAGGAGAGGCCATTCCCGCAGAAGTGGCCAAAATAATGCTGATCACAAAAGTGCAGGCCCTGGCACAGGGATACAGTGGCGTACAGCTTTCCACACTTGAACGTATCATCTGGCATATCGATAATGATGTCATCCCTGTAGTGCCTGCCAAAGGAAGTGTTGGCGCTTCTGGCGATCTGGCGCCCCTGGCTCATTTATTCCTGCCCCTGATCGGGCTGGGAGAATGCTATTACAAAGGTGAACGTAAGTCAACCACAGCTATCTTTCAACAGGAAAATATCACCGCCATCTCGCTTGGTCCGAAAGAAGGACTGGCCCTGATCAATGGTACACAATTCATTCTTTCCTATGCAGTGAAAGCAGTGCAGCGCATGCACAATTGCCTCGAAGCAGCCGATATCATCGGCGCCATGAGCCTCGAAGCACTGACCGGCACCAAAGCTCCATTCGATGAGCGTCTGCATCAGTTGCGCCCTTATGCCGGTAATCAACTGGTGGCCCAACGGCTTCGCCTCCTGCTAAGCGAGTCTGCCATTATGCAAAGCCATATTGATTGTGGCCGTGTGCAAGACCCTTATTCCCTTCGTTGCATGCCACAGGTACATGGAGCCAGCCGCAATGCATGGCTGCATTTAAAAGAACTGACAGAAACAGAATTGAATGCTGTTACAGACAACCCGATCATCCTTAGCGCAGACGATACCATCAGCGGAGGTAATTTTCATGGGCAACCAATGGCCCTTCCACTGGACTATGCCTGCTTCGCTGCTGCCGAGATCGGCAATATCTCCGACCGGCGTTGTTATTTATTGCTCGAAGGAAAATGGGGATTGCCTTTGCTGCTGATGAAGAACGTGGGTTTGAACAGCGGCTTCATGATACCACAATACACCACTGCCGCCCTGGTAACAGAAAACAAAACCCTTTGCTTCCCTGCCAGTGCCGACAGCATTCCCACTTCCCTTGGTCAGGAAGACCATGTAAGCATGGGCAGCATCAGCGGGCGTAAACTGAACCAGGTACTGGACAACCTGGAATATATACTGGCTATCGAATTGCTCAGCGCCTGCCAGGCCATTGAATTCCGAAGACCATTGAAAAGCTCGGCCCTGCTCGAATTCGCACACGAAAGCGTACGCCGCCAGGTAAGCTTTGCAGAAGAAGACCGGATCTTTGCAGAAGACATCAATAAAGTGGCCGGTATCATAAAAGACTTCTCTTTTGTGAATGGGGTAGGATCATTCGCCCGTTCAAAAGGAATGGAATTGAATAAAGGATTTGAAGGATTTGCGGTAAACGCTTAATGCAGGCTCACCACCTTTACGATCTTCCAGTCATTACCCGTTTTCTTCCAGAAAATCATGAACCGGCTTATATGCTGGGGAGCATCGGGTTCCTGGTTATTGAAAAACTTATGCTGCCCCAATTCAATAGCACCGTAATCCTTGATAGCATATACTTCTATACTACCGGGTATCAGCTGCCGGGTCACTTTCCCGCAGATATTTCTCCGGGTCGCATCCAGGATATCCTTTTTGGAAGTAGACAAACCTCCTTTATCATGATAAAACTCAATACTGTCTGAATAAATAGCCGTCTGCACATCCATCTTGCAGGCATTGTAAGCCTCAAAAAAAATACTGTCCATCCTGGCTATAGCATCATACAATTCCTGCGAATCAGGCTTATACTCATATACTGGTGCGGTAACCTTCTTCTGCGCATTCATTACGCCAGACACCAGGAGCAGCACTAAACCATAAAGAAAGCCTCTCATATAATTTTATTTGCAGCTAAAGTACCAACCTTTTTCCCATTTTTTGCGTCATTCGCGTAATTCGCGGCTCAGTCGCACTATTTGTACCAGCCGGGATATTCACACCATTCGCGTTTAAAGGGGTGTTAATTCACAACACATATATACCACTTTTGAAACAGCTTTTTTACTTTTAGTATCAAATAAACAACGCAATATGAAACCTATACTGATACGTACCCTATGCCTTTCAGCCCTGGGCATTTTACTGCTCCAGGACGCATCCGCTCAGCGCGGCCGGTATTATCGCCCACGCCCTGGTTATGGTTATTATCATACTCCATACCGCGGCATGCGGGTGAGCCTTAATGTTTTTGCCGGCCCCAGAGTGATGTATCCTTATCGTGGCGTCAACTATTACTACAACAGCGGTTATTTTTATCGCCCTTATGGAAGTTATTTCCAGGTAGTGGCTCCGCCTATTGGTATCAGCATCGGTTTATTGCCTCCGGGGTACCGTAGTATTTATGTAGGCGGCTCTCCTTACTATTATTATGGCGGCACTTATTACCGCCCTGGCAAGAAGCCCAACACATATGATGTAGTGGACGCACCGATCGGGGCATCCATTCCCGAACTTCCACAGGATGCCAAAGTGGTCGTAATAAACGGGCAGAAATATTATGAGCAGGACGGCACTTACTACAAAGAAGATATCCGCAGCAATAGTGAGATCTGGTATACGGTTGCTGGCAAAAACGGCAAGCTTGATACAGATACAACCTCAGTTCAGGATACACCGGAAGACAATGGCCCGCAAGTAGGGGATATGGTGGATAAATTGCCTGATGGATGCCATACCGTGGTAGTGAATGGACAAAAGTATTATGTGTCGCCCGATGATGTGTATTATGAAGAAGTAGTAGGCAAGAATACAATCTCTTACAAGATCGTGGGCAAATAAAATAAAGCGAGCATTTTTATTGGAATATTTCAACGCCTCCTCCGGGAGGCTTTTTTATTTCCCCGGCTATAGAAGATTCAAAGCTCATTAGTATATTCGGTTCCGGAATGGAGAACTACAGTATTGTCATATTCATCCTGGCCGTTATGATCGGCCTCTCGGCTATAGCCGATAAAATAAGGATCCCTTATCCCATTCTCCTGATCAGTGCAGGCATTGCCATTGGGTTTATTCCATCCCTTCCTGTCATCGAGATCAGCCCGGAAGTGATTTTTCTTATTTTCCTGCCGCCGCTTCTGTATGATGCCGCTTTTAATATCTCCTTCAAAGAATTCAGAACGCATCTGAATACGATCAGCACGCTTGCTGTGTCACTGGTATTCCTTACAGCTTCCGGTATTGCGGTTGTGGCATACTACCTGGTACCCGGAATGACATGGCCACTGGCTTTTGTATTAGGTTCCATACTTTCTGCAACGGATGCTGTAGCCGCTCTCAGCATTACCAAAGGATTGGGGCTTTCCATTAAAACAAGCACCATCCTCGAAGGCGAAAGCCTGGTGAATGATGCTTCTGCACTGGTAGCTTACCGCTTTGCAGTGGCCGCCGTTACCGGCTCTGCCTTTATCTTATGGAAAGCATCTCTCGATTTCCTGATCCTGATGGGAGGTGGCTTCCTGGTAGGTTTCGTTCTGGGAAAGACACTGGCTTTTGTTATCCGGCGTGTACAGAAAAACAATACGGTTACCATCAGTTTTATGATGCTGATGCCTTTTGTTACTTACCGCCTTGCCGAAGAGATGCATGTATCAGGTGTAATAGCTGTGGTGATACTCGGATTGTCTATAGCACGGTTTAGCAACAAAGTGTTGCCCAACCATATCAAACAGCAATCAAGGAATATCTGGGAAATACTCATCTTTTTGCTGAACGGGCTGATCTTTATCCTTATCGGTCTTGAATTCCCTTACGTCGCCCGCAACATTCATAAGGACCATATTCTGCCGTATACCCTTTATGCGTTGGCCATTACCGTTGCAGCGCTCATCCTTCGTTTCCTGAGAATATACCTTCAGCAACTGAACCTGCAGCGTGCTTTTAAAGCAGGCCATAAAAGAATAACAGAAAATGCTTTGCTTGATATCAAGAACAGTTTGATCATTTCCTGGTCGGGCATGCGGGGCATTGTTTCCCTTGCCATCGCTATCGGCTTACCCACCCACCTCGCAGATGGAACTCCGTTCCCGCTCCGTCATACCATCATTTTTATCTCAGTAGTGGTTGTTCTTTTTACACTGGTAGGGCAGGGGCTGACGTTGCCATGGCTGGTGAGATGGCTGCAAAAAGGCCAGAAGTCGTAAGCTGGCAAGGAAACAAAATCAACTAATTTTAACCAATGAAATGCAGGATATTGCTGATTCTCGGACTGGTATGTACACAGTTCAGTTCATTTGCCCAGGCTAACTCACCAACCTTTGCCATAGGTGATTCTTCTTTTTTATTGAATGGAAAACCTTATGTGATCCGTTGTGGTGAAATGCATTTTGCCCGGATCCCTAAAGAATATTGGAGGCATCGTTTGCAAATGGCAAAAGCGATGGGCCTGAACACCGTATGCGCTTACCTGTTCTGGAACCTGCATGAACAGCAACCTGGTCAATACAACTGGCAGGGCCAGGCAGATGCAGCCGCTTTTTGCCGGATAGCACAGGAAGAAGGATTGTACGTTATCCTTCGCCCCGGCCCATATTCATGCGCAGAATGGGAGTTTGGCGGACTGCCCTGGTGGTTATTGAAAGATAAAACAATGAAGGTGCGCACACAGCATCCTTATTACCTGGAAAGCTCCCGTAAATATTTAAAAGAAGTAGGCAAACAATTGGCACCGTTACAGGTAAGTAACGGAGGGCCGATCTTAATGGTGCAGGTAGAGAATGAATATGGCAGCTATGGCACAGATAAGGTGTATATGAACACGATAAAATCATTTCTGCAGGAAGCCGGCTTTACAGTTCCCCTATTTCATTGCGATGGCCCGCCGCAGTTGAAGAATGATCATCCTGAAGGTTTGTTTGCTGTTGTAAATTTTGGCAGTAATCCTGAAGCCAGTTTCAAACCCTTGCGCGATATTCAGCCCACAGGCCCTTTGATGTGTGGTGAATACTATCCCGGATGGTTTGACAGTTGGGGAAGGCCGCATCATACCGGCGCTTCAGATAAAGTGGTAAAAGAATTACAATGGATGCTGAACCATAAAGCATCATTCAGCATTTATATGGTGCATGGAGGCACTACATTCGGTACATACAGCGGCGCCAATGCTCCTCCTTATTTACCACAAACCAGCAGTTATGACTATGATGCACCGATCGATGAAGCAGGTAATGCCACAAATAAATTTTATGCTATCCGTGAATTGTTCAGCAAATATTTACAGGAAAATGAAACGCTTCCCAATGTTCCCGCACCCATTCCATCACAAACTATCAATCATATAAACTTTACAGCAGTGGCCCCGCTTTGGGATAATTTGCCCCAACCCGTTCCTGCTGATTCTGCTATTCTAATGGAAGACCTGGACCAGGCTTATGGAGCTGTATTATATACCACATCCATTCCTGCCGGACCTGAAAGCACTTTACAATTTGGCGAGATCCATGATTATGCACTTGTGTATATAAATAAAGAATTGATCGGGACAATAGACAGGCGAAAAGGAAAGTATAGCATCGAACTACCAGCCAGAACAAAACCCGGCTTGTTGGAAGTATTGGTAGAAGCTACCGGCCGCGTGAACTATGGTTCATATATGCACGACCGTAAAGGCATTCATGGAGATGTTGTTTTAATAAATGGAAATACCAAAACAATCCTGAAACACTGGAAGAATTATCCCCTTCCCATGGGAGATAAGAACATTCCCCTGAAATATAAACCACTTGGCAGAAAACAAGCCACAGGCGCTGCGTTTTACAAAGGAAATTTTACCGTCGACAAACCGGGAGATACTTATCTCGATGTCCACAAATGGAATAAAGGATTGGTTTGGGTAAATGGCATCTGCCTCGGACGTTTCTGGAACATCGGTCCCACGCAAACCATGATGCTTCCCGGTTGTTGGTTGAAGAAAGGAATAAATGAAGTAGTGGTATTCGATTTATATGGAGTGAACAAACCTGAATTGCAAGGCCTGGATAAACCGATCCTGAATGAACTGAAAGAGCCACAGCCGCAGGCACATAAAAAGCCCGGACAACAATGGAAATTGAGCGAAGCCGATGCCAATGATACCGGCTCATTCAGCAATAATGAAAAATGGCAGGTTGAAAATATCAAACCTGCTATTGGCCGTTATGTTTGTTTCGAAGCATTGAATAGTTTCGATAATCAGCCTTTCACCACACTTGCCGAACTGTTTTTACTGGATGAAAAAGGCAATGAGATACCTCGTTCAAAATGGAGGGTATTGTATGCCGATAGTGAAGAAACCGGAGGGGAGGACGGCAATGCTGAAAATATTTTTGATTTGCAATACAGCAGTTTCTGGCATACGCAATGGCAGGACGCTTCCCCCAAACATCCTCACCAGGTTGTGATTGACCTGGGAACTGCTTACAAAATAAGCGGTATTAAAATATTGCAACGTCAGGATTCAAAAAATGGAAGAATAAAAGATTACCGTCTCTATATATCAGAAAAAAAATTTACAGGACTATAATTAAAAAATGTTTTCCGGGTATAAAAATCCCTAACATTGCAACCATTCAATAACGATAAAAGACATTGCCATGCCCTACGACCCCATCAAATATAAAACCCCAACCGGTTCCCAACTCCATTGCAAAGGCTGGATACAGGAAGCTGCTCTCCGGATGCTGCTCAACAACCTGGATCCTGAAGTGGCTGAGCGCCCTGACGAACTGATTGTGTATGGCGGAAGAGGAAAAGCAGCACGCAATTTTGAAGCACTCGATAATATCATCAAAGCGCTTAAAATACTGGAAAGTGATGAAAGCCTCCTGATCCAAAGCGGCAAACCTGTCGGCATACTGAAAACCCATCCCGATACACCACGCGTACTTATCAGCAATTCGCAACTGGTGCCCAATTGGGCAAACTGGCAGCATTTTGATGAACTGGAAAAAAAGGGCCTGATGATGTATGGCCAGATGACTGCGGGCTCCTGGATCTATATCGGTAGCCAGGGAATTGTGCAGGGCACTTATGAAACATATGCAGCCGCTGCCGCTAAACATTTCGGAGGCACACTAAAAGGAACATTAAATGTAACCGCCGGACTTGGTGGCATGGGTGGCGCTCAACCGCTCGCTATCACCATGAATGAAGGAGTCGCGCTTATCGCCGAAGTGGAGGAATGGCGTATTGACAAACGGCTTGAAACCCGTTACCTCGATGAAAAGATCATTGATATAGACAGGGCTATTGATCGCGCATTGGACGCTAAAGCAGCCGGTATACCATTATCTATTGGTGTACGTTGCAATGCCGTTCATTTGCTTGAACGTTTAGTGGAACGCAATGTAATACCCGATACACTGACAGATCAGACATCGGCACACGATCCGCTGATCGGCTACTGGCCACATGAATTAAGTTATGAGCAGGCGAAAGAACTGCGCCGTGTTAATCCTGATGAATATATTGCCAATGCCTATCACTCCATGGTCCGTCATGTGCAACTGATGCTGGAATTGCAAGCCATGGGGGCCATCACTTTTGATTATGGCAATAATATCCGCGCCCGCGCCAAAGAAAAAGGGGTGGAAAATGCATTCGATTTCCCCGGCTTTGTGCCGGCTTATATACGGCCGCTCTTTTGTGAAGGTAAAGGCCCTTTCCGCTGGGCAGCTTTAAGCGGCGACCCACAGGATATCGCTGTAACGGATGAAGTGATAGCCAAACTTTTCCCCAACAATGAGGGACTGCAGCGTTGGCTGCGGCTGGCCAAAGAAAAGATCGCTTTCCAGGGATTGCCTGCGCGCATCTGCTGGCTGGGGCAAGGGGAGCGTGAAAAAGCAGGACTTGCTTTCAATGAGCTCGTTCGCACCGGCAAGGTCAAGGCGCCGATCGTGATCGGCCGCGACCATCTTGATACCGGCTCTGTTGCCAGCCCCAACCGCGAAACCGAAGCCATGCTCGATGGCAGTGATGCAGTGGCCGACTGGCCTTTATTAAATGCCCTGGTGAATACTGCCGGCGGTGCTAGTTGGGTAAGCCTTCACCATGGTGGCGGAGTAGGCATGGGATACAGCATTCATGCAGGAATGGTGATCGTAGCAGATGGAACACCTGAGGCTGAAGCGAGATTAAAGCGAGTGTTGAGAAATGATCCGGGAATGGGAGTGATCAGGCATGCAGATGCGGGGTATGAAAAAGCAAAAGAAACGGCAAGAGAGAATGGATTGGATTTGACTGCGAAACTTGGATAAAGCGAAAAATAAGGAAGATATTCATACTCTCAAAAGCCGGAACAATTCCTCTTTATAACTAGCCCCAATCGGTATTTCCTTTCCCGCTATTTCCAACACATTCCCATTAATAGCCTTGATCGCATCAAGATTAACAATATAAGAACGTTGAACCCGGAACAGGGGAGGTGATTGGATCAACTCCTCCAGTGCTTTCAAATGCATGCTGGCCAGGATCTTCCTATCCTTCAGATAAATATATGTGTAATCACGCTGCGCTTCCATATACAACACGTCATTGTAATTGATCTTTACCAACCGGCTATCTTGCTTTATAAAAAAATAATCAGCTCCCTGAACCTGTTTTTGTTCAGGATCTTTTATAACCGGCTCCGAAACAGCCAATCTCGCGTTCACTTTTTCAATTGCCTGCTGAAAGCGTTCAAACACGATCGGTTTTACCAGGTAATCCACTGCATTAAGCTCAAAGCCTGTTACGGCATGATCAGCATAAGCAGTTGTAAAAACGACCAGTGGTGGCTTCTTCAAAGAACGGAGAAAGTCTATCCCCGTTACTACCGGCATTTGTATATCCAGGAATATCACGTCTATAGTAAACTGGTGCAATCCTTCATAAGCTTCCACCGCATTAATGCAGGACTTTTTCAACTCCCATCCCGGTATCCTCGCAATATAAGTTTGCAGGATATCCCTGGCCAATGGCTCATCATCTACGATCATGCACTGGATCTTTTTCATAAAAGAGGAACAGATAAGTTCACCGAATATACATTATTGGCAGTTGATACCGTGTAACTGAATTTACCGGGATAATATTGCTCCAACCGTTTCTTTACATTATTCAGTCCAATCCCGGTTTTGGTAGCCGGTATTGCATGTGGGTCAAAATCATTGCTGCATTGAAATACCAGTTTTCCATTTTCAATCAAGAGCTTAACTCCAATCACTGCGCCCTGACGGTCGGCAGTATATTTAAACGCATTTTCAAGTAAAGGGATCAACAGCAAGGGCGGCAGTAAATAATCAGTCCTGTCGGTTTCAACATGCGATTGCACCTGCGTGTAATTCAACCTGATCTTTTCCAGTTCAATATAATCCTTCATTAATCGTATTTCTTTATCTGCAGGCACTTTATCCATACCGGCATCATACATACTGTATCGCATAAAAGCCGATAATCTTGCGACCGTGTCGGCTGCCGCCGTTTTTTTATCATGAATGATCAGTGAATAGATATTGTTTAATGTATTATGAAGAAAATGTGGGTTGACCTGTGATTTAAGGAAATTAAATTCCAGTTGCACATTCTGCCGGGCCAATTCCAAAGCCTGCAATTGCTCCCGGTTATAAGCCATCACCATCCGGACCAATAAAGGGAAGGCAAGGTTTACAAACAGTTGGAATAGTATTCCCAACGAAGCCACTCTCGACAAGAGAATATTGGGAAAAGGCCTTTTCAGGTATTCATAATACTCCGGTGCATTTGCCTGCACCAGTTGCAACCATCTTTTATCCCGCATCAATAATACCTCAGAAAGAAAGTCTAGAGTGGTATAAACAACTACCAGAAAGATGAAAGAACATATTGCTGCTGTATATTTCTTCCTCCTGTATAATTTTTCATAAACCCAATACACCAGCAAATAATAAGCAATTGCTGTAGTGAGTGTTGCATAGAAGTTACTTAACAGCACCCCTTTGGGATAAACCTTATATGGGTTAAGGGAAATATTATTGATATACAACCTGGCTCCAAAAAAGAATAACCAGAATAGAACATGCAAACCCCATCTTCCATAACGGTGCCGGTAAATCTTCCCGGCATAATCCCTGAACTTCATGCTGCTAAGTTGTGGAAATTATTCTTCCCAAATAACATTATGACAACGAATACCTCTTTTTCCCCGGCAAAACCCATTGATTGAACAACAGAACCCTGTTGCTGCAACAGGCGGTTATGTTGCCCTGCTCCGGCCCCTGGTCGAATTTTATTGGAATTGCTTTACCAATGCCTTCATTTTGTACTGAAATAAACGGATATGAAATTCAGCAACTGGTTCAGGCAGCTTCCTGTATTATTGCGTGTGGGCATTTATCTTGGCGGCAATTATGGCCTCCTGTTCATTGCCCAGATCCTTACTGGCTTTTTGCCGGGGAAAGGCCAGTTAATTACCAATGGCCTGCTCTGCCTGCTGCTTATCCTGTTTACAGGGTTGGTGCTGAAATGGGAAAACAGGTCATGGAAAGGGATCGGCTGCACCACCACCAGCAAAGGCGCCTGGCTCGATCTCCTGTATGGCACCCTGGGAGGAATAGCCATGCTGATCGCAGTTGCCTTTACCATAAAACTGCTGACAGGCTTTCATTGGGAATTGAATCCGGCTTTCCATTGGTATCAACTGCTGCCCATCTTCATTACTGTTTTCCTCTCCGTGTTTGTACAGGAACTGGCTTTCCGTGGTTATCCATTTCGTATCCTGCTGGAAAAATGGGGGGAATGGCCCACTCAAATAATCATTGCCATACTTTTTGGCTGCATGCATTTATCCGGCAATATGAGCCTGACTGATATTCTTCTTACAATGCTCACGACGGGTATCGGATCGCTTCTGTTCGGTATTGCCGTTATCAGAACAGGACAACTGCACCTGGCTACAGGCATTCATTTTGGATGGAACTTCCTGCAATATTTATTGCCCCGTGCTGCTGCACAAAATGGAGAAGGCATCTGGCTGGTAAATGGCGGAACCATCAATCCTTCTTTTGAATTGTCATTGCTGATATGGATATTACCTTACCTGATCGTGGCAATAGCAGTGTTTCTTTTGATCAGGAGAAGCAATCAACGAACCCTTGCTCTTTCGGCCAGTGATCGTAACAGCACAGGAAAAAATGCATCAAAGTCAGCATAGGCAGGTTTGTTGATGTACTGATCTTCCATGATGCCAATGATGGCTTCTGACAGAATATAATAACCTTTCATTCTTTTATACTCAACATCTTTTGCTACGACGCCTGCGCGGATACGAAGATAACTGGTCACTGCCTGTGTTATATTTTCATCGAGGTAATGAGCCCAGCCGACCGCACCCGCTTCACGCTTCATATCCTCACTATTATTGAATATATCCTGTATCGCCATCACTTCTTTTTCATACTTGCGGAAAAGATCAGCCAGGTAAACATGGCCTGCTTCATGCCATATCAATTGTGAATTAAAAGGAGAGTAAAAAGCAGGGGCAATAGTATCTTTTGAACGGTGCAGATTCCCAAAGGCAATAAAGATGGTTGAAATGCCTTTGAACGCTGGGTTGATATCCCCTGTTTCCGGCAGGGCAAATGAATTACAATTCATCGCGCCCAGGGTAAACACTACCTTATTGGAAGGTTTGAGCCGGTATAAACTATCCATTGCGGCCAGCATTCCATCTTCATACAGGTTACGGTTAAATGATTGTATCCATTGGTCATACTTGGGGCGATATGCAGTAAAGAATTCCCAAAACCTGCTATCCCTGTAAAAATCCATACAGGCTTTGAAATAATCGCGTACAGCAACCGTCGTCACATATTTATTGTATGCCCAAAGAGTATCCGGCAGATGCAATTGAACATCCGGGAAATTATAAAAACACCAACTGTGCCGCAAAGGGAAATCACAATTGATCAATGCCATTTCCCTTGCTTTTTGTACTGCCGGATGATCTTTAAAAGCCTGAAATTGCCGGCGGACATCAATGGCATAAGTAGAAGGAACGGTTTCTACTGAATCGGAAAGCAGGTGGATCACATTCAACAATTCCACCGCTGGATAAATTTCTGTTCTTACCTGCAGTTGCGCCTGCGCGCGGAAGGACAGGAAAAAAAACAGTAGTGCCCATATTGCCCTACCCAAAAAACGGGTGTACATAAACGGTCGTTTAATTAAAGTATGATCCTGCTCCAATATGTTGCATCCAGGCCCTTAGTTCCTTTTATACACCCTTACCCAATCAATAAACGTAGTACAGGGGAATACAGCATTGGAGACAATAGCTCCGCCGTAGGTTTGATTATCATTACCGCCAACACCGGCAGTAAGCAGGATAAAAAATTTATGCGAAAAAGGTGACCATTCTGGAAAATGATGGGAGTACTCGGATACAAATGTTCTTTTTCCATTCACAATGATCTTTGCGTCCTGGTCCTGCCCATCAGCCATTCCATTGTCGAATGCATCACCATCATTGAAATAGTTGATATGGTATACCTGGTCGTCAATGGCAAACTCTATCCTGTTCTCATACCAATCGATCCTGTAAATATGAAAGCCTCCGCTTCCTGCAGCAAGATCAGTTGCCGGTACTGGCCATCCGCCATAAGCCGGGTTGCCGGCCGGCACTTCTTTTTCCTGGTAGGAATAATATCCTCCTTTATGTCCATGATTCCAACTCTGATACTGGTTGTTCTCCCATGACCAGGCATAATGCACGCTGCCCAGGTTATGGCCAGGTATGGCGCCAACATATTCCATAATATCGATTTCACCACCCTGCGGCCACATCAATGATGCTTGCCCTGCAGGTATTTCCTGCGGCATCATCCAGAATGCAAAGCCCTGGCCTTTGTATCGCACATCACGGGCCCATATCCTTGCTTCTATCCGATGCCCCGGCCCCCAGGCGCCTTTGTCTTTTGTAGTGAGCCGGGCACTGGTATAGCTGCGGTCAATATAGGCTTCCTTTTTTGTTGCAATAGCCAGGCAATTGCCACTGGCACCTGAAATGCCTGCAGCAATCGTAGCATTATCCGGGCGGGCCCTGTCCACTTGCCCTGTTCCAAAATTGCCGTCCACACCTGTTCCTGTTTCAAGCCCCCATTTGTCCAGGTCTATCTGCGAGCCATCAAACTCATCATTCCACAACAAATTATAGCCAGTATAAACTGTGGGTGGAATAACAGGGTTATTCACCAGCGGACCAGGTGGCGGTGGAGTAGGGGGAGCAGGACTGCCGCCGCCTGATTTTTTACAGGAAAAGAATACGACCGGGAAAACAATCAATAATGTATAATGGCAAAGCCTTCTCATATCGCTTATAAAGGGTTTTTACAGGTAACCTTCAATAAGAGGGTTAAATCCAGCTGTTTGTACCAAAAGAAAAGACCGGCTACAGGAAGAAATACAGGGAATTACCCAGAAATGCAGGGAAAAACCGGGCGGGAAAACCGCCCGTAAAAACCTTTACCACCGTTTACATGATTTTCCATACCTTCAGCCGGTATTCAAGTTCCTTTATAAAAAATCATCAGTATGAATAACCGCAACGCTTTTTACAAGATCGGAACAATCGGCATGATACTGACTGCTGCATTACATGTTCTGTTAGCCATAATTATTGGTCCTTCTGTTCATACAAGTTTTGCTATCGTTTATCCAAGTTGGGTTGCTTTCCTGGTAATAGGTACAGCACAGATGGCAAAAGAGAAGAAAGAAAAATGATACATCAATAAAGAATTTATTAATAGGGGCGTTAAAGCCCCTTTATTATTTCTGCATCACTTATCCCCAATCTTAATACCCTATTCTGGTCATCTTCTTTGTTATATTAAAGAAGAATGTATTTTAGTTCTTTCAACGATCATTCCACCTCCATTTAAGCACGATTCTTTAACCTTGAAAATATATCGTTATGAGAAAATTTGCTGCTGAATTTTTTGGAACGTTCTGGTTGGTTTTTGGAGGATGCGGAAGCGCTCTTTTTGCTGCCGGCATTCCTGATCTGGGCATTGGTTATCTTGGTGTGGCACTTGCATTCGGTCTTACTGTATTGACCATGGCTTATGCAGTCGGGCATATATCCGGCGGCCATTTTAATCCTGCGGTATCATTTGGCCTGCTTGCTGCAGGAAGATTTCCCGGTAAAGAACTGGTCCCTTATATCATTGCACAGGTTGCCGGTGCCTTGGTTGCAGCCGGTGCTTTATATCTTATTTTTTCCGGCAATGACACCGCTGCTATTGACAATACCAAAGCCGGTGCTTTCGCTGCCAATGGATATGGAGATCTATCTCCTCATGGTTATAATCTGAAAGCAGCTTTTATTGCAGAGTTTTTACTGACTGCTTTTTTCCTGATCATCATTGTTGGAGCTACCGATAAATTTGCCAATGGCAGGTTTGCTGGCATTGCAATTGGCCTTGGACTTACCCTGATCCATCTTATTTCCATTCCTATCACCAATACATCCGTTAATCCTGCCCGCTCCACTTCACAGGCCGTGTTTGCAGGAGGGCAATACCTTTCACAGTTATGGTTGTTTTGGGTAGCACCCATAGCAGGTGCTATTGTGGGAGGATTGATCTATAAATTTTTGCTGGAGAAGAAAAATGGGGAATAAGTGATCGTTATCACTGCTCTTCTATTGCAAGAAAGGCTTTTCCCAGGTATTTTGTAATATCACCGGCGATCATGGCTTCCATGGATAATTCCTCTGCAGCCAGGTCGCCGGCTGATCCATGAAGGTATACACCGAATACGGCTGCATCTCCGGGTTCATACCCTTGTGCCAGTAAACCGGTCAGTATCCCTGTAAGCACATCCCCGCTGCCGCCAGTGGCCATACCTGCATTGCCGGTTGAGTTGAAGAACATTTTTCCATCAGGCAAAGCGATCAGTGTATGATGCCCCTTCAGGACAATGATCAACTTTAATTCTTTTGCTTTTAATGAAGCCAGTTGTAACCGTTCAAATTCATTGGCTGTTTCTCCAAACAAACGCTGGAACTCTTTAGGGTGTGGACTGAGAATGGAACCTGCCGGTATTTGTGCCAGTAATTCCGGCTCTTTGGCAATACTGTTCAATGCATCTGCATCCAACACCACAGGCCTTTTATATACACTGAGTATTTCTTTCAATAGCGTTCTTGTTTCTGAAGCAGTTCCAAGGCCAGGGCCTATACCGATAGCAGGATAAACATCCAGATCAGTTTCGATATGCGTATTAATGGAATGATTCAGGTCCGTGCTCACCATTGCTTCCGGCAGCCGTGCCTGCATGATCTCATATCCGCAGCGGGGAATATGACAGCTCACCAATCCGGCACCAGCGCGCAGGCAGGCTTCTGTTGATAATACTGCCGCACCTATTTTACCATAACTGCCCGCGATCATCAAAGCATGGCCAAAACTCCCTTTATGTGAAAAGCGGTTCCTGTGCTTATATAGCTGGTGAATAATGGTTTCATCTGTCAGTTCATACTGCGCTGGTTCCTGATCATAAAAATCCGGGTGCAGACCGATATCCAGTATATGCACTTCTCCGCAATACGCTGCATTCTCTGCTACCAGGAAAGCCGGCTTATACACCTGAAAACTTAATGTGTGCGTTGCAGCTACCTGTACATTGCCTGCAGAAGACCTGTCAACAAACATACCGCTGGGCAGATCAATAGAAACAACAGGGCAAGCAGTTTCATTGATCTTTTCTACGAGTGCGGCAGTAACACCTTCCAATCCACGATTCAATCCTGAACCAAACAATGCATCTATGATCACACCTGAAAAAGCAATAGAGTGGAGATTCTCTTCTGTTTGTATAAAACGGATATCTATTGCGGGATATTGATGCAGGAGGGAAAGATTGGTTTGAAAATCCGTTGTGCCCTTATGTCCGAATTCAAGAATGTAAACAGTGACGTTACGGGTTGATAAAAGGCGGGCTATGGCCAATCCATCTCCACCATTGTTTCCCTTGCCACAGAAAACAGTAAGGGGCTGATCGGGATAGCGTTCATTTAACCAGGCAGCACAGGCAAGGGCAGCCCGTTCCATTAATTCCACAGAAGCAACAGGCTCCTGCGTAATGGTGTACTGGTCCCAGCGTCTGATCTGTTCTGCATTGAATACTTTCACAATGGTGCGATTGTGATGATAAAAGTAGGAATTGTTGGCCGTTTGAAATAAACAATAATGACTGAGCTTCAGCAATCAATTTCCCACAAAGACGACGAAGACCACAAAGAAATATCTCAGACAATAATCTTTGTGGTCTTCGTCGTCTTTGTGGGAAATATCCAAAGCGGGTCTTACTAAATAAACCCGGTTATTTCTTCCTTTTTCCTACTTCCGCTTTTTTCTTTACTTCCGTCTTTACTTCAGCATTTTCCGTTTCCTCTTCACTGTCATTCCCCTGCATGTAATTGCCAAACAGGTCATAACATTTATGGGCAGTAGTATAAATATTACGGTTGAACTTATTGCCCAGGATAATGATTGTAGCTTTTTCATCCATCAGTCTTGCAAAAGCTGCATTGTAACCATGCCAGCGTCCGAAATGATAGATCACTTTTTTCCCATTAGGCATGATCAGCATTCTGAAACCTAAACCATAGTTGTGAATGGAAGGGCGTTCAAGACTGTAAGGGGTGAAAGCCGAATCGAGCATATTCCTTTTCAGCAATTGCTCGGTATACAAAGCCTGGTCCCATTTCAGCAGGTCCTTAGGCGTGGAATAAATGTTCTTGTCCCCATAAGTGCCTTCCAGGAAATCATTGTCCCATACCGTGCCATTATAGTTAAAGGAGGGGATCACTTTGCCCGTGTCAGCTAAAGTAAAAACGAACGTATGTTCCATTTTCAGTGGACCGAAATATTTCAGCTTCATATAATCCGGGTAGCTGATACCGGTTATCTTCTCAATGATCATGGCCAGCAACACAAAATTGGTATTGCTATAGCTGAAACGCCTGCCCGGACTAAAACTGCGGTTAGGTTTTTCCGTGTATAATGTTTGTAATACGTCTGCATTCGTCACCTGCTTTTTCCTATCCCAATTGCCTTCCGACATAAAATAAAGATAATTGGGCAGGCCGCTCCGGTGGCTGAGCAGCATCTTCACTGTTATTCCCGGATAGGGGAGGCCTGGAAAGAATTTTTGAATGGAATCTTCCAGCGACAGCTGATTGTCCTGCACCAGGCCAAGAATAGCGACGCCCATAAAGGTTTTGCTGGTAGAAGCGATATGAATGGAAGAAGTATCCGTTATTGGCTGTTTACGGCCAACATCTGCAAAGCCTGCATAGTTTTCATATAATACAACTCCATTCCTGGCTACCAGTATTCCTCCGCTGAACCCGCGTTGCAGCAGCATGCTATCGAAGAAGGAAGACAGCAGGGCTTTATAATGTTTCACCTCTTTATCCCGAAGGGGAGCAGGGGCAGGGGCTTGATAGGCAGTATCGGCTGTTTTTTCGGTAGAGGAGCTGGCATTCTTGCAACTATAAAAAAGACCCAGCAGGGCAACGGCAAATAAAGTGTTTTTCAACAGGCTTGTGTTTTTGAGTTTTGACAAAAATAAAACTTACAGTTGTTTGAACAAACGATTAACTTTCCCCCATTCATACTTTTTATGGTAATAACGTCCTTAAGTATATTTGCAATATGGCAAGCGAAAAAACAAGTTACCCCAAAGAGAAGATCCGCATCCTTTTCCTCGAGAATATCAGTGACCTGGCAGTAAAGAATTTCCAACAGCAGGGATACACCAAAGTGGAAAAGATCACTAAAGCATTGACCGAAGAAGAACTGATCAAAGAGATCAAAGATGTACATATACTTGGCATCCGTTCCAAAACGCAGATCACGCAAAAAGTGCTGGACGCCGCCCAGAAGCTGCAGGCGATCGGATGTTTCTGTATCGGCGTAAACCAGGTGAACCTGGACGCAGCCACACGCCATGGCGTAGCAGTATTCAATGCGCCCTATTCCAATACAAGATCCGTTGCAGAACTGGTGATCGGCCTTTCCATTATGCTGATCCGCCGCATCCCTGACAAAAACAAAGCCGCTCATGACGGCATCTGGATGAAAGATGCAAAAGGCAGTTTTGAGCTCAGGGGCAAAACCCTCGGCATTATCGGTTATGGCAATATCGGCAGCCAGGTTAGCGTGCTGGCCGAAGCACTGGGCATGAAAGTGATCTTTTACGATGTGGAAACCAAACTGCCGCTTGGCAATGCTACCGATGGTAAAACCCTGAAAGATGTGCTGGGCAAAGCAGATGTGGTGACCCTCCACGTTCCCGAAACCCCACAAACCAAGAACATCATCAACAAAACCACACTTAAATATTTTAAGAAAGGATCGATCCTGATCAACTACGCACGCGGCGAAGTGGTGGACCTGGAAGCCCTCCGCAAAGCCTTGCTCGATGGGCAGCTTAGCGGTGCCGCTATTGATGTATTCCCCTGGGAGCCGGAGAAAAATGGCGACCGTTTTCAATCGCCTTTGCAAGACCTTCCCAATGTGATCCTGACCCCGCATATCGGTGGCTCCACGGAAGAGGCACAACAAAATATCGGGGAAGATGTAAGCATAAAGCTGTTCAATTTCCTGGAAAAAGGAATTACGTTTGGTTCGCATACAGTTCCTGCACTGGCATTGCCTCCGCAGGAGCGCTCACACAGGATCCTGCATATACACAACAACGTACCGGGTGTGCTTTCAGCGATCAATACCGAATTGTCAAAGCATAATATCAATATCGTTGGTCAGTATCTGAAAACGAATGAAGATATTGGTTATGTGGTGCTGGATGTGGACAAGCAGCTTTCGAATAAGGCAGTGCAGGTGTTGAAGGATGTGAAGGAGACGATTAAGGTGAGGATGTTGTATTAAAATTATTTATTGTTTTCCGGTGTATTGACGCTACAAGGAATATCCGGAACGATTGTTTTCTTTTTAGTAATGATATCTAATTTTATCTCGCCAAACTTCATTGCCTGGAAAGCCTGGCTAAGCTGTTCTTTAGTTCCTTCTTTTATACTGAGGGGAATCGTTTGATCCCGTTGGGCTACTGTAAAATTGGTAAACCCATAATAAATTTTTTCGCCAATGCTGGCGCTCGCAAAAGCAATGGCATTCGCCCCAAAAGGTAGCTGGTCTTCATATTGCTCAATATGAAAGATATTACCTTGACCAAAGGAACCAATGATGAGTAGTTTTTGCCCAGGAAAGAAAATGCACATGCTCAGAACTGAATTATTTAAAAAGTCTGTCTTTAGATGCAGTTTTATTATTTTCTGCTGGCGATTCTTCATTGTTCATTTTAGAGTCCTTTTCATCCGGCGGTTTACCTGATTTCTCCATAAGGGTGTCTATATAAAGAGTATCCAGGGCTGGGCGTTTAACTATCAGATCTGGATGCGTTCGAAGGTTTAAAGGAACGCCATTATTTTCTTTGCTCTCGACCGGAACGCCGGTGTTTCACTATCCCATCTGTCTTCAATAATCGCTTTCAATTCCGGTTTTATTTCCGGGTATTGCTTTGAAAGATTCTCCAGCACCGTCAATGAAAACGCTTTCACTGCCGCTTTTTCTTTCGGATCACTGATGTACTCAAAACAAAGATTCATCGCCACCCCATGATATTTTTCGGGGATCTCAATATGTTGCATCAGGCGGATCGAATTGCGCCTGACAGACGGATGTGTATCTATTCTTTCCAGGTTTTTGAACAAAGCGGGCAGGTGTTTCCTGATCAATGAAGAATGCGCTTCAATCACATAACTGACAGGCCAGGCAGCCAACTGCACCACACGGTATTCATCTTTTAAAAACAGTTCGAAAAGCTCAGCAAAACGTTCCGGTGAATTGCCGACCCATTTAACGATTTTCAGGCAATTGGCTTTGGAATGTTCTTTTAAAAGTTGTGCACGCAGGTCCATGAACTATCTTGATTGAATGAATAACTTTACGGATAATCTTTAGCAATGTACAGATTTCTGATCTCACTCATCATTCTCAGCCTTGCTTTGCAAGCCTGCAACGATAAGTCGGCACCAAAGCCGATCGTGATGCAAACAGATTTTGGACTTAAAGACGGTGCCGTATCTGCAATGAAAGGTGTAGCCTATACAGTAGATCCGCGCTTATCCATGTTTGATCTCACCCATGAAATTCCTGCATACAATATCTGGGAAGCAGCTTACCGGCTTAGCCAAACAGTACCATACTGGCCGCCGGAAACAGTG
>Ga0182745_1001209_pt1 | contig 25401 bp, 18 predicted proteins | sample eDN3rd30CKraftBY_FD_128523 | JGI IMG/M metagenome (GOLD analysis project Ga0182745, IMG submission 128523) | Enriched backyard soil microbial communities from Emeryville, California, USA - eDNA 3rd pass 30_C Kraft BY (version 2) (version 2) | ecosystem: Environmental > Terrestrial > Soil >... | reverse complement strand
CCCATGACCGATGAACGCTACGACATGCGGATGCCGCTGGCATCCAATGCGCTCGACCTGTTCGGCGGCCAGTGGAGCCATCAGGTCGCCGGCTTCGAATCGCCGAACCTGCCGCGCTTCTACGAGGACCCGCGCATCCGCGCGTTCGACGGCGCCATCGGCGGCTTCGGCGGCAAGACCGTGCTGGAGCTTGGTCCGCTGGAAGCCGGCCACACCTTCATGATGGAAGCCTTCGGGGCCGCGAGCATCCTCGCTGTCGAGGCCAACAAGACCGCCTTCATGAAATGCCTGATCGTGAAGGAGCTGCTTGGCCTGCCCAAGACGCGCTTCATGCTGGGGGACTTCAACAAGCTGTTGCAGTTCAACCCGCCGCGCGTCGATGCGGTCGTCGCCTCCGGCGTGCTCTATCACATGACCGAGCCGCTGGCGCTGATCGAGAACATGGCGCGCTGCTCGGATTATATCTGCGTCTGGACGCACTATTTCTCACCGGAGGTCCGATGGCGCGCGGACCTGCGCGACAAGTTCAGTCCGCGTGATACGACTGTCGACTTCCATGGGCGGCAGATCACGCTGTGCGAACAGTCCTATCATCAGGCGGTGAAATGGGGCGGCTTCTGCGGCGGCTCGGAAGCCACCAGCTACTGGATCACGCGGGACGGCATCGTGCAGGCATTCGACGCGCTGGGCTTCGACTTCAAGGTGCTGGGCGAAGAACCGAACCATCCGAACGGGCCGGCCATCACTTTCGTCGCGCAGCGGCGGCGCTGAAAACATTCAGCGCAACGCTGCGATCATCAGTTCAAATAAAAAGCGGCGCATCTGCGCCGCTTTTTATTTTTCCGATAGCGTGTGAACGCGACGTTCACGCCGCGTTGCGCTTGGCCTCGATCAGTCCGCGCTTGATCAGCAGTTCCGCGATCTGGATCGTGTTCAGCGCCGCGCCCTTGCGCAGGTTGTCCGACACGATCCACATCGACAGGCCGTTATCGACCGTCGGATCGACGCGGATGCGGCTGATATAGGTCGCATCCTCGCCGGCGGCTTCATACGGCGTGACGTAGCCGCCGTTCTCGCGCTTGTCGATCACGAGACATCCCGGCGCGTTGTAGAGGATGCCGCGCGCCTCCTCGTCGCTGATCGGGTTGGCGAATTCGATATTCACCGCTTCCGAATGGCTGATGAAGACCGGCACGCGCACGCAGGTCGCCGCAAGCTTGATCTTCGGGTCGAGAATCTTCTTGGTCTCGGCCATCATCTTCCATTCTTCCTTCGTGTATCCGTCCTCCATGAAGACATCGATGTGAGGAATCAGGTTGAAGGCGATGCGCTTGGGAAACTTCTGCACCTCGACGGGCTGCGCCGAATAGACCGCCTTGGACTGGCGGTCGAGTTCGTCCATCCCCTCCTTGCCGGCGCCGGAAACGGACTGATAGGTCGAGACCACGACACGGGTGATGGTCGCGGCATCATGCAGCGGCTTGAGCGCGACGACGAGCTGGGCGGTCGAACAGTTCGGATTGGCGATGATGCCCTTCTTGCGGAAGCCCGCCACGGCATCGGCATTCACTTCCGGAACGACCAGCGGCACGTCCGGATCGTAGCGCCACTGCGAGGAGTTATCGATCACCACCGCGCCGGCGGCGGCGATCTTCGGCGACCATTCCTTCGAGACGCCGGAGCCGGCCGACATCAGGCAGATATCGACATCGGAGAAGTCCACATGCTCGAGCGCCTGGGTTTTCAGCACGCGGTCGCCAAACGAGCATTCCACGCCCTGGCTGCGCCGCGAGGCGACAGCGATCACCTCGTCGGCGGGAAAGCCACGCTCGGCCAGCATGTCGAGCATCACGCGCCCCACATTACCGGTGGCGCCCACCACAGCGACCTTGTAACCCATTGTTAACTCTCCGAAAATTTCCGCCTCCTTCACCATATCGGTGAACCGGCGGCAAGCGGCTTCTATGCGAAAAGGCCCGGAAACACAACGTTTCCCCGCGGCAGAACGCCGGCCGGAGCGCCATGGCCTTACCAGAACGTCCTCGATCCGACACTTTCGGCGCGCTCGCGCTCCGGCTCGGCCTTTATGTGGCGACGCTCGGCGGTATTGCCATGACGGGATATGAACTGGCGGGCTACGGGCTCGTGCGCACCGGGCTGGCCAGCGCCGACGCGCATGACGTATCTACACGCCCCGCGCCGGGCTGGATCGCGATTCCGCAACCCATGGCCGCATTCGCGCTGGCGGTGCCGGATCTGCCCGCGGAGACCATGACCTATACGGTGATGCGCCATGCGGCGGGTGGCGGCCGCAAGGACCGGCTGGACTGGCAGACCGGAGAGGCACCGGCGCGCTTCCGGATCGAGATCTATCGGCCCGGCCTCGAAAAGACCGCCACCGCCGCCGGGCCAGCCGCGCTGGCCGCCGGGGAAGCGTTTCGCAGCGCCCGCCGCCGCGGCCTTGCCCTTGCCGCGCCGCAGCGCCTGCGCACCAAATTCGGGCCGATGCTGCTCCAGCATGTTCCAGCAGGCGCCGGCCGGCGGGATTGCCTGGCCTTCGCCAGCGAGGCCGGCGCGCCGGATATGATCCTGTCCGGTCAGGCCTGTCCGGAGCCGGGCGAGACCATCACGCCAAGGAGCCTTGCCTGCGCGCTCGACCGGCTGGTGCTGCTCTCGGCCGGCAACGAGCCCGGCATCGCGCGCGAATTCGCCGCGGCCGAATTGCGCCGCAGCCATCACTGCAGCCGCGGCGCGACCCTGGCCTCTGCCGCCCCGCTGCGGCCCAGCCTGCCGACCCAGCAGGCGGCATTGAGCCGATGAACCGCCTCGGCCGACCCAAAGCTTGCGCCACATCCGGCGCCCTACTCGCGCGAGCGTGAAGGCGCCGGCAGGAACCGGCCGTGGCGGCACGGCTTTGTCCATACGAGCACTTTTCTGCGGACTTTTTTCTGCGAAGACTTTCCTGGGAAGACTTCGGCCGGGATGAAGATTTTGTTCAGCACGGCGGCTTTATTCAGAAGAACCGCTTGTCTGGAGCCTGCGTCTTGTCGCGAAGTGTTCTTGTGGTGCAAGCGGAAAGACGGCTAAATTGTGCCGGATCAGGAATCGCTGCGGTGGCTGCACTCTTGCCGCTGCGCAGCCTCAATGAGGGTTTCATGCGCATTCTTCTCTGGGCTGCCGCAGCCGCCATGTCCGTCACCGCCTTCGGCGCGGCGCTGAAGCCGGCCGAGGCGCAGCAATACCGCCCCCGCACGGTTTATTCCGAGCCGCAGGGTCCGACCTATAGCGGCGCGACGCGCAACGGCCGCGCCCGCATCACGGTGCGCCCGCGTTCCTATCTCGACCTCGGAACGGAAGTGCTGCCGGGCGAGCGGAAATATTCGGACTATGCCTTCCCGCCGAATTATTCGGTGACGGCGGTGATCGACAATACCCTCGGCTACCATCGGCACCCGCTGCCGGGACCGTTCGACCTGCCGAGCAAGCGCAACCCCGGCCAGTTCTGAACCTGGACTGCGCTCTCTCCGAAATGAAAAGGCCGGCGTTTCGCCGGCCTTTTGCTTGATGCACGCGCCGTGATCAGCGGATCACGCCGCCTGGCTCTTGTCGAAATTCGCCCAGACGCCGTCGTCGCCGTCCCAGCTTCCACGCGAGGCGCCCTTGGAATATTCCGTGGCGCGTTGCTCGAAGAAGTTGGCGTGTTCGACGCCGTTGAGGATTTCCACCAGCCACGGCAGCGGATGGGGCTTGAGCTGGCTGTAGCCGCTTTCGATCTGCTCGAAATAGCCGAAGACCGGCTTGAGCCTGAGCTGGGTCAACCGCCAGTCCGCGACATAGCGGACATAGGAATGGATGTCCTGGGGCGTCATGCCCTCGATGCCGCCGATGCCGAAGGCGAGATCGACGAAGCCTTCCTCCAGCGACACCATGGTCTTGGCGACATCGATGATGTCGTCGCGCACGGCCTTGGTCAGCGCGCCGGTCTCGCCGTTCCATTCATGGAACAGCTTGATGATGCCTTCGCAATGCAGGCTCTCGTCGCGCACCGACCACGACACGATCTGCCCCATGCCGTTCATCTTGTTGTGGCGCGGGAAGTTCAGCAACATCGCGAAGCTGGCGAACAGCGCCATGCCTTCCGTGAAGGCGCCGAACATGGCGAGCGTGCGCGACACGTCGCCGACGGTGTCGACGCCGAAGGTGTGCATATAGTCGGCCTTGGCGCGCATCTCGCTGTAGTCGCGGAACGCCTCGAACTCGGCCTTGGGCATGCCCAGGGTTGTCAGCAGCAGGGCATAGGCGTCGATATGCACCGTCTCCATGTTGGAGAAGGCGGCCATCATCATCTGTAGCGACAGCGGCTGGAACAGCGGGATGTAGCGTTTCAGATAGTTGTCGCCGACCTCGACGTCCGACTGGGTGAAGAAGCGGAAGATCTGGGTGAGCAACTGGCGCTCGGCCGGCGTCACGCGGTCGGACGCCCAGTCCTTGATGTCGCTGCCGAGCGGCACTTCCTCGCCCATCCAGTGGGTCTGCTGCTGGCGCTTCCAGAACTCATAGGCCCAGGCATAGCGGTCCACGTCATAGGTGCCGGTGGAGTCGAGCAGGCCGACGCGGCCGGTATTGATCAGCGTCTTCGGATCGATGCCGTCGAGACCGCCGATGATGTTCGAATTCACTGACATGCCAGGCACTCCTCATAGTCGGTGCGGGCGGGCGCGGCGAAGCCTTCGCCCTGCGGAGCGCCGGTGTCGCTCTTCTCAAGCTTGCCGGCGAATCCGGCGCGGGAGATCGATTTGGAACGGCAGTAGTAGAGGCTCTTCACGCCCCGCTTCCATGCCGTCCAGTGCAGCATATGCAGGTCCCACTTATCGACATCGGCGGAGATGTAGAGGTTCACCGACTGGCTCTGACAGATGAACGGCGCACGGTCGGCGGCAAGCTCCACCACCCAGCGCTGGTCGATCTCGAAGGCTGTGCGGAACGTCATCTTCTCGTGCTCGGAGAGGCCGTCGAGATGCTGCACCGAGCCCTCGTGCTCGACGATGGACTGCCACACCTCGACCGTGTCCATGCCCTTCTCGGCCAGCACCTTCTTCAGATGCGGGTTGCGCACCACGAACGAGCCCGACAGCGTCTTGTGGTTATAGACGTTGGCCGGGATCGGTTCGATGCAGGCGCTGGCGCCGCCGCAGATGATGCTGATGGAGGCCGTCGGCGCGATCGCCAGCTTGTGGCTGAACCGCGCGTTGATGCCGCGCTCCTGCGCGTCCGGGCAGGGGCCGCGCTCCTGCGCCAGCAGCACGGAGGCGGCGTCCGCGTCGCGGCGGATCTTGCGGAACACTTTCATGTTCCAGGACTTCGCCATCGCGCTTTCGAACGGGATGTTGCGGGCCTGAAGGAACGAATGGAAGCCCATGACGCCGAGGCCGACCGAACGTTCGCGCAGGGCGGCATATTTGGCGCGGGCCATGCCGTCCGGCGCGACGGTGATGAAATGGGTCAGCACGTTGTCGAGCATGCGCATCACGTCCTCGACGAAATGCGGCTCCTCGCTCCACTCGTCCCAGGTCTCCATGTTGAGCGAGGACAGACAGCACACGGCGGTGCGCTCCTCGTCGCGATGGTCGAGGCCGGTCGGCAGCGTGATCTCGCTGCACAGGTTGGAGGTCGTGACCTTGAGACCCAGCTCGCGCTGATGCTTCGGCAGGGCGCGGTTCACATGGTCGATGAACAGCAGATACGGCTCGCCGGTCTGGAGGCGCGTTTCGAGAATGCGCTGCCAGAGCTGGCGCGCGTCGGTCTCGCGCACGACCTCGCCGGTCTTGGGGCTGCGCAGGCCGAACATCGTGCCGGCCCCGACCGCGAGCATGAACTCGTCGGTGACGTTGATGCCGTGATGCAGGTTCAGGCCCTTGCGGTTGAAGTCGCCGGAGGCTTTGCGGATTTCGAGGAATTCCTCGATCTCGGGATGGTGGATGTCGAGATAGACCGCCGCCGAGCCGCGCCGCAGCGAGCCCTGGCTGATGGCCAGCGTCAGCCCGTCCATGACATGGATGAAGGGGATGATGCCCGAGGTCTCGCCGCCCTTGACCTTCTCGCCGATGGAGCGGACCTGGCCCCAATAGGTGCCGATGCCGCCGCCGTTGGAGGCGAGCCAGACATTCTCGTTCCAGGTGTTGACGATGCCCGGCAGCGAATCCGGCACGGAATTCAGGAAGCAGGAGATCGGCAGGCCGCGGGTGGTGCCGCCGTTGGAGAGCACCGGGGTCGCCGGCATGAACCACAGCCGCGACATCGCGTCATAGAGCCGCTGGGCATGGGCAAGGTCGTCCGCGAAGGCGCAGGAGACGCGCGCGAACATGTCCTGATAGCTCTCGCCGGCCAGCAGGTAGCGGTCGTTCAGCGTCGCCTTGCCGAATGGCGTCAGCAGGTCGTCGCGGCTGCGGTCGAGCACAAGATCGGAGGGCTTGGGCTGCGGCGCGAGCGGGCCGCCGAGCGGGGCCGGCTGCGGCACGGCCTGTTCCGGCAGTTCGCCGAACGGCAGGGTCATGGTCTCGGCGGACAAAGCCACAATATCGGCCACCCCATCGGCGGGGCGGCTGTCGGCCGCGACGGCGAACGGCGCCGGCCGGCGGGTGCTGGCGGAAAGCTGGGGCGGAACGAGGCGACCTTCGCTGTCGAAATCGTAGGCTAGAGACATCGGCGATCCCTTGTGTTGGCGCGGCGAGCGAGCGAGCGGACGGTTGACGCGACGATGACAGGCTCCTGAGAGCTGGTCCTCTGGCAAGTTTCTCTGGCTCACGGTTTGAAGGGTCCTGCCAGCCTTCGGGGGGCTGTTTCAGCCCCGCCGGCGGCGTGAATGGCAGGCCCCTCGCCGCTCACAGTTGCGGGGGCAGCTCCGGAATCGGCCAATCCAACGCGCCACACCGGATTTAATCATTGCACCGGCTCACCACCAGATATGGCGATCCGAAGAACCATCGTCCGCAAGATATGGCGACAGGGGTTACCGAGTCGTCAAGACGCCAAGCGAAAAGTTTTTGCAGGCCGACGACAGCGGGGGGAAGAATCCGAGATAAGCGGGGATAACGCGCGCCCGCCGCAGGGCTGCCCTGCGAAACCGGCGGGACAGACCCGCGACCCAATGTCCCGGTACCCGGCCACGGCCCCAGAATCCCGCCCGGAGGGGCGCGGAAACCTGCCGCAGCGATTCGCGGCGGGCTCCAGAGGGGCGGCAGCATTGATTCGCCGCGGGGCTGCCTGCTGATCCGAGCGCGCCAGCCGCAACGGAAAAGGGGCCGCGCCAACGCGACCCCTTCGGAATTCCGGTCGCCGCAACGGCGGCGGATCAGCCCGCCAGCTTCTCCATCTCGGCGATGATGGCATCGCCCATGGCGGCGGTGCCGATCACGGTGGTGCCCTCGGAGGCGATGTCGCCGGTGCGCAGGCCCCTGGCGAGCGTGGCGGCGATCGCCTGTTCGACCAGGTCCGCCTCGCGGCCCATGTCGAAGGAATAGCGCAAAGCCATGCCGAAAGAGGCGATCATGGCGATGGGGTTGGCGACGCCCTTGCCGGCGATATCCGGAGCCGAACCATGGACCGGCTCATACATCGCCTTGCGCTGGCCGGTCTTGGCATCGGCTTCGCCGAGCGAGGCGGAGGCCAGCATGCCGAGCGAGCCGGTCAGCATCGCGGCGACGTCCGAGAGCATGTCGCCGAACAGGTTGTCGGTGACGATGACATCGAACTGCTTGGGCGCGCGCACGAGCTGCATGCCGCCGGCATCGGCCAGCATGTGTTCGAGCTGCACGTCCTTGAACTCGCGGGCATGGAGCGCGGTGATGACTTCGTTCCACAGCACGCCGGACTTCATGACGTTGCGCTTCTCCATCGACGTCACCTTGTTGCGGCGCTTGCGCGCCAGCTCGAAGGCGACGCGGCCGATACGCTCGATCTCGTAGGTGTCGTAGACCTGCGTGTCGGTGGCGCGCTTCTGGCCGTTGCCGAGATCGACGATGGTCTTGGGCTCGCCGAAATAGACCCCGCCGGTCAGCTCCCGCAGGATCATGATGTCGAGACCCTCGACCAGTTCGCGCTTGAGCGAGGAGGCATCCGCCAGCGCCGGATAGGTCACGGCGGGGCGCAGGTTAGCATAGAGCGCGAGGTCCTTGCGCAGGCGCAGCAGGCCGGCTTCGGGGCGGTGCTCATAGGCGACCGAATCCCACTTCGGCCCGCCGACCGCGCCGAAAATGACGGCGTCCACGGCCTGCGCGCGTTCCATGGTCTCGTCGGTGATGGCGACGCCATGGGCGTCGTAGCAGGAGCCGCCGACCAGCGCGGTCTCGGTCTCGAACGGGCCGATGCCGCGAGCGTTCATCCAGGCGATCAGCTTCTCGACCTCGGCCATCACTTCCTGACCGATGCCGTCGCCGGGGAGAAGCAGAAGCTTGTGGGTCGGCTTGTGGGTCGCCATGGGTGTCGCCTCGCGTGAGATCAGTTGTGGGCGGATTGCTAAAGCGGGCGGCGACTCTTTGCAACCGAATGGCAGCCCGGCCGGAGCCGAGACGCGGACCGCGCGCCGCCGACGGAAAACGGCCCGTCACCGGCGGGCGGCGGGCCGTTCTGAATCTCCTGCCTGCGGGGGCTGGTCAAGCAGCCCGCCTCGTCCCCTCACATATGCAGGGCGCGCTTGTCCACGGCGAGGGCGGCTTCCTTCACCGCCTCGTTCAGCGTCGGGTGGGCGTGACAGGTGCGGGCGATGTCCTCGGCGGAGCCGCCGAATTCCATGGCGATGGCCGCTTCCGCGATCATGGTGCCGGCATCGGCCCCGACGATATGCACGCCCAGCACGCGGTCGGTCCTGGCATCCGCGAGGATCTTCACGAAGCCGTCCGTGGTGTGGTTCACCTTGGCGCGGCCGTTGGCCGTGAACGGGAACTTGCCGGTGTTGTAGGCGATGCCGGCCTGTTTCAGCTCCTCCTCGGTCCGGCCGACCGAGGCGACCTCCGGGAAGGTGTAGATGACGTTGGGGATCACGTCGTAATTCACATGCCCCGCCTGCCCGGCCAGCAGCTCGGCGACGGCGACGCCCTCGTCCTCGGCCTTGTGGGCCAGCATCGGTCCCGTGATGACGTCACCGATGGCATAGATACCCTTCACATTGGTGGCGAAATGCGCGTCGGTCTTGACCCGGCCGCGCTCGTCCAGTTCGACGCCGGCCTCCTCGAGGCCGAGCCCTTCCGTGTAAGGCACCCGGCCAATGGCGACCAGCACCACATCGGCCTCGATGGTTTCGCTCTTGCCGCCGGCGGCCGGCTCGATGGTGGCTTTCAGCGTCTTGCCGGTGGTCTCGACGCCCGTGACCTTGGTGCCGAGCTTGAAGGTCATGCCCTGCTTCTCAAGGATGCGCTGGAACTGCTTGCCGACCTCGCCGTCCATCCCCGGCAGGATGCGGTCGAGGAATTCCACCACGGTCACCTGCGCGCCGAGGCGGCGCCACACCGAGCCCAGTTCGAGGCCGATCACCCCAGCGCCGACGACCAGCAGCTTGCCCGGCACCTTGTCCAGCGTCAGCGCGCCGGTGGAGGAGACGATGCGCTTCTCGTCGATGGTCACGCCCCTGAGCGGCGCGACCGCCGAGCCAGTGGCGATGACGATATTCTTTGTTTCCAGGGTCTGGGATTTGCCGTCCGCGCCCTTGACCTCGACCTTGCCGGGGCCCGCGATGCGCCCGGTGCCGGTGATCCCATCGATCTTGTTCTTCTTGAACAGGAAGGCGACGCCCTTGACGTTGCCGTCGACGCCCTCGTCCTTGAACTTCTGCATCGCGCCGAGGTCGAGGCTGAGCTTGCCGACCTTGATGCCGAGCTTGTCGAAATGGCCTGCGGCCTCGTCATAGAGATGCGAGGCATGCAGCAGCGCCTTGGACGGGATGCAGCCGACATTCAGGCAGGTGCCGCCATAGGTCGGGCTTTTCTCGACCACGGCGACCTTCATGCCGAGTTGCGCCGCGCGGATCGCGCAGACATAGCCGCCGGGGCCGGAACCGATGACGATGAGATCGTAGGACATGGGTATGACAACTCCGCGCAATCTGCGCCGTCATGCCCGCCTGAGCATTTCACGCCCGGCGGGGCGTTCGCATTCCAATCAGGAACGACATCGGTGATGGCCGGAACAGGCCCGGCCATCACCGCAAGACATCACAGATCCAGCACCAGCCGGGCCGGGTCTTCCAGGCAATCCTTGACGCGGACAAGGAACGTCACCGCTTCCTTGCCGTCCACGATGCGATGATCGTAGGAGAGCGCCAGATACATCATCGGCCGCACCTCGACCTTGCCGCCGACCACGACCGGCCGCTCCTGGATCTTGTGCATGCCGAGAATGCCGGACTGCGGCGCGTTCAGGATCGGCGTGGACATCAGCGAGCCGTAGACACCGCCATTCGAGATGGTGAAGGTGCCGCCCTGCATGTCCTCGATCTTGAGCGCGCCATCGCGGGCGCGCTTGCCCAGCGCGCCGATATCCTTTTCGATCTCGGCCAGCGACTTGTGATCGCAGTCGCGCACCACCGGGACGACGAGGCCCTTGTCGGTGCCGACGGCGACGCCGACGTGATAATAATTCTTGTAGATCAGATCGGTGCCGTCGATCTCGGCATTCACCGCCGGGATCTCCTTCAGCGCCTGCACGCAGGCCCGCACGAAGAAGCCCATGAAGCCGAGCTTCACGCCGTGCTTCTTCTCGAACAGGTCCTTGTACTGGTTGCGCAACGCCATGACGTGGCTCATGTCGACCTCGTTGAAGGTCGTGAGCATGGCGGCGGTGTTCTGCGCCTCCTTGAGCCGGCGCGCGATGGTCTGGCGCAGGCGCGTCATCTTCACCCGCTCCTCGCGGGCGGCGTCGTCCGCCGGCGACGGCGCGCGAACCTGCACGGCGGCGGCCGGCTGGCTCACCGGCGTCGGCTTGGACGCTGCCTGCTCGATGGCGGCGAGCATGTCGCCCTTGGTGACGCGGCCATCCTTCCCGGTGCCCGCGACATTCGAAGGATCGACACCGCTCTCGGCGGAGAGCCGGCGCACGGACGGAGCCTGGCCGGCATCCGCGCCCTTGTCGCCGCCCTTGGCCGGAGCAGCGCCCGGCTCGCGCAGCTTCGGCTCCTCCGGCCCGGCATTGATCGGGGCCGTGGTCGCGGTCTTGGCGTCGGGGCGGGCGGTGGCCGTCGCGGCAGCCTTGGCGCCACCCGCGCCGGCGGTGATCTGGCCGAGCAGAGCGCCGACGCCGACGGTCTCGCCGTCCTTGGCGAGGATCTCCGACAGCGTGCCGGCGCTGGGTGCCGGCACCTCGATCGTCACCTTGTCGGTTTCAAGCTCCACCAGCGGCTCATCCGCCGCGACCGCGTCGCCCGGTTTCTTGAACCACTTGCCGATGGTCGCCTCAGTTACGGATTCGCCGAGCGTGGGAACACGGATCTCTGTCATATCTCAATCCTTGAGCGGACGTCTCTTTCAGCCGCCTGTCATCGGCGGCTTCAACGGGTTGCGCCGCACCGGCCGCATCGCGGCCGGCCGGAGCGGGTTTCGGTTCAGCCCAGCGCCTCCTCGAAAAGCTGCTTGAGCTGGGTGAGATGGGTGGACATCAGGCCCGTCGCGGTCGCCGCCGAGGCGGCGCGGCCGGCATAGCGGGCGCGCTTGTGCTTGCCGCCGGTCTGGTTGAGCACCCATTCCAGATAGGGCTCGATGAAGTGCCACGCACCCATGTTGCGCGGCTCCTCCTGACACCAGACGATCTCGGCATTCTTGAACCGCTGCAACTCGTTGGCCAGCGCGCGGATCGGGCACGGATAGAGCTGCTCGACGCGCAGCAGATAGATGTCGTCCAGCCCGCGCTTCTCGCGCTCCTCATAGAGGTCGTAATAGACCTTGCCGGTGCAGAGGATGACACGGCGCATCTTCTTGTCCTCGACGAGCTTGATCTTCTCGTCGGGCAGGAACTGCGCGTCGTCCCACAGGATGCGGTGGAAGGTCGTGCCGGCCGCCAGTTCCTCCAGCTTCGAGACGGCGCGCTTGTGGCGCAGCAGGCTCTTCGGCGTCATCAGGATCAGCGGCTTGCGGATGTCGCGCTTGAGCTGCCGGCGCAGGATGTGGAAGTAATTCGCCGGCGTGGTGCAGTTCGCGACCTGCATGTTGTCTTCGGCGCACATCTGGAGGAAGCGTTCGAGCCGCGCGGAGGAATGCTCCGGCCCCTGCCCTTCATAGCCGTGCGGCAGCAGGCAGACGAGGCCGGACATGCGCAGCCACTTGCGCTCGCCCGACGAGATGAACTGGTCGAACAGCACCTGCGCGCCGTTGGCGAAGTCGCCGAACTGGGCTTCCCAGGCGGTCAGCGCATTCGGCTCCGCCAGCGAATAGCCGTATTCGAAGCCTAGCACCGCCTCTTCCGACAGCATCGAGTTGATGATCTCGAAGCGGGCCTGATCCTCGCTCACATGCTGAAGCGAGGTATAGCGGCTCTCGTCCTCCTGATCGATCAGCACCGCGTGACGCTGGGAGAAGGTGCCGCGCTCCACGTCCTGCCCGGAGAAACGGACCGGATGGCCCTCGCGCACCAGCGTGGCGAGCGCCAGCGCCTCGCCGGTCGCCCAGTCGATGCCCTCGCCGGTCTCGATCGCCTTGCGGCGGTTGTCGAGAAAGCGCTGGATGGTGCGGTGAAGATGGAAGCCCTCGGGCACCGTGGAGAGTTTCTTGCCGATCTCCTTGAGAATGTCGGTCGCAACGCCGGTCTCGCCGCGGCGGGCGTCGTCGGCATCGCTGGCCGCCTTGACGCCGGCCCAGCGGCCGTCCAGCCAGTCGGCGCTGTTGGGCTTGTAGCCCTGGCTCGCCTCGAATTCGGCATCGAGCCGCGCGCGCCAGTCGCCGCGCATCTTCTCGACCTCGCCCTCGGTGACGACGTCCTCGCCGACCAGCTTCTTCGCATAGATGTCCAGCGTCGAAGGATGGGCGCGGATCGCCTTGTACATCAGCGGCTGGGTGAAAGCCGGCTCGTCGCCCTCGTTATGGCCGTGGCGGCGATAGCAGAACATGTCGATCACGACCGGCTTCTGGAACTTCTGCCGGAATTCGGTCGCGATCTTGGCGGCGAAGACCACCGCTTCGGGATCGTCGCCGTTCACATGGAAGATCGGCGCCTCGATCATCTTGGCGACGTCCGAGGGATAGGGCGAGGACCGCGAGAAGCGCGGATAGGTGGTGAAGCCAATCTGGTTGTTGACGATGAAATGCACCGAGCCGCCGGTGCGGTGGCCGCGCACGTCCGACAGGCCGAAGCATTCGGCGATCACGCCCTGGCCGGCGAAGGCGGCGTCGCCGGAGATCAGCAGCGGCATGACCATGGTGCGGTCTTCCTGGGTCGCGCCATACTGGTCCTGCTTGGCGCGCACCTTGCCGAGCACCACCGGATTGACGATCTCCAGATGGGAGGGATTGGCGGTCAGGGACAGATGCACCTGATTGCCGTCGAACTCGCGGTCCGACGAGGCGCCGAGGTGATACTTCACGTCGCCCGAGCCCTCGATCTCGTCGGGCTTGGACGAGCCGCCCTTGAATTCGTGGAAGATGGCGCGGTGCGGCTTGCCCATTACCTGCGCCAGCACGTTGAGGCGGCCGCGATGGGCCATGCCGATGGCGATGTCGCGCACGCCGAGGGCGCCGCCGCGCTTGATGATCTGCTCCAGCGCCGGGATCATCGACTCGCCGCCGTCGAGGCCGAAACGCTTGGTGCCGGTGAACTTGACGTCGCAGAACTTCTCGAAGCCCTCGGCCTCGACCAGCTTGTTCAGGATCGCGCGCTTGCCCTCGCGGGTGAAGGTGATCTCCTTGTCCGGCCCCTCGATGCGCTCCTGGAGCCACGCCTTCTGGGCGGGATCGGAGATATGCATGAACTCCACGCCCATGGTCTGGCAATAGGTCCGGCGGCAGATCGCGGTGATCTCGCGCAGGGAGCCGAATTCGAGGCCCAGCACGTTGTCGAGGAAAATGCGCCGGTCGAGGTCGGCGTCCGTGAAGCCGTAGGAGCGCGGGTCCAGCTCCTCGTGGTCCTTCGGCGGTTCGAGGCCGAGCGGATCGAGATCGGCATGGAGATGCCCGCGCATCCGGTAGGCGCGGATCAGCATCAGCGCGCGGATCGAATCCCGCGTCGCCTGGAGCACGTCCGCCGCGCTGAGGTCGACGCCGCGGCTCTGGGCCCGGCCCTTGATCTTGTCGCCGATCGCCGCCTCGGTCACGGCCCACTGGCCGTCCAGCGCGGAGGTCAGCTCGTCCCGGCCGAGCAGCGGCCAGTTCGGCCGCACCCAGGACGGGCCGGCGGCGTTCTTCACCACATCCGCCGGCGTATCCTTCAGGCTCTGGAAGAAATCGCGCCATCCGGCGTCCACGGACTGCGGATCGGACTCGTAGCGGCTGTAAAGCTCTTCGACATAGTCGGCGTTGCCGCCGTAGAGAAACGAGGACTGGGCGAAAGCGGCGTTGGCGTCTTGGCGGGACATCACGGACATTCCTGATCGGCGGGCGCAACGCCCGCGCACGGCATCGTCGGCCCCCTTGCAGACCGGTATGGCCCGTTCTGCCGGCCAGGCTCCGGAACGAACTGGAAGATCGTGCCGGAACAGAGGGGTAGACAAAGCGCGGTCCGGCAAATCAGACCGCGTTCCATCTCTAGCCTATCTCGCATGCGTTTATGACCATAAAAGTGAAAAAACTGAATACTTTATCGCAATTCATCAGTTTCACTTCGCCGGCACCGGCTTAGCCCTCCACGCAGGCGAGCCTGTTATTGCGCCGCGCCATGGCGAGTTTGCGGCGCGGTATCCCTTTCCGTGAAATTCTTTGCCTCCACAGGCGTCCCGCGACCCCCCACAAGGCTTCCTTCCGGACCGCCTCGGCAGGCCGCAAACCGCACACCGAAACGCAGCGGGCGCGGCGCGGGGGGTGTCTCCCGCGTCGCGCCCGCCTGTAGTCGGTTCGCTCCGGCAGGAGCGGGGCTCAGCCCTTCAAGACCTCGACCAGCGTCTTGCCGAGGCGCGCCGGGGACGGCGACACCTTGATACCGGCCGCTTCCATGGCCGCGATCTTGGAGTCCGCGTCGCCCTTGCCGCCGGAGACGATGGCGCCGGCATGGCCCATGCGGCGGCCGGGAGGGGCCGTGCGGCCGGCGATAAAGCCGACCATGGGCTTCTTGCGGCCGCGCTTGGCCTCGTCCTTGAGGAACTGGGCGGCGTCTTCCTCGGCGGAGCCGCCGATCTCGCCGATCATGATGATCGAGGTGGTCTGCTCGTCGGCCAGGAACATCTCCAGCACGTCGATGAACTCGGTGCCCTTGACCGGATCGCCGCCGATGCCGACCGCCGAGGTCTGGCCGAGGCCCTCCTGGGTGGTCTGGAACACCGCCTCGTAGGTCAGCGTGCCGGAGCGCGACACGATGCCGACCTTGCCGGGCTTGAAGATATTCGCCGGCATGATGCCGATCTTGGACTCGCCGGCGGTGACGACGCCGGGGCAGTTCGGCCCGATCAGGCGCGACTTCGAGCCGGAGAGCGAGCGCTTCACCTTGACCATGTCCAGCACCGGGATGCCCTCGGTGATGCAGACGATCAGCGGGATTTCGGCCTGGATCGCCTCGCAGATGGCGTCCGCCGCGCCGGGCGGCGGCACGTAGATCACCGAGGCGTCGGCCCCGGTCTTTTCGCGGGCCTCGGCCACGGTGTCGAACACCGGCAGGCCGAGATGGGTCTGGCCGCCTTTGCCCGGCGAGGTGCCGCCGACCATCTTGGTGCCATAGGCGATCGCCGCCTCGGAGTGGAAGGTGCCGTTCTTGCCGGTGAAGCCCTGGCAGATGACCTTGGTGTTCCTGTCGATCAGCACGGACATCGGCTTACTTTCCCTTCACGGCGTTGACGATTTTCTGGGCGGCGTCGTCGAGATCGTCGGCCGGCAGAACGTTGAGGCCGCTTTCGCGGATGATCTTCTTGCCTTCCTCGACATTGGTGCCTTCGAGGCGCACCACCAGCGGCACCTGGAGACCGACCGCCTTCACGGCGGCGATGACGCCGCGGGCGATCACGTCGCATTTCATGATGCCGCCGAAGATGTTGACGAGGATGCCCTTCACGTTGGGGTCGGCGGTGATGATCTTGAACGCCGCCGTCACCTTCTCCTCGCTGGCGCCGCCGCCGACATCGAGGAAGTTCGCCGGGCTTTCGCCGTAGAGCTTGATGATGTCGAGGGTCGCCATGGCAAGGCCGGCGCCGTTGACCATGCAGCCGATGGTGCCGTCCAGGGCGATATAGGCGAGGTCGTATTTGGACGCCTCGATCTCCTTGGAATCCTCCTCGGTCTCGTCGCGCAGCTCCACGATCTTCGGATGCCGGTACAGCGCGTTGGAGTCGAACGACACCTTGGCGTCCAGGCACTTCAGCTCGCCCTGGGTGGTGACGATCAGCGGGTTGATCTCCAGCATTTCCATGTCGGTGGCGACGAACGCCTTGTAGAGCTTCTCGACCAGGCTGCCCGCCTGCTTGGCGAGGTCGCCGGTCAGCCCCAGCACCCGCGCCACGGTGCGGCCGTGGTGCGGCATGACGCCAGTGGCGGGATCGACGGAGAAGGTCACGATCTTCTCGGGGGTGTCATGGGCCACCGCCTCGATGTCCATGCCGCCCTCGGTGGAGACGACGAAGGCGATCCGCGAGGTTTCGCGATCCACCAGCGCGGAGAGGTAGAATTCCTTCTCGATGTCGGAGCCGTCCTCGATATAGAGGCGGTTGACCTGCTTGCCCTCGGGGCCGGTCTGCACCGTCACCAGGGTCCTGCCGAGCATCTGGCCGACGAAGGTCTTGACCTCGTCCACCGACTTGGCGAGGCGCACGCCGCCCTTGTCGCCGGCTTCGGCTTCCTTGAACTTGCCCTTGCCGCGGCCGCCGGCATGGATCTGGCTCTTGACCACCCAGAGCGGGCCGCCCAGTTCCTTCGCCGCGGCTTCCGCATCGCCCACGGAGAGGACGGGGACGCCGCGGGAGACCGGCACGCCGAATTCCTTCAGCAGCGCCTTGGCCTGGTATTCGTGAATATTCATGGTTATTCCGCTTGGCAGCGCCGCCGCGACGCCCATGAGGTGGCACGGCGGACAAGATGAAATTCGGACGGAGAGAGCAAAACAGGCCCCGCAGCGGAACCGCGGAGCCTGTTGAGAGACTATTTGCCGAGATTCGGCGCGATGGTCTTGCACGCCTCGACGAGGGATTCGACCGCCGCGACCGACTTGTCGAACATCGCCTTCTCGGCATTGTTGAAGTCGATCTCGACGATGCGCTCGACACCCTTGGCGCCGATCACCACCGGCACGCCGAGATAGAAGTCCTTCTTGCCGTATTCGCCGTTGAGCCAGGCCGCGCAGGGCAGCACGCGCTTCTTGTCGCGCAGGTAGCTCTCCGCCATGGCGATGGCCGAGGACGCCGGGGCGTAGAAGGCCGAGCCGGTCTTGAGCAGGTCGACGATCTCGCCGCCGCCCTTGCGGGTGCGGGTCACGATGGCGTCGATGCGCTCCTGGGTGGTCCAGCCCATCTTGACGAGGTCCGGCAGCGGAATGCCGGCGACTGTGGAATAGCGCACCAGCGGCACCATGTCGTCGCCGTGGCCGCCCAGGGTCATGGCATGGACATCTTCCACCGAGACGTTGAATTCGTCGGCGAGGAAGTAGCGGAAACGGGCCGAATCCAGCACGCCGGCCATGCCGACGACCTTCTGGGGCGGCAGGCCGCAGGATTTCTGCAAGGCCCAGACCATGGCGTCCAGCGGGTTGGTGATGCAGATGACGAAGGCGTTGGGGGCGTATTTCTTGATGCCCGCGCCGACCTGCTCCATGACCTTGAGGTTGATGCCGAGCAGGTCGTCGCGGCTCATGCCGGGCTTGCGCGGCACGCCGGCGGTGACGATGCAGACGTCCGCGCCCTCGATGCCTTCATAGGAATTCGTGCCCGAGAGGCGGGCGTCGAACCCCTCCACCGGAGCGGCTTCGGCGATATCGAGCGACTTGCCCTGGGGGATGCCCTCGGCCACGTCGAACATCACGACATCGCCCAGTTCCTTGATTCCGGCCAGCAGGGCCAGCGTTCCGCCGATCTGGCCGGAGCCGATCAGTGCAATCTTGTGACGCGCCATGGGCGAAAAACCCTTTTGTTCTGGAAATATCGGGCGAGGCGGCGGTGGGACGGTGCCGCTGCCCGGGGTCATAAACCCTTTTGGGGCCGCCGTTCAAGCCGCCGCATGGGGGGCATGATCCGGCTTTTTCAGGTCTCGACCAGCCCCTCGGAGGTGCCGGTGGCATCCGACGAGCGCCGGCCGTGGGGCAGCGCCAGATAGTCGTCCGACCCCATCTCGTTGAGACGGGACGCCGTGCGGGCGAATTCCAGCGCCTCGTAGCCCGTGCTGGCCCGATACAGCGCCTCCGGCATCGCCTCCGCCGAGGCGATCAGCTTCACGGCATGTTCGTAGAGCGTATCGATCAGGATGATGAAGCGCTTGGCATGGTTGCGGCGGTCGAAATCCATCACCGGGACGCGGTCGATCAGGATCGTGTGGAACTCGTGGGCGATCCGCAGATAGTCGATCGCCCCGAGCGGCTGCACGCAGAGGTCGTCGAAGGAAAACCGCGCGACGCCCGCCGCGGCCAGCGGCACATGGACCGCCCGGCCCTTCAGGGCGAGCTCCACCGGCCCGCCCGGCCGGCCGCCGGTGAGCCGCTGCCAGGCGGCGTCCAGCGCGGCATCCGCCGCCGCATCGGCCGGCACGATCCAGGCCGAGGCCCCGGCCAGCTTCTCCATGCGGTAGTCGGTGCGGGACACCAGCTTCACCACGTCCATATGCGCGGTGATGAGCGGAATGAAGGGCAGGAACAGCGCCCGGTTGAGGCCGTCCTTGTAAAGCTCGTCCGGCACCACGTTGGAGGTCGCGACCACCACCACGCCCAGCTCGAACAGCCGGGTGAACAGCCGGCCGAGGATCATGGCGTCGGCGATGTCGGTGACGTGGAATTCGTCGAAACACAGCAGCGCCGCCTCGCCCGCGATGGCCGCCGCCGTGCGCCGCAGCGGGTCCTCGCCGTTGCGGCCGTTGCCCGAGGCATGGATTTTCGCCTCCTCGCGGAAGGCACGGACCCGCTCGTGGACGTCCGCCATGAACTCGTGGAAATGCGCCCGCCGTTTGCGGGACACCCCACAATGGTCGAAGAACAGGTCCATCATCATGGTCTTGCCGCGGCCGACCTCGCCATAGATGTAGAGGCCCTTCAGGGGCTCCTGCTTGCGCTCCCGCGCCCCGAACAGCCAGCCCAGCGCCGAGGATTTGCGCCCGAGGGGCCGGTCCGACAACCGCTCCGCGAGGGCGGTGAGCCGCCGGGCGAGGTCCCGCTGCGCCGGGTCCGGCTCGATCTGGCCGGTGGCGACCAGCGCCTCATACTGGCTGGAAACGGTGGTGGTGGAGAGCATGCTCTATCGCGGCTCCGGAGTGCGGAAGGGATAGGCGACCTCGACCAGATACGGCCCGCCGCCGACCGACTGGCGCGAGGAGAACAGCACGAAGCGCGGAATCTCGGCGGGTTCCGTCCGCAACAGCACACGGCCGGCGAGATAGTCCGCGACGTCCCGCGGGCCGGCCTGACGCAGCCGGGCGACGGTGACATGAGGCGTGAATTTGCGGTTCTCGACCGGGAGGCCGAGGCGCTGGATCAGCCGCTCCTGCTCGGCCTGAAGCTCCATCAGCGCCGGATTGGCCGCGACCAGCGCCACCACCGCGCGGGGCTTACGGCCGCCGAAGGCATCCAGCCCTTCGAGCCGGAGCGACAGCGGCGGGCGGCGGACCTGGTTCAGCGCCAGCGCCAGTTCCCGCGCGTCGTCATCGTCGATGTCCCCGACAAAGCTGAGGGTGACGTGATAGTCCTCCGGCTCGATCCAGCGCGCGCCCGGCAGCCCGCCGCGCAGGGCGGTCAGCGTGTCGCGCAGCTTTTCGGGGATTTCGAGGCCGGTGAACAGCCGGGGCATGGCAAACTCGGGCAGGCGGCAAATCGCGCGGGGGCAGGCTGGGCATAGCCCTTAGGCGGGCGGGGCTTCAAGCCGCGTGGTCATTTCGCGGCGAAAGCCGCGAGGGAGAAGCGCCGCGTCAGCCCGATTTCGCCGCCTGCAAGGCTTTCACGAAATCCTCCACCGCCGGCAGGATGCCCTTCACGATGATATCCACGCCCTCGGCGGTCGGGTGGATGCCGTCGCGCTGGTTCAGCTTGGCCTCCGTCGCGACGCCGTCGAGAAAGAACGGATGCAGCGGGATGCTGTGCTTCGCGGCCAGTTCCGGATAGATCGCGTCGAAGGCGCTCACATATTCGGCCCCCAGATTGCGCGGCGCCTGCATCCCGGCGAGCAGCACGGCGATGCCGCGTTCCTTCAGCCGGGCGATGATCCCGTCCAGCGCGGCGCGGGTCACTTTCGGGTCGAGGCCGCGCAGGGCGTCGTTGGCCCCGAGTTCGACGATCACGCCATGGGTTCCGTCCGGCACCGACCAGTCCACGCGGGCAAGGCCGTCCGACGCCGTGTCGCCGGAGACGCCGGCATTGGCGACGGTGACATTCAGGCCCTTCGCCTTCAACGCGGCTTCGAGCCTCACCGGAAACGCCTGGCTGTTCGGCAGGCCGTAGCCGGCGGTCAGGCTGTCGCCCAGCGCGACGAGGCGCACCGGTTCGCCTTTGGCCTCCTGAGCCCTCACCGGCAGCGCCTGCGTCGCCACGCCGCAGAGGATCGCAGCCACGACGACCAGCATCCGCCTCAATCGCGATCCCCTTTGCGTGATCGCGCTCTGGACCGCGGTCGCGGCTTCCCCATATGACCCCGATTGTCTCGTTATCTGAAGCTGTTGCCTCCGAAGACCCGCCGCCGTCGCCACCTCTTTTTTCCGGAAAACGCTCATGACCAATCCTTCGGGGGCCCTGCCGGCAGGCGATGCCGCCATCGCGCTGTCGGGCCTAAATCTGTCGCTCGGCCGCGGCGCGGCGCGGGTGCATATCCTCAAGGATGTAAACCTCGAAATTGGCCGCGGCGAGGCCGTCGGTCTCGTCGGGCCGTCCGGCTCCGGCAAATCCACCCTGCTGATGGTGATGGCCGGCCTCGAACGCGCCGACACCGGCACGGTCCGCGTCGCCGGGGAGGATTTGACGCGGCTTGATGAGGACGCTCTGGCGCGGTTTCGCGGCCGGCATATCGGCATCGTGTTCCAGTCGTTCCACCTGATCCCGACCATGACTGCGCTGGAGAATGTCGCCGTGCCGCTGGAACTGGCCGGACACGCCGACGCCTTCGACCGCGCGGCAAAGGAACTCGCGCTGGTTGGGCTGGGCGAGCGGCAGCATCATTATCCGACCCAGCTCTCCGGCGGCGAGCAGCAGCGGGTGGCGCTGGCCCGGGCGCTCGCGCCCAACCCCGCCATCCTCATCGCCGACGAGCCGACCGGCAATCTCGACGAGGCGACGGGCCGGCAGATCGTGGACCTGATGTTCGCCGGCCACCGCGAGCGCGGCACCACGCTGGTCCTCGTCACCCACGATCCCGCTCTTGCCGCGCGCTGCGGCCGCACCGTGCGGCTGCGTTCCGGGCAGGTCGAGGCCGGAGCGCCCGCCGCCGCGCCGGCCGGCACCGCCCGCGCGACGGCGCTCGCATGAGCCAGTCAGTTTCCGCACCCTCCCCGGCACCGGCCGCGACGACCCCGCCCGGCAGCCGCCTTTCGCTGACCTTCGCGCTGCGCGAGATGCGCGGCGGCCTCGGCGGTTTCTTCGTCTTCATCGCCTGCATCGCGCTCGGCGTGATGGCCATCGCCGGGGTGAATTCCTTCGCCGCCAGCCTCGCCAACGGCCTCGCCCGCGAAGGCCGCGTCATCCTCGGCGGCGACGCCGCCTTTTCGCTGATCCAGCGCGAGGCGACGGAGGCCGAACGCGCCACCCTCGCCGCAGAAGGCCAGATGTCCGTCGCCGCGACGCTGCGCGCGGTGTCGCGCACGGCGGACGGGCGCACCGCGCTGGTCGAGATCAAGGCGGTGGATGGCGCCTATCCGCTCTATGGCGCGGTCGCGACCGAGCCGGCCATGCCCCTGCCGGACCTTTTCGCGCAACGCGACGGCGCCTATGGCGTGGCGGTGGACGCCGCCCTGCTGGCGCGGCTGGACCTGAAGACCGGCGCACGGCTGACCGTCGGCAGCGCGACCATCGAACTGCGCGCGGTGCTGGCCTCGGAGCCAGACAAATACGCCGGCGGCATCGGCTTCGGTCCCCGGATGCTGATGAGCGAGGCCGCCCTGCGGGCCACCGGCCTCGTCCAGCCCGGCAGTCTGATCCGCTGGTATTACCGCCTCAAGCTGCCCGGCGAGACCGTCAGCGACGCGGCGGTGGACGCCATGATCGCCCGCGCCAACGCCGCCCAGCCCGACGCCGGCTGGGAGGTGCGCAGCCGCGCCAATGCCTCGCCCCAGCTCGAGCGCAATGTCGAGCGCTTCACGCAATATCTCACCATGGTCGGGCTCACGGCGCTGCTGGTCGGCGGCGTCGGCGTCGCCAATGCGGTACGCGCCCATCTCGACCGCCGCCGTGATGTCATTGCGACGTTCAAATCCCTCGGCGCCAGCGGGTCCCGCGTCTTCGCGATCTATTTCGCGCAGGTGATGATGCTGGCGGTGGTCGGCTCGATCCCCGGCCTGATCCTCGGCGCGGCGTTGCCGTATCTCATCGCTTACGCCTTCGGCGCGATCATCCCGCTGCCGATCGCGCCGTCGATCTCCGCGCCGGACCTCGCGCTGTCGTTCCTCTACGGGCTGCTGACGGCCGCCGCCTTCGCGCTATGGCCGCTCGGGCGCGCCCATGACATACCGGCTTCGGCCCTATTCCGCGGCGCGCTCGGCGGCGAGCAACGCTTCCCGCGCTGTGGCTACATCGTGGCCACGGTCATCGTCGTCGCGCTGCTGGCGGGCCTTGCCATCCTGCTCTCCTACGACAGGCGCATCGCGGCGGTGTTCGTCGCGGCGGCAGCGCTCGTCTTCGTCGGCCTGCGGCTGGTCGCCATGCTGGTGATGTGGCTGGCCGCCAAGGCCCCGCATCCGCGCGCGACCGGCCTGCGGCTCGCGCTCGCCAACATCCACCGCCCCGGCGCGCTGACGCCGTCCGTGGTGCTCTCGCTGGGGCTCGGGCTGTCGCTCCTCGTCACAGTGATCCAGGTCGATGGCAACCTCCGGAAGCAGTTCATGGATTCGCTGCCGGACAAGGCCCCGGCCTTCTATTTCCTCGACATCCGGAACACCGAAACGGAGCGTTTCGACGCCTTCGTGCGCGACCAGGCCCCGCAAGCCAATCTCGACCGGGTGCCGATGCTGCGCGGGCGCATCGTCGCCGTGAACGACATCCGCGCGGAGGATCTCAAACCCGCCGCCCAAGCCGCCTGGGTGCTCCAGAGCGACCGCGGCATCACCTATGGCGACGACATCCCGCAGGGCTCGCGCATCGTCGCCGGCGAATGGTGGCCGAAGGATTATGCGGGCGAACCACTGGTCTCGCTGGAGCAGCGCATCGCGGAGGGGCTCGGCGTCGGCATCGGCGACCGGCTGACGGTCAACGCGCTGGGCCGCAACGTCACCGCCCGCATCGCCAACCTGCGCACCGTGGACTGGCAGAGCCTCGGCATCAATTTCGTGCTGGTGTTCTCGCCCAACACCTTCCGCGGCGCGCCGCATACCCATATCGCGACCCTGACCTATCCCGGCGGCGAATCCGGCGACCGGGAAATGACGCTGCTGCGCCAGCTTGCGGACGCCTTCCCCAACATCACCACCGTGCGGGTGCGCGACGCCATCGAGGCTGTCGGGGAACTCGTCACCAACCTCATCCTCGGCATCCGGGGCGCGAGCGGCATCACCCTCGTCGCCGCCATGCTGGTGCTGGGCGGGGCGCTCGCCGCCGGCCACCGCCAGCGGGTCTATGACGCCGTGATCCTGAAAACCCTCGGCGCGACCCGGGCGCGGCTGATCGGGGCTTATGCACTGGAATACGCCATGCTGGGCTTCGCCACCGCCGTCTTCGGCATCCTCGCCGGCTCGGCCGCGGCCGCCGTGATCGTGACCCAGATCATGAAGCTGGAATTCGCCTGGCTGCCGGGCTCCGCCGCGCTGGTGGCGCTCGGGGCCATCGTCGTCACGGTGGTGCTCGGCCTGCTGGGGACGTGGTCGGCGCTCGGCCACAAGCCGGCGCCCGTTCTCCGGAATCTATGATCGGACGCATTGGCCCATCTCGGCGAAGTCTGGCGCATCCGCGCGCGTATCCTGGCCGCCGGGTGCGCCACCGTGACGCAGCGGCCCGAGCGGGGCCTATCAACTTTCCGGCGTTATTCCGCTTTCCGCTGCGGCCTTCGCGCTGACTTATCGCAGTTCCACTATCTGGCGCTGGGCTTTCGGCCGCACTAGATTATGCACAGCCGGTTCGCCCGCAGCCATCCGCCATCTGGGCGGGCCTGCGGAACGGCCGCGAGAAAGAGGGACACTTCCATGTCGGATTTCGACCGGAACTACGCAACGGCACGCGGCGTAGGCGCCGATCGTGCACTCGAGATCGATGCCGGCCTGCGGGCCTACATGATCCGGGTCTATAACCTGATGGCGCTCGGCGTCGGCCTCACCGGCCTCGTCGCCTTCGTCGCCTTCCAGATGGCGGGCGGCGACGCCATCCAGCGCACCGCTCAGGGCATCGTCGGCCTGACACCGTTCGGCCAGACCATGTTCGGCGGCTTCATGCCGATCGTGCTGATGCTCGGCACGCTGGGGCTCGTCTTCTTCCTCAGCTTCCGCATCCAAACCCTGTCGCCCAGCACCGCCTTCACGCTGTTCCTGGCCTATGCCGGCCTGCTCGGTCTGTCGCTGACGACGATCTTCTTCGCCTATACCGGCGAGTCGATCACGCGGGTGTTCTTCATCACCGCGGCGTCCTTCGGCGCGCTGAGCCTCTACGGCTACACCACCCAGCGCAACCTGTCCGGCATGGGCTCGTTCCTGTTCATGGGCCTGATCGGCCTGCTGATCGCCATGGTGGTCAACATCTTCCTTGCCTCGTCGATGATGCAGTTCATCATCTCGGCGGTCGGCGTGCTGATTTTCGCAGGGTTGACCGCCTACGACACCCAGCAGATCAAGGAGATGTATGACGTCAACGACGACAGCACCTCCGCCGGCCGCAAGGCCGTGATGGGCGCGCTGCGGCTCTATCTCGACTTCATCAATCTCTTCATCATGCTGCTCCAGCTCGTCGGCGACCGCCGCTAAGCTGCACGGCCTG
>Ga0182745_1001208_pt1 | contig 25402 bp, 20 predicted proteins | sample eDN3rd30CKraftBY_FD_128523 | JGI IMG/M metagenome (GOLD analysis project Ga0182745, IMG submission 128523) | Enriched backyard soil microbial communities from Emeryville, California, USA - eDNA 3rd pass 30_C Kraft BY (version 2) (version 2) | ecosystem: Environmental > Terrestrial > Soil >... | reverse complement strand
AGGGCAACCATGGTGCCGAATCGCTTCTGGAGCACGAGGTTGCCAGCGGCGAGCCCGAAGCGAGTCGCGAGGACTCGGTCGGCCGCGCTGGGGGGACCACCGCGCTGAATGTGTCCGAGCACAACGCAACGGGTCTCGAAGCCGGTCTCCTTCTCGATCTGGTCGGCGACCACGTTCCCCACTCCGCCGAGGCGCGCGTGTCCAAAGGCGTCGGCTTCAGCTTCGAGGGAGATGATCTTCTGGTCGGGGAACTTGGCCCCTTCCGAGACGACGATGATTCCGTAGTTCTTCCCCGCGGCCCGTCGGCGCTTGAGCACATCGACGAGGTGGGGCATGTTGATCGGCACTTCGGGTACGAGGACATAGTCGGCCGCGACAGCGATACCCGAGAAGCAGGCGATCCAACCCGCGTGCCTTCCCATGGTCTCGACAACCTGAATACGACGGTGGCTCTCCGTCGTGGTGCGGAGTCGGTCGACGCACTCGGTCACGATATTGACGGCCGTGTCGAATCCGAAGGTGAAGTCGGTGACCATCAGGTCGTTGTCGATCGTCTTCGGTACACCCACGGTCGGCAGGTTGAACTCTTTATGAAGGCGATGGGCGACGCCCAGTGTGTCGTCGCCACCAATGGCGACGAGTGCGTCGAGCCCGAGCGCCTTGAAGTTCTCGCGCAGGGGCGGAAGGTCTCGGTCGGGGTTTTTGAAGGGGTTGGTTCGGGACGAGCCGAGGATCGTACCCCCTTTGGCGATGATGCCATCGGTCTCGTTGATGCCGAGATCGATGGTGAGGTTTTGAACGAGTCCTCGCCAGCCTTCGAGCACGCCGACGCAGGTCCCTCCTTCATTGCTGACACGCTGGACCACCGCACGGATGACGGCGTTGAGACCGGGGCAGTCTCCGCCCCCCGTCAATAAACCGACTTTCATGAATTGTTCCTAGCTCGTTGTTAGAGCCTGTGTAGATCGGGCGTATTCGATTGCGCGGGAGAGGCTGGAATCCTCGTTGAGATTCCCTCGCGCCGGTCCGTCGCCCGTCGAACATCGGCGCATCATGGCATTCCCCAAAATGAGAAATGCCCGCCCTGCCACGGTCTTACGGGGGATCCTCGCTTTTGAGGATGGACCACCCAAAAAGTACCACAAGCAGGACGGGCTCTACCAGTGCTTCTCGTCGGCGGAGTCTGGGGCTCTGGGATGCTTAAGGCGCGAACACTAGCTCGCGCTTGGGGAGCGTTTCTCAGGCATGAGGACCCGTTCGACCCAGGTGGTGTCGACCCGACCTTCAATGAAGTCGCGGTTCTGGAAGATTTTGCGATGGAGTGGAAGGGTCGTGTGGATCCCTTCGATAGTCAGTTCGTCGAGGGCGCGTTGCATGGTGGAGATGGCTTCGCGCCTGCTGGGGGCATGGACGATCAGCTTACCGACGAGCGAATCGTAATGCGGGGGGACGGTATACCCTGCCTGAGCGTGGGAGTCCCAGCGCACTCCGGGGCCTCCCGGAAGGTTGAGCGTGGTGATGCGTCCGGGGGATGGGCGGAAGTCGTGGTCGGGATCTTCCGAGTTAATACGGACTTCGAAGGAATGCCCGCGCGTGGCGAGCTCGGCCTGGGTGAAGGGAAGCGGTTGGCCGGAGGCGATCAGGATCTGTTGTTTGACCAGGTCAACCCCGGTGATCATCTCGGTAACGGGATGCTCAACCTGGATGCGGGCGTTCACTTCGATGAAGTAGAAGTTGTTATCGGCATCGACCAGGAACTCGCAGGTGCCGGCGTTGACATACCCAGCGGCCTTGGCGAGTCGAACGGCGGCTTCCCCAAGTTGCGAACGAACTTCGATCGGCAAGGAAGCGGGGCCTTCTTCCACGAGCTTTTGGTGCCTGCGCTGAAGGGAGCAATCTCGGTCCCAGCAGTGGACCACGTTTCCGAAGGAGTCGGCCAGGATCTGGACTTCCACGTGGCGGGGCCGGTCGATGAATTTTTCGAGATAGACGCTCGAATTTTTGAAGGCGGCTTCCGCTTCGTTGCGCGCGGCCTGAAGCGACGAGAGCAGGCTTTCCTCTTCGCGACAGACCCGCATTCCCTTGCCGCCCCCGCCCGCGGCGGCCTTGATCAGGACGGGGTAGCCGATTTTGCGGGCCAACTCCAGCGCTTCGGCATTGCTGTTGACCGGGCCGTCCGACCCGGGGACGCAGGCCACCTTGGCGGCGGCGGCAACCGCCTTGGCCTCGGTCTTCAGCCCCATGCGGCGGATCGATCCGTGCGGAGGCCCGATGAACTCGAAGTTGCAGTCCCGGCAAATCTCGGCGAAATCAGGGTTTTCGCTCAGAAAGCCATAGCCTGGATGGATTGCCTGAACGTCGGCCACCTCGGCCGCCGCGATCAGGCGGGGAACGTTCAGATAGCTATCGGTGCTGGGTGCCTTGCCGATGCAGATGGCACGATCCGCGAGCTTCAGATAAGGAGCGTTACGATCCGCCTGCGAATAGACGGCGACGACCTGGATTCCCAGTTCCTTACACGCGCGGATGATCCGCAGCGCGATTTCGCCGCGGTTAGCCACCAGGATTCGCTGAAACATGCGAAAGTGCGTCCCGTATCTCGAAAGTGCGACTCGCCGATGATCGAAGGGGGCAGCCCGCGCTCGAATCTCTCCGGCTCTCGCTCAGATTTGAAAGGAATGGAGAAGTTCGTAACGTCGAGCCGCGCCGGTTGCCCCGCGATCCCAGTTGCAATGAGCAATCAAGCAGGCTGGACTCGGAAGAGGGGTTGTCCGTATTCGACGGACTGCCCATTCTTGACGAGGATTTCGGTAACTTTGCCGCTCACTCCGGCCGGAATGTCGGTAAAGACTTTCATGGCCTCGATCACGCAGACCGTCGAATCGGGCCGGATCGCGGTTCCAACCGAAACATAAGGGGGGGCGTCCGGCGCGCTTGACGAGTAAAACGTGCCGACCATCGGACTCTCGATCACGAGGTCGTTGGAGGCGGCGGGCGTGGGAGCGGGGGGCTCGGGCCGGGCCTGCGCCACGGGCGCGGCCGGAACAGGCGAGTGGCTCACGACCACGGGGGCCGCGGGCGAGGCCACGACGCCTTCGCTCTCGAGCCGCCTTCGGAGGCGGATTTTGGTAGGCCCTTTCACCAGGTCCATCGACATCAGGTCGTACTTCTTCATGAGCCGTACGAGCTGGTGGATGGACTGAATGTCGAAGGGAGAGTTAGATTCCGTCGGCTTCTCCGGCATGCTGGCACTCCGCGATCGGCTGGCTCACAAAGACAAACGAGATGGGACGGAAGAATTCACGAGACCCGGACGGTGTCCAGCGACTTGGGCAATTGGGTCAGGACCTCGCAGCCATCAGGGGTGACCAACACATCGTCTTCGATCCGGATACCGCCCCAGCCTGGCAGATAGATACCAGGCTCGACTGTGATGACCATGCCCGGTTGAAGCAAAACGTCGGAGTCCTTGCGGAGCGCGGGAGCCTCGTGAATGTCCATTCCCAGGCCATGTCCCAGGCCATGGGTAAAAAAACGGCCGAAACCGGCGTCCTCAATGACGGCGCGGGCTTCGGCATCAATGTCTCGGGCCTTAACTCCCGGGCGAATCGCGGCGATCGCTCGCTCCTGCGCCGTGAGGACGGTCCGATAGATCTTCTCAAACTTGGAGGTGACCTTACCGGTGACCAGCACCCTCGTCAAGTCACTTTTATAGGGTGAGGCCGTTGCCCCCCAATCGATCAGAACGAAATCGGCCTCTCCAATCCGGGTTTCGGCCGTGGGCCGGGCATGGGGGAGGGCCGATCGAGGGCCCACGGCGACGATGGGTGGAAAGCTCGAACCGGTCGCTCCGCAGCGTCTCAAGTACCCTTCCAGCGCGTCGGCCGTCTCCTTCTCGCTTTCACCCACGCGCAGACCCGCCCGGACCATTGTGAAGGCGCGCTCGGCCATTTTCACCGCGTCGCGAATCTCGGAAATCTCGTCCTTGTCTTTGAGGCTACGCAACGCCTCGATCCGGCCCTTCGACGGAACGAACGAGGTCGCGGAGAGTGAGGCCTTGATCGACTCGAAGCTGGCCACCGTCAACGCGTTGGGCTCATAACCGAGTCGCTCGACCGACGCGCTCGCGACCACCTCGGCAATGGCTGAAGGCATCGCCTGCCCCACCGGCCGGATGTAATGCTCCAGGGTCGGGCATTCTTCCTCGAGCTGGGTTGTGAAGCGCCCATCGGAAATGACCGTGGCCCGATCTCGGGTGAGGAGGAACGTGGCATCTTCTCCGGTGAAGCCGGAGAGGTAGCGAACATTCGTCGGTGAACTGACGAGGATGGCGTCGATATAATCGCCTTTGAAGCTTCGGAGCAGCTTTTCGCGGCGGTTTGCAGTGCGATCCATCTTTGATCGTGAGACCTTTGGTTTGGGGCGAGCGACCGACAAAGCCAGGTCTTTGCTACCAGAGCCGGTTATGGCTCGCAAGGGAGCGGGGAGATGAAACCCGACCGAGGGCTTGTTATGGTGGATCGGCTTGGTCGCAAGCATCTTTGAGCTCGGTTGAAGCTCGATCGCGTTGTATCGAAGTGGTTGGGAGGATGTGGTGATGCGTAAGGTCTGGGGTGGATTGCTCGGCGGGCTCTTGACCATTGGAGCCCTCGGAGCGGCGGCGGATGGGACTGTTTCGATCTTCGATGGGAAGAGCCCCCAGGGCTGGATCACCAACAAGGACAAGAAGCCGCTGGCTCAAGCGAACGTTCAGTCGGATGGACTCAACCCCCACCGGTCGGGTGGATATATCGTTGTGCATGACAAGCCGCGCGGCGACTTCGTGCTCGACTTCGACTACAAGTTGAGCAAGGGGTGTAACTCCGGTGTCTTTATCCGAGTTGGCGACCTTAAAAACCCGGTTTACACTGGCCTGGAGATCGCCATCGACGATACCCAGGGGACTGGGGTCCACGACACGGGAGCCATCTATGACCTGGTTGCCCCTCGCGTGAACACCCAGAAACCACTGGGGGAGTGGAACCACATGACGATCTCCGCCAAGGGGCCGAAGGTGGAGGTATCCGTCAACGGAGAGAAGGTTTCGGAAATCAACGTGGACGAATTCTCGGAACCCGGCAAACGGCCTGACGGCTCCATGCACAAGTTCAAGGTCGCCATCAAGGATCTCCCCCGTTCGGGATATTTCGGCTTCCAGGACCATGGCCAGGATTGCTGGTACAAGAACATCAAGATCCAGTCACTGGACTGAGCCTCGAACAATCTCGGCAAGGTGACGCGGGATCCGCGCGCCTCGGCGTTCGTTGAAAGCAAAAGAAGGGGCGGAGGTCACATACAAGCGACCTCCGCCCCTTCGGATGTTAGGCTTCACAAGAAAGGATGTGTAGTGACTTTCAAGTACTTCAAGGGGAGTCGTTGAGCACCGGGATTGTCAAAGCAGGCTGTGGACGGACTTGTTGAGATTCATCCGCGAACTCACCAGTCTCCGCCACCACCTCCATCACCTCCCCAGTCTCCGCCACCTCCACCCCAGTCGCCACCGCCGCCGCCCCAATCGCCTCCGCCATCTCCCCAGTCACCCCCCTGGCCACCGTCGTCATTGGCGCCGATGATGTCGTTACCGTTGGGGTCGTAGCCGTCCGTTGGGGTTTGGCCAGAGGCGTCATGATTCTGGTAATTGGAAGAATGGTGGCGACCGGAGAACTGGTCGTACAGCCAGTTACCAGCCATGGCGCCACCGATTCCGCCAAAGAGGCTCGACATGAATCCGCCGCCTCCCCCTTGGGGACCGTACCCTGGCCCGCCGAATCCGGGCCGGCCCATTCCACCCGGTCCTCCCATGGGGCCTTGGCCATAGCCTTGATTCATTCCTCCACCGAACAGTCGACCGATGCCTCGAAGGATCATCATGACGACGACCACGCCCAAGACAAGGATCAGGATGGACCCCACGCCCGACGCACCTGGCTGAGGTCGGCCACCTGCTGGTGCCGCGGCCCGACGTCCTGGGACGCCGGCGGCGGGATGTTCCGTCAATGACCTGGAAATGGAATCGACGCCACGAAGCAGGCCACCATCAAAATCCCCCTTGCGGAATTCGTTGGTGAAGGCGTCGCGGATCCCCAATCTGGCATCCTTGGGGAATCGGCTCGCCAGGTTTTTGTGAGTCAAGACATGGGAAATCTTGTGGTCGTTTTTCGACATCAGGATATACATCTCCTGATCTCGATTGTCTTTAAGGCGTTGGGTCGCCAGTTCGTCAATGAGTCGACTCTTGGCGTCGGGCGACAGTTTCTCGCCTCCGGGAAGGGCCTCCACGGTCTCGATCAGCACCGAAACGCGTGAGCTCCGTTCAATCTGGTTCAGCTTGGCTTCCGCCTCGCGGACGGCCTTGGGTGAAAACATCCCCGCTTCGTCACGGATGGAGGCTGCCTGAACCGCCGGTAGCGACGAAGCAAGCAACAAGGGAATCGCGAACAACCAACCTGATTTGAGCATCGGATGTCATAACCTCTGGCAATGGAGGAAAAGAGAGTTCGGGTGTTTGAAACGCCCGGCCCCTTGGTTCTCAGCTCGAGGCCGTCCATCCCGTGAGGGAAAACGGTCGCGGCAAGAGCCATTCGTTATTCGCCCCGGATTATCGGAATGTTCAGCACCTAACGTGCCGATACCGGGAAATTCGCGCCTTCCGTTCCGCGAAGGTTGAATTTAGGACTCGAGAACATCCTTCAATAAGGTGATCGCAACCACTTCGTTGCGGCGGATCAAGACACGCGACCGATTCCGCCGAATCCCGAGGCGCGCTGAGTCATAGACGTAGACCTCACGCGTGCCGGTGCTATCGCGGAAGTCGTGTAAGTCCGCGTCCTTGATCTCGAGGAATCCGCGGTCGAAGCGAGTTAAGGTGCCAAGACAGACATAAGTCGATGATAAGTCAATAATTACGGTCTGCCCGACGAGTTCTGCGAGTTGGTCGGTATCGTCGAGTTCAGCCATCGCAATCCGAGGCTCCCCAGTGGAAAAGACGCGACTGTTTCGAGTCGCCAACGGACGGGTTCTGATTCGCCTTGACGGATTTTAGGGCCAGGGCTATGGTCCCGCCACCATGTCACCTAAAAACTCGCTTCTCAAAGCCAGCCTGATCGCGTTGGGCTTGTCTGGGTATGCCCCTCTGGCGCTTGGGGACCCGCCAACTCCAACCCCATCGGGTTCCGTGGATTCTCAGGCACCGGCGCTTTCTAATACGGTGCTCTTATTAACCAACGGCCGAGTTCTTGAAGGAACCGTGACCGAGCAAGGTACGAAGTATCTCGTACAAACCCGGAATGGCCGGCTCCCCGTCGATCAACATGCGGTTGTGAAGCTTGGCCGTTCGGTCAAAGAGCTTTATCAACATTTGGCGGAACGGGTGCCAGATCGCGATCCGGATGAGCATTTGAAGCTGGCTCAATGGTGCTTGAACCAGGGCCTGCGAGACGAGGCGAAGGATCAACTTCAGAAAGTGGTTGATCTGAGCGCGGGACACCCGCAAGCCCTGGCGATGCTGCATCAAATCAGGGGGGCCGAGGAACGGGAATCCCGACGCGACCCCGAGGTGACCCAGGCGAACGTGGAGGTGGCTGAACGCCCCGCATCGTACTCGCCGGTGAACCTGGGGAGAGCCCAACGCGCTCTGGGAATCTCCGATTTCGCGCAAATTCCAGGTCTCTCTCGAGCTCAGGCGGTTAAGCGAGCCGACCATTTCGTCAAGTTCGTGGATCCGATCCTCCAGTTCCGTTGCGCGAAGTGTCACGACGAACGGTATGAAGGCTCGTTCCAGCTAATCCATTACAGGCAGCGAAGCGACCGAACCACCGACGCGAATCGAGCCAACCTCGACTCCGTCCTTTCCCTGATCGACCTGGAAAACCCGGCCCGAAGCGAGTTGTTATCATCCTCGCTCCGGCCGCATGGAAAGGGGTCGAAGCCAAGACCGATTTTCCGGGGGTCCAACGATCGAGAGTACCAGGTCCTGGCCGCGTGGGTGAATAGCCTGAAAGGTTCGCCCACCATGGCCAGCACGACCCCCGTTCCTCCTCGACTTGGAGCGGTCCCAGTTGATGAGCAGCAGGATGAAGAGGGGTTCGCGAGGTCCCGCCGCGGAACGGATCCTCTCCCAACCCTGACTCCCACGCCGACCACTCCAGCCGGTCGATTCGACGAAGAGAACCCATTCGGCCAACCAGCCATCGAGCAAATTCAGGCCGCCGTCACCGCGGGGATGGAGGAGGGACGGCAGAGTGGTCCGGTTAATCATCCCGACATGACACCGGACGCGTCGTTTCCAGTCCCCTTCCAGATCTCGGGGCAAAACGCGAACCCGAGTCCCAACTCTAACGCAAACCCGAACTTAGCTCCAAACATGCAGATGCCCGCGTCTGGCTCGACCCCTCCCCTGCCCCAGGGCCGTCAGGTCGATCCGGCGACGGGAGCTCCCCTGCTCCAGCAGAATCAGGCGAACAGGCTGACACCTCCCGGCATGGTTTCCACGGGAGCCCAGCCTTTGCCCCAAGCTGGGACCAACGAGGATCCGGCCACTCCAAAGGTTCAATCCAACGGATCGAGCAAGCCACTCAAGATCGACCCCGCCTTGCTCGAGAAGGCATTGAGGAATCGGTATAAAGGACCGAATTGATTCGCCACCGGATCTCTTCTGATTCCTTTCATTGAAGCGCGACTCGCATGGAATCTAAGGATGCCGAGCCAACCCCTCTTGAACCAAGGGGGTTGGCTCGGCCTCTGTCGTTGAACGAATCGGACGATTCCCGGTCGAGTCCTTTCGCGTGCTCGGGCCGAAGGAGGCGGCCCCCTTCGCGGTCCTTGACAATTGCACGGCTTGGGGCAAGACTCCCTCATGCCTTTCGGTCGTGTTATTCGTGGGATTCCGCGGCTTTGTGAGAATGGGCTCGGACGGATGGGCCAGAGACATACCATCCATTGATCTGGCTCGTTGAGCCCTGGAGCCACCCTGAGGGAGAGGTCTGTGGATGCTCGGTTTTTGCTGGCATTCTTTGACTCGGTCTACGTCCTCGCGTTAACGGCCTGGGTGGGGAGCATCCTGTTCTTCTCGTTCGGCGTCGCGCCGGTCATTTTCCAGGTCTTAAGTTCCGAGGCCGCCGCGAAGTTCGTCCGGACGCTTTTTCCCCGCTACTATCTCTGGGGGGCGATCTCGGGCGCCATCGCCTTGCCAGCCTACATTGGCGCGCCGCTCAGCCACGGTGAATTACGTGGTCCCTTGGTTGCGGTCCAGTCGTTGCTGATCCTGAGCTGCACGTTGATCATGCTCTACGCGGCGAATTCCCTCACACCCGCGATCAACGCGGCCCGCGACGCGGGTCCCTCGGGGGAAGCTCGCTTCAACCAACTCCATCGGAGATCCGTTCGGCTCAACGGCCTGGTGCTGGTGATCGGGATCGGGCTTCTGATCGCCTTCGCAACGCGGCCCAGGCCGAAGACCATGGGGATACTCGAGCCGACTCCACTGGAACGGTCGCAATCGTCTTTCGAGCGATACCAGCAGCAAATGAAACCGAGTCAACCACCCCCAGGGGCGTCGGGACCAATCCCCCAGCCCCCGAGCCGTTAATTCAGGATTACGAACACCCCGCGGGCAATGCGGAGACGGGGTGGCAGTAACTTTAGGATATGATGTAGTGTCGAAATGATATGTGCGTTTAAGATGTGTGCGTGGCAAATACTCACTTTACTAAGGGCATGTCCTTTTTGAGTTTTTCTCGACATGACCGACTTTTCGGAGAGCACTTTCCCGTGCAGGATCCAGAAAGCATAGTCAAACTTGTCTCAATCGGAGCTAGACTCACACGTGATGCTTGTTGCTCCGCCAATTCCGTGACAGGACTCGATTTAAGTGGATTGGACGTGGAGGATGATACGTTAAGACTGCTTGATAGTCTTCCTGGACTCCGTTCGTTAAAATTACAGGATTGTCTTATAACAGACGATGGGCTTCCAGTTATTGGAAGATTGCGTACTCTCGAAATCCTGGATTTGAGTGGTGCCATTTTGTCGGACGATGGTCTGGAATTGCTGGCCGATTTAACCCAGCTTCAGACTCTATGCCTTTCCGAAATCGATATCAATGGGTCTGGTCTTGCCACGCTCGGGAGTATGAAAAGACTTCGTGAATTGGACTTGTCCATGACACAGTTTGATGATGACAACCACAAAAACTTGGCGGCATTCCATGATCTAAGAATCCTAAATCTTTTGGGCACAGAGGTTGGAGACACCACTCTCAAGACAATAGGGAGGTTGCCATTATTGGAAGTCTTGTCTCTGGCAGGTACAAAGATCACTTCGGGAGGACTAAAGGCGGTGTCTTTTTCTAAAAGCCTCACTGAACTTTATTTAGCCCAGACTTTTATTGGTGATGAGGGATTAGCTTATTTGGTTAACTGTTCAAACCTTCGTTACCTCCACTTAGACGGCACAAGGATCACGGATCAAGGATTGCGAAACATTCGAAGTATTGAAAACCTCGAGACTATTTACATGAGGTCGACAGCCATTACCGATGTCGGCCTATTATACTTGGCGGGCCATGGCAGACTTCGAAGCGTTATTGCCATGGACACTTGTGTTACTCAAAGGGGCAAACAGGAATTGGAGCACATGACTTCGAGTGTAACCGTAACCCTTGAGTGAGGGTAATACTGAGAGAAAAGAGGATGAACGGAAGAAAGAGACAGATAGGAGAATAATCAAAAAAATATGCGTTTTTGCACCATTAACTTGAGATTCCTGTTCAAGTGATTGGAGCAAGCGAGTGCATTTTCGCCGAGGGATCTGGCTGGTCATAAGGACGGACCTGCACACGGTCATTTTGAGTTTAATGGAGGGCGGAACCTCCATATTCCGCTGACAGACAGATGAAGCTACGATATGAGATTCCCCCTCACAAAGTGCGAAACGGGATTCGTTGGCTCGAGGTGGAGGAAGGCGATGGCGGCGCCTACCTCTTTCAGTACGAAGACATCGAGTCGCCATGCAAATGGGACAGTTTCTACACCAACATCGAGGAGGCGTTGTCCGACTGTGAAGAAACGTGGGGCGTGAGAAGGTCGGACTGGCACGAAGTCGCGTAACGATACGTAGATTCATATAGTAACTCAAAAGAAATAATTCAAAAGGACATGCGATTTTACATTGTCAAAGAGACAGGTACGCAGTTTGCAAAGTGCACGTCCTTTTTGAGATTCCGTCCATGTCAGGCGGTCCGTGGAACTCAGGGGCACCATGAATACAGAGCCGTTGATTGAATTCGAGCTTTCAAGAGTCGACTGGTCGCAGGTTCGTGATATTACTGGCCCTGCAACGCATGTCCCCAGTTCATTGCGCGAACTTTTTACAGCTCGATCGTCCGAGGATTGCGAAATCGCCTACTGGAAACTTGAGAATGTTGTTGTTGTTCAGGGCCAATTATATGAAGCCGCTGTATATGTTGTTCCCGTGCTCCTAGCTGCGATCGCGGTTCTGGAGTGTCCTACATTCGTCCGGACTACAATTTTCGAGTTACTATTTCAAATTGTTCATGGGGATTCACACGAGGAGGAGGTCCTGCGCGGATTTACTGATCTCGGTGACCGTTGTCGAGAAAAGGCTAGACATGGACTGTGGTTACTTTTTCGAGAAACAAAGTCGTGCCATAGGGAAGCGGCGATTGAGCTCCTGAAGACGATTGAAGACGATCAATCGCGTCTAACCTTTCTTGAAGAGAACTATGAATCGCCGGTTTTTCCTGAGGAGAATGACAAATAGTGAATGTCCTACGTGTGGCGTCCCGCTCCCGCTCCGAGAGCCGGAGTCCGGATTTCGCCCGCCCAGAACGCGCGTCGCGAGGCGGAGATCGAGCAAGCGTGCGTGTGTGACGGGGCGTGTGTGACGGTTCGGGTGGGTGCCAGCCGGATCCGAAAAGGTGTAGCGTCGGAACGGAAACGTTGGTGATCTTGAGAAACCTCATCGTGTAGTGATTCAAACGGCTGGGATACAAGAGCGCGGCGGCTGCGATACGGCACGACGCATGTCATCCGGAAAAATCGCTCGAAGTCCTGTCAAGCCCGATTTGAGAATGAAACGGTCCGCGGGCGATGCGGAGACGGGGTGGCGGCAGCTTCAGGACATGGCGTAGACTAGTTTGTCCACGTTCAGGGTTGGCGTTGGCGAATCGAGGGTATGCTGCCCACCGCCGGATTGGTGAGCCGGCCCACTTCGAAGGTGCAACCGCGATGACGGCCGATAGCGAAACGGGGGCGACTCTGACACGACAATATCGTTCGGAGCGTCTATTGGGGACGCTCGCCCCTTACTCTCGAATCGTCGTGGTGTCGCACGTGAACCCCGACCCCGACGCGCTGGCGAGCATGCTGGGGCTTCGTGCCCTGGTGGAGCACGCTCAGCCGGGCAAGCCATTCATCATGACCGTGGATGGAATGATCGCACGCGCTGAGAACCGGATGATGGCCGAGAGTGTGCCCATCCCTCTCGTGCCCGTTGGGGATGCGGTGATCGACCATGAGACGGCCGTTATCATGGTCGATACGCAACCGTTCACCGGTCGGCGGGCGAGCGAGTCCACGATGCCGCAGGTGGTTATCGATCACCATGAGACCGGGGGCGTTCTGACCGGAACCCTCTTCCGTGACCTGCGACCGAACCTGGGCGCGACCAGCACCATGGTTACGGGATACTTGCTCGAGCAAAACGTGCCGATCTCGCCCCGGGTGGCCACCGCCTTGCTCTACGGGATCGAGTCGGAAGTGGCGGGGTATCCGCGCGAGGCGGGACCGCTTGACGATGGCGCTTTGGTTTGGCTCTATCCTCGAGCCGATAAAGACCTTCTGGCGAAGATCCGAAACCCCAAGTTACCCCAGAGCCACTTCGCCACCTACCAGCATGCCCTCTCCAACGCGTTCATCTATCGCGATGTGGTGGTAAGCTGGTGTGGTAACGTGACACAGCCCGACATCATTGCCGAGCTTGCCGATTTCTTCGTGCGATTCGACGAGGTGAACTGGTCGCTCGCCGTGGGGTTGTTCGATTCGGTCCTGAAGCTCTCTCTGCGAGTCAGCTTGCTGGGCTGGCACTCGGGCGAGGTTTTGCGCGAGGTGGTGGACGGTATGGGGATGGCGGGGGGGCACGACAAACGCGCGGGGGGAGCTATTCCTCTGCGCGACACCCGGGCCGAGAACATCGACACGATTCTCACCACGATTCGCCATCGGCTTCTCAACCGGCTGGGGATCGACGAGCACCAGGGGCGACGTTTGTTCGAGGCAAGCCCCGTGATCGAAGCTCCTTGAGTCCATCCTTCCTTGCCTGGCGGAAAAAGGACTTGCCTGATTGCAATAATTCAGGGCATGTGACCTGGGCCCATCGCATCTTCGATCGACCTTGCCCGCCGAATCCACCGCGGGTTAGATTGAGCCCAACTGAGTCCAAGGGTGAAGTCGAGCTCGAGTCGAGTTCGTTTGGCCGGTCCCTTTCCCGACTCCGCATTGGGGGATTTCGCCGAAATGATCGAGTCCCCCCTGAAGCCGACTCTAGAAATCTATCTGCTCGGTCTGGTGGAGTTCGAGGAGGTTCAGCGCCTCCAGCGTCGCCTGGTCTACGAGCAAGGGGAGCGAGGAGGCGCCTCGCTCATCTTGTGCGAGCACCCGCCCACGGTGAGCATCGGCCGGTCAGGTAGTCGCTCCCACCTGGTTCCCGACGACGACACTTTGCGATCCCTGGGAATCAGGACTTACTGGGTGAATCGAGGGGGGGGCTGCATCCTTCACCTACCAGGTCAGCTCGCAGCCTATTTCGTGGCTCCGTTGCAACGCCTCGGCCTCGATGTCCTCACTTACCTTCACCAGTTGAACGTGGTGATCATCGACCTGCTGCAAGAGTTTGAGCTGAGAGGGCAGGTTTATCCGGGGCATAGCGGTGTTTTCATCGACCGGGCGCGCGTGGCCACGGTGGGGGTCGCCGTGAACCGTTGGATTGCCTATCATGGACTCACGTTGAACGTCGGGGCGTTTCTGGAACCGTTGCAGCTCATCGACGAGCCAGGCTTCGGTACTTGCCGTCTCAAGCAAACGTCTCTTCAGGCCCGCAGGCAGCGTCCGACGCCGATGTCGAAGGTTCGCGAGTCGTTGATTCGCCTTATCGAGTCGCGATTCGAGCTCGATCGTCATCACATCTATACGCACCATCCACTCGTCAGTCAGAAGGTTCGAGCCCATGTCCACGCTGAAAGCTCCTGAGGGGCGTCCAGCCTTGCCCATCTTGCCCGTTCTGGAAGGAGGGCCCGAAGCCACTCCGGCGAGCTCCACGCGTCGACGGCTCCCGAGCTGGCTCAAGCGTCCGATTCCCGAGGCGGGGGGAACCTACTTCACCAAGGACCTGGTGAGTGAGCTGGGGCTCGAGACGATTTGCGAGAGCGCGCGCTGCCCGAATCGCTCGGAGTGCTGGACCCGGCGAACGGCGACGTTCATGGTGCTCGGCGAGGTCTGCACCCGCCCTTGCGGCTTCTGCGCGGTGCCTCGAGGACGCCCCGAGCCCGTCGCGCTCGATGAGCCCGAACGGCTGGCCGAAGCCTGCGCTCGCCTGGGGCTCAGACACGTCGTGATCACCTCGGTCACGCGAGACGACCTGCCCGACGGCGGCGCCGATCACTTCCGGCGCTGTATTCTCGCGGTCCGCGAACGGACCGGGGCCACCATTGAGGTGCTCACCCCCGACTTCGACGGCCGGCTCGAGTCGATCGATGTGGTTCTCTCCGCCAGTCCCGAGGTTTTCAATCACAACCTGGAGACCGTGGCTCGCCTTCAGCAATTCGTTCGGCGCAAGAGCCAGTACGCCGTCAGCCTGAAGGTGCTCGAGCACGCCAAACACTCCCGCCCCGACATCCGCACGAAGAGCGGTCTGATGCTTGGGCTTGGAGAAACGACCGAGGAAATCTTTGAAACGCTCGCAGACCTCCGGGCCGTGGATTGCGACTTCTTGACTCTGGGCCAGTACCTGCAACCCTCACCCCGTCACCTGCCCGTGCTGCGCTACCTTCCTCCCGAAGAGTTCGACGAGCTGGGTCGATTGGCCCGTACCCTTGGCTTCGCCGAGGTGGCGAGCGGCCCGTTCGTTCGTTCGAGCTACCACGCCGATGAGATGGCCCGGATGGATACAACACAATAAAAGAATCTATGATGAATTAAGTAGATGGTTCGTCTACTGTTCCTAAGAGTAGATGGGAAGGCGGGCAATGGGGCATCGGGCAAGCTTCGTCGTTGTCCAGGATGGAAAGCGAAATTTATTTTATTCCAACTTTGGTGCCAATACGCTTCCGCACGACTTGTTTTTCGGGCCGGACCTCGCTCTCCGATCTATCGAGGGCCTTTTACCGGCGGATTCCCTGCTAGACGAGGTCTGGTGCGAAGGCGCTGCGTTCCTCGATCGAGATGCGCGACGGGTGCTGCTCTACTTTGAAGACACCCGTTATACCTCGAAGCTTCTCCCTTACTATCTCGCACTCTCAAGGTATAACTGGCCCGGTTGGGAGGTATGCTGGGCTGATCAGGGAATTGTGGACATCGCTATTGCTATTGGGATCAATCCGAATCAAGTGCGTGACGATGCGTTTGAGGAAGGATTCTGGAAGAAGGCAGAGGTGGAGGTTTCGCGGGAGGAGTCTCCGGTTAGCCTTATAACAATAGGATGCCGAAACAACGCCGTGGATTATGGTTTTGAGGACTTGTTAACCAACATCCTCGAATGGGGCCCTGAGCTGATCGATCGGCTTAAAGGATATGCTCAACCGCCGTTGTATCAGGATAAAGACATTGAAGAAGGAGCCTATCTTAATCCAGAGCGAAAAGAGATGTGGCTTTGGTGGACCGGTCATCAAGACAACCGACGAGTTGCCCGGATCGCTTCATTTTGGCCGGGTTGGAGTGTGCGGCGGCACAACGAAGGATTGCGGAAGCAGGTGGAGCTCTCGGGCCGAGATGCCACCAGGTTGGACATTGATCTGGACGAGGCGATTCAACGGATTGTGAGACTTTTGTCCGAGGTTGGAAGTTCCAGTGCTCAATTGTTTGACCCGGCCAAGGCCTTGCAGACCAATGTCGGGGACGACCAGGCCGCCGTAGTTCAAATCGACCTAAAAGACTTACGGCGGTTTAATCCCGAGTTTGATGCGAAGGCCAAGGAATGGATCCTGAGAAGGACGATCGCAGCCTTTCGAAAGGGAAGGGAGAGTCATGGATCGGCTCTTACCCCCGCGGCCGATTCCGCGCCAGAAGTTAGCTCATGGCCGAGCAAGACAGTCTGACGATGTGTACTGCTACTGCGCACGAAACCGGGGCGTGTCAAATGACACGCCCCGGTTTGGTTCAACGAAGACGGGTTTGATACAGGTCTCGGCCTGATCAGAAGAATCGTCGGAGACGCCGAGGAGCCTGGGCGAACAACGGGGTCATGGGCGACTGACTCGGAGTGAAGGCGTTGGTGCCGCTGTAGGCGGCGATCACGCTCCCCTTGGGTCGAGCCCCCCTGACGGGTAGGTTGATCTCGGCGGTGCCATTGACCAGCGGGACTTGCTGGGCCGATCCTGCGGGAACGAAGAACGTGACCATTCCCCCCGCCGGAATCGAGCCTGGCTGGGTGCTCCCTACCCTTGCCGTGATCCTGGCAAATCGTTTTCGACGCTGACGCAGCAACTCGACCGTGACGGTGGTGTTCGTCCCGATCTGGTTGATGTTGGCGTGGATATCTCCACCGCCTCCCGGAGTTGGCGTGGGTGTCGGTGTGGGAGTCGGTGTTGGCGTGGGAGTCGGTGTTGGCGTGGGAGTCGGTGTTGGCGTCGGTGTGGGTGTAGGAGTCGGCGTCGGTGTTGGTGTCGGCGTGGGTGTTGGTGTCGGCGTGACGGGCGGATCGCCGGGGTTGGTTGGCGTTGGGTTCTGGAGACTGACCGTGATGGGGCTGGATCGGCTGAGCCCCTTGGTCGGCGTCCCGTTGAAGATGGCCGAGAGGCTATGGGTACCGGCCGTGAGGACGGGGACCGTCAAGGTCGCCTTGCCGTTAACCAGCCCTTCAGTGCCGAGGATGGTATCACCGTCCACGAAGGTCACTGTTCCACCATCAGGGGTGGGAGAGACCGTGGCCGTGAGGGAAACAGGGGTGCCCACGGTGGTGGATTGCGTCGAGGTCGTCAGGACCGTGCTGGTAGCGACCGCGGCGGGGGTTTTGCTGCTGACCGTCTGGATCAACGGGGAGGAAACTCCCATCGGCTGCCCTTCGGTTCCCACATAGGTCGCGGTGATCGAGTGGGTTCCGACGGTCAGGTTCGACACGTTCATCGAGGCGACGCCGTTGGCGAGCTGCACCGTGCCGAGCGGGGTCGCCCCATCCATGAACGTAATGGATCCGCCCACCACCGGGCTGACCGCGGCGGTGAGCGTGACGGCCTGCCCTTCAAGCGAGCTGGGGTTGCTGCTATTGAGCGAGGTGGTCACACTCACCCTGTTGACCGAGATCGAGCCGGTACCGATCGGGCCGGCCAGGCCGCTGTCATTATTGGTTCGCGAGGCCTGTGCGTAGAAGGTCCCCACGCCCACGAAGCCGTCGTTTGGAGTGAACTTCAGGCCGGCCGCCGCCTGGGGAACCGTGATGAAGTCTCCATCATGGATCTCGGTGACTCCATCGGATTGAAAGAGCTTTCCGTTGCGGATGCTGGAGATCTTGAAGTTGGTGACTTCGCGGGCGCCGTACGGGTTGGGCGTGATCACCAGGCCGGAGCGGGTCTGCTGGTTCAGCATCGTGTAGGACGAGCTGATGACGGGCGGATTGTTGATCGAGCGGACGTTGATCGTCGTCGTATCGGTCTTCGCCAGTGCTCCGCCAAGCCCAGGGCCATCCAGGCTCGTCGACTTCAGCGTGATGGTCGAGGGGCCCGGGAAGGGATTCGTTGGCTTGAAGCTCAGGCCATCGAGTGCCTTGTTGAGATTAAACAGAGACCCGGTATATGTCAGCGAACCGGTCCCATTGCCCGCCCCGTTCAGTCCGTCCAGGCGCGAGAGGCTCAGGGTTCCGTTGCTTGCGCTCAGCTCAACCGTGAATTGGTTGTCGGGGCGGAACGGGTTGGCGACCGCGATCAGGTTGCCGTGTCCGGGTGAAAAGACCAGGGACTGATCCTGGTCGAGGGTTTGGACGCCGGGGACCGTGTTGATGGGGGCCGCGTTCGGTCCGGAGAAGGCCGAGGTATTGCCCGAAGGATCGGTGACCGTCGCCGTGACAACTGGTTTACCATCCACCGGGGCGAAGCTGAACGAGATTGGGGCGTTGCCTGCCCCGTCGGTGGCCACGTTTACAACGCCGACGAGCGCATCGCCCTGGGCGCCGGCACCTGTCGCGGCGCTCGCGAAGATCTCGACACGATACCCGTCGGTGTTGGGTGTGCCGTGTACGGTGCCGGTGACCGTTACTTGCCCTTCCGCCGTGGCGGTGGAGATGACAGGAGCGGCTTGAAGCGCATTGGGGGAGACGCTGCCCACGCGGGGGTCGAGCAGAATTCCAGGCCCACCATTGCTGGCGATGGTGTTTGAGGTGATCTTCGTTCGATCCGCGTTCGCGATGCCAATCGCTGGGCCGCTGTTCGCGATCAGGGCGTTCGAATTAATCGTATTGCTATGTGACTGATCGGTCACATAAATGCCACTTCCGTTGTGAGCGATCAGGTTCCCTTGCCCCGCCTCGGAGCCGCCGATTGTCTGGTTCGACCCGGAGACGCGGATCGCGGTTCCATTGGGAGCAGGAGAAGTTCCGTCGGCTCCGGTCCCGAACTCATTATTCTGAACGACCGCGCCATCCGCTTTGAGGTTGAGCGCGGTGCCCGAGAAGTTCGTGAAGTCGAGCCCCTTGATCGTCGAGCCAGGTGCCGCGATCGTGAGACCGTCGGTCGCGCCAGCGGACCCCGAAAGCGCCACGTCGGGCGTGCCGGCCTCGACGTTGGTGGCGTCGATCGCCACGGTTGTGGTCACCTCGGGGAGGGGCGAGGCGAGGTTAATGGTTCGTTGGGAGGGGTCGAGGTTGAATTGGATCTGGTTAGGCTGGCCGGAATCGGCGTTCGACTGAGTAATCGCCTCGCGCAACGTTCCCGTCCCCGCGTCTCCGGGGTTGGTGACGGTGAACGTCGAGAGCAAGAGTCTCTGATCGAGTGACTCGATGCGTGGCCGATAGGCCTTCTTGGGCAATCGCTTCAACGGGAGCGAATTTAAGCCCTGTTGCGCGAGCCGACCGAGGAAGGTCCGTCGTGCCATGGCTGGCCTCCTTGCCTGAAAATGGCCGCCACATCCGTGCCGACGGCCATGAAGAGATGCCCAAGAATGGGCTAACTCTCGACCTCGTTTCACCCAGCCGGTACCGGCGTTCGTTGGGGGGATGATGATTCGAGAGGTGCGCTGCAAGGGTCGATGACGCACGAAACCTGGGCAATCAAGCGTCGAGACGAAGATTCAAAGACGTGTCGAGAGATGAATGCTTCGAAGTTGGCGAGACCATTGAACGGCCCCGCGATCCATGAGATCGGAGCAGACCGTACATTACCTTGAAAAACGCGCCTAGCCCGAAATCAACAAATTTGTAAAAGCTGACAGACCGCTTTTTCTGGAGTGGCTCAAAACGCGAACGAGCCCGCGCGGCGGTGGAAGTGGTAAGTCGAAGGAAATGAGAAGAATGGGAAGGTTTCGATTATCTCTTGAGGAAGGAGGTTGTCCGCTCGGGACTCGAATGGAAACCTAATTCGGAAAAATAAGTGCTTGTTTTTGCGGGTGTGGATCCCATGCATGAGGCGTTCTTCCCCTCTAGCGGGACCCCTGGATTGAGTGGTGGTCTACGAGACATCGAGTCTTTTCCCTGGGAGCGCGGGCGTCCCGCCCGCAATGGAATTGGTAGATACGAAGAGCGGGTAAGAGGCCCCGCCCGCCGGAAAAGTCGACGTCAGGCCTGAATCCCCCCGCGGATCGATGCGGGTTGCGCATTAGGGTCCAAGTCCTCAGCGTACTCAATCGCTTGGCATTCCAATCCAGCCGAAGAGATTTCATGGAACCTGCTTCAGATTGCACTGAAGTGGCTGGTCTTAACATCTCCTTGGGATCCGGTTCTAGATGCTTGACGAGCCCAAGATGATTCGGTAGCCTTTTTCAACTGGGACTGAATCTCAGTTTCATTACGAATTCCAATTTCGTTCCGATCGTGGTTCAATCGGCGCGAATTCCCTTGGATCGGGGTCCATACACCTCGAACACTTCATGATCTCCTCGCCCGGTTAATAGCCGGCGTTTTCTACCGTTCGCATTCCGTGTTCACCTTTTTTTTCGCCCTGGTTCGGTGATGCCGGCGACGAAGGCGGTCGTCCTGCCATGGGCGGGTGAAACGAATTGACTGACCTCCTAATGAGGCCGTGTCGCGATGAGTCAGCCGCGAAGTGGGCTCCATTCTGAGTGAAGTCGGGACGAGTGCGCACACCAAACCAGGTCCTACCGTCGGTCCTCGACGTGATCACGAATTTTGATGTCATTCAAGTGTGGGAATCCTTGAAGCAAAGGGAATCGGAGATGAATTTTAAATCGTTCGGACTAACAGCTACGGTTGTTTTCGGCTTCGCGGGGGTGACATGGGCGGACGATGCCCCCAATGACACGAGGAACGCCAACCCGGTTCGCCTCGAGGAGCGTCTCAGGGCATTTGACGCGAACAAGGACACGATGCTTGACGCCAGCGAGCTCGAGGCCTTTGTGCTGTCGGTGGGCAAGGACGATGCGTTGCAAACGTTCATCGGCTTCATGGTCGCCCTCGGAGGGGCCACGGATGCGATGATCGACCGGGTGACCACGTTCGACAAAGACGGTGATGGCAAGGTCTCGAAGAGCGAACTGCCCGAGCGGTTCCAGGTCCTTATCGAGAAGATCGACACGGACAAGGATGGGGCTCTGACCGCGGCGGAGCTCAAGGTTTTGGCGACGAACTCGCAAGACGCAGACCTTCCCAGGGAGTTGTTTGTCGAACTGAATGGGCGAGGCAATACCACCACGGCAAAGCGCGTTCTCGAGATGTACGGGGCCAAAAACAAGCGAATCAGTCGGGATGCGCTCATGCAGCCGTTCCGGGAATTGTTTGATCGTGCCGATGTGAACGAAGACGGCAGCCTCTCCAAGGTGGAGATCCAGCAGATTGACGCCACCTTCGACCGAACGGGCTTGCCGCGCGAGTTCAATGACCTCGACGGTCGGAATCTCGACCGGGGGGGAAGCTCGAACCTCGAGCGGCTTCAGGCCTTCGATAAGAACAAGGACGGCTCGATTTCCAAGGAAGAACTGCTCCATGCGAAGCACGACCTGCTCGAGCGACTCGACGCGAACAAGGATGGCGAACTCGACGAGGCCGAGCTCGAGCGTTGGGAGCGAAGAGAAGCCCTCGCTCAGAGTTTGCAAGTGAGGCGAGGTAGCGAGGCCTCCCGCGAGAGCGCTCTGGAGAAGGCGCTGAACAAGCAAGAGCTTTCCAAGTCGCGGAAGGAAGAGGCGCTCTCAGTCATCAAGGTCTATCGCGACGCGGTTCGTCAGCAACCCGCCAAGGTCAGGGCCGAGCTCTTGCAACAGATCAAGGATCAACTCGGCGAGTCCGCCTATCGGACGTTTCAGGACGATGTCGTCAAGAGCCTTCGACAGCGCGGCGGCGGATTCAACGGTCGGTATATCCCCACGGCAAAGGTCGTCGCACGGCTCTTGACGTTCGACACCGACAGTAATGGGGAACTCTCGGAGGCCGAGATCCTGGCCATGCCCCCACGACTCGTGCAGGTTCAGCGCGTTGTGGATGCTCATCATCTGCAGCGCCGGGATGTGACGGCGGAGTCATCGATCAACCGGATCCTCGCATTCGACGTGAACAAGGACGGTGAGGTGAGCCAAAGCGAGCTTCCCGAACGCCTCCACGCTCTTCTTGAGCAGAACGACGCCAACAAGGACGGACGGCTCGAGAGTGCCGAACTCCGGGCCATCGAAAACGAAGAGGCATTCTCTAGGTTCGTCCAGGGGACAGTCGGCGGCGTGAACTTGCCCCTGATCCTGGATAGCCTGCGAAAATTGGAAGCCCCAGCGGAGCTCAAACAGAAGCTATTGGTGGGCGTCGAGAGCCACCCGATCGCGCTTCGCGATGCCGCGGATCAGGCCCGAATCGAGCTCCAGACGAGGCTCGAGGCGGTGCTTGGCGTCTCAGAGGTGAAATCGATTCAGGATTCACTCGCAGATCGCGACGGGGCGAATCAGGTACCCGAACGCCGACGTTAATCGGTGTCTCACACGCTGAAAGACGCCTGGCCGATCGAGAAACACGAAGGGAGGGGAATCGATTCTCCTCCCGTCGCCTGGTGTCGCGGAGAGCCACGCTGTTGGGTGTTGGCAAGCGTGGATTAGCCTCTTCTGAAGCTGGATTACGATAAACGACAATCGTCTTTACCGCGCACCAATGCCGTCCGAAGGTCCACGGCGCATTCGTAACGAGCGCCTTGTTCCTCCTCAATACCTTGAAGCATCAGCGATGAGCCGGAGCACCATCCTTTCAATGGATTAGGGCGGATCGCTCGCCGTTGCCACCGTTTCGAGATCCGAGGCGCGTTCGAGACAGTGGTATTACGTGAGCGGCGTTCGACCTTCCGATCTCTCAAGAAACCGTCGAGGATCGATTCATGCCGAGACTGACGTGGTTTTACCTCCACTTCCTGATGCTTCTGGCCCATGGGGTGGGTCAGGGAATGGTTGTGGCTTCAGAGGTGTTTGTATTCCATCATGAGAATGTGATGGGGACCTCACTTGAGCTACGTATCAAGGCCGGGAGCCAACGTGAAGCCCGCCAGGCCGAAACCGTGGTGCTTGAAGAAATCGACCACCTCTCCGCGATCTTCAGCGGCTATGATCGATCCAGCGAGTTCAGCCGTTGGCAGCGGACCTTGAACGCCGAGACGTCCGTGAGTCCCGAGCTTTTCGAGGTCCTCGAACGAAGCACCTACTGGATGGCCCAGGGGAATGGGAGCTTCGACCCTCGCGTTCAGGCTCTTACGGAACTCTGGACTCGTTGCGCCGCTGAAAAACGAAAGCCGACTCAGGTCGAACTGTCGGAGGTTCGAGAGTTGATGGGGAAGACGCCCTGGCGATTGGACGCGAAGGCCCGGACCGCGACTCGGCTCTCGCGCTGTCCGCTCAGTCTGAACGGAATTGCCAAGGGTTACTGCGTTGATCGCGCGAGTCGAGCCGCCTTCGACAAATCCCCCGGCATCGTGGGTCTCTTGCTTAATGTCGGCGGAGACTTATGCGTTGTCGGCGAGATCGAAGGGGAGATTGGTGTTGCGTCCCCCTTTGGTGATTCCGAAACGACCCGTCCCATCGCGAAGATCACCGTTAGCAACGCGGGGGTTGCCACCAGCGGAAATTATCAGCGAGCATTCAAGATTGGGGAGGAATCGTTTTCTCATGTCTTCGACCCTCGAAGCGGGCAGCCGGTCGACCACGTGGTGAGCGCCACGGTCGTCGCGCCTCGGCTCGCCGACGCGGATGCACTCGCCAAGATTGTGAGCGTTTTACCCGCTGAGGAAGCCTTGAAGCTGGTGAAGACGATACCTGGAGTCGAGTGCATGCTGGTTTTGAACGATGGATCCAGAGCGAAGAGCCCGGGATTTGGTCGTTATGAACGGTCACGGATCATGCCCATCGCCTTCCGCGACGAGAAAGCTCAGGAACAGCCAGCCGAGTCGAAACCAAGGGCCTTCTGGGGAGACGATTTCGAGTTGGTTGTGGATTTTGAAATCAGTCCGTCGAAGGGAAGCACCGCACGCTATCGCCGTCCTTATGTTGCAATCTGGGTCGAAGACAAGAATCATCTGGCGGTTCGCACCCTGACGCTCTGGGTTCAGTCTGATGCGCCCGGCCCGCGCTGGATCCCCGACCTGAAGCGTTGGTATCAGTCGGACCAGGTCCGTCGGCTCGTCGATAAGGCGGACCTCGTCGAGACGACCTCCAGGGCGACTCGGCCTTCCGGGAAATACAAGGTGGTCTGGAATGGCAAGGATGATCATGGCAAACCACTCCCCCCCGGCCATTATACGATTTTGATCGAGGCCGCGCGCGAGCACGGGACATATCAAATCATTCGCAAAGAATTGAATTTGGCCGATCGGCCGATCGTGGAGGAGCTCAAGGGGAATGTCGAGGTCAAGTCCGCTTCCATCGAGTATCGGCGAAAAGAGGCCGCCAAATGATCCACGGGCCGCGCGGGGCAGCAATAACGCCAGCTCGCCCGGACGGAAGCTCCGGATCAAGATCGCCGCGTTCGCACGTTGGGCTCATATTTACTTCTCAATGTTTGGCCTGGCTATTGTCCTGTTCTTCAGCGTCACCGGATTGACCCTCAATCACCCCGACTGGTTCTTCGGAGACCTTGCGCGAAGCTCGCAGGACGAAGGGGATCTCGATGTCCGCTGGTTGCACCTGGACGTGCCAGCCTCGGCCTCTGACGACACCGATGGGGAAACCCAGCAGATCGCGAAGCTCGAGGTGATTGAGCACCTGCGCAAGACGCATGGGATTCGCGCGGCATTATCGGATTTGCAGGCCGACGAGGCTGAGTGCACGATCTCCTTCAAAGGGCCGGGGACCTCTGCTGATGTGTTCATTGACCGCGAATCCGGCCATTACACCCTGACTCAGTCGTATCAGGGCTTCATCGCCGTGATCAACGACCTGCACAAGGGACGTGACACCGGGGCGGTCTGGTCGGTCGTCATCGACCTCTCGGCGGTCTTGCTGATCGTGATTTCCTTGAGTGGCCTGATCCTTCTCCTCTACATCAAACGCCGCCGTATTCCTGGGCTCATCACCGGACTCGTGGGGGGAGCCCTGGTCTTGGCGCTCTACTGGATCTGGACCTCTTGACCGGTCACCCGTGAGAATTCCCATGCAAGTTCTGGTTGAAAGCCGCCGAAAGAAACTTACCAGAATTGAGCATCTTTGGCCCAACGCGGCGATCATCGATGTGACTTCCAAGGGGACCGAACCATGGGTACGGTTCAGCCCATTCTACCCGCACGGTGGCATTCCCATCCCGAACACGTTAGGCGAGACGGCCCAGTCCGTTGAAGGGCTGTGGCAAGGCTTGAAGGTATTCGAGCGGGAAGACATCGATCCCGGCAAGTGGGCGATCACAGAAGCACCAGGCAGGAAGCCCACCCCTTCAGGGGTGGGAGGAATGCCGTGGGTCCGATCTTGCATGTGATTTTCCCCCGTTATAGCATAGTGGACATGGATATCGTGCGAACCGT
>Ga0182745_1001207_pt1 | contig 25402 bp, 19 predicted proteins | sample eDN3rd30CKraftBY_FD_128523 | JGI IMG/M metagenome (GOLD analysis project Ga0182745, IMG submission 128523) | Enriched backyard soil microbial communities from Emeryville, California, USA - eDNA 3rd pass 30_C Kraft BY (version 2) (version 2) | ecosystem: Environmental > Terrestrial > Soil >... | reverse complement strand
GTCGTGCCGGAGGATCTCCGCCAGCCGCAGCCCGTCCACGTCCGGCAGGCGCACGGACACCAGCACCGTGTCCGGGTCATACCGGCGCGCGGCGGACAGGCCGTCCTCGGCGTTGAAGGCCAGCCGCACGTCGTAGCCGCGCGCGGACATCAGCGCCTTGGCGATGAAGGCCACCTCGGGCTCGCCCTCGATGACCAGCACCCGTCCCCGGCTCTCCTGACGGCGCGGCAGCTGGATGGCGTCCGCCACATCGTCCGGCCGGCGCAGCTCGGGCGGCGGCTCGGTGGGCAGCACCGCCATGAACCGCACGCCGTCCGAGCACGGCTCGCACCAGATGCGGCCGCCATGGGCCTCCATGATGTTGCGGCAGATGGCCAGCCCCAGGCCGGTGCCACGCACGGTGCGGTTGGCCTTGGTGCGCGCCTGCTCGAAGCGGTCGAAGATGCGCTCCAGGCTCTCCTCGGCGATGGGGTCCCCGCTGTTCCAGCAGGAGATCAGCACGTAGCCCGGCAGGCTGGAGGTGGCGTGGACCTCCACCCGCACCTCGCCCCCCTCGGGGGTGAACTTCACCGCGTTGTTGAGCAGGTTGTTGAGGACCTGGTCCAGACGGTTGGGGTCCGCGACCACACGCAGCGGGTGACGCGGCAGCACCGGCTTCACCAGCACGCGCTTCTCGCCGAAGGCCGGGCCGTACTTCTCCACCACGCGCTGGACGAGCTCATCGAGGTACGACACCTCGAAGTTCATCCGCAGCCGTCCCTTGGCGAACTTCGACAGGTCCAGCAGGTCGTCCACGATGGCGTTGAGCTTCTCCGTGGAGTCCCGCGCCAGGGACAGGTAGCGGCGCTGCCGGTCGTTGATGTCCCCGGCCATGAAGTTGAGCACCAGGTCCAGCGCGCCGGAGATGGACGTCAGCGGCGTGCGCAGCTCGTGGCTCACCATGGAGACGAACTCGTCCTTGCGCTCCTCCAGCCGCTTCTGCTCGGTGATGTCGCGCAGCACCACGCACACGCCCCTCAGCGTGCCGCGCGCGTCCGTCACCGGCGTCACCGTCGTCTGCACGTGCCGTTCGAAGAGCTTCACCTCTTCCCGCAGCACCTGCCCGCCGCCGTACTCCCAGCCGCGCACCAGGTGGAAGGGCTGGAAGCCCAGCCGCTCCTCCATCAGCCGGGTCGTGTGGTCATCGGGGTTCTCCCCCGCGTGCAGCAGCCGCCGCGCCGCGGGGTTCATCACCACGAGGTCGTTCTTCTCGTCGGTGAGGACCACGCCGTCGGCCATGGACTCCACCATCCGCTCCATGCGGTGGCGGGCCTCCTCCTCCGCCGAGCGCAGGGACTGGATGGCGTCCGCCGTCTGGTTGGCGAGCACGTCCAGCAGCACGCCGTCGTCCTCGGAGAAGGCATCCGGCCGCCGGCTGAACAGCGACAGCATGCCCACCGGCCGCCCGCCGGCCACCAGGTTGACGGTGAGTTGGCTGGGGTAGATGGACGGCGCCGCCGCGTCCTGCGTGGTGGTGCCCGCCACGCGGGTGATGACGCGGTCCTCCGGCAGCAGCAGGCCGCTGCTCTTGCGGTAGGCGCCGAGCATGGACTCCTTCACGCCCAGCAGCGCCTGCTCGCCCACCATCCCCTGGCAGCGAAGCCGCAGCGTGGCGCTGCGCGCCTCGTCCGGGGCGATGAGCGCCGCGCCGCAGTCGTACGGCAGCACGCGCGCCACGGCGATGAGCACCCGGTCGATGATGTTGTCGTAGCTGGCCGGGTCGTTCGCGCTGGCGCGGCTGACCTCGTACAGGACGAAGAGCGCCTCCACGCGCTGGTGGAGCTGGCGGATGAGCCGCTCCTTGTCCTTGCGCAGCTGCGTGTACTCCACCGCGTTCTTCACGGTGATGAGCAGGTCGTTCACGTCCCAGGGCTTGGTGATGTACCGGTACACCTGCCCCTGGTTGATGGCCGCGATGATCTCGTCCGGGTGCGTGTACCCGGTGAGCAGCAACGTGGTGACGTCGATGCCCTCCGCGCGCGCGGTGGCCACCAGCTCGATGCCCGTCATCTCCGGCATCCGCTGGTCCGTGACGAGCACGTCCACCGGCTCCTTCCTCAGGATCTCCAGCGCGGCGGAACCGCTTCGGGCCGTCAGGACACGATACCGGCGCTGAAACATCCGCGTGAGGATGTCCAGGACGTCGGCCTCGTCGTCGACGAAGAGCAGCGTGTGGCGGAGCTCGGACAAAGCGAGGGAAGTGTACGTCGAGTTCGTCCCCCCACCTCAAGAAGTGAGAAACAGGACGCTGGGGGACACACGGGGAGTGCGCAGGGGGACACCGGACGAGTTGACTCTACACGTCTGTTCAGGGAGAGTGACACTGAAAGCCTGTTGCCTGGGGGAACGAGTCCCCGGCAGGACGGCAGACGAGTGAGGGAGCGCATGGAAGAGCTCACGGAACGCCAGCGCGAGATTCTCAGCTTCATCGTCAAGGAGACGGAGACCCGGGGCTTCCCGCCGACGATCCGCGAGATCGGGGAGCACATGGACATCCGCTCGACGAACGGCGTCAACGACCACCTGAAGGCGCTGGAGCGCAAGGGCTACCTGAACCGGGGCGAGCAGCAGAGCCGCTCCCTGGTGGCCACCAAGCGCGCGCGGCTGCTGCTTGGCCTGGGGGCGCGCAAGGACTCGGGCATGGTGGAGATTCCCCTGCTCGGCAAGGTCGCCGCCGGCGCCCCCCTGCTGGCGCAGGAGAACATGGAGGACTCCGTCAAGATCGACAGCTTCCTGCTCGGAGGGGTGAATGGCCGCGAGGTCTTCGCCCTGCGCGTGAAGGGGCAGTCGATGATTGACGACGGCATCCACGACGGGGACTACCTCTTCGTGAAGAAGACGCCATCCGCGCAGCCGGGGGAGATCGTCGTCGCCCTCATCGAGGACGAGGCCACCGTGAAGCGCTACTACCCGGAGGGCGACCGCATCCGCTTCCAGCCGGCCAACGCCACCATGCAGCCCATCTACGTGAGCCGGTCGGAGTTCCGGTCCACGATGATTCTGGGGCAGGTGGTGGGCGTGTACCGGAAGCTGCAGGGCGGGCGCACGCCGTAGCCCCCTCTCCGTCCCGGGCCTGCTGGCGAGGCCCGGGCCTGGCTCAGGGGCACTTCTTGAGGCCGGCGTCGGCCGCGGTGGCCCGCGCGCAGGCGGCCTGGACGATGGCGGCGTCCTTCAGCTCCCGCGCCAGCCGCGCGGTGGCGACGTGGAGCTCGGCGTCCTTCGCATGGTCCGGCTCCGCGCTGAGGTTGGAGAGGATGCGCAGCGCGTCCGGCTTGCGCTCCATGGTGGCCAGCAGGTCGGCCAGCTCCCGCAGCTCGCGCGTGTCCTGGCCGGAGACGGACTCCAGCGCCGCGGCCAGCTCCTCCTTCGCGGCCGTGCTGTCCTTCATCCCCAGGTAGATGCGGGCCAGCGCCACGTGGACGATGGCGCGGTCCTTCACGCGCAGCGACTCCTTGTACGCGGCGATGGCGTCCCCGGGCTTGTCCAGCTTCATCTGGATTTCACCGACGAGCTCCCAAAGCGTGGGGTCTCTCGGCGAGCGGCTGGCGGCGTCGCGGTAGGCGTTGGCGGCCTCCGTCAGGTTGCCCGCGTGCACCAGCCCGTCGCCCAGAGTGGCGAGCACCTCGGCGGTGTGGATGCCGTCATCCACGGCCTTCTGCGCCACCTCGAGCACGTCCGCGTAGCGCCGCTGCCCCGAGAGGACGTCCAGCGCGCGCATGATGAGCGCGGACTTCTGCTCCTGCGACGGCGCCGCGTTCGACGCGAGCGAGAAGTGCCGCACGGCGGCGTCGTGCTCCCCCTTCTTCAGGTCCAGGTCGCCCAGGGACTCCAGGGCGTTGAAGTCCTGGGGGAAGAGGGCCAGCGCCTTGCGCAGGGAGCTCTGGGCCTCGGGGAGCTGGCCGAGCTGGGCCTGGATGAAGCCCAGGCGGCTCCAGTTGGTGGAGCGCTTGGGCTCCAGCTTGAGGGCGGCCTCGAACTGGGCGGCGGCGTCCGTCAGCCGGCCCATGGACAGGTACACCTCGCCGCGCGCGGCGGGCAGGCGGGGGTCGTCCGGGGTAATCTGCTGCATCGCCTCGAACGAGGCGAGCGCCGCCTCGAAGTGCCCCTGGAGGTACTCGGCGGTGCCTTTGACGTAGAGCCCCTCCGCGTGGTCCTTCGGCTTGACGCGGGGCGTCTCGTCGTCACACCCGGACAGGGCGAGCAGGGCAATCAGGGAGAGGGCGCGCGGTCGCGGGAACATGGGGGGCTCCGAAGCTCAGAAGTGGTACGCGATGCCTGCGTTCAGGTCCAGGTTGAGGCCGTCTCCCAGCTTCGATTCGGAGAGCCCCAGCACCGCCTGCGCGACGTTGGTGCCCAGCTCGAGCTGGACCGCCACCTTCCTGGCGATGAGAAGCTCGAGCCCCGCGAACCCGATGACGGTGGGCAGCGGACCGGTGGACTGGAAGATGCCGAAGTCGCCGAAGGACAGCTGCACGCCCAGGCCGAAGCCCCAGTAGGGCCGCAGGGAGCGCTCCAGGTTGTGATAGTGCCGCGCGCCCACGACGCTGGGCAGCACGCTGAGGCCGCTGCGCACGCCCTCCTGGGTGGAGCGCACGTAGCTGAAGCCCACCTGGAGGAAGCCGACCCACTCGGGGTGGAACCAGTAGCCCACCTCGATGTCGCCCCCCGGGTTCACCGTGGACAGCTTCTCGATGAAATTGTTGTTGACGCGCAGGCCCAGCACCAGCCCCCCGCCGCCCGTGTGCGTGGAGCCGCCCAGCAGCGGCCGCGCCATCACCGACTCCTCGGGCGAGACGAGCGCGACGAAGAGCTGGTCGGACACGGCCTCCGCCGTGCGCAGCAGGTCCTCCGCCTCCGGCGCCTCGGCGCGGGGCCGGGCGAGGCTGCGGCCCTCCTCCGCGTCCAGCAGGTTGGCGGTGAGCAGGTAATGGTCGCCGAAGCGGTCCAGGCGTCCGGCGACGACGTACCGAGCGCCGGTGAGGGAGACCAGCTCCCGAAGGCAGTCCCCGCGCTCGCACGACTTCAGTCCCTGGAGTTGCTGCCGCCGGTCGGCGTCGAGCGCCGCCTCCACGTCCCACTGCGAGAGGACGCGCAGGCGCGGCGACTCCGCCAGCCGCGACGTGATGAGCGAGGTGACTCCCGGCGCCGCGTCCCGCCCCGCCTCGTTGGCCTCCAGCATCAGCACCGCGACCACCACGGAGGGAGCCGCGCTCTCGGCGCTCTCGACGCGCTCGCCCGCCGGGGCCTCCGGGGACGACGGCGCACGGGCTTGTGCCGCCGAAGCCAGCAGGACGAGACACGGGAGCCACCAGGACAGGGAACGCGGCACGGGCCGGCACTCTAACCTCACCCGGCCCCGGCACGAGCGCCGGACGTGACACGGACAGCCGGCCCCACTCCGGCGCTGGCGCCAGGAGGGCCACCAGGCCCCCCTCCCCGCTCACGAGGCGGGCATGGGGCCCAGGTAGTCCAGCGGATCCACCGGCTTGCCATCCAGGCGAACCTCGAAGTGCAGGTGAGGCCCGGACGTCCGGCCGGACTCGCCCACGGTGGCAATCACCTGCGCCCGGCGGACCTTCTGTCCGGTGCGCACGCGCAGGTCCCGGTTGTGGGCGTACAGGGTGATGAGCCGGTTGGCGTGCTCCACGATGACGATGTTGCCGTAGCCGCGCTGCTCGCCGGCGTAGAGGACGGTGCCCTCCTGCGCCGTCTTCACGGGCGTTCCGGAGGGCGCGGCCAGGTCGATGCCGTCGTGTGGCTCCTTGCCCTTCTTCCCGAAGCGCCCATACAGCACGCCCCGGAGGGGCCAGTCGAGCTGCCCCTGCGTGGCCACGCGCGGGCGGGACACGCCGGCCGGGCGCGCCGCGGGACGGCTCCGGGGGGGCGGCTCCTCGCGGCGCCCCGCGGTGGGCAGGCTGGGCCTGGGGGCCGCCGAGGTGGAGGCGCGCACCGGCTCCGGGTCGGCCTCCGCCAGCGCCTTCACGGGCACGCTGTTCTCGACGCCGGGGATGATGAGCTCCTGCCCCACCGCCAGCGTCCAGGGCGCCTGGATGTCGTTGGCCGCGCCCAGCTCCTCCACGGTGACGCCGTAGGTGCGGGAGATGCGGTACATCGTCTCCCCGGGGGCGACGCGGTGGCGCACCGACACCAGCTCCGGCTCGGTGTGGACGCCGCGCAGGCTGAAGGGCAGCGGCGTGGTGCGCTCGGCGCGGTCCACCTCCGCCGTCTCCCCTCCCTCAGGCGCGGCGTCCGGCACCGTGTCCGGGCCGAGCCCCGAGGCGGCCCGGGTGCCCACGCAGCCGCTCAGCAACACGGCCAGGAGACACACCCGGAGCGCCCCGCGCGCTCGGCTGGACACGCTCGGCGCCAACGCTAGGCACCGTCCGGTTCATGCCGGTGGAAGCCATCGACCTGCCAGCCGGAGAGGCCCGGCAGACGGTCGTGGTCCGTCAGCTCGAAGTGCAGCGGCGTGACGGAGATGCGCTTGTCCCGGTACACGGCGTTGCAGTCGCTGCCCGGGATGTCCTCGTGCTGGTAGTCGTTGCCGCCAATCCAGTAGTACTTGCGGCCGCGCGGGTCCTCGTTCTCCACCACCTCGTAGCCATACGAGTGGCGGCCCTGGCGGGTGACGGTGAACCCCTCCGGCTCCACGCCGCCGGGGATGTTCACGTTGAGGAGCATCCGCCGCGGCAGGGGCCGGGACAGCGCGCTGGCCACCAACGCGCGGGCGAAGCGGGCCCCCGGCGTGAAGTCGAACTGCCGCCGGGCCACGAGGCTGAAGGCGATGGCGGGCACGCCGAGGAGCGCGCCCTCCATCGCCGCGGCCACCGTGCCGGAGTACATGATGTCTTCGGCCAGGTTCGCGCCGTGGTTGATGCCGGAAACCATGAGGACCGGGCGATCATCCTTCAGGAGGTGGTTGATCGCCAGATAAGCGCAGTCCGCGGGGGTCCCGTCGACGGCGAACCACCGCGTCCGCACCTCCTTGATGCGCAGCGGCCGGTGCAGGGAGATGGCGTGGGAGGCGGCGCTCTGCTCCCGGTCGGGAGCCACCACCCACACCTCGCCCAGGGGGCTCACGGCCTCGACCAGCGCCTGGAGCCCCTCGGAGAAATAACCGTCGTCGTTGGAGACGAGGATGCGCCTGGGCTTTCCGCTCACGGGCTCACTTCTTCTGGTTCAGGGCGCGGAACACCGACTTGCCAGCGTAGCGGGCGGCGGCCCCGAGCTCGCCTTCGATGCGCAGCAGCTGGTTGTACTTGGCCACGCGATCCGAGCGGGACGCCGAGCCCGTCTTGATCTGCCCGCAGTCCAGGGCCACCGCGAGGTCGGCGATGGTGGTGTCCTCCGTCTCGCCCGAGCGGTGGCTCATGACGGACGTGTACCCGGCGCGGTGCGCCATGCGCACGGCGTCGAAGGTCTCCGTGAGGGTGCCAATCTGGTTCACCTTCACGAGGATGGAGTTGGCCGTGCCCGACTCGATGCCCCGGCCCAGGCGCTCCACGTTGGTGACGAAGAGGTCGTCGCCCACGAGCTGCATGCGCGAGCCCAGCGCGTCGGTGAGCTTCTTCCAGCCCTCCCAGTCGTCCTCCGCCATGCCGTCCTCGATGGAGACGATGGGGTAGCGCTCCGCGAGGCCGCGGTAGTAGTCGAGCAGGCCCGACGCGTCGTACTCCTTGCCCTCGCCCTTGAGCTTGTACTTCTTGCTGGCCTTGTCGAAGAACTCGCTGGCCGCCACGTCCAGGGCCAGGAAGAGCTGCTCACCGGCCTTGTAGCCCGCCTGGTCGATGGCCTCCATGATGAGCTTCAGGGCCTCCTCGTTCGCCGGCAGGTCCGGGGCATAGCCGCCCTCGTCGCCCACGCCCGTGGCCAGCTTGCGGCCCTTGAGGATCTTCTTCAGCGCGTGGAACACCTCGGCGCCCCAGCGCAGGCCCTCCGCGAAGGAGGTCGCTCCGGCGGGCACCACCATGAACTCCTGCACGTCCACGCGCGTGTCCGCGTGCGCGCCGCCGTTGAGGATGTTCATCAGCGGCACCGGCAGGGTGCGCGCCTGCACGCCCCCCACGTAGCGGTACAGCGGCAGGCCGTGCGCGTCCGCCGCGGCGCGCGCGGCCGCCATGGACACCGCGAGGATGGCGTTGGCGCCCAGCTTGCCCTTGGTGGGCGTGCCGTCCAGCTCCAGCATCCGCTGATCCACCGCGAACTGGTCCGCGGCGTCCGTACCCATCAGCGCCGGCGCCAGCACGTCCATCACGTTCTTCACGGCCTTCTGCACGCCCTTGCCCAGGTAGCGGTGCTTGTCGCCGTCGCGCAGCTCGATGGCCTCGTGCTCGCCGGTGGACGCCCCGGACGGCACCGCGGCGCGCCCCCGGGCGCCACCTGCCAGGTGGACCTCCGCCTCCACGGTGGGGTTGCCACGAGAATCGAGCACTTCGCGCGCCAGAATCTGAGAAATCTCGGTCATAGGCGGTCGTTCTAGAAGACCCCCCGGGGTCGGGCAAGCGTGCTCGCGGGCCGCGCTGCTACAGTGTCCACCCGTCGAATGCCCCCGCCCAAACGCCGCCCCGCCGTGAAGGGGCCAGATCCTCTCCTCGCTCAACGTCGCCGCGGCGCGCTGCTGGGCATGGCCGTGGGCAACGCCCTGGCCGTCCCGACCGCGCACCGGCCCTTCATGGCCTCTCCGTTTCCCAAGCAGGCGGAGGGGCCCTACATGAAGCTGATGGGCGGCGGCCCCCACGAGCTGCGCCGCGGTCAGGTGACGGAGGAGGTGCAGCTCGCGGCATGTCTGGGCCACAGCCTCCGGGCGCTCCGGCGCTATGACGCCGCGGACGCACTGCGTCGCTACCGCGCGTGGCAGCTCCATGCCTTCGACGTAAGCGAGCCCATGAAGGAGGTCTTCGAGGACTGTCAGACGTCCGGCTTCCCGCCGCTGGGCGCGGGTCGGCGCGTGTGGCTGCGCGCGTACCGGCAGCCCGCGGGCGCGGGGAGCCTCGCCCGGACGGCGCCCCTGGGCGTGTACCTGGCCGGGGATGCCGTCGCGCTCGCCCACGCCTCGCTGGAGGACTCCGCCCTCACCCACTTCGATCCGCGCTGCCAGCTCGCCTGCGCGGCCTTCAACGCGGCCATCGGCCATGCCGTCACCCACGGCGCCGAGCTGAAGGCCGCCGACCTCATCACCGCGGCCGAGTCGGGCCTGCTGCTCGCCGGCGCGGCGCTCGGGCGCTCCGCCGGCGATCACGTGCAGGAGGTGACGTTCGCCGCCGCCCTCCTCCGCGAGGACCTGGCCGCGGCCCAGCAGGAGGATCCGATGCTCTACGGGCCGGAGCTCCACCTCCACCGCCCCCAGCACGCGGTGCGCGTCGCCTTCCGGCTGGCCTTCTGGGAGCTGCTCCACGCGCCCAGCGCGGAGGCCGCCCTGCTGGATGTCGTCCACCGGGGCGGGGACACGGAGGCCCATGCCGCGATTACCGGCGCGCTCGTGGGCGCCTTCCATGGCGAGCAGGCCCTGCCGGAGGAGTGGCGCAAGCAGGTGCTGGAGGCGCTGGCCACGGTGAAGGGGCCGCTGTGGGACATCTACCACCCCCGCCACCTGCTGGCGCTCACGCAAGCCTGAGCCCGCGCCCCTGGATGCAAGAAGCCCGCGGAGCCGTCCTGGAGAGGACGGCCACCGCGGGCTCGGGGCCACATCGACGCGGCCGCCAGGCCACGGGCCTGGGTCAGGACAGCAGGTCGATCACCACCACGCCCCGCTGGGGCTTGTCGTCCTCGGTCTCCGTGCGACGGCGAGGCCGCTCGTCCGGCGGCGCGGGAAGTGGGAGCTCCACCACCGGCCGCTCATGCTCCTCACGACGGCGCTCACGGCGCTTGATCTCTTCGATGATGAAGGCGTCGAGCATGGGTCTTCCGTCTCCCTCAGCCTACGTACCCCGATGTACGCCCAACCCGCCCCAATACCATTTCCACCACTATCAGATGCAAATTAAGAACCCCGGTTCTTCACTGGGTACGTTGCAGCCATCTCGCACGGTTGCTCGTCTGTCACCCGACACCTGAGCCAGGGCACCCAGGGCAGAAATGTCGTGGAGGCCGAAAATCCCGTCGGGACGATGTTCATTTTAATACCCTCGGAGCAGCCCGCAAGCGGACCGTCCCATGGGCATACTCCGCGCATCCTGCGTGGCAACCACCGTTTTCAGGGGCCCTGCCCGCCCGCCTGCTGGGGTGGGCGGCGAGCCCGGGCGCCGCGAGGACAACGGGCGGCCGGCAAGCGACGGTGGAGTCGCCAGCGGGCCGCCCGGGGATGGCGCCAGGGTGCCGTACTCAGGCCGCCTCGAAGCGGCGCTTGAAGGCGTCCAGCATCTTGGGGAGCGACGTCTCCACCAGCGCGTTGACGATGCTCTTGGGCACCAGGGCGCCCAGCGCCATCTCCACGGTATAGGTGGCGCGCGTCCGCCCCTCGCCCTCGGCCTCCAGGACCCAGCTGCCCTTGTTGTCCTTCATGAACTCGCCCTTGATGTAGGACCAGGACATGCGGGTAGGCCGCTCCTCGGTGACATGGATGGAGTAGTTGATGGTCTTCACCACATCCACCTTGTAGTGGACGTCCACCGTGTTGCCCTTGCGGTTCTCGGTGCGGATCTCCCTCACCTCCGAGAGGAACTCCGGGTAGCGCTCATACTGGGTGATGACGTCGAAGACCTTCTCGATGGGGGCGTTGACGACGATGGTGCGCGAAGCGCCAGGCATGGGTTTCTCCGGGGAGCGTGTGGCGAGGTGGGTGCGGCGTCCTAGAAAGCGTACCCCGGCTTCTTGTCGAACTTGTGCATCGACTGGATGAAGCGGACGGTGCCCGTCTTGCTGCGCATGACGACCGAGTGCGTCTCGCAGCCGCCGCCGAAGAAGCGCACGCCCTTGAGGAAGTCGCCGGAGGTGACGCCGGAGGCGGCGAACATGACCTCGCCCTTGGCCAGCTCCTCGGCGGTGTAGATCTTCGAGATGTCGGTGATGCCCATCTTCATGGCGCGGTCGATCTCCCCCTGGTTGCGGGGAACGAGCCGCCCCTGCATGTCACCGCCGGTGGCGCGGATGGCCGCCGCGGCGATGACGCCCTCGGGCGCGCCGCCAATGCCCATCAGCACGTCCACGCCGGTGTTGTCGAAGCACGTGGCGATGGCGCCGGCCACGTCACCGTCCTCGATGAGGCGGATGCGGGCGCCCGCCGCGCGAATCTCCTTGATGAGGTCGCTGTGACGCTCGCGATCCAGCACCACCACCGTGAGGCCCTCGACGTAGACCTTCATCCGCTCCGCGATGGCGCGCAGGTTCTCCGTGGGCGTCCTGCGCAGGTCGATGGCGCCCCGGGCGCGCGGCCCCACCACCAGCTTCTCCATGTACGTGTCCGGCGCGTTGAGCAGCCCTCCCTTGCTGGACATGGCCACCACGGCGATGGAGCCCGGCCGGCCATAGGCGCACAGGTTGGTGCCCTCCAGCGGGTCCAGCGCGATGTCCACCTCGGGCGCCCCCTCGCCGCGCTTGCCCACCTTCTCACCGATGTAGAGCATGGGCGCCTCGTCGCGCTCGCCCTCGCCGATGACGACGGTGCCGTCAATCTGAAGCGCGTCGAAGGCGCGGCGCATGGCGTCCACGGCGGCCTGGTCCGACTCGTTCTTGTTCCCGCGGCCCATCAGTCGCGCGGAGGCGATGGCCGCCATCTCGGTGACGCGCACGACCTCCATTGCCAGGTTGCGATCCATGTGTGTGCTCCTTGGTATGCCAGAAGGGTTCAGGTGGATGTGGGTGAGCCCGGGGAGGGCTCTGGGGTTTCGAGCAGCCGGATGAGGGCTTCCGGCAGCCGCGTCGGCTTGCCATCGCGCCCCACGCAGGCATGACGGGTCATCCCGGTGCAGAGCAGCGTGCGTGGCGCACCGTCGCGGAACAGCGCGTAGGTGAACACGATGGACGCGCGGCGCAACTCGCTGACGGTGGTCTGGATGACCAGCACGTCGTCATACCGGGCGGATGCCTTGTACTGGCAGCTCGCCTCGGTCACCGGTAGCAGGGCCCCCGAACGCTCCAGCTCGGCGTAGCTGCCCCCGCGTGCGCGGAAGTACTCACTGCGGGCGAACTCGAAATAGCGGAAGTAATTCGCGTAGTAGACGACACCCATCTGATCGGTGTCGCCGTAGATGACGCGAAGACGGGCCTCGACCATGAAGTGGCCGACCCTAACAGCGCCATGTGCCCCGTCCAAGCCGTCACGCGCGTTGTTGGTTGCTTCTCACCATCCCGCCAGAGATCGTTCTCGTCCCAATGATTCGCGCACTCGCCCTCGCCGTGACGCTGGCCGCCCTACCCGCCCTTGCCCGACCTCCCAAGCTCACGCTCGTCATCAGCGTGGACGCGCTCGGCAGTGATGTGCTGCTGCGCAACCGGGCCCGCCTCAAGGGCGGCCTGGGTCAGCTCCTCGCCCAGGGCGCGTTCTTTCCTTATGCCCGCTACGGCTATGCCGAATGCCGCACCGCCCCCGGCCACGCCACGCTGTCCACGGGCGCGAACCCGTGGCGGCACGGCATCGTGGACAACCGGTGGGTGGACCGCGCCACCATGAAGCGCATCCTCGCCTTCGCCGACGAAGCCCACCCGGTGCTGGAGGTGCCACCGTCGCCGGGTCAGGACGCCGGGCCCGCCCACCTCCTGGCGGAGACGCTGGCGGACCGGCTGCGCGTGGCCACCCAGGAGCGGGGCAAGGCGGTGGCGCTGTCCATCAAGTCCACGTCGGCCATCGCGCTGGCCGGGCGCACGGGCCAGGCGTGGTGGTTCGACAAGCGCGTGGGCAAGTTCGTCAGCGGAACCTGGTACACCAAGGAGTTCCCTGCGTGGGTGAAGGCGCTCAACGAGCGGAAGCTGCCGGAGGCGTCCTTCGGCAGGAAGTGGGAGCTGCTGCGGCCCGCCTCGGAGTACACAGGCGAGGACGACGGCCTCGCCGAGAATGACGTCTACGGCCTGGGGCGCACCTTCCCGCATCCACTGGACGGCGGGCTGCCCTCGCCCGGCCCTGCCTTCTACCAGGCCTTCGCCGTCTCCCCGGACTCGCATGACGTGCTGGTGGAGGCGGCCAAGGCGGCCATCGCGGGCGAGCGCCTGGGCCAGGACGACGTGCCGGACCTGCTGGCCGTGAGCTTCAGTGGAACGGACCTCGTCTTCCACGAGTTCGGCCCCTACTCGTGGGAGATGCAGGACTCGCTGCTGCGGCTGGACCGGGCGGTGGGCCAGCTCGTCGCCGCCGCCGAGCGCGCGGCGGGGGGACGGGCGAACCTGGTCATCGCGCTGTCCGCGGACCATGGCGGCTCGGCGCTGCCGGAGCAGTGGGCGGCCACGGGCCTGCCCGCGAAGCGAGTGAGCTCGAAGGAGCTGGCGGCGGGCCTGACGCAGGCGCTGCGCCACCAGTTCGGTGGCGACCTGACGGCCACGCTCGAACAGCTGGACGTCTACCTGGGCGGAACCACGCACCAGGGCGGCGCGGTGGACGCGGCGGTGCGGCGCGCCGCGGCGTCATGGATGGCGAAGCAACCGTCGGTGGTGACGGCCGTCGCGAGCGATGACCTGCTCTCCGCGCCGGACGTCGCGGGCTATCTCACGGGGATGCGCAAGGGCTACTACCCCGGGCGCAGCGGCGACGTGCTCTTCATGGCGCGGCCCTTCCACCTGCTCTACTACGCCGACTCCGGCACCAGCCACGGCACGCCACACTCCTATGACTCGCAGGTGCCCATGCTCTTCGCCGGCAAGGGGGTGAAGCCGGGGACCTACCTGGAGGAAATCGACCCCGTGGATTTCGCGCCCACCCTGTCGGCGCTGATGGAGATGGGCATGCCCGCCTCGGCGGAGGGCAAGCCCCGCGCCGAGGTGCTCACCGGCAAGTGAGCGGGCGCTCATCCGGGACCGCCGTTCGGCGGAGGGAGGCGCCGGTCCAGGAGCGCCTCCCCTGCTCGCGCGCTACGCCGGCTTCGGCTGCTTGCGCGAGGGCCGCTTCGCGGCGGCGGTGATCTCCAGCGACAGGTCCATGGCCCGCGCCGAGTGCGTCAGCGCGCCCATGGACACGAAGTCGATGCCCAGCTTCGCCAGCCGGGGCAGGCGGTCCAGCGTGACGCCGCCCGAGACCTCGAGCGGGACGCGGCCCGCCGCCAGCTTCACGGCCTCGCGAATCTGCGCGTCGTCCATGTTGTCGAGCATCACCACGTCCGCGCCGTGCTCGATGGCCTCCGCCAGCTGCTTGAGGTTGGTGACCTCGATCTCCACCTTGCACAGCCGCGGCCCGTTGAGCTTCGCGCGGCGGAGCGCCTCCGCGATGGAGCCCCCCACCGCGGCGATGTGGTTGTCCTTGATGAGGACGCCATCGAAGAGGCCGAAGCGGTGATTGGAGGCGCCTCCCATGCGGACGGCGTCCTTGGCCACGGTGCGCATACCCGGCGGGGTCTTGCGCGTGTCCAGGACGCGCAGCTTGGAGCCGCGCACCGACGTCACAGCCTGCTGCGCCAGCGTGGCGATGCCAGCGGCCCGCTGCACGATGTTGAGCGCGGTGCGCTCCGCCGCGAGCAGCGAGCGCATCCGGCCATGACAGCGCGCGGCCACCATCTTCGGTTTGATCTCCTGGCCGTCGCGGCGCAGCAGCTCCACCTCGACATCGGGATCGACCGTCTTGAAGACGCGGACGAATGCATCCAGGCCCGCGAGCACCAACTGCTCCTTGGCGACCAGCTCCGCGCTGCCCTCATAGTCGGGAGGAATGAGGGCCTGCGAAGTGACGTCACCCGCCGCCCCCAGGTCCTCATCGAGCGCGAGCGCAATGAGCCGATCGAGGTAATCCTGCTGCTGCACGTCTCCTCCTGCTACCGCCAGGCCTTGGCCCGCGGCTTGGGTTTCGCTCGGCTGGCCTTCTTCGCCGCCGCCTTCTTGGCAGTGACCTTCTTCACGGACGGCTTCTTCACCACGGCCTTCCTGGCCGGCGCTTTCTTCGCGGCAGGCACCTTCCTCGCAGCGCCCTTCTTCGCCGCCGCCTTCTTCGCGGGCGACGTCTTCGCCACGGGGGCCTTCTTCATGGCAGCCGCCGGCTTCTTGGCAGCGGCCTTCTTCGCGGAGGACTTCTTCACCGCCGCCTTCTTGGCGGGCGACTTCTTCGCCGCGGGAGCCGCCTTCTTGGCAGAGGCTGCCTTCTTGGCAGAGGCTGCCTTCTTGGCGGCGGCCGGCTTCTTCGCGGCAGCCTTCTTCGCGGAGGACTTCTTCGCCGGCGCCTTCTTCGCGGCAGCCGCCTTCTTGCCAGCGCCCTTCTTCGCGGACCGGGCCCTGGCCGGAGCCACCGGCGCTTCATCGGAAGGGGCCACCGCCTCCACCACCGCGTCCTTCGCGATGGACGAGGCCTTCTTCACGGCGGCCAGCGCGGCCTTCGCCACGGCCTTCGCGGTGGAGGCCACCGTCTCCTCGGCGCCCTGCCCGGCCGCGGCGGGCACCTCGCGGGCATCGCCGCCGGCGCGCGCCGTGTTGAACTCGCGCATCGCGTCGTCGACGAGGCCCATGCTCATGTACGCCACGCCGAGGTCATGGTGGTCGGCCGGGGACAGCCCTTCCTTCGTCCCAGCGCGCAGCTTCTCCAGCGCGTCCTGGACCTGGGGGTCCGCGGCCTCGGGCACGCCGCCCGCGGCCTCCAGCTCGCCCTGAAGTTCCTTCGCCAGATCGACGCTGCCGTGCGCCTCCTGGTCCGGGGCGAGCTTCACCGCGGCCGACTCGGCGGACAGCTCCTCTTCCTCCGTCGCCTCGGCGAGCGTCTCATAGGGAGCGCTGACCTCGGCAGGCGGAGCAACCTCTAATGGAGCGGGGCGCTCCACCGGCGTGCTGGGCGCGGTCGAGACACCGGACTCGGACGGGGTGCTGCTCTCGGACGGCGGGGCTGCGGGCATGGCGGGCTCCGGGGCAATGCGCTGCAGATGGTCCTGAAGCTTGGCCTTGCGCTCCTTCAGCTCCTCGACGCGGGCGCGGTCCTTCTCGACCACGTCCGGGGGCGCCTTGGCCACGAAGTTGGGGTTGTCCAGCTTGCGCAGCACACCGGCCATCTCCTGCTCGGTGCGGGCAATCTCCTTGCGCAGCCGGTCACGTTCCGCGTCGAGGTCGATGAGCCCCGCCAGCGGAACGTAGATTTCCAGGTTCGTTCCCACGAACGCCGCGGCCTGCGGCGGCTGGATGCCGGGCTCGCCAATCTCGACGTCGGACAGGCCGGCCAGCGGCATCAGGTACGCGCGCCAGCGCTCCAGCAGCTCGCGCGTGCGAGCGTCCGGGCTCTGCACCACCGCCTTCACCTTGATGGCGGGCGACAGGTTGCTCTCGCCGCGGATGGTGCGCAGGCCCTCGATGGAGGCGATGACCGGCGCCATCTCCGACTCGGCCGCCTCGTCCACCAGCGCCGCGTCGGGCTCGGGGAACGGGGCAATCATGATGCTGTCCACCGAGCGGGACATCGGCAGCTTCTGCCAGATCTCCTCGGTGATGAACGGCATGAACGGGTGGAGCAGCCGCAGGATGCGGTCCAGCGCGTACACGAGCACCGCGCGCGTGGAGTCCTTCGCCTGCGCGTCCGTGCCGTACAGCGAGCCCTTGGCCAGCTCGATGTACCAGTCGCAGAACTCGGCCCACAGGAACTGGTACAGCGTGGAGGCCGCCTCGGCGAAGCCGTACGCCTCCAGCGAGGCGCGGGCCTCCGTGGTGGCGCGCTGAAGCCGCGAGAGGATCCACCGGTCCGCCAGCGTCAGCGGACGCTCCGTCAGCGGGCGCTCATCCAGCGTGAAGTCGCCCATGTTCATCAGGGCGAAGCGGCTGGCGTTCCACAGCTTGTTGCAGAAGGCCTTGTAGCCCGCCAGGCGGTCCATCGACAGCTTGATGTCCCGGCCCTGCTGGGTGAGCGACGCGAGCGTGAAGCGCAGCGCGTCCGCGCCGAACGCCGGCATGCCCTGGGGGAACTTGTTCTTCAGCGTCGGCGCGAGCTTGTCCGTGGTGGCACCGAGGATGACGTCCAGGGGGTCGATGACGTTCCCCTTCGTCTTGGACATCTTCTCGCCCTTCTCGTCGCGCACCATCGCGTGCAGGTACACGGTGCGGAAGGGCACATCCCCCATGAAGTGCAGGCCCATCATCATCATCCGGGCGACCCAGAAGAAGATGATGTCGTGGCCCGTCTCCATGACGGACGTCGGGTAGAACGTCTGGAGGTCCGGCGTCTGGCGCGGCCAGCCCAGCGTGGAGAAGGGCCACAGCGCGGACGAGAACCACGTGTCCAGCACGTCCGGGTCCTGGATGAACGCCGCGCCGCCGCACTTCGGGCAGGACGTGGGGGGCTCGCGCGAGACGATGGGCTCCGCGCGAGCGAAGTCCACGCCGCCCACCTTCGCCGTCGCGGCGTCCAGCGGCAGGTCGGTGTCGTCACCCTGCCGGGGGCTGCACGCGGTGCAGTAGTAGGCGGGAATCTGGTGGCCCCACCAGAGCTGGCGGCTGACGCACCAGTCGTGGATGTTGCGCATCCAGTGGAAGTAGGTGTTCGTCCACGACTCGGGGACGAACTTCGTGCGGCCCTGCTCGACCGCCTCGATGGCCGGCTTCGCCAGCGGCTCGATCTTCACGAACCACTGCGGCGACAGGCGCGGCTCCACCACCGTGGCGCTGCGCTGACACGTGCCGACGGACAGCTTGTGCGGCTCTTCCTTCTCCAGCAGGCCCTGCTCCTGGAGGTCGGCCAGCACCTGCTTGCGCGCCTCGAAGCGGTCCAGGCCGGCGTACTTGCCGGTCTCCTTCGTCATCCGCGCCGATTCGTCCAGGATGGACAACATCGGCAGCTTGTGGCGCAGGCCCGTCTGGTAGTCGTTGAAGTCGTGCGCGGGCGTGACCTTCACCACGCCGGTGCCGAACTTCGGGTCCACCAGCTCGGCGTCCGCGATGATGGGAATCTCACGGCCGCTGAGCGGCAGCACCACGTGCTTGCCAATCAGGTCCTGGTAGCGCTCGTCCTCCGGATGCACGGCGACGGCGGTGTCGCCCAGCATCGTCTCCGGGCGCGTGGTGGCCACGGTGAGCGTGCGGTCGGAGTCCTTGACGGGATACCGGATGTGCCAGATGGAGCCGTTCTTCTCCTCGTGCTCGACCTCCAGGTCGCTGAGCGCCGTGTGGCACGAGGGGCACCAGTTGATGAGCTTCTGGGCCCGGTACATCAGGCCCTCTTCGTGCAGCCGGACGAAGACCTCGCGCACCGCGGCGGAGGACTGCTCGTCCATGGTGAAGCGCTCGCGGCTCCAGTCCAGGGACGCGCCCAGGTAGCGGTGCTGCTCGCCGATACGGGCGCCGAACTTGCCCTTCCACTGCCAGACGCGCTCCAGGAACGCCTCGCGGCCCAGGTCGTGCCGGCTCTTGCCCTCCGTCTTCTTCAGCTCCTTCTCCACCACCATCTGCGTGGCGATGCCGGCGTGGTCCGTGCCGGGGAGCCACAGGGCGTTGAAGCCGCTCATCCGCTTCCAGCGGGTGAGGATGTCCTGGATGGTCGCCGTCAGGGCATGACCGATGTGCAGGCTGCCCGTGACGTTGGGCGGCGGCAGGACGATGGAGAACGGCGGCTTGTCGGAGGGCGCCTCGGCGCGGAAGTAGTTGCGCTCCAGCCAGAACGCGTACTGCCGGGCCTCGACCTCGGTGGGCTCGTAGGCCTTCGAAAGTTCAGTGGTATCGGTCATTGAAAAACTGCCGGCCCCGGAGACCGGGGCCGGCGGGAGGTCAGGAGGTTACGGCGCCAGGCGCCTCAGTGCTGGGTCTCTCGGTCCTTGATGAGCCGCTCCAGCTCCTCTCGGATGATGGTCTCCGCCAGCTGCGGTACCACCTCCCACGCAATCTTCTCGATGACCTCGCGAGACGCCTTCGAAAGCGCCTCGCGCAGCAGGGCCTCGCCTCCATCCGCGGCGGGCGCGGCAGCGCCCGACGGCCTGGCCGCGACGGGCGCGGGCGTGGCGATGTCGAGGGAGATCTCCTCCGCCTCCCCCTGCTCCGGCAGCGAGTCCTCGATGCTGATGGTCGGCTGCGCCGCGGCGGGCGCGCCCAGGCCGAACGGGTCACGGCCTCGCACCGCGGGCTGCGGAGCCGCCCCCGGAGGAGGCAGCGGCGCACCGCCCGGCGGACGCGGGAAGCCACCCGGCGCGGGACCGCCCGGCGGAGGCGGCACACCCGGACGCGCCATGGCGCCCGGCGGCATTCCAGGCCGCGGCGGCACGCCCGGCGCGGGGCCCCCCGGCGGAGGCGGAACGCCCGGACGGGCCCCCGGCGGCATTCCAGGCCCCGGAGGACGCGCTCCCGGCGGCATCCCGGGCCCCGGAGGACGGGCCATCCCCGGCGGCATCCCCGGCCCCGGAGGGCGCGGCGCACCCGGCGGCGGCATCCCGGGCCCCGGAGGACGGGCCATCCCCGGCGGCATCCCGGGCCCCGGAGGACGCGGCGCGCCCGGAGCACCCGGCGGCGGCATCCCGGGCCCCGGAGGACGCGGCATGCCCGGCCCCGGAGGAACGCCAGGGCGCGCACCCGGCGGCGGCGCGGCGCGAGGCCCCGGCTGGGGCGCGGCGACCGCGGGAGCGGGCTGGGCCGCGGCGGGACGCACCTGCGTGGCGATGGACGCCGGCAGGGTGTTGGACTTCTGTCCGACCAGGGCCTTCACCTTGTCGAGCAGCACCTGGCTCTCGAAGGGCTTGGTGACGTGGTCGTCCGCACGGGCGGCGCGGGCGCGGTTCTCGTCAAAGGCCTCGAAGGTGCCGGCCAGCAGCATCACCGGGATGCCCTGGGTGGCCGGGTCGTTCTTCAGGGCCTCGCAGACCTCATAGCCGCTCTTGCCCGGCATCATGACGTCCGCGAGCACGACGTCCGGACGCAGCTCGCGGGTGCGGGAGATGGCGTCCAGCCCGTTGTCCACCGCGGTCACCTGAAAGTCCTCGGTCGCGAAGATCATCCCGATCACCTTGCGAATGGTGAGCGAGTCATCGGCGACCAGCAGATTCTTGGGCATCGGTTCGGGCCTCGGGGAGCATCCACTCCCCTGAATTCGTTGGTGTTTCCCACCGCGAGGGTTGACTCGCGGCAGTCTGACAAGCGGGGCAGCTTACGAGTTGCCCTCTGGGGCGATCAAGAAAACATGCGTTGCAGGTCCAGGAACGACACGGGCTCGCTCAAGCCCGGGGCCCGGAAGCAGCCCGCGGTGTCGTCCGGCTCGAAACGTTGCAGGACACCGAGCACCCGTGTGGCCGTCAGCCCCACGTTCCGGCCGGCCAGCTCGGTGAGGACGATGAAGGCCTCCGGCAGGGGCGCTTCCCCCAGCAGCGCGGGGACGGAGCAGACGGGCCACAGCACCTGGTCATGCGGAACGATACCCGCCACCGGCCCGCTCTGCACCGGCAGGACACTGAAGGCCTCTCCCCTGCTGATGACCTGCGACACCAGGCCCAGGGGAACGCCGAACAGCCGCCCCTGGGACTCGAAGACGAGCGCCCGGTCCGGCGCGCTCTCCGCCCAGTGCACCGGCCGCGCGGGCCCCGACGCGGACATCGACCCCACCCGGTGTGGCAGCGCCTCCGCGATGAGCTCCAGGTAGAGCCGCGACTTGTGCAGCACCGCGCCCCGGCTCAGCGGCGCCAGCGAGTCCGCCAACCCCGGCGGCAGCAGGAAGAACGGGGCGCGCGCCACGTCCGCGACCTCCACGACGGAGCGCACGCGCACGGCCAGCGTCGGGCTCACGTCGAGCACCACCACCATCCCCGGCCCCTCCTCCGGTGGCCCGCCCAGCAGCGCGGAGAGGTCCTTCACCTCCAGCACGCCGCGCAGGCTGCTGCCATTGGCGCCCGGCATCGCCACTTCCATGACAGACGTAGCTTCCACGGCGTAACGGGTTTCCCCGGCCTCAACGAGAAGGCAGAGCCGACGGCCGCTTTCGAAGGGGGACACGGGGGGCGACCCTAGCAGCCTTCCTCCGGTTGGTGCTAAGCCGATGGGAGATGGCGCGCATCCTCCTCGTCGACGACGAAAAGGTCGCCCGCACCCTTTACGGCGACTACCTCACCGCGGTGGGACACGTCGTCACGGCGGTGGGCACGCTACAGGAAGCCAGGGAAGCACTCGCGGGCGATCGCTTCGACGCCGTGGTGACGGACCTCATCCTCCCCGGCGGCGACGGCATGGAGGTGCTGCGGTACGTGCGGGAGCGGCACCCCGGCGTGGAAGTCGTGGTCATCACCGGGCTGGAGAAGGTGGACCCCGCGGTGCGCGCCATCAAGAGCGGCGCGGCGGAGTACCTCGTGAAGCCGGTGGCCCCCGAGGCCCTCCAGCACGCGGTGCGACGGGCGCTCACCACGCGTGACCTGATGCAGGAGAACGCGTCGCTGCGCCGACACGTGGCCATGCTGGAGGCGGGGCAGCGCATCGCCACCACCATGGACCGCGAGCGGCTGGCGGTAGCGGCCACCAGCGCATTGCAGAGCATGGCCTCCGCCAGCGCGGTGGTGCTGCTGGAGCGCGACGCCGCCTCCTCGCTGCGGCGCCACGGGACGAGCGGCCTGCCCGCTGGCATGGAGGAGCCCCTCACCGCCGCGCTCATCGAGCGCCTCGAAGGGGCCCGCGCGCCGCGCGAGTTGGACGGCCTGGACGTCCCCTTCCCCCGCGCCCTCTCCTTCCCCGCGCTGGAGGGCGACGCGGTGCTGGGCCACGCGGTGCTCTTCTTCGGCGGACCGGCCGCGGAGTGGACGGGCGAGACGGCCAGCTTCCTGGTGCGCAACTGGGCGCTCGCGCTGCGCAACCTCGGGCGCTTCGCGGCGGTGGAGGACCTGGCCTACGTCGACGACCTCACCCGCCTGTTCAACACCCGCTACCTGCACCTGGTGGTGGACCGGGAGGTCCAGGACGCGCTCCAGTCGCATCGCACCTTCAGCCTGCTGTTCCTGGACCTGGACCACTTCAAGTCCATCAACGACACCCATGGCCACCTCGTGGGCTCCAAGGTGCTGGTGGAGGCGGCGCGCGTGGTGAAGGGCTGCGTGAGAGACCACGACGTCGTCGCCCGCTACGGCGGAGACGAGTACGTGGTGGTGCTGCGCAACACCGACTCCGGGGGCGCGCTCAAGGTGGCCGAGCGCATCCGCCGCACCATGGAGACGCACAACTTCCTGGCGCGTGAGGGCCTGTCGCTCAAGCTGACCACGTGCATCGGCGTGGCCAGCTTCCCCGAGCACGCCCAGGACAAGGCCACGCTCCTGGACCTGTCGGACCGGGCCATGTACCGAGGCAAGCGCGGCTCGAGGAACGTCGTCTACATGGCGGCGAAGGACCTGGAGGCGCCCCCCGCGGAGCGCCGGCAGGCCAACAGCCCGGCCTGAGGGGCTTCAGCCCACCGGAGCCGGGGCCGGCTACCGCCGCATGCTGCCCACGGTGAGGCGCTTCTCCGGGGTGACTTCGGACGGGGCCGGCGCCACCCCCTCCTTGCCCACGGCCTCGACGGCCTCGTGCGACGCGCCGGAGGTGATGAGCCGGTACTTCTCCACGGCCTCCTTCGCGTGCGCCGCCTGCTCCGGATCCAACCGGGCGATGAGCTCCCAGAAGAGGGCCGCGTGCTCGCGCTCCTCGTCCATGACGTGCCGGAGGATGGCCTTCGCGTCCTCGTTGTCGGTGGCGTCGATGTGCGCCGCGTAGAGGTTGATGGCGTCCAGCTCCGCCTCGATGTTGAGGCGGATGGAGCGGGCCAGCTCGGTATCCGTCATCTTCCGGGGAACCAGCGAGTGGAACGGGTTGGTCTGCGGCATGGAGGCCCTCCCGAGGCCGGCGGCGGCGTCCGGTTTTCCGGACATTGTGATGAACGCGCAAGCCAGCATCCGTGCCGCGGGGGCCTGGGTCAACGGATTCCCTCCGGGTGCGTTGCGTCCCAGCGCCTGCCTCCGCCATGCTCCCGGCATGGAAATGCCCGTGCCGCTCGCCCAACTCCTCCAGGCCGTGGAGGCAGGGGACCTGACGGCCGCGCGATCAGCGGCGGCGGCACTACAGCGTGCGGGTGCACAGTCCTCGCAACTGGCGGCGGAGGTGTTGCACGAGCTGCGTCAGCCGCTGCTCGGCGTGAAGGCCTACGCCCAGCTCCTGGCGGAAGACGGCGCCGCCCCTGGCCCCCTGCGCCTGCTGCTGTCCCAGGTGGAGCGGATGGAGCAGATCGTCTCCGACTTCATCCGCCTGTCGAGCGAGCGCCCCGCCTCCCAGCAGCGCCTCTCCCTGGCGGCCCCCATCTGGGCGGCGGCGAAGCACTTCAGCCTCAACCCGGACTCCTCCCGCATCTCCCTGGAGGTGGAGGCCCCCGAGGGCATCACCATCCAGGGCAACGCGCGCCTCATCGAGCAGCTCACGCTGAACCTGCTCAACAACGCTCGTGACGCCATGGCGGGCCGCGGCCGGGTGAAGGTGGTGCTGACGATGGAGGGCCCCTCCCCTGCCCTCTACGTGGCGGACTGGGGCCCGGGCATCCCCCGGGAGCTGCGCGCCCGCATCTTCGAGCCGTACGTCACCGCCAACAAGCGGGGCACCGGCCTGGGCCTGTCGGTGTGCCAGCGCATCGCCCGCGAGCACCACGCGCGCATCGAGCTGGCCCCGCCCGCCGTCCTGAACGACGTTCCGCCGCCCGCCACCGTGTTCCGCGTGCTCTTCCCCGCGACGGACGCCCCGCTCACGCAGAAGCAGCGGCTGCTGGTGGTGGATGACGAGATCATCATCCGCATGGTCTTCCGCGACCTGATGGGCAAGGAGTGCGAGGTCATCGAAGCGGCCAGCGCCGAGGAAGCGCTGGAGCTGCTGCACCAGTCGCCGGTGGACCTCATCGTCACCGACAAGAACCTGCCCGGGATGTCCGGCCTGGAGCTGGCGCAGCAGGCGCGGCGGCTGCACGAGGACTCGCGCGTCATCCTGATGACGGGCTACCCGTCGCTGGTGACGACGCAGCAGGCGCTGGAGCTGGGCGTGGTGGACTACCTGCTCAAGCCCTTCGACGACATCCGCGAGGTGCGCTCCCTGCTGCGCGCCACGCTGTCCCACAAGCCCGTCCCCACCCCGCTGGCGGCGAACCCCGAGATGCGGCGGGTGGACGTCCTGGAGGACAACCCGGCGACGGCGGCGCAGATTGCCAGCGCGCTGGCCCTGGTGGGCCTGGAGGCGCGCGTGCTGAACACCACCGAGCTGACCGCGCTGGAGCCGCCGGTGGGCGTGGTGGTGAGCTGGGACTTCGCGCCGGCCTACGGGCGCAAGGGGCTGGAGCTGGGCAAGGCGCTGGCCCAGGGCGCGCCCTTCGTCGTCCTGGCTGAACACCTGACCATGGAGACGGCGCTAGAATCGCTCCGGGCAGGCGCCGCCGCGTGCCTGCCCAAGCTGATGTCCGACGCCACGGCGCTCAGCCGCGAGCTGAACCGCGCCTTCAAACGAGAGGCACCATGAGACTCGTGCTCCTGTCCGTCCTGTTGTTCGGCGTGGCCTGCGCCTCCGACAAGCCCCCCGAACCGGACGGACCGGACGCGGGTGGCAGCCGGGACGCGGGCACGGGCGATGCCGGCGCCGACGACGCGGGCAGCGGTGATGCGGGCTGCGAGCCGCTGGCGCCGGGACCGGGCACCGTGCTGCTCAGCGGGCTGAACACGCCTCGGCGGCTCGCCTCGGACGAGCGGAACTTCTACGTCGTGGAGTCGCACTCCCTGAATCCCCAGCAGCCCCAGCCCGGCCCCGGGCGGCTCCTCCGGCTGCCGCGCAGCGGCGGTGACGCGGTGCCAATGGCCACCGGCTTCCGGGCCCCGGACGCCCTCGCCGTGGACGCGGAGTTCGTCTACGTGCTCGACCTGGACGGGCTGTGGCGGGTGGACAAGGCGACGGGCACCCGGGACGAGCGGCCGCTCGACGCCGCCCACTTCATCGTCGCGCCCTTCGAAGCCTATGTGAAACGCCCAGACGGCCGCTGGCTGGCGATGATCCCTCAGGAAGAGGGGGTTCTGTCCACCTGGCAGTGGCGGATCCTGATCTGGTTCGGCATCAGCGTGCTGGCCCTGACCCCGGTGGCCTATCTGTTCGCCCGGCGTCTCGCCATGCCCATTTCCCATTTCGCCGCCGCCGCCGACCGGCTGGGGCGGGACCCCGGCGGGGCGCCGCTGGTGCTAAGGGGCCCGAAGGAGATCGGCGTCGCGGTGGCCGCCTTCAACAACATGCAGGACCGGCTGCGCCGCTATGTGCAGGACCGCACGGCGATGATCGCCGCCATCGCCCACGACCTGCGCACGCCCCTAACCCGCCT
>Ga0182745_1001205_pt1 | contig 25430 bp, 15 predicted proteins | sample eDN3rd30CKraftBY_FD_128523 | JGI IMG/M metagenome (GOLD analysis project Ga0182745, IMG submission 128523) | Enriched backyard soil microbial communities from Emeryville, California, USA - eDNA 3rd pass 30_C Kraft BY (version 2) (version 2) | ecosystem: Environmental > Terrestrial > Soil >... | reverse complement strand
GACGAACCGGTCTCGGCGCTCGACCTGACGAGCCGGCACCTGCTGCTCGATCGCCTCCGAGCGGTTCAAGAGGTCGAGCAGATCCCCATGCTCTACGTGACCCATAGCCCCGCCGAAGCGATTGCGCTGGGGGCCATCCTGTTCCGTCTCGAGGATGGGCGGATCGTTGAACGTGGCGACCCACTCGAGCTACTCGTCAAGCATTCGCGCGGGTCTCGAGCCGGTTTCAACGAACGACTTGATGGGATCCGCAACATCCTCAAAGGGCGGGTCCACCACCAAGGGGAGAACCAGGGCGAAACCATCTTGCGTCTGACCGATGGCCCCCTCCTGGTCGTCCCTTACATCGACCGCCCCCTTGGCGCGGAGCTCACCGTCGAGGTTCGAGGCGACGAGATCCTCCTGGCCCGAGGGCCGATCGAAGGGCTGAGTGCCCGCAACGTGATCGCCGGCGTCGTGGATCGTGTGGTTTCTCAGGGCGCGGAAGCCGAAGTGCTCGTTCGTACGGGAGCAACCCGCTGGATCGTGAGCATCGTCACGCCCAGCGTGGCCCCCCTTGGACTGGCGCCCGGTGTCTCCATTCACCTGATCGTCAAGGCCCGAAGTTGCATCGTCATCGAATCAACCTAACGTCATAACATTTATTCATTCGCAAGCATGATCACTCCCAGGACCGAGCAAGATCGTAGTAAGACCGCATGGTCGCCACGATCCGTTTTTTCTCGTTCAGCGCCACGAAGAGAATCAGCAGAATTCCAAGTGTGAGCATCACACCCCAGCGAGCCAGGGCATTCTCCGAGCTCATTCGCCCCACCTGGTAGAGCACGTTCAGAACGAAACAGGCCAGGCCGAGCCAGAGGAACGTTTGCACGCGTAGGCCGATCCCGACGAAGATGCCCACGAGGGAGAGAAGTAAGAGCGTCAGCCACGAGCCAAAGTCCTGGTAATTCCAGATGGGGAAGGCCAGGGAAGCGTAAACCAGGCAAAGCCCAAGGCCCCGGATGGCGTTGACCAGGTCCTTGCCGAACTCGCGCCGGTTGACCTCGGCCAGGAGGATCGTGGAGAAGCCGACCGGGATCAGGAAGAACTGAGGATGGTCTGCCAGGCGCCAACCGATCCGGGACCAGGCCACCCAGAGGACGGCGTTAAACAGAATCGCCGCCGCATAGCCCAATGACTTTGCTTGCTTGGTGTAACAGGCCACCGCGTAGAAGGTGGCCGTGGTCAGGAGCCAGAACAAACTGAGCTCGTCGAAGCGCCCTTCCACAACCGCGAGCACGGGCGGAATGAGTGGGAGCAGAAGCGAGACGTAAAGCGTGGGACGAGCGTAGAGATTCATCCGCAGCCGTTGCATGAGCTCGGAGATCCCCAGGTCGAGGTATCCCAGCAAGGTCAGTACGGCCGCGTCGGTGCTGACACTCACGGGATGACCGAAGCGGTAGTCGGCGTAGGTGTAGAGCAGGGTTCCCTGCGCGGCGTAGACGAGCCATTCCGCGTTCCACCGACGAGCCGCCAGGAGGTAGAAGCCCGCCAGCGAAATCAGGATCGCCGTTCCCGCCAGGCTCAAAAGCCCGGGTGAGGTCGTTGCCGCGGGGAGCGTTGGGAACTCGCGTGAGGCCACGGCCATCAGCGTGAGAAGAGAACCGAGCAACGCCATGCGTTCAAACCCGAGCACCACCCGGCCTCGCCTCTCCCCCCCTTTGGAAGTCGCCGCGACCGTCGTTCGACCCAGCCAGCCAGAGAATGCCCAGGTGGAATAGACCGCCAGCATGGCTCCCACCGCGAAAGGCAAAGGGCTCGACGGCCCTCCCGCCAGGAGAACAGGGCCCAGGATTCGCTTGGCCAACGCTCCGATTGCCAGGAACCAGGCGGCGGGTCCCACATAAGCGGCGACCAGGCGGTGGCGGCGGACGGCCAACATTCCCAAGGTCAAGGTGCTGATCATCAGCGCGAGGATCGAGGCCCATGCACCTCGACCTTGTAAGGCCAGGAGACACGCCACCAAGGTCAGCAGCAGGCCGAGCCATTCGTTCACCCGCTCGCCTCGGGAGAGGTCGAGCTTGGAATCGGCCTCACGCCAAAGGGCCAAGACGACCAGCCCGAAACTCAAGAGCGCCGTGATGGGGGGATCGAACGTGAGAGGGCCAAACCCAAGGCGGGCAAGGTCGGGGCTCAGGCCAACCCACCACAACAAGCTGGTCAGGGCCAGGGCGCGGATCACCACGATCCCACTCCCCAGCACGGGGCGCTGCAACAAGGCATAGACCCAGGCCAGGAATAGGGTTCCACCCACCCAGGGCCATCCTTGTCGGACCAACACATACCAGGAGTCGTCACCGAGCAGGATGACACCGAACGTCGCACCGCTCACGAGCCAGCCCGCCAAGCCAGCCGAGGCCACGCAGCACAAGGCCGACCAGACCTCGAAGATCTCGCCGACCCGAAGGTCATTGTTCGAGAAGGTTCGTCGCACGCTTGGCCCGAACTCCAAGACGTTGCGTCCCAGCGCCAGCCACCACATCGCCAACGTCATCCCCGCGAACAACCAGCCCCCCCACGTATCCACCCAAGGAGAAACCGCCAACAGCGCACCGACGGTGGAAAGCACCACGAACACGTGGACGCAGGCCGCCTCGGGATAGGGAGCGATCAGCAAGAGCCAGAAGAGGGACAAAACGAGCGGGACCCAGGCATCGCCCGCGAGCAGCGGCCCACCAGCCAGCATCGGCCTGAACACGAAGCCAAGGGCGAGGTAGCTGATGAGGATCGCGACGTGAAAGATGGGATTCGACAAGGGCAAGGGCCGAACCTCGATCCGCGCGCAGATCCAGGAACTCGCTCTCCGAATACTCATACCCAATGCCCAGAGCCCATGAGTCGCGGCCACTGACACAATCATCAAGTGTTCACGCGAAAGATTTCTGAGATAGCGTTGTTCGAGCACGCACCACAGGGAAGCAATCGCCGCGTACAGCCAGACCGTCGAGGGGAAGCTCTTAACCGTTAACAGGAACGAAAGGGCGATCAGCACCATCGACAGGGAAGACGGGATCGAGAAGGGGACGGCGAGGATCGTCAGCCCCAGCGCCGAGACGAACAGCGGCGAAGCCAGAACGGGCTTGAGGCTCGGTCGTAAAGGACTCCACCGGATTGCCAGTTGCCCCAGCAACCAGCAGAGAATTCCCTGGACCACCCCCACCAGGCCCACGATGTAGGCGTTCGCGGGATCGGACTTCTCCGCGCTAAACAGGACGAGATTGGTGGCGAGCACCACCGACCCAACCGCCTGATACGTCAACGTTGGCGAACGCCAGACCAGGGCGAGCAAGACGAGCACCAGGCCATTGGATAACAAGGCCAACGCAGAGGCGGGGAAAGCCTCTCTCGAGAACAAGCGAGCGAAGATGGCCAGCCCGAACACAAGCCAGGTGGTGGCCCACGCCAGGTTGAAACAGGGAGGGGAATAGAACGCGCCCGCTTCACCTCGGCGCAGCAGGCTCCCCACCCTCCAAAGCACCAGCCCTTCACCAGCCGCGATCAACGCCAGGGCCCCCAGGCCGATGCCGACGTCGAGCCAGTCGAGCCAGTCGAGCCGGCCCCAGCCAAGCACGAGTTGCGAGCCCATGATCAACAGCGCCCCCAGATAAACCAAGGCCTGTTGAACCTGGAACCGCGTCAGCCAGAGTAAGGCACTCCCCCCCAGCATGAGGGTCGCGGCGATCTGGACCGCCTGCGCGTGCCCGCCGGCGCTCGACATGACCAGGGCCAGCACGACCAGGACGTCCACCGCGAGGGGGAACCAGGCGCTAATCCGTTGAGCCCGCGCGGAGCGTCGAGCGGAGGCCCACTCGCAGGCCGCCAGGCAAGCCAGGGCAAAGCCCGCCGTGGTCGCTCCGAAGATTGGGGTGAGTTGCAGAGGGATCCCCCCGAGCCAGGCCACACCTCCTAGCCACGCGCCGAGGGAGCTCGCCAGCATCGGCACCACGACGAGCGAAGCAGGAAAGTCGGCCAGAAGCCAGAGGAACAACCAGGCTGTCAGGAACAAGGCCAAGCAGGCGGCGAGGGACACACTCCAGGTGGGCCAGAGGGAAAGCCCGCTGGCCACCAGAGCGCCGAGTCCCAAGGCCAAGCTCATATGAACAAAGGGGCGCTGATACGAAACGGACCGGCCTCGACGTGCAACCTCATCGGCGAGCGCTCGGAACGAGAATGCGAGCACAACCGCGACCACGGCTCGATGGTCCAGGAACCATCCCCCCCGCAGGTCCAGAGCGAACCAGAGTGCCCCCACCAGGGCGGAGCAGGCGAGGTAGACCAACCGGGGCTGGTCAAAGAGCCGGATCGCGGCCGAGTACTGCAGCGTGTACCCAGTGAGACAGATCAGGGCGGCCTTCGGCTCAAACCCACTGAGAACGCAGGCGCAGACCGAGAGCGGAAGCCCCAGGTAGTGGCAGTGGCGCGCCAGTCGCGCATCGCCCCAACCTTTTGAGAAGAACCGGGCCAGTAACGCCAGCACCACGTTGAAAACCAGGGCGTGGAGGGCACGGAAGGGCAAGGGGAGTGGTCGTCCAGCGTAGCCCAACGCCAGGCTCAGCGCGGCCTCGATCGCCTCAATGCGGGGACGGATCAGGTCGAACGACCCGAAGTAGGCGAGGAACACCGCGCCGAACGCCATGTAAAGATAAGCCGGCTGGCGTTCCCAACGGAGTAGGGCCAGATAGAGCACCAGGCCCAGCGCGGCGGTCGACAGGGTATTCACGCTGAAATACCAGGACGGGCCAGGGGGCCTGAGCAGGGCGAGCGAGAGTGCTAGGCCCGAGAGAATCAACCCCGCGAAGGTCCAGAGCCGCTCGCGCTTGCGGACCGGCTCACCCAAATTCTGTCTCCCGACGGTGAAGGCCCAGGCGATCGCCGTCAGCATCACGGGAACCGCGAACAGGCTCGCGTGCGGAGGTGGGTTCATCAACAACGCGGTGCGTGCCACGCTGGAGAGGTAGGCAAAGGTCAGGAGTCCCAAAGCTAGGTCGAAGAACCCCTGAGGCTCTCCCTCTTTCGGCTCTCCCCACCGTGTGTTCAACCACCAAACACAGGCCAGGTAGATCCAAGGGGGGACCATGAGACCCGCCAACCCGAGCTCTCGAGAAACCCCGTACGCCTCGAACACGTTCACCACGCTCAGGGCGAGGAGCGAGAACGCCAGCGGAGTCGCTCCGCTCCGCCAGTGCAGGGCGGAGGCGACCCGCCGGGTCACCAGGAAGAGCGCGGCGATATCGAGCGCCAGCACGGCCATCGAGGAGGTGTCGGGCCGGCTCAAAAGCCTCATCTCGCCCGCCAGCATCAGGTTGATCGGCACGACGATCAACGTGGTGATCAGCATCATCCGCCCGGCTCGTTCGGCCCCCCAGCGCACGAGGCCGGAACCGAACGCGGTGAACATCATCGTATAAACCAACGCCAACGCACACTTGCCCGCTGGCGACCAGAGCCGAGGGCCAAGCAACCGGTGGGCTCCCAGGGTCGAGCTCACCACGATCAAGAGCACCGCCAGGCAAAGGATGAGCTTCTGCCAATGCTCCTCCAGAAATTCACCGGCGACACTCGACCACGAAAGACCAGGCGTTTCGGGCGGACTGTCCTTAACTGACTTCGCCGCCTTCGAATCCCGACGTTCCTCCCTGAACACGGCGGCCGTTCGCGCCGAGGACTCGAGTGCCTTGATCCATTGCGACCAGGCGGGCTGAGCGGGTTGGAGGCGAGCCAGGGTCCGGTAGCACTCCAGTGATTCCTCCCGACGACCCACTCGTCGGAGCGAGAACGCCAGGATGACCAACGCTTCGAGATCTTCGTGATGGGTCTCGAGCCAGGCCGTGCATGAAGCGATGGCCAGCGCATCATTACCTGCCTTCGCGGCCTCTCGGGCAACGTCGAGGCTTGCCGGACCTTCGAGTATTTCGAGATCCCGGTCGGATGTGGAAATCGACTTCGACTCAGAGGCCAAATCGGCCAGCGCAACGGCCAGCTCGGGGAACTGATTGGCGGCGGACCGGCCCAGCTCCAGGGCGTCCTCGTTGCGATTCAGTTGGCGCAGCAAGGCCAGTTCGGTCAGCCAGGCATCCTGGCGTCCAGGGACCAGCAGGCGGGCTTCGCGAGCAAGCTCCAAAGCCTGTCTCGGGTCTTGCGGAGCCAGCCTGACCGCCTTCTCGAGCCGGTCGCGATAGCGGGCATCGGTCTCGATCCGGGTTCGGCGTTGCTCGGCTTCTCCCTTGACGGTGGCATGCGCCTGGGGGGTAATCAGCCCCCGCTCACGCATCGCGTCGAGCTGACGGAGGAAATACGCGAGCGAGGTCAGCTCGGCCTGTTCCTCGGGGTTGGGCGTCACGCCCTGGGAGTTGTGGATATCCAAGTGTCAAGCCCTCATCCCAAGCCCGGCATCCCCTTTGAGAACGGCCCCTGGCGGGATACTCGCTTCGAGTTGCGCGGTCAGACCGGATCGTGTTCTTGATTGTAATGCGCGACCAACCAAGAGAGGTGCCACGCCTCGGTGGATAATCTGAGAACAAGCCAGGACTTACGCCGAGCTCAATACCTGGTTGGATCGGCCGGGTGACCTGGCCCGCTTTATAACGCACGAGTCACAACGGTCGGATCTTCCCGAAAACTTTGAACTTACGTCGAGAGAGAACGAAGTTGGGCCTTCCGGAGCGAAGTCCGGTACAATGGGGCCCTGGACCATGATCCATCCCCTCCTCGATCAAGCCAAAGCCGGCAAGAGGTAAAGGTGTCGTCGGACGACCAGGGATCAGTCACACAATGGATTGGGAACTTGAAGGCCGGCGACGACGCCGCGGCTCAACCACTCTGGGAACGCTATTTCGCCAGACTGGTGCGGCTTGCGCGCGCCAAGCTGCGCACCACTCGACACGGCGCGGGGGTGGAAGACGAGGAAGACGCGGCGCTCAGCGCGTTCAATAGCTTCTGCGACGGTGCCGCGAAGGGGCGGTTCCCGTTGCTCAGCGACCGAGACGACCTCTGGCGGCTCCTGGTTGTCATCACCGCGCGAAAAGCTTATGCCCAGGTCCAACGCGGAACCCGCCAGAAGCGAGGAGGGGGACGGGTCATCGGCGAAGGGGCCATTTCCCTGGGACCAGGGGACGACATGGCGGGTTTCGACTTCATCGCCGGGCCTGAGCCAACCCCCGAATTCGCCGCGATGGTCGCCGAGGAGTATCGTCGCCTCCTCGACTCGCTCGAGGACAGCTCGCTCCGCCAGGTGGCTCTCGACCGGATGGAAGGATACACCAACGACGAGATCGCGGAGCGGCTCGGCTGCGCGCGACGCACCGTGGCCCGCCGACTCGACCTGATCCGCAAGATTTGGTCGGAGGAGGCCCCTCAGTGACAACCCGGTCAACTCGAGAATCACCGACCCCTCCTCCCCCTTCCGCCCCTCTATCCTCGCCAAACCCACGAAGCTCTCTGGGGAGCGCACGCCGCCTGAACGACGTTTGCGAACGGTTCGAGACGGCCTGGAGGGGGGGCAATTCGCCCAGAATCGAGGATGAGCTCCGCGAATGCCCCGAGTCGGAGCGAGAGCCGCTGCTCGTGGAACTGCTCGCCCTGGAGCTCGAGCTCCTCGAAAGCGCGGGACAGCCTGCCTCCCTCTCGACCTACCAGACCAGGTTCCCCGACAACCTGCCGCTGGTCGAGCAGGCCTTTGAGCTCGCCAGATCGAGCCGAGCAGGGGCAGGGGCCATCCCCGCCGCGACTTCGAAAGAGCTGCCGCCGACCATCCCCCCTCGCGAAGGACAACGGCCGGAGTCGCACGTCTGCCCGGAAACGATCTTCGACCCCTCCTCAACCTCCTCCGCGACCGCGCCGCGGGGGCCGATCCTGGGCGAGTTCGGTGACTATGAGCTGCTTGAGGAACTCGCCCGAGGCGGCATGGGGGTGGTTTACAAGGCCAGGCAGAAAAGCCTCAAGCGGCTGGTTGCCCTCAAGATGATCCTCTCGGGGGAGCTCGCCTCCCCCGCCGAGATGGAGCGGTTTCGGCTCGAGGCCGAGCTGGCGGCCAACCTCGACCACCCGCACATCGTCCCGATCTATGAAGTTGGGGAACATGAAGGGCGGCACTACTTCACGATGAAGCTGGTGGAGGGGGGGAGCCTCTCGAGGAAGATCGACCGTTACCAGAACGACCCACAGGCCGCGGCCCGATTGCTAGCCAGCATCGCGCGGGCGGTAGAGCATGCTCATTCGCAGGGGTTCTTACACTGCGACCTGAAGCCGGCCAATATTCTGCTCGATTCCAACGGGCAGCCTCACATTACCGACTTCGGCCTGGCCAAGCGCGTGATGGACGAAGATAGCCAGCTCACCGTCTCGGGGGCGATCATGGGGACCCCGTCGTACATGGCCCCCGAACAGGCCTCGGGCCAAAGGCGAGAATTGACCCCGGCGGCCGACGTCTATGGCCTCGGGGCCATCCTCTACGAACTCCTGACCGACATCCCTCCGTTTCGCGCCTCGACCATCATGGAAACGGTGGTTCTGGTCCTGGAGCGCGAGCCACCTCCCCCGAGCCAGCTCCGCGAGGGAATCTCCCCGTCGCTGGAGAAGATCTGCTTGCGCTGTCTGGAGAAAGCGCCGAGAGATCGCTTTGCGTCGGCCGGCGAGTTGGCCGACTGCCTGGAACGCTATCTTCAAGGTGAAGATGTGGAAGGAGACAGCCTTCCGCAACGCCTCCGACGCTGGACGCGCCGGGAACCGGAGCTGGTCAGCCGGCTTGGCGGGCTTGGGGTCATGGCCATCCTGACGCAGGTCAATTTCCAGAAGACCGAGCGGCCGAACCTCAAGGTTCACCTGCTGGTCATGGCCACGCTCGGCCTCTGGGCCCTGGCGTCCTTCTTTTACCAGACCTGTTTGCGTCGGGGTGTTCGGGCCACCCCGATCCGCCGTCTCTGGGCGGCCACCGACATCACCCTGCTCACGGTCCTGATCAAAACACTCCAGGGGTTTCAGACCTCGCTCCTGGTCGGGTATCCGCTCCTCATCGCCGCCTCGGGCCTCTGGTCCAACGCGTCGCTCGTTTGGTTCACGACCGTGCTGGCCGAGCTCGGCTACCTGATCCTCCTGGTGGACGACTTGCTCTACCGGCCCCAGACCGGCGGTCCCCTCCCCGCGCAGTACCCCAACATCTTCATGGCCGCGCTGGCGGTCACCGGGTTCGTCGTCGCCCGGCAGGTCAAGCGGATCTGGGCATTAAGCCAGTATTATGAGCATAGGCCAAATCCTTAATCTTTATCATGTTTATTACAAATACAATTTTATATCACAAGTTCCGTCTTAAGCTTCGAACCGTGCATCGTCGCTGACGGGTTGGGTGAAAGATGATACGTTTGTTGAGCGACCAGAGAGACCGTAGCTCGTCCCGAATTTTCTTACAAGCCCGAAGCGCAAGCGAGTGAATCTCTTCGATTTTCTTACAAGCCCGAAGCGCAAGCGAGTGAATCTCTTCGATTTTCTTACAAGCCCGAAGCGCAAGCGAGTGAATCTCTTCTGCTATCTCAAAACCGTAATTCTAGTAGGCGAGAGACGTTGGCGAAAAAAAAGAGAGACTCACTCGCTGGCGCTTCGGGCTTGTAGAAGAAAATGGATTCATTCAAACGCTGGCGTTTCGGGTTTACAGAAGAGAAAAAGAGATTCACTCGCTGGCGCTTCGGGCTTGTAGAGAATCGGCATTTCTTGGAATCGCTTATTTTTAACATTTCCGGGGCATGATCATGATTGAGGTCGTCTGCGTCTGCAAATGGCCCTTCGAGGTTGGAGAGGAGCACGCCGGCCGATCGATCAAATGCCCGAGATGCCGAAGGTTGGTCCACGTCCCGGACACCCCAGCGCCGGTGACCAGAGGGAAGGAGCCCACCCTCTTCGTCAGCGAGGAAAAACCCGTTTCCCCTCCCGTCTTCCCGCCTCCGATCGTCGAACCGAACGACTTACGCCAATCCATCGAACAATTAGTTAACTTAAATCGATCGATCAAGACCCAACTCGCCTGGATTATCGGTCTTCTGGCCCTGATCCTCTTGCGGCTCGTGCTTCGGGGTTGAACCGCCCCCCAGGATGGTGATGGAGAGTGAGCGTCGTGCCTACCTCAAGCGAACAACTCGAGTCCACTCAGCCAACCTTGGCGGCCGAACGAAAACCAGGGCGTGGGCGATGGGCCGTGCTCACCACGTTCCACGCCCTTGCCTGGTCGGCCTGGGGGGTGGGGCAGGTTCTGCGTGATACGACCTGGCTCACCGGCCTCTGCTTTTATATCCCCTCCGTCGTCATGCTCATGCTCGGCGGTCTCGTCTGGATCCTTACGTGGCGGACTTCCGCTCGTGCGATGAGAACGCTCCTGGCGTGCTCGATCGTGGCGCCGGGGTTCATGGTCCTCGGCGTCGAGAATCAATGGCGACCTCGAGCCATTCCGAAAGGAGACACCATCCGGGTCGTCCACTGGAACATTGGGTATGGCGTTTGGGGGGAGGAGGGAGTTGAGAGAGAACTGGCCAGGCAGAAGGCCGTACTTTACGTGCTTTCTGAAGTCCCCAAGCAAACCGACCTGGCCAGGATCGCCGCGCGACTTGGACCTCGTTTTCGAGCGGTGCGCCTCGGTCTCATGGCCGTGATCGGAGAGGGGGAACTACGTGAGCCAACACGGCTCTTCAATGACGACGGTCTGCGCATCAACTCGGTCTACTGGCGGTATCAAGGACGAGAACTTCTGGTCTTCGCGATCGACCAGACCTCGGACCTACGCGTCGCGCGCGACCCGCTGTTGCGCCAGACTCGATCCTACCTGGCGCGTTATCAGCCCGACTTGGTGCTCGGCGACTTCAATGCCCCTCGACGCTCGAGGGCACTCCACCCCCTCCCCAAAGGCTACGCCCATGCCTATGACCAGGTCGGCTCGGGTTGGTCCGCGACCTGGCCCTCGGTTTTCCCCCTGTTCGCAATCGACCAGTGCATCATCTCGGCCTCAATGACACCTGCATCCTACCGCTTGGTCTCGAACCAGCATAGTGATCACTGCATGCAAATTTTTGAATTTTCAAAAAATCAATCGACTATCACAGCAGAGTAATTCAAACATCCTCATTTATTTCCTAAAACGGTCAGGCGTTTGCTCGCCTCGTCTCGAGGATTGGTCGCCCGAGGTGTCTCGGCAACGAGGCCATGCCCACCTCGGGCGAAACGATTTCTCATCGACTTGCCACGTGGGGCAGGTCTTCCTCAAGCCTAGGCCCGCGCGATCAGCCCGCGTCTGGAATAAGCTCGGGCCAGAGGCCCGCGCGGGAAGGCAGTAACCCGTTCCGTGGAGGCGGCAACGGGAAGCACCTGACCATCGCGTCGGATCCGAGCCTGAAAATCCTGTACGGATCGACCGTTCCCGGAAGGAAACTGTCCGGAAAACGCACCGTCCAATAGGTTCCCGGCGAGATCCTGGATCTTGCTCGAGCGCAGGAGGAAGAGGAGCGCCCCGTTGCGATTCGGGGGGATTCGGCCGAACGTCAGTTGAACGCGCTGAGTCCAGCCGGGTCCTGCTGGTAGAGAAGGGGTAAGCTGCGTGATCGGGATGGAAAGACCACGTTGTCTGCCCATCGGTTGAGTGGACAACGCATAACTCGTCCGATCGAATAATGGCGCCTGGATCAGACCGCTTTGATTGTCGCGGATCGAAACGTTCAGTTCTCCCCGAGTGCGATCGAGCGTCAGGCCAGAGACCACCGGGCTTTCCGTATCAATCAGCAGCCAGCCCAGGCTGCTGGCCCCCTTACGCGAACCATCAGGGGAGGTTGCCTCGGCGATCAGGTTTTGATAAAGACCGTCGGCGAGGGGACGGAGCAGTGTCGCCTGCCATGCGCCATTGGCATCGGCGATCGCCCAGCCGAGAAATTCCCGAGTGGAAGGGTCTTCACCATTGAAGATCTGAATGATAACCCCTGGGTCCGAGGTGCCGCGAAACGTGGGCGTGCGGACGTTCGTCACGGCATCCTGGTCGGAAAGGCCCGAATCACTGGCTCGGTCGAGTTGGCCGAATACGGACAAGGGAAGGGGAGGAACTGGGGGCGAAGACTCCACCTCGACCTGGCCAGTGTTGGCGGTAACCGGTTGCTCCCCGGCATACCGGGTCGTCATGATGCCGGTGACCGAGGAGTCCTCCACGGCCCCTCCGCCAGGAAAGAACCGACTGGGGAGTTCGGACAGGTTCCGCGTCGCGGCTCCGCCGAGATCCTCGATCGTCACCTTGATCTGGTACTGCCCGGCAACGGCATAACGATGACTTCCCGTCACCGTGTAGGCGATGGCTGAGTTCGGATCCTTCTGGACCGTACCGACTGATGTGGTCCCATCGCCCCAGTCGATCGAAACCCGGTAGTCCGCTGACTTGCCGCCCGGGTCTTCGTCGAGAAATCGTGCGACGACCAGATCCTCCAGCAGCGCACCTACCGAGGCCTGCACCGGCTGAGCAATCGGCAACGGTCTGACCAGGAATCCCCTCACGTTCGAGAGGTTGACCTCTCCGAATCGCGTGTAATCGACCACGACCGTATAGGTTTGAAATGGCAAGAATCGGAGCTGCGTCTGGACCGCCTGAACGACCGCGTCTCGGGCGTCGGAGTCGAAAATATTACTGCCACCTCCTCCGTCCAGCGCGGTGTGAATCAGTGAGAGTCCGAAGCTCTCGTCCAGGCGAAACCGATCGTCCCCCTGACCTCCCTGTACAACGAGATTCAAGACGGATTGTTCCAACAACGGGTAGCTCGTTTCCAACCCCGAGGTGAACGAAATCGAAGGCCCAAAGCCATTCACCTGACCCGGAAGGATCTGAACACTTCTCGCGGTTTCATCGGCCGAGTCATCAATGGTAAACGCGTTATCCCCACCAAATGGGTTGAACACGAACGAGGCCACCAGGGAGCTGACGGGAGTGGTCGCGCTGCCGATCGTGAGCCGATCGTCTCCCGAGCCTCCTTCGACCCGGACCTTGGCTTCGCGGTCGGTGGAGCGCAAGGTTTGATCGCCGGGTTGGGTTGAATCAAAGTCGAAAGGGCTATGGTATCCGGGCACCCCCAGGGCGAACTGGTTGTGGCGGAGTAACCCGTTCTCCTGGTCGATGATCAGGTTTCCTCCGTCGACGCTCCCCTGGAAGATCGCGGTGGAACCAGCCAACCGAGCGGAGTAGCCGGCCGGAGTCGTGGCAAGCGCGATGGTGTTCAACTCGGTATCGCTGGGTGTAACCCGGGTGGCGGCTCCGGTCGCGAGGTCCACTCGATACAGCCCAACGCGTCCATCGACCTCGAGCGAGGCATACCCCAGATTCCGCCCCCCCTCGGTCCTGATGTCGAAGCCACGTACGGAAGTGGCATCCAGGCCCAGCGAGCCGACCGTGGTTAGAGTTCCACCACCCGGTGAGGAGAGGGTGGAGAGCAGGTCATTATTTGCGTCGATCACGTAAGCGGTGGTGGAGTTCGCCCCCTCGAAGTTTTCGCTGTAAGCGAGGCCAAGCGACTGAGGGGCCCGGCCCGCATTGGGGTCCGAAGGGGCATAGGCCAGGCTCCCCTCGTCCGAAGCGACGCCAAGGTTCAAGGCAACGACCAGGTTTTGCCCATCGTCTCCCACGATCCGCAGGTTGTGGGAACTGGGGTCGAAATCCAGCTCAAAGTGGTTTCCAGAGAGGGGAACATTGATCCGAGACGCGAGCGTGGCGACGTTGGTATTGGTGTCGATCGCGTAGAGTCGGCCCACGTGTTGCGGGTCGAGGGTCAAGGCGTAGAGCCGGCCATCCTCGGGCCGGATATCCATCCCCTGAACCGATTCATCGAGACCAAGGCCGGTCAGTGGGCGCGGAGCGGCCAAAATCGTGCCCGTCTCGGAATCGACACGGAAGACAAACCCCTGGTCGGTCACGCCGCAAAACGCGGTGAGGAGGGATCGTGCTTCGAGCGCTTCGACCCTGGCAACGACAGGGCGGCGTCGCCCTGGCCCTTTCACTTGGCGGTGTGTGCGCACGCTCCGCCGCCCTGTGCCGAGCTTCCATCGCATTCTGGATCTCCCTCGCATTAACATTAACAGTGGTGTGAGGCTCAAGCGGTGGGGGGAGGCAAGAATCAAGGATCAATCGAACCCTTCATCTCTCATAGGTATCGTTACCCATGACATTAGCCCGACACCCATCTGTTGAATTTGCTCAATTTTCTCTGGCGTCCTTCCCACAAAAACACAAGAGGATCCACGGCGCAAAGAACTGAGCGCGAGGCCACCCAGAGGCAAGCGCAAGCCCAGGCGTGGCGTGGTCTCGCGCTCCATGCACGGCAACGAACGCAAGAAGACGCCTACCGTCCTCCTCCCAGGAAACCTTGGTTTCAAACAAGAGGAGAGCAGGGAGCCACACATCCAAGATTCATTGTCTATTGATTATCAGCCCATGTTGATCGCGTCCGATCGACATCGGCCTGGATCTGGGCGAGCAGGTCGTCGAGGTTTTGAAACGGCCGGCTGGGGCGGATGCGGGCGAGGAAATCGAGCAGAATCGTCCGCCCATAGAGATCCCCGTGATAGTCGAGCAGATGGGCCTCAACCTTGCGGATCTGCTCGCCGAAGGTCACGTTGGGGCCAACATGGCAGGCGGCGCCATAAATGTCGCCTGAGTCTTCCAGGATGGCCTTCGCGGCGTAGACACCGTCGGCGGGGATCAGTGTATCAATCTCGTCGAGGTTGGCCGTGGGAAAGCCGAGACCGGCTCCGCGCCCCGCGCCGTGGGTGATCACGCCGCGAATGCGGTGGGGGCGGCTCAAGAGTCGTCTGGCCTCGTCCACCTCACCGGCCTGGAGGGCTCGGCGCACGTGTGACGAGGAGATCATCTCCCCCTCGACCTCGGTGGAGCCCACCATCGAGAAGTCGAGCCCGGACGAGGCACACCACTCGGCCAGAAGCTTCGCGTCCCCTCCCCGGTCGCGGCCGAACGCGAAGTTCGGGCCTTCCACCATGCCTCGCGCACCAAACTGCCCAACGATCACCCGGTCGAAGAATTCGCGGGCCGTCAAACTGAGCAGCCAGGGGCCGGTCTTGAACACACCGACCCCATGGGCACCCGACTCTTTGAGCAACTCAACCTTCCGCTCGGTCCAGACCAGAGGCGCGGGGGCTTGCTCGGGGCGGAGCAGGGCGACGGGGTGCGGGTCGAACGTCAAGGCGAGAGCTTCAACCCCCGACGCATCAGCCCTGGCTCGCAGTTGGCTGATCAGTTGCTGGTGGCCACGATGCACGCCATCGAAATTCCCAACCGCGAGGTAAGCGCCTCGAAACCGAGATGGGACCTCGGCGAAATTCTCGAGCGTGATCACCGACCTAAATCCTTTGCCACCAGGCGATTCAAACGAAACGCCTTCAAACGGCGTGAGACAGAGAAACTTCCCTTTTGGTTTGACTCAAAACGAGCCGCGATTATCGCCGCACCTCTACCCGCTGGTCAATCCCACGCAACCAAGGGCCACCTTGACCTTCGTAAAGTGAGCTCAGGGCCTGGGTTGACGAATCTTCATCGGCGATGAATTCGCCTGTGGTTGGGCTTGCTCGGCTGATCGACGGATGCCTTGATAAGCCTGGACCTTGCGTGAACGGAACCGGGGCGTGACCGGACCATTCCCATGACTTCAACCGAACCGTTGGAGTATGATGCGGACGAGCTTGCTCGTCTTGAGCTTAAACGTCGAGAACCTTACCCATCACTCGGTCGCGTCACAGAAATATGAATTTTCTCATCCTGGGAAATGGGCCTGAAGAACAGCAATGGGCTCAAGAAGTGAACGCGGCCGAGAGACATGAGGTGCTTGCCGTCTTCCCGAGCATCGAGGGACTTCAGACACCCAGTCAGCCCGAGGATTTCGAGGCCGCGCTGGCACTTGCCGGGATCGAGGCGGTGATTGTGGGAGGGGAGAAGGAGGTCCGCACCGAATGGCTGAGACGCGTGGCCGCGACCGGCCTGCCGGCCATCTGCCTCCACCCGCCCGGCGACGACTCCGAAGGGTATTACCAGGTCGCACTCAGCCGACACGAAACGGGCTCGGTGCTGGTTCCCGACCTCCCCGCGCGACTTCACCCCGGACTCGAGGCCCTTCGACGGGCGATTCAAGGGGAAGAGCTCGGTCGCTTCCGGGCCCTGATCCAGGAATCGAGCGGGTGGGATGACCTCGTCCACGACCACTTCTCGAAACGAATCGACGTGATCCGTGCTCTCCTCGGCGAGGTGGAGAGCCTGACCGGCCTCGGCGACCCGCCCGGCCCCGACCCCGACCTGAGCCTGGTCGTTCAACTTCGAGGGCCGAATGCCCGGCGCGCGGAGGTACGCATCACCTCGGGTCGAGAAGAGTGGGAACGCCTCACGATTCAGGGGAGCGAGGGCACCCTCGCCCTGGAATACAGGCCCGACACGTTCACCGAAGCTCGGCTGGTCCGCCAGGTCGAGCAACAAGGCGAGGTGACCACCGACCTACCCGCCTGGTCTCCCCACCAGGCCTTGTTGAGCATACTCGACCAGGCAATTCATTCCCATGAGGAGGGGGGGCCTCATCCCGACCTGTTCGATGGGACACGCGCCATGGAAGTGACCGAGGCCGTGGTGCGAAGCCTGAGGCGAGGGAGAACTGTTGACCTGCACTACGAAGTCATCAGCGAAGCGAGCAACTTCAAGAGCGTCATGACCTCGGCGGGCTGCATGCTCTTACTGGGCATCCTCTTCGTGCTACCGATCGCGCTGGCAGGCCCCGCGCTCGGCATGAACTGGACCCTCTATCTCGCCTATGCCATCCTCCCCATCCTCATTCTTTTTGCTCTCCTTCAATTCCTCCGGTTCGCGGCGAACGACCAACCGCCTCCCCCTCCCACCGACGCCCCATGAAGCGTTCCCTGAGCCGATGAGGCGAAACGACCCATTCATTGCCACATCTCGATTTGGAGTGGCCACCACTTCGCCCGATAGCGCATACATCTAAAAGGCAGATCAAAACTTCAACTTGCACATTCGTTCATGACGGGCACCAACCAAGCCGCCTTGATGACATTCGCGCATGGGTGATCTCGCCTGAAGCGGGCGGATTCCCCGCGTATCACCTGGAGCCCATCCGACCCCTTCCCAACGGAACTGAGGCAAGAGAGGATCTACTCATGTCGATTTCATTCCATTGCGAATGCGGCAAGCCTCTAAGGTCGAAACCGGAGATGGCGGGGCGCAAGACCAAGTGTCCGCACTGCGGAGTGATCTTGATGATTCCCGGCACGCCCGTGGCCGCGGCGTCGGCAGTGGCCAACGGGACCTCGCAACATGACTCAGGCCCGTCCTTCCATGGAGACGCCTTGAGAGTGGAGGGGCTCGATTGGTCCTCGCCTAATCTCCCGACGAGCCCGGCCGAGACCAAGCCGAGGGGGGACTCAAGCGCCCAGATCCCCACCGCTCCCGCGGTCGAGGTGCCCAGTCGCCCCGACCCACCCCGACCAGCCGATGGCTCGAAGCAGTACAAGATCCTCAGTCAGCGCGATCATAGCGTCACCGGCAAGCTCAACTGCCTCCACATGGAGGAAGTCTTGAACGAGCAAGCCCACCTGGGCTGGGTCATGAAAACCGCCTTCGTGGTGAATGTCCCCGGTCACGCGGGAAACCACGATGAGGTCGTGCTGATCCTCGAACGCTGAACTGCTGGCGGAAAGGGCATGCGTCATTGAAGAACATCGCCTCGGCCGACTCAGGTTCGAGTCGACCGAGGCGATGGGGGGAAGCCAATCACTTGATTAGGAAAGGAGCAGCCGAGCCCGGGCTTCGTCTTGGTCAGGACTTGATCTCGAAGATCGCCTCGACCTCGACTGCGGATCCCGTCGGAATCTGAGCGAACCCCAGCGCGCTTCGGGCGTGATAGCCGTCACCCGACTTCCCGTAGATCTCATGCAAGAGATCGCTGCATCCGTTGATCACGAGGTGCTGCTCGTGGAACTCGAGGGTGGAGTTCACGCATCCGAGCAGTTTGAGCACCTTCAGGCCGTTGAGCGTGCCGTGGGCGTTCCAGACGGAGTTCAGGATCTTCTCCGCGCACTCGCGAGCGGCCTGCTTGCCCTGTTCGACGGTAAGGTCGGCCCCCAGCTTTCCTTTCAGGTCGCTCACGTGGCCCGAAGTGATCAACAGATTGCCTGTCCGCACCACCAGCGCCAGATACCCGGGCTCTTGCTTGGTGAACTTCACGCCCAGTGATTCGGCCTTTTCCTGCGGTGTCATACGTTCAACTCTCCTTGAATTCCAATCGAGCAAATCGCCACAAGTCGCGGTTTTGCGTTCAAGACGAACGGGGGACAAAGACCATCCTCGTCGTCATTCGCAGCCGGAACACAGCACCGTGCGATGAATGGAAAGATGGGGAAATACGCAGCCCATGACAAGACCGTTACGTCTGAAGCAAGCAATACGCTTTAGAATAGCAGACGTCTCGGCGATCGCCACAGATCAGTGGCTAAGACGGATTGAGGTCGTCAAAGCCCTAACGGTCGTACCCTCTGCAATGAATCTAAGGACTTGCCTGGACGGATGAACGCGCGGATGATCGAGATGTTATCCTTGATCATGGTGAATTCACGGCGGGGTCATCCCACCCATTGAGACTCCTTGACATGGAAAGACGAGAATTCTTCTCCGCCGCTGCCGGGCTGGCAGCCCCCGCCGTGCTCGCGAGCGACGGAGATGACGAGGCCGCCATCCGGCAGATCGTCCAGCGATATGTGGAAGCCCGGGAGGCTCGTAACTCCGATGTCATCGAGTCACTCCTGACCCCCGACGCGGACCAGCTTGTCTCTGACGGAACCTGGCGCAGGGGACGCGACGAGCTCGTGAAGGGCATGCTGGAATCGTCGAAGAAAAACCCAGCCAAACGTACGATCACGGTCGAGACAATCAGGCGGCTCACACCTGATATCGCCCTGGTCGATGGGCATTACGTCCAGAAGGCCAAGGACATGGGCGGTAATCGCGAAATGTGGACCGCGATCACGCTGAAAAAAGCGGAGGGTGCCTGGCGAATCGCCGCGATCAGGAACATGTTGCCCACAGGCCATCCCAAGCCCGTGCCCACCAACACTGATCCCCATCCTTGCACCGTCCTGGAGGAAGCGCTCGATCTGGCCCAAAAAGGAAAGTACGAAGAGGCTCTGCAGAAACACATCTGGTTTCACGAGAATGCACTCAGGATCACCCCGGGAATGGTCGGAGTACGCCTCTCCTTCGCGCTCGGTTTCTGGGTTGAATTGGGTAAGGCATATCCCAAAGCCAGGTCGACCCTCGCAGCGATTCGCGACAAAGATATTGAGACCATGAAATCGCAATCCGCCTCGGCTGGTGTATTCAACGACGTCCAGAGCATCAGCAACTATCTTGAGGAATCGCCGAAAACGATCGAAACCTTCAAATACATAGACATCCACAAACCTACTCTAGCCAATCAATGCTACTTCTATGCCGAAGAGGTCCTGGCGAAGGCGGGCGAATATGCCTTGTGCAGCAAGTACATTCCCAATCCAGAGCTAGACCTACAGCGATACAAATCCTTATACCTGTTGAGCCTGAAACACGAAAATGAGTTGCCGGAGGGGTCGACGATCCCTAAACTCGCTGGCCCATCGTTCGTGAAGAACACCTGTCGGCTTATCGAGATCCTCATCGGTGCGGGACGAAGGACTGAAGCGGAAAAAATCCAGGAGGAGGCGTTGGAATTCTACAACGACCGAAGGATCCGCGAAGCCGTTAATAACACAGAAACGGCAAATAATAAATCAATTTAAATTCAAGATCGTGTTCCGCCTCTGGGGAAAGTCGAAACCGGCCCATTGGTTATTGGGCCTCTTGAGCTTTACTCGCCTTCGAAGCCCGGTGGCCGATCTTATCGATCACTTCCCGCAAACCGCTTTCACTCGTCACGTTTAAACCTTGCCCCTGATCGAGCGACCGAAAGCCGTCCGCGGCGAGTTTCTTGAGCAGCGTCAGCTTCTCTTCCTCGACCTGTGCCTGCTGTTCCAAGAGCCGCGGGCCCGCCCGGAGCACTTCGCTGGCTTTCTTGTACTTTCCGGTCCGGCTTCGACTTGTTCTTCAACGAACCGCTCATCGTACTCGGTCAGGTTGATGTTTCTTGTCGGCATCAATTTCTCCTCTTGACCATGCACGTCATCTGGCCCAAATACCACTGTTGGCAAAAGTTGCCAACGTTCGTATCGCCGCCGTCAGACAATGACCTGAGGGAAGAAAGAACGGTGTGAGACGAAGCAGCGACCCACACATCCATATCCACACAACAACAATCGAACACCCAACAGAACCGTTCCCTTACTATGAATGTCGATTAGGTCGAGCGGCCCGCGGCCTCGGGAACGTTCCCAGGGGTCTCGTCGAAGCTGTCGAGGCTCTTGCGGAGCGAGGGGGCCAGAGCGTCGAAACGCTTGGACTCGAGTGTGTACTTCACCTCGTAGTCGAACCGATTGCCACGGAACCGCCGCTCGAGGACCGTCATCGAAAACGGCCCGCGCTGGGTGCGGACGACCGTTTCCAGGGCGTCGATCTTCCCTTGCTTGATGACCTTGCAAGAGATCACCTCGCAATTCGGCTCAACCTTGCGAAGCTCGTCGGGCACGGCGTCGGCCAGGGCTTGTAGGTCGAGCTTGCCATGCGGCTGGGCCAGGACCAGCACGTTGTCGGACCAAATCCCCTGCGCGGGGCCATTGGCGAAGAACAGGGCCACTTCGCTGGGAGCGAGCACGGGCCGCCACTCCTCCGGCAAGTCGATCGCGAACCGAAATTCACGCTGAAGCCAACGGTTCTTCGCCTTGTCGAGCAGGTCGGCCCCGGTATTGGGCGCGGAGAGCTTGGCCGAAGCGACCAGGGCATCGAACGCCGGCCGGACCTTGTCGTAGGTGGCGTCATCCGCGTTCAATGTAAAGGTATACATCTGGCGATTCGCCAGGATACGAACGCTGAGCTCACGCCAAAGCGAACCATCGGCGGGGCGGAACTCCCAGATCGTCTCCAGCCGTTCCCCATCCTTCCCCTTGACGATCTCATTACGCGCCAGCGTGCGGCCGGCGGGTCCGGCGCGTTTGGCGTTCCCCTCAATGCGCGTCCGGTACTCCTCGAGGCTCTGGGGAGCGAGGGCGAGCTCGCAAGCGGCCACTCCGGGCCGATCGGGGTCGGCCCGCTGGATCAGGGCCACGAAGACGCGGTCTTCTTCCTCGCGGATGGCGATGGGCCAATCCTTGGGAATGGCGACCTTCACGCCAAACTTGGGCGCCTCGAACTCGGCGGTCGGCGGGTTCGGTTCGTCCGCCAGGCCCAGCACGGCGACAGCGAGCAGGGGGAGCAAGGTCGACATCACGGCGGTCCTCGCAAAGGTGAGCTAAGAATCATGCGAGCCTTTGGCGGCCCAACCGAAGGGCCAACCACGGTTTGATCAACCAGGCATTTGTTCAAGCGTCACGAATGAAGTCCGCCGCGAACGAACGGACCGACTTACCGTTAAGCACGTGGAACCGGCGCAGCCGCTCAATGAGCTGGCCGCCGAACCGGTGCAACGGCAGGTGGACGATCTTGCGATGGTAGCGGCTGGCCAGCCTGCGCCAGGAGGCCAGAGGAGGCCGGGCGCTGACGACGGCCACGTGCCGTTCCTTGCTGTGGAGGAACGCGGCGGCGAGCAAACGTTCCTCCAGGGTATCGGCGAAGTTGAGCCGAGGGTCCTCCCAGATATCCAGGATGGGACGAGGTGGGAAAAGGAAGAAAGCCCCACCGTACTCCGCCTGAGCGATACCCGGCCCGACCATGTTCTTCATGTGGTCGGTCGCGAAGAAGGCCAGGGTGGATTCCTCGGAATGCTCAGCGTACCAGGTGGCTCGGTTGGTATAGACCCGAGGGTCGGCCGGCACGTCGAAGAGGAAGACGACTACCTCGATCGACCCCCGGCTCGGGGGGATGACCTTCACGTACAGGTCGCCCGTATGCCAGTTGCGCAAGGTCTCGCGGATGTCGATCCCGTCCATGACGCTGGAGCTGAACTTCTCGCTCCGGGCCAGATCCGCGCCCAGAATGGCCTTGGCCTGCTCGCGGACGTGATTATGGAAACTCTCGATCCGGTCGTCTTCGGGGGGCCATGAGCACATCCCATACGGATCCCAGCGCTGCTTCCAGAGCTTGCGTTCGCGCTCGGCGGGTTTCGGCCTGAGCTCGCAGTTCCGCCAGGTCAGGGCCTGCCCCGAAAGTCGACTGACCATCTTCGAGGTCCCCCAGCCTGGGACGTCGGCCTGGTCGATCCCCATCCGTAGCCGAGGGTTCGCCGGGTCGGTCTCGCTCGACGGGTCGAAGGCGGCATCGCTCGAGCCGGGCGCGTAGAGGTATTCTCGGGCCGTGTCGGCAATGGCCAGGGCGAAGTCGTCCCCCCCCGTCTGCTTGGCCGCGACCACCAGGGAATAGAGGTCGGGCGTGAGCCTCCGCTCCATCAACGAGAGGTTGCGCACGTACCGGAAAAAGACCGAGAGCAGGTGCGTCGTGAGCCTCTGGGCGACCTTGGGCTGGCTCTTACGAAGCCGTTCCCGCGCCTCCAGGACCATCTCCTTGACCCCGTCGACCGAGAGATTGTCGTCCGGCTCGAGCTCACGCCGGCCTCGCTCGTACAAGGCGGTCAGGAAGGGGAGCTCGCCTAGCAGGAAAAGCAAGGTGCGTGGATCGACCGAGAAGGTCTGGATCGGGGCGTAGAAGGTCTCAGGCTCGACTGGCTCGAGCTTCCGCGTGTACGCGTCGCGGATCCAGGGCCAATCCAGCAGAGAGACGACCAGTAGGATCGAACCGTAGCGCTGCTCGAGCTCGCGCAAACGACTCGCCATCCAGACGATCCGGGCCGCGTGCTGCCCCGGCGCCGGCGGAGGAATCGACGGGAGCATGGCGGCGGCGAACCCCTGGGGACTGACCCGCTTGAGCGCGTAGGGGTCTGGGAACCCGCCGGTCCTTGCCTCGAAGCGTGGGGTCTCCATGTCGATGAATTCCCGCGCCATCCGCTCGCCGAGGGCGACGCGAATGGCCGCGATCACCCCTTGGCACGGGTCGATTGGCACGTAGCTGAAGCCTTGCTCGTCGTCGACCGGGTCGGCGTCGAGTTGAGCGACCACCGAGATGGCCGGAAGTTGTTCGACGGCGGCCTCCACCTCGTCCTGAAAGGAAGGGGGAAGAGGAAGCGCGACGCAGTCGTAGGGGCGGTTGAGCAGTTCCTCGCGAATTCGAATGGCGAAGTCGCCCGAGCCATGAATGATGGGCATGACCCGGACCTTCGAGCCGATCCGCAGGAAGTCGTCGGCGGTAGGCTGATTTGAGCTCATGGTTCGAGGGCGCCGGGGGTCATCTCAATAGTGGTCGCGACCGCGATTACGATCCTGGTCATCATCGTCATCATCCAGGTCATCTTCATCCTCATCGGCATTGAGGTCGGGATGAAGAGGATCCTGTGGAGCGAAGAAGAGATCGCCCAGCCCCATCGGAGCATGCTGCCCCCCCATGGCCCTTCGCTTCCGCCGCGCGAGATCCTCCAGGTCGGCCGCTTCCTCCCCGAGCACGCAGATGAGGGACTCGCTCCAGGCGGCGTCGCGCCCCAGGGGGTGGTTCGGATCCTGCGCCATCCGCTTGATGGCGAACCGGAGCAGGTTGATTCCGTCCCTCGGGGAAAAGTCGAGCTTCAGGGCGTGAGCTTGCTGGAGAAAGTCCACGGTGAGCGCGAGTAGCTCCGATTGCGCAAACGGTAAATGATACTTGAGAATCTCCATCTCATCGGCGCGGTCGGGAAAGCCGAGGCTCAAGGTCGGCTGAAGCCGTGAGAGGATATAGTCGGGTACCTCGTAGGTGGATTCATCCTCGTTCATGGTCACGCAGACCCGGAAGTCGGCATGGGCGGCGATGGTCACCCCGGCCACCACGCTCTCGACATAGCGCCGGTGGTCGAGCAGGGGGGCCAGGCTCGCCCACGACTTCTCGTTCATCCGGTTCCCTTCGTCGAGCACGCAGACTCCGCCGGTCAGCATGGCCGAGACCAGGGGAGAGGCATGGTACGCGATCTTGCCGCTCTCGGCCAGGACCGGTGTAACGAGCATGTCTTCGGGGCGGGTGTCCGCGGTACACTGGTTAATGTAAAGCGATTGCTTCCGATGCTTGGCGGCGGCCATCGCCAGCGTGGTCTTGCCGATACCAGGCGGGCCGATCAAGCGAGGAGAGAGCGGACGATCGCGCGGATCGACCACAAGCCAGCAAGCAAGCAGTTGCTTCAAGATCTCTTCCTGGCCAATCCAGCTTTGCTCGGTCTGATCCGGTTGGCTCAGGTGGAGTGTGACACCTTCCAGCTCAACCGTCTTGCTCGGGTCTGACATGAACAGCTCAATCCAGGGTCCGCGACAATCGTCCCAGGCGGTTTAGTCTCATTGCCTCTCCCATGAGGGACCAAGACCAAGGCCGCGCCTCCTCTCTTAGTGTAACGATTCGCGCGCAGGGCCGCGAGCAGGGCTTCGGCCACCTTCCGCGGACGGCAAAAAGGACTATGGATTGATCTAGTCCAACTCTCGATGCCCCGCTCATTTGGTCAATCCGAGAGTTCCGGTCGATCGACTTGCGAGAGCACCTCGAATCAGGCCTAATCGGAGGGGATGCGATCCGTCGCCCCGAGCCATGATCTCCAGGTCATTTCGGTTGCCAAGTAATCCGTATTGAATCGGCTACTTAGAGGGAGACACGCCATGCCTTTAGTTGACCCTACGAGTTAGGCAGTCAAGGGAAAGTGGTTCGCTTCAACGTCTTGTTACGCGGAACTCGTCCTTCAAATAGGTGGCGGTTTACCTTCCACCACTCTTGCTCCTCTACCTTACCCGAAATGGTCTCAAGTCTCTCAAAAGCTGGGTAGGTATATCTATGATTTTCATCAATGAGATCCTGAAGGTCAATCGATTCCAATATTACAAAGAGAATGTCCAAATCTTCCAACCTAGCCAATCGCTTTAAGAGATTCTCAAAGGATCCACCGACGTCTACGAGAATAAAAGGGATGTGGCGTTCACCGCTATGGGCACGGTGATGACTCCAGTAAAACGCTGTCCATTGGTGATTACATTCGATCTGGCCGGTAGATCGCAGAAGTCGATGGTACTCGGTCTCGCGATACCGGGTCGACTTCGGCCCGGTGAACCCCAGCCAGGTGCGAAACTCGGACAGCCTTAAAGGGTGTACGAAAAGTCAGATTGCGCCTAGAATTCCCGTATGAAACGCAAATCCTACCCCTCCGATCTGACCGACACCCAGTGGAACCGGCTCAAACGCCTGCTCCCCCCCGCCAAGCCCG
>Ga0182745_1001204_pt1 | contig 25476 bp, 17 predicted proteins | sample eDN3rd30CKraftBY_FD_128523 | JGI IMG/M metagenome (GOLD analysis project Ga0182745, IMG submission 128523) | Enriched backyard soil microbial communities from Emeryville, California, USA - eDNA 3rd pass 30_C Kraft BY (version 2) (version 2) | ecosystem: Environmental > Terrestrial > Soil >... | reverse complement strand
GGGAGTGCCTTCGGGTGATGGGTGGATTATCCATATCAACTGATTTTTTGTCAAGAGGAGCGGGAAGGAACACGCATTCCTCCCACCTCTAAAGAGGTGGGTTTCCTGCTAATTTTTTATGAAGTCGGTTGAATACGAGGGTGCCCGTGGAGGGGTGATCCTCTCCGGCACCGCGACTCCGCGGGCAAGCACAAAAGCTCAACCGCATGCTTTTCCGTGGATCCGAAGATGCCTTGCCTGTTCGGCGGTTCGATACCGATTCGATCCCATGTTCCGATCTTCCCAACTGGAGAGCCAGGCCGGGAGCTTGTCCGCGGGTAGGGCTTGGCCGAGGTAGAATCCCTGGACCATGTCGCATCCCCACGAAGCCAGCAAATCGAGAGTGCCCCGATTTTCCACACCCTCGGCCACGACCCGCAGACCGAGGTTATGCCCAAGTTCGATCACGGAACGAACGATGCATGCGTCACGGTTATTCACAGCCATGTCACGAACGAAGGTCCGGTCAACCTTCACCTCTTCCGCGGGCATATCCTTGAGGTAAGCCAGCGACGAGTATCCCGTCCCGAAGTCGTCGATCGAGATGAGCACACCCGCCTGATGAAGCCGGGCCAGGACGGACTTCGCGCGGGCCGGGTCGGCCATCATCGCCCCCTCGGTCACCTCAACGGTCAATCGACGCTTCGGCACTTCGTACTCGTCCAGCAGTCGGTCGATCGTGCCGGTCAACTGGTCGTCCTGGAGGTTCTCGGGCGAAAGGTTGACCGAAATCCGAAGGTCCAACGCCTCGAGACTCCAGGCGCGGCGTTGCTCCAACGCCTCCCGCAACCCCCAGAGACCCAACGGACGGATCAGGCCGGTCTGTTCGGCCATCGGAATAAATTCATCGGGGCCGAGCAGGCCATATCGCGGATGCTGCCAACGCATCAACGCCTCGACACCGACCGTCCGCATGGTCTTGAGATCGACCATCGGCTGGTAGTGAAGCTGAAGCTGGCCGCCGCCGATGGCGCGGCGCAGCTCACCGACGAGCCTCAGTCGTCTCGGGGTATGCTCGTTGTGTCCTTGACTGTAGGTGGCTCGACCAGACCGCGTGCGCTTCGCCGAATACATGGCAACGTCGGCGTGTTTCAGAAGCGTCGCGGCGTCTAACCCATGCTCGGGGTGAAGCGCGATGCCAATGCTGACCCCGATATCGAAGGAATGGCCGTCCACGACAATGGGCGATGCCATCCCGGCCAGGAGTCGATCGACCACCTCGTTCGCTTGCTTTTCGTCCGCGCCGGGAAGGAGAATCCCGAATTCGTCCCCCCCGAGCCGAGCGACCATGTCAGTGTTTCGGACGGACTCCAGGAGCCTGGGACTCAACTGACAGAGGATGAGGTCGCCGTAGTGATGGCCAAACGTATCGTTGATCTCCTTGAATCGATCGAGATCGAGCAAGAGGAGCGCGAACGTCGATTCTCGCTCACCAGCCGATGCAAGGCACCGTTCCAACTGCTTCTGCAGCAGGGCCCGGTTGGGAAGATCCGTCAGGGTATCGTGAGAGGCTAGGTGGGCGAGATGCTCCTCGGCCCGCTTGCGCTCGGTGATGTCGACGCAGGCGCCGGTCATATAGAGCGGATCATCCGCCTCGTCGAGAATAAACTTGCCACGGGCATCCAACCAATGGACACTGCCGTCGGGCCAAACGATGCGGAACTCCATCACGAAGTCCGAGCCCTTCGCGATGCACCGCTCCTTATGTTGGTGGATCGCTTCCCGGTCATCAGGATGAGCCAATTCGAAGAACCGGTCTAAATCGCGGACGGTCCGCCCTTCGGGCAGGCCAAAAAGCCGGTCTAATTGTTCATCCCATTCCACGGTATCGGTACGCACGTCCCACCGAAAGGTGCCCGCCGCCGAGGCGTGCAACGCCGCCACGAGTCGCTCGCGATTCTCCGTTAGGGCCGCCTCGGCTCGCTTGATCCGGGTCAGGTCCATCATCGAGCCGATCATCCGGATCGGAACCCCTTGCGCATCGCGTTGCATGACGCCGCGGTCCACGATCGAAGCATGGGAACCGTCCTTGCGGCGGAACCGATACTCCGTGCCCCAGGTCTCCGCGCACTCGGCGATCGCTGTATGGACACTGGTGGCAACCCGCTCGCGGTCGTCGGGGTGGATCAATTCATACCAAGCGGCGGCGTTAGGACCCATCGCCTCCAAATCATGACCGAACAGCCTGGTCACCGACTCGTTCCACCAAACGACGTCGGTCCGCAGGTCCCAATCCCGGATCGCGTCGTTGGTGGCCAGAGTCGCCAGATGGAACCGTTCCTCGCTGAGCCGCAGGGCAGCCTCGGCCCGTACTCGTTCGGTCACGTCTCGTGAGGCGCTGTGGACTTCGAGGATCGCCCCCGTCCCAGTATCGCGCACGAGTCGAGTGGCCCCTTCAACCCAAAGATAGCGGCCGTCCTTATGCCGGAGGCGGCATGTGGTCAGATGCACCTCCGGGGATTCCATGAGGGTCTGGCTCGCCCCCTCGATGGTGATCAGGTCTTCCGGATGGATCAATTCGTAGATTGACCGGCCGACGAGTTCCTCGGGGTCATAGCCTAGAAGACGACGGCTCGCGGGCGATGCGTCGAGAATGATGCCAAGGGGGTCATACCGCGCGATCATGTCGTTAGAGCTCTCGGCCTGCAATCGATAGCGACGCTCGGCGGCGGAAAGGACCTCCACTCTCTGCGCCTGTTGGATCACCTTATCCCGGAGCACGATCTCCGACATGGCAAAGCTGGCGAGATCCTTCAGGGCTTCAACCGCCGCGGGATCCCACGATCCGGTCACGCTTTTGATGACGCACATCGCTCCAAGGCAGTTACCCTCGCCATCAAGCATGGGAATGCCCAGGCAAGCGACCCCACCACTCGCGAGTTTTCCCAACACCTCGGCCACGGCGGGATTCTCTCGAGTATCCGCCACGAGCAAGGGCGTCCCGCTATCGAAGATGCTCCCGCAGATGTGGCGGCAAGCCCCCAACTGACTCGGGGACTCCTCCAGGGGCGCACCTGACTGGACGTCGCACTTGATAAACGACCTGTCCCCTTCAACGAGCCAGATCAGCACCGTGGAAGACCTGAGCACCATACCGGCAAGCCGAGCGAGGCGATCCAGGATGGGCGTGATCAGGTTCTCCCGAGCATTGGAGGGAAGCATGGTCACATACCAAACGGTTTCGTCTGTAGAACCTGTGGTCTCGGGCATGTCGATCTCGGAGAACTCTTCATCGCGCAGGTGCCCGGCGTTCCTTCCCAAAGAAAAGTCCGAGCTTTATGCGAGAATTTCTACTTATTGCAATGAGTAGGCCATGAAAATGCATCTGTCAATGCGTCGTTTCGATTGGTATATCAATCAAATCGTCCTGGCTTCTATCTATTGGATGTGTCTACGTAAATTCTCCCAGGAGGGGGCAGAACATCGGATGGTTACCACAGCGCACAAATCATTTTACTAGCAAATTCGAGGCCAATCAGTCTTCTGATGCGATCACACCGAAAGCAAATTTACTCAAATCAATATCTCTAAACCAGTCGGTTTAATTGCTGGCGAAGTTCGCGTCTTCGCGAAGATCCTGCCAGATCACTTTTAAGCAAGTGGTTCGAGGAGAGATGGGGCAGGGTAGGGGCCCGTTGCCTTTGCTCAAGACGCTCTTGGCCAGTTGGTGGAATTTAACTGGGAAGGACTACAAAGCCTCGGAACCGCAACTTCCCGGCCATCTGGAAGGATTGCCGCGCTAGGTCCGGCAGTCCGCGGACTTCACCAACCGCTTCAGGCTCACCCCTTTGCCCAAAGACGTTCCCGTGTTCAGAGCCTCTGCCATTCAACCTCTTCCCACCGAACCCCAAGCCCGCGAGACTCGGAGTCCAACCAGGAGCTCCGCCGGTCGTCACCGTCCGCCAAGGAACTCCTGCTCGATCTAACCTTACAAACGTGTTATCGAGATTTTCAGCCGATGCAACGCGATGCGAACTGCTGGTTAACCAGCAGTTCGCTCCAAATCCCGACCTGCCTAAATCACTCCACGCCCGAAGCCTTCGCTGGGACCGCTTCGTCTTTAACCGTATCGACCCTGATTTGATTGCTTCCCCCCGCGGTCACGGTCACTGGAATCGTCCAGGTGTAGGATTTTACTTTGCAGAGGCTCGAGTTCTCTCCACACACAAAAGATCCCACCGACAGCTTCAGCGGGAACGACTCGCCCGGCTTGAGGGATCGGGCCAGCGGAACGGAGATCTTGAACGTGCGCGAGGGAGGATCAACCTTGTGCCCCTCCGCCGCCGCGGGTGTGAGAATGTCGGTCTTACCGGGGGTCTCGAGAAGGTAGGGCATCGCGACCTCCTCGCTCAACTTGTAACCTTCCTCGACAGGAACAGCCACCTGAAGGGTCACCGATCGTCCAGGCCCAACTTGGGCCATCGGCGACTTCAACGCCTGAGCAAGCGGGAAGCTCGGCTTCGACCTCGGCTTAACCGGCGGCTCAAGCCCTTCAATCTCCAAGGTTTCCACCGTCTTATCCGTCAGGTCAACCACACGGATCAACCCGTTATTGGAGTCGGCCACATAGAGCTTGTCACCCGCGACGCTCAAGCCCCCCGGCTGGTAAAACTGAGGTGGATTATTCGACCGACCCGGCTGCTTGGAACCGACCAGGGTCTCCACCCGGCGCGTCACGGGATCGCATACCTTAATCTTATTATTATATGTATCCGCAACATAGAGATTCCCCTTCCCGTAGGCCACCCCCAAGGCATGCTGGAGCCGGACTTCGTCCCCCACGCCGTCAACGTCGGCGAAGAGGAAGAGCCCGAGGCCCACGATGGTGCGCACTCTCGATTTGTGCCGGTCGAGGATCACCTCTCGAATGGCCGAGACTTCGGAGTCGGCGACAAACAGCACCTTCCCGTCGGTTGCCAGACCGCTGGGCTGGGAGAAGAGAGCCGAGGCGATCGGTCCGTCCTGGATGTTCTCCACACCGGTGCCAGCCCAGGCGGTCACGGTGTCGGACGGAATATCATAGCGCCAGATCTGGTGGATTCCGGCCATGGCGATGGCCAGAGTCTTGGTCCCTGGAATCCGCACGACGTCCCAGGGACTGCTCAGGCTCGTCTTGGTCCCTCGCCCCGTCCCTGACCTCCGATAACTCTGCTCACCCGTCCCCGCGACAGTGGTTACTCGCTTCGACTTGAAATCGACCTTGCGAATCGCGTGGCTTTCCGTGTCCGCGACATAGAGCAGGCCATCGACCAGGCACATCCCCTGGGGCCGGTTGAACTGGGCTTTCTTGAAGTCACCATCGACCAGGCCGGGTAAGCCCATCCCAACCACCACGGCTTGCTTTCCATCGAGGTCGGTCCGCACGATCCGGTTGTGCGAGGTATCAGCGATGTAAAGGGATTTCGTGGCTTCGTCGGCAAGCACCTTGCCTGGGTATCGGAGCGGTGAGTCGCTCGCCTGGTCACTCTCCGGGAAGAACTGGAGCGGGGTTGTGTTCAGCTTTCCATCCGCCTTGTGCTTGGCGACTCGCCTGCCAATCTCGCGGTCGAACAGGCTGTATTTCCCTTCCCCAGTGTCTTTGCCGATGAGAGTTCCGTCCACGTCGATCAAGACCATGGTCGGCCAGACCGACACCCCAAACCGGTCCCAGATGATCCTGTCTGGGTCGTTCACGACCGGATGCTTGATCTGATATTCATTCACTTTGCTTCGGATGTTTTCCGTGTCACGTTCGGCCGCGAACTTGGGCGAATGAACGCCGATGACCACCAACTCGTTCTTGTATTTCTCCTCCAGCTTCGCGAGATCGGGCAGAATGTGATGGCAATTGATGCAGCAGAAGGTCCAGAAGTCGAGCAGAACCAGTTTTCCACGCAATTCCTCGAGCCGGATGGGCCCCGAGTTGATCCAGTCGGTCCCCCCATTCAAGCTCAGGCCTTCCGACGGCTCGTCCTCCCCCTCCCTCGCCTGAACCTGCTGAAACGCGGTCGCCTGAACAAGCAATGGTTCCGAGGCGGTCGCCTTGCGACCAAGCCACGTTCGACCAGGCGATTCCACCAGGTAGATCGCGACCACCAGGCTCGCGCAAACCACCAGGCCGAGGCTCGTTCGCCTTCGGGCTTTGGATTCGGGTTGAGGCATGCCGGAGCCCCTTCATATTTATAGGAAGTGAGCGGTGTGTGGAAACTCGGATGGTGTGCGATCAGACTCCCTTCATTGTAATCATGCCCACACGACCAACGCGATGATTTTCACGCGAGTGGCGCCTTTAAAACAAGCAGCAGGCCATTCCCGGGCGGGCTACCGCTGGCTCAATCCCTTGCTTTCGTTTGGAGCGAACGGCCGGGACGCAATCGGCTGGTCCCTTGCCTGGGGAAGCCAGCAAGGAAGACGTGCCCACACTCAATGTTATCCAGGCTTAAAAACTGACATTCTATACAATTCAACTGTTGAAGATAATTGAGTTTCCAGAGTTTCTATATTAACAAAATTAATTTGTCGATCGTGCCTTGCCACAGTCTGGACCTGGGGCTTTCTAACCCCTGGGCGTGAGGCCAAGAGCACAAAGGTGGTCCGTATCCCCAGGTAAGAATCTTTCGGGACGATCCCAGCGTTACATGCCGACAAAGCACGGGGATAGCCGAACCGTGATTCTTCTGACAGAAGATGCCGTGGCCGAATCCGCCCTAAACCGAAGTGTTTTTTCTTTGCAACATAATTACACAAGATAATCTCCAGTAGCGACTTTGAACCCCAAAACAAAAATCTCAGGGCCGATCCTACTCTGAGATCAGAGTCTCCAAACTCCGCCCGACGGAAGGTACTCCCCAGGCGATGCAAGATGAGCCAGGTCGGGTCACCGTGCGGGACATTGATGGAAGGGTGCGAAACTGGCCTGATCCGGAAAACGTGACCGGTCGTGCAAAAGGTTCGGGGCATTGAGGCTGGCCGTCGAGGGGGGGGAACGTTAAGATATCATGACCGAGCCGGGGATGGGATGCGAAGGGCAGGCTACGAGGTCGGCCTCCACTTCCTTTTTTCAATCTGGAAAGAGAGTGGAGCGAACCTCGCTGCTCGATCGAATAACAATATTCGGTTGGCCGCGGAGGCCGCACGATTCCCTGTCTATCGCTCTTGGTCGAGATTTCTCGGTTATGGACAAATCCCTCATTTGCAATTCCTCGGCCAAGGACAATGACCCATTCGGTGAGCTGAAGATTTTTAGCGGGCAGGCAAGCACGGACCTTGCCTCCGAAATCTGCGAGAAGCTGCGCATCGAGGTCGCTCGATCCGAGACGCACACCTTCAGCGAAGGAAACGTCTTCGTCCGGGTGCTCGAAAACGTGCGAGGTCGAGACGTTTTCATCGTTCAGGGGACCGAGTACCCCGTGAACGACAACTTCATGGAGCTCCTCTTCTGGATCGACGCCTTCCGGAGAGCGAGCGCCACGCAGGTCACCGCGGTCATCCCCTTCTTCTCCTACGCCAAGGGGGACAAGAAGGACGAGCCCCGCGTGTCGATCCGAGCGCGGGTCTGCGCCGACGCGATCGAGGCCGCCGGCGCCGATCGGGTCTTGACCATGGACCTGCATAGCCCCCAGATCCAGGGATTCTTCAAAATCCCGGTCGACCACCTCTACGCGATGCCCGTCCTGGTGGACTACTTCCGCAAGAAGCAGATCCCGGACCTGGTCGTCGCGTCGCCCGACGTCGGTTTCGGCAAGCAGGCCTATCGATTCGCCCAGATGATGCAATGCAACGTGGTCTTCGGCAACAAGGTACGGCACTCCCACGATGAGCGAGCGGAGATGCTCGACATCGTCGGTCAGGTTGAAGGGAAAAACGTCCTGATCGTGGACGACTTCACCATTTCGGGAGGCACCTTGATCGAGATGGCCCAGGCATGCAAACAGCGCGGGGCCCTCGATATTTATGCCTGCGTCTCGCACGGCGTTTTCTCCAAGGGGTCGGCCGAAAAGATCGCCCAGAGCCCGATCAAGGAATTGATCCTGACCAACACGATCGGGCACCGCTTCGAACCCCTTCCGCCCTGCTGCAAGGTGATTAGCGTCGCGGGCCTCTTCGCCGAAGCGATCCTTTCGATCCATCGACGAGAGAGCGTCAGCCGTCTCTTCGACTTCTAACCCGTTGAGCATGCAAGGCCGGCCGCGCCTGGGCCCATTCCACTTGGGCCCCTGGGCGTCCAATCGCCAGGCGACGCGTCGGCCCTGGACAACTTCAACTCGTCCATTTAAAATCATCTTATTCCAATAATATATAAAACTCAATTTTAGCAATAAGGTCGGCCCCGCCGAGGGCACGATCGTTCGTGCGCGGTACCAGGGTCAAAGACGGGTTCCTCGCGAAAGGTTGCCGTCAGGCTTCATCATTCATTCATACAATGTTGCTAGGCTCGGGCGATCCGCCGGTTCCTCTTCGGGATCCGGCGACGAAACTCGTCTCACCCTGGTTTCGACCCTCTGGAGCCTTCCCAACGATGCGACTTTCTCCGGCACTGGCCCTCATCATCGGAGCCTCCGTGGCCGTCCCCGGCCCAGTCTTGGCGCACGACCCGTCGGGCAAACACCCCCATACTCACGAGACTCCAGCGCAAGGCGACGCCTCCAAGTCCCAAATCGCAACCGGCGTGGTGTTCCACGACCAGGACCGCGATGGCGTACACGACGATGGTGAAGAGGGGTTGGCGGGCATCCGCGTCTCCAACGGCCGGCAAATCGTCCGGACGGACCACCAGGGCCGATATCGTCTGCCGGTTGATGACGACACGATCATCTTCGTCATCAAACCGCGCGGCTGGATGACCCCGGTCAACGAAGACAAGCTGCCCCGCTTCTTTTACATCCACAAGCCCCAGGGATCGCCCGCGTCACACTTCCCCGGCGTCAAGCCAACCGGGCCTCTGCCCGCCTCGGTCGACTTCCCGTTGAACCCGCAAGAGGAGCCCAATCGGTTCCGCGCCTTGTTCTTCGGCGATACCCAGCCGCGCGACACCAAGGAGGTCGACTACATCACTCATGACGTCATCGAGCAGATCGTTGCCGAGAAATCCCACGGCGCCTCGCTGGGCGTGACCCTCGGCGACATCGTCTTCGACGACCTCTCGGTGATGAAGCCCCTGAACAAGGCGGTCGCCCTCATCGGCATCCCTTGGTACAACGTCCTCGGCAACCACGACATCAACAAAGATGCCAGGGACGATCAGCACTCCGACGAAACCTTCGAGAGCCACTACGGACCTTCGTACTACTCGTTCGACCACGGCACCGTCCACTTCCTGGTTCTGGACGACGTCGCCTGGACCGGCGCCAAGGACGGGGAGCGTCGGGGGCACTTCGTCGGCGGCCTCGGTGAGAAGCAGTTGGAATTCGTGCGCAACGACCTCGCCTTGATCCCTCACGACCAGCTCGTCGTGCTCATGATGCATATCCCACTGGTCGACGTTGAAGATCGTCACGAACTCTACCGACTCATCGAGAAGCGGCCGTTCGCCCTGTCGGTCTCCGCCCACACGCACTTTCAGCAGCATCACTTCATCACCCGCGAAGACGGATTCGAAGGCAAGGAGCCACACCACCACGTCGTGAACGTGACGGTCTGCGGAAGCTGGTGGACCGGCGCTCCCGACGAAAAGGGAATCCCCCACACGACGATGCGCGACGGGGCCCCTAACGGCTACTCGATCTTCACCTTCGACGGCCAGAAATACGATATCGAGTTCCGCGCGGCCCGCCGACCAGCCGACCATCAAATGAACATCTACGCTCCGGAAGAGGTCGCCCGCGACAAGGCGGGGGAAACCGAAGTCCTTGTCAATGTCTTCGCCGGCACGGAGCGTTCAACCGTCGAAATGCGGCTCGACAAATCCGCCCCCTGGCGCCTGATGGAGCGGACCGCCCTCGAGGATCCCTACTACTCCGCCATGAAGACGCTCGAGAAGGGCTCGAACCCGCCTCCGGGACGAACGCTCCCCGAGATCATCAAGTCGCCTCACATCTGGCGCATCAAGCTCCCGACCGAAGCTCCCAGCGCGGGAACCCACTTCATCCACGTGCGAACCACCGACATGTTCGGCAAGACCTACACCGACCGTCGCGCGATCCGGTTCACCGACTCCAATTCCGCCCCGATCGCCGATGCCGCCAGCCGAGACGATTGAGTCTCGGCGGTTGTCCTCGACTGGCGGCACCCTTCGTTAGGCCAGTCGAGTGACGCTCGAAGACATCACCGGCCGGTTCGAACACACCGGAGTGTGAGCAACTCGTGGGTAAACCTCTGTAAACAGGCCCAGCCGGACGGCCCGGGCCTGTCAGCCTCCCGCTTCATCGCGTTGACTTCGGTTCGGCCGGTGCCTAGCATGACTGGGGACGCTGGCCGATTGCGCAACGAGTGATAGCGGGAGGAAATGTAATGGCGATGGAGCGACCCAGAACGCTGGGCGAGCTGCGGGAAAGCGGATACCGGATGGAGTCGGTCAAGGATGAGATGAGGCGCAACCTGATCTCGCTGATCCGGTCGGGTCGCCCTCTTTTCCCAGAGGTTCTCGGTTACGAAGAAACCGTCGTCCCCCAAATTCAGAACGCGATCCTCTCCCGCCACGACCTCCTCTTCCTTGGCCTGCGCGGCCAGGCGAAAACCCGGATGTTGCGCCAGCTTGTGAATCTGCTGGACGAGGCGATGCCCATCATCGCCGGCTCCGAGATCAACGATCATCCCTATGCGCCCCACTCCAAGTCCGCGCGCGACATCGTCGATTCCTTAAAGGAACAGACGCCAATCGAATGGGTTGGACGCGATGCGCGGTACCAGGAGAAGCTGGCCACGCCCGACGTCACCATCGCCGACCTGATCGGCGAAATTGATATGATCAAACATGCTGAGGGGCGGTATCTCTCGAACGAGCTTACCATGCACTTCGGCCTGATCCCTCGCACGAACCGGGGGATCTTCTGCATCAACGAGCTCCCCGACCTCTCTCCCAAGATCCAGGTGGGTCTGTTCAACGTCCTCGAAGAACGCGATATCCAGATCCGAGGATATCCGATCCGTCTCGCCCTCGATCTCTGCATGGTCTTCTCGGCCAACCCAGAAGACTATACCAACCGAGGCCGGATCGTCACGCCGCTCAAGGACCGGATTGGGTCCGTCGTTCGCACGCACTATCCACTCACCCGCGAGTTGGGGATCGCGATCAATGACCAGAACGCCTGGCTTGACCGGGTGGACGAGCGAGTCGCCATTCCTTTATACATCAAGGAGATCGTGGAAGAGGTCTCCCGCCTCGCGCGTTCGTCCTCGCATGTGAACCAGCAGTCAGGGGTGTCGGTCCGCATGTCGATCGCCAACCTTGAAAACGTCGTGTCGAACGCCGAGCGACGCGCTCTGCTCAACGGCGAGGAATGGATCGTCCCTCGCCCGTCCGACCTGGGACATGTCGCCACCAGCTCGCGCGGAAAGCTGGAACTGACGATGTCCGAGGATGATGGGAATGAAGATAAGCTCGTGAGCCGGCTCGTGGACGAGGCGGTCAAGAACGTCTTCACCCAGTATTTAGATGCCCGGGAATTCCGAGGTGTCGTCGACCACTTCGAAGCAGGTAAGGGACTCGAGCTGGGAGACGCGCTCGCGGCGAACGAAGTGCTCGCACGCGTTGAAAAGGTGCCTCACCTGCGCAAGCGAGCCGAGGAGTTTGCCCATCAAGTCCAGCCCGACCTGAAAGAGAGCTCGGCCCGGCTGGCCGCGACGGCATCGGCCGTCGAGTTCATCCTGGATGGTCTTCACGTCTGCAACAAGTTGAACAAGACCTCGAAGCCCGGATCCACCTCGTACAAGCGATAGTCGAGGCTGGGTCCATCCGCGCGAACTCCTCGGCAGGTTGTGGGATAAGAGCTGGCTGAGGGGTGTGGTAAAAAGCCTTGGTAGTCGCAGTCGACGGAGGATTAGTCGTGGCCTTCTACGAATACAGCAAGTGGGACGGCTCTCAGAGTTTTCAGCCCCAATCCGGCGATAAGGCGTTCGACCAGCTCACGGAATACCTGCTTCAACACGGCGAGCAGGTGCTGCGCAGCCTCGACGAATTCGACGACGACGATCAGCCCGACCTTCTGAAGCAGATCGAAAACCAGGGACTGATCGAAAAGGACGAAGAGGGCCGATGGCAGGTCAGCCCGAAAGGGGTGCGCCGGATTCAGCAAGGCGCGCTGACGAGCCTCTTCCAAACCTTCCAACGCGATGCGATCGGTAAGCATGAGACTCCTCAGAAGGGCGAAGGAACGGTCCGGCTCGAAGACTCGCGCCCTTACGTCTACGGCGATACCCTGGCGAACCTCGATCTCCATGAGACCCTCAAGAACGCCCTGACCCGGCAAGGGGGGGGCACCCCCATCCACGTGCGCCACGAAGACTACATGGTTCACGAGACTGAGTACCAGACTCGGTGCGCCACGGTGGTCCTGATCGACATGAGTGGATCGATGGGGCGGTTCGGTAAATATGGGATGACCAAAAAGGTCGCCCTTGCCCTTCAGGCCATGGTCCGTGCCCAGTACGCGCAAGACTCCTTACAGATGGTCGGCTTCTATACGTACGCCAACCGAATCACCGAACGCGAGCTGGTGAACTCGGCCCCCAAGCCGGTGAGTCTCTTCGATAGCCACGTCCGCTACCGCTTCGACCTGGACAACCCACCTCGGCGCGTGCCCGAACACTTCACGAATATCCACGCGGGACTTCGACTCGCCCGAAGCTTGCTGATGCGTCAAGGTTGCCAGAACAAGCAAATCATTATTATTACCGACGGAGAACCGACTGCCCATCTCGAGGGCCGAGAGGTGGTCTTGATCTACCCCCCATCGGAAAAATCGGCCTCCCACACCCTCGCGGAGGCCAAACGGTGCGCCGCGGCGGGGATTCGGATCTCCAGCTTCGCGTTGATCGAAGATTATTTCTACTTGGGCTTGGTGAACTTCGTCGAGGAGATGGCCCGGGTCTCTCAAGGAGTCGCGGCCTATTGCTCCACGGAAGACCTGGGCTCCTTCGTCTTTGATTCCTTCATCGGTGGTCGACGCAGCCGAAGGATCAGCCGGTAGGAGCGGTTCTCTGGAGTTTCACCCTTGGGATTTCGCTCTCCTAGCGAGGGCAATTCCCCTTTGTTCGAGACCGATGACAGGTAGGATGCGAGGTGACGAAGGGCCACCAAAAGCACGGTGTCGACAGCCGGCGATTCCCCTCGGTGGGCAATGCCCACCCTACAAACCTTGATATTCAGAGATGCGCAAACTGCGGAAAGCACAGGGATTACGATGTACGGGCTTGAGCCGCGCGACGACCTAGCGCATCGTAAGCCGCGTACTTATAAAGTTCCGTGAGTGTCGGGTAATTATAACAAGTCTGGATAAATAGGTCGGCCCCTTGGTTCAGTAGCAAGGCGGTTAGCCCCACGTGAACCAGTTCGGTCGCCTGCTCACCAATGACGTGAACGCCGAGAAGGCGCTTGTCGTCGCGCGCGAAGAGGAGCTTCAAGAATCCCTTGTCGTCGCCAATGATGTGTCCCCGCGCATTCGAGGAATAGGCGGCTTTGCCGACGACATAATCCACGCCTGCCTCCTGAAGTGCCTCCTCGGTGGCCCCCGCCATCGAACATTCCGGAATGGTGTAAATTCCGTAGGGGAGGACCGTCGCGATCTCGCTCTTGTATTTGAGGTCGAAGGCGTTGACGATGGCGACGCGTGCCTGCTCCATTGCCGTGGAAGCCAACGCGGGTGAGCCAATCACGTCTCCCGCGGCGTAGACGTGAGGGACCACGGTCTGGTACTTCGAATCGACGTGTACCACGCCGCGCTCATTCACCTTCACACCCACGCGATCCAACCCAAGGTCGCGGGTATTGCCGTTCCGGCCCGAGGAGACGAGGATCGCGCTCGGTTGCAACGTCGCCCCGGACTTCAGGCGCGCATTGAGTTGTTCTCCCGCCTCGACGGCCTCCACCGACTCATTAAAATGAAATCGAATTCCGATTTCTTCCATCCGAGCTTGAAGCGCCTGGGCAATCTCGCCATCCAGCGAGCCAACCGCCCTGGCGCGCTGCTCGATCACGGTCACCTGGACGCCGAGGATCGCGAACATACAGGCATATTCACATCCAATCACGCCTCCACCCACAACGAGCATGTCCGAAGGCAGAAACTGAAGCTGCAAGACCGTGTCGGAATCCCAGACCCGGTGGTCGTGGAAGGGATAGATTGCCGGACGGTAAGGGGTCGAGCCAACGGCCAGGAGGATCACCTCTCCTCGAATCGCGCTGGTTGACCCATCGGACTTGCTGATCTGGATCGTATGCGGGTCGAGGAAAGAGGCGCTGCCCCGAAAGAGCTGGACCTTGTGCCTTGAGAGATTGCCGAGGATGCGGACCCGCTCTTCCTGAACCACATGCCGTTCGTGCGTGAGGAAGTCGCGGAGGGTCACCTGGTGTTTGAAGCTCAGGTTCAAGCCGGAAAGGTCGCGGTTACGAAAGCCCGAGAGATAGAGGGCGGTCTCGCGTAAGGTTTTGGAGGGAAGCGTGCCGGTATTGGCCGCCGCGCCTCCCAGTTCCGGCTCCCTTTCGATCAGGGCGACCGACTTACCAAAATAGGCAGCCTGGGCGGCTCCCTTTTCACCAGCGGGGCCCGAGCCAATCACGACAAGGTCGAACTTTTCCGTTTCCATACCACTCCGGCCCCGTTCCGTTCGTTCCACCCGCCACTCGCGGAAGCTCACGCAAACTACCGCAACCTGAGACTAGGGCCCTTGAACCGGACCTGTCAAGTCGTACGGACGAATCCAAAGGGTTGGGCCGAGCCGGTGGTTCGAGGTCATCCAAGCCCCTGCTTCTCGAGTGAGTAGGGAACGATCTTGACCCCGCGTTCCTTGCGTGAAGGGCTCAGCGCCTCCTTGTGCGCGGAAAGCTCTCGAGCCCATTGTTCTCCGGAGAGAGGCCCTTCGCCCGTCAGAGTCGAGGCGTTTCCCTGAAACTCCCGGAGGTCCATCAGGCTCACCAGATCGCCCGGCGCAAGCGGAAGGGAATTGACCAACCGCGCCGTCTCCGACACATGCTGCTCGGCGGATCGTTCTCCACCAGCGCCCACCAACACCACGATTCCCACTCCAATCCCAGCCTGCTTGAGCGACTCGACCAGGGCCTGAAACGTGGCGTTCTCCCAATGCTTCTCAAACGAGCGACGGATATCGGGATTTCCCGACTCAACTCCGACGATCACGCGTTCCAGGCGATGCTCGCGCAGGCTCAGCCACTGGTCGGTCGATAGGGAAACCTCCCCGGGTTGGTCGAGAAACGCGTGGATCGCGTTGAGCCGGTGGGCAAGTTGACCTATCCAGGCCAACTCACCTGTCGACTCGTCGAGCGGGGCGTCGAGCAGGTTAACCTCGATGGTATTCAGCATCGACTCGAGGTCATCGAACGGACGGGTCAACACGTCTCCGCCAGCCAGAAAGACCTGCCGGCACTGAAGCAAGCGAGTCCCCACCAGCCGTCGTACCGCTCGAACGTGATCGACGAACTCCTGGGGTGAGCGAGCGTGATAGGGGGACGCGGGCCCTCCGCCAAAGGCAGAGCCTCCCTTGTGTCCCAGTGTCCCTTGCACGATCAGCGAACTCTGACAATCCGCTGGAAGAAACGGGAGCACACCGTACGCGGCCAGGTACTTCTCTCGGTAGGCGAACCAGGCCGAGGCGTCCCAACGGGCCACACGCTCCAGAACATCCAGGAGTAGCAGGTTCGACATGGGATCGATCCCCTCCTTCGCGGGGGGCTCAACCCGACGCAGCTTGCCTGAAGTGAGCGCATCACTTAAGGAGATGGCCACCCCCCTGATCGAGGCATCGAGGTCGCTCGCCTCGGAGAAAGAGAGGGTCCGTCGTTTCAGGATCATATTCTTTCCCTCTCGGACCCGGTCGATTGCCTGCACCGTCGCGTCGAGCCCTTTGAGGTAATGAATCCCTTGAACGAACGCGCGTTGCCAACGTCCTTCCCGGTCGAAATGGAAAATTGGTTCGTCGCCGTAGTAAAGGGAGAAGGCCCCTTGCTTGAATCCCGCGAAGATCGGGTCTCCCTGTTCCGGCTGAAACATGACTCGCAGCCCATAAAGAGCGCCGGTTTCGAGCAAGCAGGCGGCTTCGGTCCGCAAGGCCATTTCAGGGCACCCTTTCAATCAATCAGGCTTGGATTTTTTAGAACGAGTGTCTTCTCGATGACTCGTTGGGGAGATTGAGAGAAGTCTAAGAAGGTTGCCTCAGCGTGATCTAACCCGCTCCAGGCCCTGTTCATACAGGGTCCGAAGCTGGCTCGTCATCGTCTCGTGCCGAAACTGGTGTTCGAATCGCTTCCGGCCTTCTCGTCCGAGCGCATCTCGAAGCGCTGGGTCTGCCGCGAGTTTTAGAATCGCGGCTTCCAACCCAGGGAGGTCTCGAGGTTCCAGCAGAATCCCCGTTTCGGGGAGGATCACCTCCCTCGCGCCATCGATGTCGTAACTGATCGCGGGACGGCCCGTCAACAAGGACTGAGGAAGGACGCGGGCCAATCCCTCGCGTAAGCTGGGATGAACCACGGCGTCGAGCGCCCAAAGGAGTTCGGGGATCTTCGAGGGGGGTACCAGGCCGACGAAGTGGAAGGCATGCCGAAGCCCCATCGCTTCGATCTCCGCGATCAGACGTTCGCGCAAGATCCCATCGCCAATGAATACGAATCGGACCTTGGGATTGGACGCGAGCACGGCCGGAGCAACCTTGAGAATATCCTCATGCCCCTTCCGCTCAAAAAGCCGCGCGACCGTTCCAAAGGCCACTTCATCGTCCGAAAGCCCCAGTTCGCGCCGAACGGTCTCGCGCGGTCGGGCAGGGTGGAGAAACGCATCCACATCCATCCCGCTATAGACCGTGGTAAACTGTTCCGGCCGCCCGACATGGCACTCCAGCGCCTGCCGGGTCATCGCGTCGCAAACGCTCACCAGCCGATGGCAACGCTTCGCTCCCCAACGCTCGAGTGCGATGTACAGCCGGTTCTTGCTGGCCGTTTCCGAGGGTCCAAAAGGAAGCCCATGAATGGTGTGGACCACCAACGGAACCTTTTCGTGCCAGGCCGCCGCGCGTCCCAGAAGCCCCGCCTTGGAACTATGCGTATGCACGACGTCGGGGCGGAATTCCCGGATCAGCTTACGAAGCCGTCGATAAGCCCGAAAATCGGTTGAAGGGCGGACCGCTCGGACCAACTCCGGCATCAACACCACATTCAACCCTTGGGCTTCGGCACGGCCGAACAGATCCCCCTCGGGTCCTTCGGCAGGGCCCGTGGCAAGGATGACCTCGTCGCCAAAACGGTGGTGAAGCCCTTCCACCGTTAGCAATGTGTTCTCTTGAGCACCGCCAATAATTAATCGAGTGATGACATGGAGAATTTTCATTTCAAAAATACACAACAGTAAAATCGGCAAGATAAGCTTGAGGGGCGCGTGTATGAAACGATCTTGGGCGCATGGCCCCAGATTCGAGCTGATTGGGTCTAACGCTCATCGGAATGCCCATATCGAACGTGAAGCAGAAAGAGGCCCTGGGGTGGAGCGGTCGGGCCCGCCTCGCGTCGGTCTTCCGCCGCGAGCGCTTCGGCGACGCGTGATTCAGCCCAGCGGCCGATTCCCACCTGGATCAGGGTACCGGTGATCGCCCGAACCATGTTGTACAGAAAACCGTCGGCCTCAACCTCGACCCGGACGAGATGATCGTGCCGGGAGACCTCGATGTCCAGGATGGTCCGCACGCTACTCAGACGGTTAGGCCACTGGGTCTCGAAGCTATGAAAGTCGTGACGCCCGCGCAGGGCCTGGGCGGCTCGGTGCATCGCGGGCACATCCAGGTGGCGATAAACGTGGTGACTGTACCGTCTTTGGAACGGGTCGGCGTAGACTCCATTGTCGATCACGTACCGGTAGCGTTTCGACCGGGCGTCGAGCGTGGCGTGAAACGCTTGCGGCATCTCCCAGGCATTCCCCACCCGAACGTCGGGAGGAAGCATCGCGTTGAGCGCCTTGACGAAAACCCCGGGAGCGTGCCGAGAGGCGGTGAGAAAATGAACCACCTGGCCGATCGCGTGAACTCCGGCGTCGGTTCGGCCACTGGCGTTGGTGGGCGGGACGGCTCCGGTCAGTTGACCGAGGGCCTGCTCGAGCGTTTCCTGAACCGTACGCTGATCGGGCTGGCGTTGCCAGCCGGCGAAATCGGTCCCGTCGTAGCTCACCAAGAGCTTGATGTTTCGCATCAGGCGGAAAAGACCAAGGCCGTCCCGGCGCCACGACCGAACCATCGGCCCAGCATCGAGGCGCGGGGAATCTCGGGAGAAATGGAGAAGGGAAACGCGAAGGAGACAAGGCCGGACTCAGACGAAGAGGTGGTCAACCAAAGGTGGATGGTGGTTGACCTCCTCTTCGTCCATCCGAAGCGATAAGGCGGCCGGTTCAGGCTCTGACCGGGTCGAGCTTGAGCAACTCCTCGGCGATCTGGACCGCGTTCGTCGCGGCCCCTTTACGCAGGTTGTCGCTCACGCACCAGAAGAGCAGGGCGTTGGGGTTGCGGAGATCCTGGCGGATCCGGCCCACGAAAACCTCGTCTCGACCCGAGGAATCGGTGGGGAGCGGGTACTCGCGCTCGGCAGGCCGGTCGAACACGACCAGGCCGGGGGCGTTGGCCCAAACTTCGCGGGCTGCTTCGGGCGTGATCGGCCGCTCCGTTTCCACGAGAATCGACTCGCTGTGTCCGTTCATCACGGGAACGCGCACACAGGTGGGGCAAACGTCGATCGAGTCGTCCCCCATGATCTTGCGGGTCTCGTTCACCATCTTGATTTCTTCCTTCGTGTATCCGTTCGGAAGGAAGTCGTCAATCTGCGGCAGGCAGTTAAACGAGATCGGGTGGGCGAACTTACTGGGAGGCGGAACGTCCTTGCCGGTCAGCAGAGCGGTGCTCTGATTCGTGAGCTCCTCAATCCCCGTCTGGCCAGCCCCCGAGACCGCCTGATAGGTGCTAACGATCACCCGTCGTATACGGAAGGCATCGTGCAAGGGCTTGAGGGCCACCACCATCTGGATGGTCGAGCAGTTGGGGTTCGCGATAATCCCACGGTGGCGAGCGATATCGCGAGCATTGACTTCGGGCACGACCAACGGGACCTCGGGGTCCATGCGAAAGGCGCTGGAGTTGTCGACGACCACGGCCCCCGCCTGCGCGGCGATCGGACTGTACTGGCGAGAGATGGAAGCAGGGGTGCTCGATAGGACGATATCGACCCCCTGAAAGGCCTCGGGCGTCAACAGCTCGATCGTGGTTTTCCTACCGTTGAAGGTCACCGTCTTTCCGGCACTTCGCTCCGACGCGAGGAATTTGATCGACTCCACCGGGAACTTGCGTTCCTCGAGCAGGCGAACCATCACGTCTCCCACGGCTCCGCTGGCCCCAACGACGGCAACACGCTTCACGGCGAACTCCCTCACCCATTCTCGACTGAACTCAGAACGTGAGTAAAACGTTCTGGTCGACCCGGCGTGGTGATATTGGTCCGGGTCCTCCGACGCAGGGACACAAGAGACCCCAGGTGGGTTCGCAATCAATTCTTGTTTTTGCGCGAAGTCATTCCATGATACGAATTCCGATCGTGCGTTGGCAATCAGCAATAACCACGACCAAGACATTCCAAGACATTCGCCTTGGGCCTGTGCGAACGCCCTGTTGGTTCTTAGAATAGAGACCTGCCAAAAAAATGTTGGTTGAGTTCTTCAGGTTGAGGTGGCCGCGTTGAAAGTTCTCGTCATTGGCAAGGGAGGGCGCGAGCACGCTCTCTGCTGGAAGTTAAAACAGTCGCCCAAGGTCCGCAAAGTCTTTTGTGCTCCGGGAAACGCGGGGACCGCGCTCGATGTTCAGAACGTGGCGATCGACCAGGGTGATTTCCGCGGCTTGATCCAGTTTGCCAGGCGAGAAGGAATCGGCCTGACCGTCGTGGGTCCCGAGGAGCCCTTGACCAACGGGATCGTCGATGCATTTCAACGCGAAGGGCTTCGGATCTTCGGCCCCCGGCGCGACGCGGCCGAACTCGAGGGGAGCAAGGTCTTCGCCAAGGACCTCATGCGACAAGCCGGTATCCCCACGGCCGACTACCGGATCTTCCGGTCGGCTCCCGACGCCGAGCTGTACATGCTCTCGCGCGAGGTCTCGCTGGTCATACGGTCTCGAGGCCGTTCCGCGATCCGGCACACCATGCTCTGCCGAACCGCGAGCGAGGCGCTCGAGGCGATTGACCGAATCATGGACCCTCGGGAACAACTTGGCCCCGGCGTCCAGGTCGAGATCGAGGAGCGGGGCGAACGCAGGGCCTTCGTCACCACGGCCGAAGCGCGAGACTATGTGCTCGGCCGCCCGTTGGGGATGGTCCTGAAGGCGGACGGGCTCGCCGCCGGCAAGGGAGTCTACGTCTGCGACAACATCCGCCAGGCCCTGGAGGCGATCGACCAGATCATGGTCCGTCGCATCTATGGGAAGGCGGGCGATCGCCTGATTCTGGAAGAACGGCTCGACGGCCAGGAAACCAGCATCCTCGCTCTGACCGACGGACGGACGATCGTTCCCCTCGAGTCGAGCCAGGACCACAAGCGGGCCTATGACCACGACGAGGGGCCCAACACTGGAGGGATGGGAGCCTACTCACCAGCCCCGATCGTGACGCCCGACCTCATGGAAGAGGTGGAACGCGAAATCCTCGTGCCGGTGGTCCACGCGCTCAAGCGGGCCCGAAGGCCCTTCCGGGGCGTCCTTTACGCGGGGCTCATGCTGACCAACCAGGGGCCCAAGGTCCTGGAGTTCAACGTCCGCCTGGGCGACCCGGAATGCCAGGCCGTCTTGATGCGGTTGAAGACCGACCTCTTCGAGTTACTCGACGCCGTGGTGGACGAGCGACTCGACTCGATTCAGTTGGAATGGGACCCTCGTCCCGCGGTCACGGTGGTCATGGCATCCGAAGGGTATCCCGGCTCGTATGAACGGGACCGCGTGATTAACAACCTGGAAGAGGCCGACCGAATGGCCGACGTGAAGGTGTTCCACGCGGGGACCACCCTCAGGTCCGCCCCCTCGCTTGGTAAGGACGGGCGAATCGTCACAGACGGCGGCCGCGTTCTCGACGTGACGGCGCTCGGCGATACCCTGGCTCAAGCACAAGCCCGCGCCTACGAAGCCGCCCGATGCATTCGATACAACGGCGCCTGGTATCGCCACGATATCGCGAGCAAGGCGATCAAGACCCAGGAAGCCTAGAGCGCTTCACAGCGGCTTGGCACCCAGTCGCGGCATCGATCGAGCCTGGGTCATGACGCGGATGTTCTCGCGAGGATAGCCGGCGCGCTCCAGGACGTCGGCCATCTCCTCGACATCGGCCTCGGTGTACTCGAGGCTGCGCAGCTCGGAGGGTTCGTACTGCCGTGTCGGACGGCGATCAGCAAGGCGAACCTCTCGCCCCGCGCAGTGAGGACCAGCTACGCGACCGTCACGGTCACCGTTGGGAAGCAGTAGCTTGTCTGGCGACGGAGCGGACTGGCCCCTTGATCGGCGGGGTCGCGGACCGCAAACTCGGTCCATGACCATGACCCCATTCGAGACGACCGTCGCGAGCGACGACGAGTTGGCCGCGCTGGTCGCCCGTCGTGGTGCGTCCGAGGCGGACCTGCGAGCCGCCCACGCCGCGTTCGAGCGGCTCTATCGGCGGCACGCCCATCTCCTGACTGCTTTCCTCCGCTCCCGCTTCCGCCGCGATGGTCTGGACGACCTGAATCAGGATGTCTGGCGGCGCGTGTGGGACTTCCTCCCCGTCCACTATCACGGCGGGAACTTCCGCGCGTGGCTGCATCAGATCGCCCGCAACGCGCTGATCGACCAGGGGCGCAGGAAGCAGGCCGAGCCACTCGACGGCCGCGAGGAGCGACTCTCATCGCCGAACGCCGCGCCCGACCGACTATTGATCGAGCACGAGCGACGGGACGCCCTGAAGCGTTGCATCGATCGGCTGAGTCCCGAAGCGGCCGCTCTGGTCAAGGGGAGGCTGGGGGGCGAGAATTACACGGAGCTTTGCGTTCGCCTGGGCATGAAACCCGAGCGGGCGCACAAGCTCTGGCACATGGTCAAGGCGCAGTTGCGCCGCTGCGTGGAGCAGGCCCTTTCATGAGGCTCATCACGCTAGACATCCCCGATGACTCGAGCGGTCTGCCCAGTTGGCTGGACCGGCATCTCGTGGGCCTGGACCTGGCCGCGCTGGTCGCCGAGTTGGAGGCCGTGCATGGGCCGGCCATGGTGCCTCCCGTCTCGCTCGACCAGGTGCTCGTCGCTCGTCGCGACGCGATCCTCGAACAGGGGCTCGTCGCCCTCCCCGCCGATCGACTGCGGACGCTTCTGCGGTGCCCGACGCTGTTGCTCGACTTGCAGGAGCTGATCCTGGTCGAGGGCGGCCCCTACTGGCGGGGTCTGGGGCAGCCCTCGGCGGAGCACCGCGACCTGATCGAACGCGGCCGGCGGGGGCTGGAGAACTCCTTCACGGCGAAGGGGGGCGCGGCTTCTTCGCATCGTTCCGACGTGCTCTCCAAGGCAACGCCGGTCGCGTGGTATCGACGCCCCTGGGCTGTGGGCCTGGCGACGGCGGCGTCCGTCCTGGCGATCGTCGTGTACGAGCGGGCTGCGAGACCGGTTGTTCCGAACGTGACGGCCACGGCGGGCTGGGGTTGGAATCGGCCCGACGCCTTGATGGAGATGGAGGATGTGCCACCGTCCGACTACCTCGACCGCCTGGCCGACGCCGCCAGCGAGTGGTTCAAGAAACGGCCGGAGAACCGGGTGGCGATGGCGAGGCGGATCGTCGAGTTCCGTCAGGGATGCTCGGTCCTGATCCTTGCCGACCACAAGCCTCTCTCCGCCAGGGAAAGGACGTGGCTGGTCGAGAAGTGCCGGGATTGGGCCACGAAGCTTGATGCCCACCTGGCCGCGGTCAAGGCGGGCCGGGATCCCTTGCAGGTTCGGGCCGAGGTGGACGAGACGGTCAACTCGCTTATCCGAGCGCTGCGCGACCGGGCCAGGACCGTCGCCTGAGCACCAGCCGAATCGAGGCGGGCGCACCCGAGGTTTCCAGGTAGTCGACGCAGAACGACCAGAACGAGTTCTCCCCCTGGTCCACCCACCGGCGTTCCACACTCAGAACCCGATGGCTACGCAGGAACCCATTCAGTATCGACTCGGCTGCTTCCGTGGAACGGATCGGGATCATGAAAAAACGGTAGGCCATCTTGTTTTGTGCGTTTGCACACCATGTTCTTGGGGCGCCTGTCCACTATCCCTGCCTGCTCCGCCTTTCGCTTCGGCCCGTCGGGGCGGCGGCTCCGCCTTCTCCCGCCCCTCCGGCCTTCGCTACCGGCTCCGCTCACTCCCTTCAGCTTACCCACCGGACTGGACTCGGGCCACGCGGAACCCCACGCAGAGGTTCCGGTCATCCGGCACACTCCTGCTCCGGACCGCCGAGCGAGCGTCGCGCGGGCTGAAGATCCAACTCCCGCCGCGGTACGCACGCTCGGAGGCCTTCAAGGGACCGGATGGGTCGACAGCCGGAGACTGGCCATAGTAACTCCCGTCATACCCGTCCCAGCACCATTCGTATACATTGCCATGCATGTCGTACAGCCCGAACGCATTCGGAAGCTTCTGGCCAACCGGGTGGGTCTTACTATCCGAGTTGTCATCGTACCAGGCATATTCGCCCAGGCTCCCCGCGTCGTCGCCGAAACTGTAGCGGGTGGTGCTCCCGGCGCGACACGCGTATTCCCATTCCGCCTCGGTCGGCAGACGGTAGCCGTTTCCGCCCGATTTGGTCCCGGCGCCGAACTGGTAATAGGGCTTCAGGCCGTCCCGCTCGCTCAGCTTGTTGCAGAAGGCGATCGCGTCGTTCCAGGAAACGTTCTCCACGGGATGACGGTCCGTGCTCTGACCTGCCACATCGCTGCTGGCAGAACCGCCCCCGGCCGAGAACTTGCTCGGGTTCTTGCCCATCACTTGGTTGTACTCGCCCTGGGTAACCTCGGTGGCGCCGAGATAGAAAGACCGCGTGATCCGCACACGATGTCGGGGCTTCTCGTCACTGCCGGCCTCCTCGTCGTTTTCGGGCGAGCCCATCTCGAATTCGCCGGCCGGGATCAGCACCAGCTTCATGCCGATCGAGTTGGTGATCGACTTGCCCGGCTCGGAGTCGGGGGTGCTTGGCCTGGGGGTCATGAACGGCGACGTTCGTGAGGCCAGCTCGGTCCTGGCTTGATCCGATTGTGAGGGGCGGGATTCGGTTTTCGTCACCGGCCCGTCGTCGGCCCGATGGCGATCCAGGCTAACCAGGTCGATCAGGTTGCCCTTGCCCAGCAACTCCGGCGTCTGCTCCAGCCGAAACTCGCTCTCGACGTATCGGTAGACCCGCTTCTTCGCGAACGCCGCCAGCTCGTCGAAGTCCACCTTGCCGTCGTCGTCGAAGTCCGCGTCCCCTCGCAGACCCTTGAGCACGAAGTGGAAGAAGACGCCGTGCTTGAGGTCGGGGTGCTCGAAGGCCCGCTCCCCCTCCGAGCAACTGAACAGCGCCGCGATGCCGCCGGGCGCTCGCTTCTTCAGCGGCCGGGTGAGGCTGGGCAGATCCACAACGGGTCGGCCGGCGTCGCGTGCCACAGCCGTCAACGGGTCGTTGCGGCAAGCGTCGACGAGCAGGACCTTCGACCCGGCGCCGCAGTGTTCCAGGGCTTCGTAGACCTGGTTCAGGGAGATGAGGGTCGCCGGGTCGTTCAGCCGCGCGTCGGCCGGGCAGAAGTAGCTCTCCTCGCCCCCGGCCAGTTGGACGCCATGCCCAGCCAGGGCGACCACGACCCGGTCGGCCTCGTCCATGTTCTTGAGCATCAGGCCCAGCTCGGTGCGGATGTTCGCCACCGTGGGCAGGAGCCGTGAGCGCTCGGCGCCTCGGGTCTGGGTCATGACGCGGATATTTTCGCGGGGATAGCCGGCGCGCTCCAGGACGTCGGCCAGTTCCTCGACATCGGCCTCGGTGTATTTGAGGCTGCGTAGTTCGGAGGGTTCGTACTGCCGGACGGCGATCAGCAACGCGAAGTTCTCGCCCCCGCGCGGCCCACGCTGGGCCAGGGCCGGCAGCACCGCCAGCGAGAGGAGCAGGACGGCGCAGGTGACGAAACGTATCCCCGGTGAATGCCGCATGGGCTTCTCCCTCCCGACCTTGTTGGCCATCGAGAGAACGGATGATGCGTGAGAAAATTCTTCGTTGAACTCGGAAGCGGCGACCAGCATCGGTCTCCCATCACAATATGG
>Ga0182745_1001202_pt1 | contig 25479 bp, 16 predicted proteins | sample eDN3rd30CKraftBY_FD_128523 | JGI IMG/M metagenome (GOLD analysis project Ga0182745, IMG submission 128523) | Enriched backyard soil microbial communities from Emeryville, California, USA - eDNA 3rd pass 30_C Kraft BY (version 2) (version 2) | ecosystem: Environmental > Terrestrial > Soil >... | reverse complement strand
CTGTACCTGCCAGCCCACGTAGCGCGTCCCTTCGTATTCGAGCGTCAGCTTCAGCCGGGGCATGGTCAGCGGTACTTGAGCCAGGACTCGAGCAGCTCGGCCACCATGCGGCCCGCGGAGACGTTGTTGCGGCGGGCCACCGCCTCCAGCGCCTCGGACACGGCCGGGCTCAGCGGAACGGCGAGCGTGCGCGGCTCGGTGCGGTCGTCGCCCGCGGGCGGCTCGGGCTCTGGCGCGGGCAGCCCCTTCGCCGTGTCGAGCGCGGCGACGACGTCCGAGAGCTCCAGCGCCTCCTCGGACGTCGGAGCGGCCGCGGCCCGCGCGGCGAGCCGCCGCTGCTCCACCGCCAGCTCCTCCTCGAAGAGCTGCTTGATGAAGTTGGACAGGTGCAGCGGCGTGGGCGTGAAGTCGTAGGCGTCGAGGAAGGCGTCCAGGTCCTGCTGCATCTGCGCGGCCGTCTGGTAGCGCTTGTCCCGGTCGCGCTCCAGCGCCTTCATGAGGATGGCCTCCAGCCGCTCCGGCAGGTCCTCCCGGAAGTACGACGGGGCGTAGATCTTCCCCTCGGTGATGCTGCGCATCACCGCCGCCTCCGACTCCCCCGTGAAGAGCTTGAAGCCGGTGAGCCACTCGTAGAGCACCACGCCCAGGGAGAAGATGTCGCTGCGGCAGTCGAGCGGCTTGCCCAGGCACTGCTCCGGGCTCATGTAGCTGAGCTTGCCCTTGATTTCGCCGTTGCGCGTCTGCTCCATCTGGTTGGCGGCCTTGGCGATGCCGAAATCCAGGATCTTCACCGAGCCGTCGAAGGCGACGACGACGTTCTCCGGTGACACGTCGCGGTGAACGATGTTGAGCGGGTTGCCGTACAGGTCCACCTTGGTGTGCGCGTGGTGCAGGCCCGCGCAGACACACGAGGCAATCTTCACCGCGTACACCAGCGGGAAGGGAATCCCCAGCGCCTCCGCCTTGGGGACGACGCGGCGCATGTCCCGGCCGGACACGTACTCCATGGCGATGAAGTAGCTGTCGGCGATCTTCCCCAGGTCGTGAATCTGCACGACGTTGGGGTGGTTGAGCTGCGCGGCGAGCCGGGCCTCGTTGAGGAACATCTTCACGAAGGCCGCGTGCTTGGACAGATGCGGGCGGATGCGCTTGATGACGACGGCCGTTTCCTCGCCGTCGTCCTGCTGCTGGTGCGCGAGGAAGATCTCCGCCATTCCTCCCACGGCGATGCGGTCGATGAGGCGGTACATTCCAAAGCGGCCGGTGTCGCGCTGCGGGGCGGCAGGAGGCATGGCCCCGCCAGCCTACCCGCGCCGGGCCACCGAGTGCCACCAAACTGGACCATGGGCCCAGCCCTCCAGGTCCCCGAGCTACCGGACCTGCACCCGGAGCACCTTCAGCGCCGGCTCCTGTCCGGGCGGCGGCGGGAAGTCGAGCGCGGACGGCCCCAGCGAGCCCTGCGTCCTGCCCTCCCGCCCGGCCTGGGCAACCCCTTCCAGCACCATCGCCTCGAAGCGGCGGGCCGGCAGCCCCGCGTGGTTGCAGCACGCCACGAGCTGCCCTCCCGGGCTCACGACGCGCGCGGCGGCCTCGGCCAGCCGGGCATAGTCGCGCGCGGCGGAGAACCGCCCGCTGCGCGTCGTGGAGAACGACGGCGGGTCGGAGATGACGATGTCGAAGGACTCCCCCTTCTTCGCCAGCCGCTTGAGCCAGTCGAACACGTCGCCAGCCACATAGTCGTACCGGTCCACGGGCTGGCCATTGAGGCGCGCGTTCTCCTCGCCCCACTCCAGCACGCGCCGGCTCGCATCCAGGTTGAGCGCCCGCGTCGCGCCTCCCGCCGTGGCCACCACGCCGAAGGCACAGGTGTACGCGAACAGGTTGAGCACGGTGAGGCCCCGCGCGTGCGACAGCAGCCAGGCCCGCGTGTCCCGCATGTCCAGGTACAGCCCCACCGACAGGCCCTGGCCGGGGCGGATGAGGAATGACAGGCCGTTCTCGAGCGCGGTCAGGGACTCCACCGGCTCACCCCGGGCGGGGAGCTCGGGCGCGAGCGACTCCTTCGCCACGTTGGCCAGCACGCGCGCCTCCCGGGGACGGCGCTTGAGATAGAGGCTCCGGGGCGCCCAGGCCGCCATGGCCGCGTCGAGCAGCGCCTCCTCCTCCGCGGGCGTGAGGTCGCGATAGAGGCTGATGACGTACAGGTCACCGAACGCGTCCGCCGTCACGTCCGGGAGGCCGTCCGCCTCCCCGTTCAACACGCGCAGGGCCGTGGTCCGGGCATCGCCCAGCAGCGGCCCCCGCCGGCCGCGCGAGGCGCGCAGCATGTCCACCAGGGAAGCAGGCAAGGTGCCCATGGCGCCGCTCAAGAGCCCAGCCGCGCGAGCGTCCAGACGCGCTCCAGCGCCCGGGTCGCCGCGCGGGACAGCTCGGTGTAGTCGAGCCCCATCAGCTGGCCCTCGCGGACGCAGACGCGCCCGTCCACCACCGTCCAGGCCACCGGCGACTGGGTCAGCTGCCCGAGCAGGTGGGGTGAATACCCCGTCTCCGGGTCCGCCGTCGGCACCACGTCATAGACGACGAGGTCCGCGATGCTGCCCTCCTCCACGTTGCCCGAGGGCAGGCCGAACACCCGGGTGCACAGCTCGGCCGGGCCGTTGATGAGCAGGTGCGCCAGCGCGCCGTCCACGTCCGGGAGCCGCCCGGAACGGGAGATGCGCAGCACGCCCACCATCGCCGCGAGCAGCTCGTCCTGCAAGCTGCCGTGGCCGCCCGTGCCCAGTCCCAGCAGGTGGACGCGCATCAGCACCGCGTCCATGGGGTCCACGCCCAGCTCCAGCGTGCGCGCGCCCCGTGCCGCCAGCGCCACGAAGGCACCGCTCTGCTCCAGCAGCTCCGCCTCCGCGCTGTCCAGCACCCGCGCATAACCCGCGATGGCCCGGGGCCCCAGCAGCCCCAGCGCGTCCAGCCGCGGCACCACCCGCTTGCCGTGCTGGGCGTAGGTCGTGGTGAGGTCGTCGTCGCTCTCCGCGAGGTGGAAGACGGTGGGGGCGTCCAGCACCCGGCTCAGCTCCGCCACGCGGCGGAGGAGCGCGTCGTCACAGGTGAACGAGGCATGGAAGCCCAGCGCCCCACGCACCAGCGGGTGCGTCTTCTGCGCGCGAGTGAAGTCCGCGTTGGCCTCCAGCCATGCCTCCGCCTGGGCCGCGCCGTCGAGGCCATGCGTGGAGTGGCTCGTCACCAGCCGCAGCCCCACGGACTCCGCGGCACGCGCCTGCGCGGCGAGCCCTCCGGCCACGTCCTGACACGACAGGTGCTCCACCACCATCGTGACGCCGTGACGCAGGGCCCTCGCCGCCGCGAAGCGGGTGAGGTCCTCCACGTCCTCGTTCGTGAGGAGGCGGGCCACGTGTTGGAGCCGCGCCAGCCGCTCACGGGGAGGCAGCATCAGGAAGTGCCCCGTGGGGGGCAGGAGCTGGCCGTTGACCAGGTGCGTGTGGCAGTCCACCAGGCCCGGCGCGACGAGCCGGCCCCGGCACGCCACCTCCCAATCCCCCGGCAGGACAGGCACCTGGGCGTCCGGAGCGACGCGGCGGATGGTGTTTCCCTCCACCACCACGGCCATGCCGTGGCGGACGCGCCCATCCGCCCTGAAGACGGCACAGTTTTTCAGAAGCAGGCGGCCTTCCATGAAATGCCATTTCTAACACGCGTCCAGCGCGGCGCGAGGGGCGCGACCGTCACGGAGCGTGTTAGGGTCCGTACGGTATGACGCCGCTGAGCCCCGCCGTGAACCCGCCGACGCCCGTGACGGACTCCTCCCCCCGAGGGGCCCTGGCCTTCCGGAACCTGTGGCTCTTCTCGCCTCGAGCGGATGCCCTCATCGTCGCCCTGCCGCTGGCACTGGCCCTGAGCACCGCCGCCGCCACCGTCGCGCTGGCCCCCGGCGCCGCGGAGAGCGCCCACCGGCTGGCGGCCTGGACGGCGCAGAACCTGCTCGGCAACGCCACGCACGTCATCCTCACCTTCCTCCTCTTCGCCGCGCACCGGGACGTGCTGACCGCCGCCCCAGGGCAGCCCCGGCAGGTGCTCGCGGGCTCGCTGGCCATGCTCGCGGTGGGCACGGTGCTCTTCTTCACCTTCTATGCGGAGCGCACGGCGCACACCTACGGCGTGGCGGTGCTCTTCAACGTCTTCGGCACGCACCACACGCTGTCCCAGCACCGGGGCATCTGGTCGCTCCACGGGCTGCGCGCGAGCAAGGCCGGCCTGCCCGGCGCCTCCGCGATGGAGCGCAAGCTGCAACAGATGTACGTCCCGCTGATGCTCACGCTGCTGCTGGTGCGCATCTTCTTCGTCCCCGAGTCCGCCGGGCCCGACGCGCCCGCGTACCTGGACGTGGGCCAGGGCCCGGTGTTGCCCCACGGGACGCTGGCGGTGCTGTTGGCGGTGTGGCTGGGCTACTTCCTGCTGCTGTTCCGCTCCGTGCTGCGCGCGGAGGCCGCCAGCGGGCCCAAGGTGCTGTACCTCCTGGCCATGGCGACGGCGACCGGGCTGGTGCTGGTGGCCCCGACGTGGGGGTACGTCATGCTGCCCGGCATGCACGGGCTGGAGTACTACATGCTCACCGCGCGGATGCTGGAGCCGCGCGAGGGTGACACGCCCCGGCTGCCCCGGAAGCTCATCGTCCCCGCGATGATTGCGTCCATGCTGCCCCTGCTCGCGCTGGGCGCGGTGCATGGGCTGCTCCAGCAGGGCGTCGTCCGCGGCGCGCTGGGCAGCAACCTGGGCGTGGCGGAGACACACCCGCTGCTGCGCGCCCTGACGTCCCTGGGCTTCGCGGTGGTCCTGGCGCACTACTTCGCGGATGCCCTCATCTACCGCTTCCGGATTCCGTCCATCCGCACGGTGATGCTGAAGCGGCTGGGCTTCAGCTGACCAGGGCGACACCTCGGGCACGGGCCCTCCTCGTCCCGAGCAGGGCCCGCGCGACGTGTTCAGCGGGGTCGGGCAGGCTGCGCCCCTTCTGAGGCTTCGACGCCCGGCTGTGCAGCGCTAGGCGCAGGAGCCCCCCGCTCCCTGCCGCTCGGCATTGGCCGCGAAAGCGTCACGCAGGAACAACGAGAGGCCGGGGCGGATGCGGTCGATGTTCTCCGTGAAGCGCGAGTCCGCCACGTACATCTCCCCCAGCCCCCGGTGCATGGCGGCCGGGCACGGGTAGAACCACTTGCCGAGGTATTGCCGGTGCGCCTCCGCCAGGTCCATGGCCTCCGCCGAAGCGGGGCGGGTGCCCGCGGCGAGCAGATCCGCCAGCGCCTGGAAGAGGGCGTCCCCCTCCGCCTTGATGCGCTTCCAGTCCTCCTTCGTGTAGCGCGCGGCCCTTCGGGAAGACACCTTGTAGGCCTCCGTCTCCCCCCAGCGCTGCTTCACCTCTTCCTCGTACTTCGACGGGTCGAAGTCACCGAAGGCCTCGAACATCGCTTCCTTGTCCACGAGAGTCCCCTTCTCCAGCGCGTCCAGCGCTGAGTCCACGGCGTTCACCAGCGCATCCAGCCGGGAGGCCCGCTCCATCAGGAGCTGCCGCTGCATCCGCAGCGCGGTGCGCAGGTCGAAGGTGGGGTCGCCCAGGATGCGGCGGATGTCCTCCAGCGGGAAGCCCAGCTCCTTGAAGAAGAGCACTTGCTGGAGCTTCTGGAGGTCCGCCTGCGAATAGAGCCGGTAGCCCGCCTCGCTGCGGTCCGAAGGACACAACAGCCCCAGCTCGTCGTAGTGGTGCAACGCGCGGATGCTGATTTTCGCCAGCCGGGCGACCTGGCTCACCGTCAGGGCCATCTCCACCTCTTGTCGAGGAGGTGTAGGGCCTCACGTCGCGTGAGGGTCAAGCCCCTGGGCGGGGGGACTGCCACTTCCGGCCGGGCACCGGGCTGACGGCTCAGCCCTCGACCTCGGCCGCCCGAGAGGAGCCACCTGCCCAAGGCAGGTGTGGCTCCCCCCGGAAGGACACGGCTCAGTACGCGTTGTTCTGGCCGAACGTCTTGATGGTCTTCTTCTCCAGGTTGCGCTGACGCTCGGTCGCCTCGGACTCGACGGAGGCGTTACCGGCCAGCGCGTCGGCGGAGGCGCCGAACAGCTTGCGGATGTTGTCGCCGAACAGGGTCACCACGCCGATGGCGGCGATCGCGATGAGGGCGACGATGATGATGTACTCGGTCATGCCCTGGCCACGAGCCTTGCGGAGCTGCTGCTTCTTCGAGATCGCCTTCATGGAACTCTCCGGGGATTGCAGTGGTGGAAAAAAACACCCTTCTGCTTGGGTGAATCGCACCCTAGGGCAGATCCCACCTCCACCTCCATCGGTCATCGGGAGGATGCCTGGAATTCTCAGTGATTCCAGGCAATTAGCCCGATTTGGGCGAGCCAGCGCCCCCATTTCAGGGGCTCGCGGGGGCGGCGACCGGCGTCTGGGCGGTGCTTTCGCAGCTCGAACGAGGCAGCGCCTCGCACAGCGAGCGCAGCGCCCGGGCCAGATGTTCGTCGTCCGGGTGCCGGGCCGCAACCTCGCGCCCCAGGGCCACGGTGTCGTGCAGGGCACCTACAGGCGTCCACATCGTGCGCGAAGCCCAGGTCTGAGCCGTCACCAGCCGGAGGTAGGCCGTCACCAGCGCGGGCTCGCGTCCGCCCCGCGCGACCTCGGGCTCCAGCAGCGAGGCGGCCAGCGTCAAATCCTGCTGGGCCAGCGCCGCCTTGCCCAGGGCCAGCGCGGACTCCGGACTGTCGGGAGCCAACCGACGCCACTGGGCCGCCGCGCCGCGCACCATGGGGTCATTGGGCGCGTGGTAGCGCTCGATGTTCCGGTACAGCCCGGCGGCCTGCTCCGCGGTGGGCGGGTGCTGCTGGACATAGTCGTGCAGGAAGAGGCGGTCCGCCCCTTCCGGCGCGCGCCGCTCGTCCCGCACGCGCACATCCAGGTTCGACACGAAGAAGGCGATGGGCGAGGCGTACTCCAGCAGGTTGTGGTCGTCCGTGTTGATGGGGCCCTCCCCAGCGAACTCGAGCTGGCCGGCCTCGCTGTGCACCTGCTTGGACAGCAGCGCGAACACGTCGTTGATGCCCACCCGGGACAAATCCTTCCGCACCTCCGGATGTCCCATGCGCTCAGCCAGGCGCGCCGCATCGAAGGCCAGGGGCTTGCGGCTGGCCACCATCACCAGGTCATGCGGCCCCAGCCACGTGGTGGCGTGCGGGAAGGTGTCGCGCAGGGTGCGGACCACCAGCTTGATGAGGTCCTCGTTGCTCTCATAGGTGTGGATCCACTGCACCAGCACGCCGTCATCCGCCAGGTGCCGGTCCACCGTCTGGAAGAAGTCCCGCGTGAAGAGGCCGGACACGCCCGCCACCCACGGGTTGGAGGGCACGCTCACCACCAGGTCGTACTTGCGCGGCGACAGCGCCATGAACGTCTTGGCGTCGTCCACATGCACGTGCGTGCGAGGGTCATCCACCGCGTTGCGGTTGTCCGCCTTGAACAGGCGCGCCGCGTCGATGACGGCGGGGGCGATCTCCACCATGTCCAGGTGCTCCACGGGGTGCGCCAGAACGCTGCCCGCGGTGATAGCCGCGCCGGCGCCCACCAGCAGCACCGTCTTCGGCTCGCGAGGATGCAGGAGCGCGCCCAGGTGGCCGGCCACGACCTGCGTCTCCGCGTCGCTCCCGTTGGACGCGTCCACCTTCCCGTTGAGCTTCATGAACCGCAGGTTGTCCACGGGGGCGTCCGCCACCATCACCGTGGCGAAGGTGTCGTCCTGGTAGAAGATGGGGCGGATGACCGCCTCGGTGTCCGCCACCAGCTTCGCGTAGCTCTCCGGCGGCTTCTGGTGCGAACGGATGGACGCGATACCCGACAGCCGCACCGCCCAGCCGCTCATCCCGCCCAGCACCACCAGCGCCAGCCCCGCCGTGGCGGCCACGGGCCACAGCGCACGCACCGGCTGCGAGGGACGGCCCGGAGCGGCGTGGAAGGCGAGCCCAGCGCCGAGCAGGTTGGCCGCCACGCCCGCGATGAAGTTGCCCTCCATGCCCCACCACGGCATCAGCACCAGCACGCCCAGCGCCGAGCCGGTGATCGTCCCCACCGTGTTCCACAGGTAGACGCCGCCGAGCTGGCGCCCCACCTCGGACACCTTCGCCGTGGCCACGCGCGCCGCCGCCGGGAAGGCCGCGCCCATGAAGAAGGTGGGCACCAGCAACACCAGACAGCAGAAGCCGAAGGTGAGGAGCTGGAACAGCGGCCAGGTCTCCAGCGAGCGCGTCATCATCCACTGCGCCTTGCGGAACAGGTGCGGCAGCCGCACGTACAGCGGCAGCGCCACGCAGATGCTCGCCACCAGCGCCACCTGGAGCCGGCCGAACAGCCGCAGCGAGTCCACCTGTCCCTTGCGCGTCATCAGCCAGAAGCTGCCCAGGCCGATGCCCATGATGAACGCCGTGAGGATGAGCGTGAAGGCGTAGGTGGACGCGCCCAGGACGATGGACAGCAGGCGGATCCACGTCACCTGGTACAGCATGGACGTGAAGCCCGACAGCAGCACGCCCACCAGCGCCGCCCGCACCGCCACGCGCGGATAGGAGACCTCCTCCTCACCCGCTGGCGCCGGAGCCTGTCCCGGCGCCAGCGCGGGCGCGAAGCGGCGAGCCAGGCCCAGCGCAGCGAGCGCCAGCAGGATGTTGAGCCCCGCGGCCAACCCCGCCGACGCGGACAGGCCAATGGCGGGCACCAGCTTCGTGCCCGCGATGAAGACGCCCACCGCCGCGCCCAGGCTGTTGACGGCATAGAGACGCGCCAGCTCGTAGCGCACGCCCGCCAGGCTGGAGGCGAAGTGCCGCACCAGCGCCGGCAGCGTGCCCCCCATCAGCAGCGTGGGAATCACCAGCGACGCGGCGGAGACGACGAGGCGAGGCCCCAGCCGCCAGCCATCCGGCACGGACGGGGCCACGCTCAACCAGAGCGCCCCCAGCACGTCGAGCACGTAGGGGAAGGCCAGCGCGTACAGGCCCACGCCCAACTCGAGCACACCGTAAAGGGCCAGGGGGTTCTTCGCACGGTCAGCTGTCCGCCCGAAGACAAATGCCCCCAGCGCCTGCCCTCCCATGAACGTGGCGAGCACCACCGCGTGCGCCTGGCCGCTATTCCCCAGGACGTTCCCGAGGTACTTGGACCAGACGAGCTCATAGACGAGTGCGGTCCCCCCGGACAGGAAGAGGAGGCAGGCCACAAGGTTCTTAGGAAAACGCGCCGTAGATGACATGGGGACAGCGCGGAACCTTAGTCGGTATGTTTCAGGCCCACCAAATGAACACCCATCTCCTGCAAGCCGCGATGCTCGCCTGGACTCCGCGCCTGCGGGTGACACGCGCCGAAGGCGACCTCTCCAGCATCCTGCGCCGCCCCGCCGATGCCCTGCTGGAGCAGCCGCTGCACGAGGTCCTCGGCGTGTCGCCCGAGCGCGCCCGTGAGCTGGACGCCCGTGCCCGCGAGGACCGGCGCGCGGTGGAGTTCGTCTCCGCGAACCTCGGCGGCGAGGACGCCACGCCGCTGCGCCTGTCCCTGGGACTGGACGAAGGCGAGGCCAGCGCCACCGTGCTGGACCTCAACGCCCTGCTGGAGGGCGCGCCGCCGGTTCAGATTTCGCGGCTGTCTTCCTCGCTCAGCCACGAGATCCGCAACCCCCTCTCCTCCGTGAAGATGGCGGTGCAGACGCTGGCTCGGAACACCGGCCTCAACGACCGGGACAAGCGGCGGCTCACCATCGCCAACCGGGAGATTCGCACCATGGAGCGGATGCTCTGGCTGCTGTCCGAGTATGGCCGGGACACCACGCCGAAGACGGATGCCCACCCGCTGCGCGCCGTCGTCCAGGAGGCCACCGACATGGTCGCGCCCGAGCTGGCCGAGCGGCGCGTGGAGGTCCGCGTGGACGAGGAGCCCGACATGCCCCGCGTCCGCGTGGACCCCTCCCGCCTGCGGCCGGTGCTGGCCCAGGTGCTGCTCAACGTGGCCATGGGCCAGCCCGAGGGCAGCCCGGTAGAGGTGGCCCTGCGCCGGGGCGGTCCAGGCCAGGTGCGGATGGTGCTCCACGACCCCGCGGCTGCCCTGCCCCCGGAGGAGAACGGCACCCTCTTCGAGCCGTTCGGCTCGCGGCTGGCGCGCGGCGCCGGCCTGTCCCTGGCGGCACTGCGGCGGGTGATGCTGAGCGTGGGAGGAGATGTGGCCGCGCGGGGCAGCGCCGAGCCCGGCGTGGTGCTGACGCTGACGTTCGCCACCTGAGAGCGCCATGGAGACCCTTCTCATCGTCGATGACGACGTCTCGCTCCTCGAAACGCTGAAGATGCACTTCGAGGAGATCGAGCAGGACGGCCAGCCGCGCTACCAGGTGGCCACCGCCACCAGCGCCGCGGCCGGCCTGCGCGCCGCCCAGGAGACCCTGCCCAGCGTGGTCATCCTCGACATGATGCTCCCGGACCGTACGGGACTGGAGATCATCGAAGAGATGAAGGGGCTGTGCGGGGACGCGCGCATCATCCTGGTCACCGCGTACCACGACATGGAGACCACCATCCGGGCAATGAAGGCCGGGGCCTTCGACTACATCCACAAGCCCTTCCCGGACCCCGCCGCCCTGGACCTGGTGGTGGAGCGCGCGCTGGAGTACCGCCAGCTGTCGCGCCGCGCGGACGAGGTCCACCGCGAGAACGCCGCCGCCCGCCTGGGCGACATCGTCGGCACCAGCCCGCTGATGCAGCAGTTGGTGAAGGAGATTGGAAAGGTCACCGGCAGCCACGCCACCGTGCTGATTACCGGCGAGAGCGGCACCGGCAAGGAGCTCATCGCCCGCGTCATCCACAACTACTCCTACGACGAGCCGCGCCCCTTCATCGGCATCAACTGCTCGGCCATCGTCGACACGCTGCTGGAGAGCGAGCTCTTCGGCCATGAGAAGGGCGCCTTCACCGGCGCCACCACCGGCAAGCCGGGCAAGTTCGAGCTGGCCGAGGACGGCACGGTGTTCCTGGACGAGATTGGCGACATGTCGCTGATGCTCCAGGCCAAGCTCCTGCGCGTGCTCCAGGAGCGAGAGTTCGACCGCGTGGGCGGCGTCAAGCGCATCAAGCTGCGCGCCCGCGTCATCGCCGCCACCCACCGCACGCTGGCCGAGGAGGTGGAGGCCGGCCGCTTCCGCGAGGACCTCTACCAGCGCCTCAAGGTCATCACCCTCCAGCTCCCCCCGCTGCGCGAGCGGCGCGAGGACATCCCGCCGCTGGTGAAGCACCTGCTCGAGCGCATCAACGAGAAGGTCCACAAGCGCGTCACCCGCGTGCCAGGCGAGGTCATGGAGCGCCTCACCCGGCTGCCCTGGCGCGGCAACGTGCGCGAGCTGGAGAACGTGCTCACCCGCGCCGTGGTGCTCGCCCCCGGCGACGTCCTGCGCGGAGACGACCTGCCCGCACTGGAGTCCACCGCGCCCGCGCCGGACCCCGGCCGTCACGCCCCCCCGACCGCGGCCGCCATGTTCGCCGCGCCGGCCGAGGACGACGCCAGCCTGATTCCCACCCTGGAAGAAGCCGAGCGCCAGCTCATCGCCCGTGCGATGACCGTCACCAAGGGGCACAAGGGGCGCACCTGCCAGATTCTGGGCATCAGCCGGCCCACCCTGGAGCGCAAGCTCCAGAAGTACGGTCTCGCACAAAGCCAGAGCCCCTCAGTGCACACCTTCCCGGTGAAGGATGCATCGTGAGCAGTCTTCAACAGTGTCACTGCTCCGACACTCCACCGGCGGCTTTGAACGTTTCGTTCAAATTGATCAGACTGTTTGAACGTTCTGTTTCAGGTTTTGGACACAGGACGGGGTCCGGTGCGGGCCTGTAGCGCTAAGTACCCGGCATTTCAGGCGGTGTTGGCCCGGCAGCATTTGGATTCCCGCTGGCACGCTCCTTGGAGAAGGGAAGTCCCGTTCGCCGCTGAAGCAGGCGGCCAGATTTCCCCAAGCTTTCTTCCCAGGAGTGAATGCCATGCACGGTTTCAACCGCCCCCTCGGTCCCATCGGTTCCAACGTCGTGGCGCCGCTGCAGACGACCAGCTCCGGGATGATGGTCACCGCCAACAAGCTGGTCCCTGGCCAGGAGGCCATCGACTTCAAGGGCTACTTCAAGGTCGAGTCCTTCCCGCACAACTCGACCATCTACCGCCCCGGTGACAACACCGACCGCGTCTACCTGCTGAAGTCCGGCCGCGTGCGCCTGATGCGCATCGGCAAGAACAGCACCCGCTCCGTGGTGTCCATCCTCCGGCCAGGAGACCTCTTCGGCGAGCTGTTCCGCCCCGAGGGCACGCCCATCGAGGAGATGGCCATCGCCGCCGGTGAGGCCGAGGTCTGGAGCATCGAGGGCCGTGACTTCCGCGCGCAGCTCGAGGCCCGCCCCGCCCTGGCGGTGGACGTGGTCCGCGCCTACGCCGAGCGCGTCCGCGCCCTGCGCAAGCGCGTGCTGGGCCTGACCTTCAAGGAAGTGCCGGCCCGCCTGGCGGACACCCTGCTCACCCTGGTCGAAGCCCACGGCGAGCGCTGCCCGCACGGCGGCGAGACGGACCTGCGCGGCATCACCCAGCAGGACCTCGCGGACCTCGTGGGCGCCTCGCGCTCCTTCGTGTCCACCCTCATCAACGAGATGAAGCGCGAGGGCGTGCTCGGCAACGTCGGCCGCATCCTCTGCGTGCGTGACCAGAAGGCCCTGCGCAAGATTGCCGGCAAGGAGAAGTAGTCTCCGCGCCCGCAACAGCGCGGACCGTGACGCCAGCCGGGCCTGGCCCCGCGGAGGGCTTCCGCGTGGCCGGGCCCTTTGCGTGCGGGCCACCGCGTACCCGGCATCGGCGACGCAAGCCTCCGGCGGGCTCCGGCGTCAGACGCGGCGGCGCAGCTCCTCCACCTCGGCACGCAGGAGCCAGTCGTCCGGGAAGTCCGACGCCGCGGCGGCAATCTGGCTCAGCCGCTCCGGCTTCACCGTGTGCGTCTCGCGCATCTTCCGCACCTCGCGGTAGAGCGCGGCCAGCGCCGGGTGCAGCGCCAGGGCCTTGCGTGAGCGGGCCTTCTCCTCGCCGTCGCCCACCGCGAAGGCGCTCAGCTCGCCGTACCAGCGGTCCCACGTCTCCGGGTCCGACGGCCCGCCCGCCACCGACGGCAGGTGCGTGCTGATGAAGAGCTTCGCTACCGCGGGCAGCTCCAGCTCACGCCCCGCCAGCCAACCGCGCAGCGCGAGCACCTGACCGCCGTCCGTCGCGAAGCCCTCCAGTTCCAGCCCGCTCTCCAGCGAGAGCCTGAAGGCTCCGCGCTCCGGCAGTGTGCCCACGCCAAATGCCACCAGCGCCGGCCCGTTCCACGGCCGCGCGTCCAGGGACTGCCCGCCGCGCGAGGCCAGAATCGGCCCGTCCATCCGCACCAGCGCGGCATTCAGGCCCGGCGCCACAGGACGCGGCGCACGCAGCGTCTCCAGCACCAGGCCCGTCACCTCGCGGCCATCCGCCAGCACCAGGTGATTGACGGTGCGCGCCCGCATCGCCTCTTCCAGGCCGAAGTCTCCCCCGCGCTTCCACGACAGCGTGGCCTCGAAGTCCGTCAGCACCTCGAACAGGTGCTCGAAGTCGCGCGCCACGAAGAGCTGCGGCTGCATGCGGGTGATGTCGTAGTCCGTGTCCGCACAGGCAACGCTCAACGGCAGCTTCTTCACCGCCGCCGTCAGGCAGTGCTGCGCCTCGCCGATGCTGGACAGGAGCCCCGCGCCGTAGATGCGCGGCGACTCCAGGCTGCCCACGAGGCCATACTCCGCCGTCCACCAGTAGAGGCGGCTGGCCCGGGTGCTCTCGCTGACGTAGCGGCGGCTCGCGCTGGCCGCCTCCAGCCGCGCCTGGGCGTGCGCCACCTCCTCCTCGCTGGCCTCCGGGTCCTCCTTCACCACCGACAGGTTCCGGATGGCCTCGAAGACGGCCTGGTCCTCCACGCTGGCGATGGACTTGAAGCCCACCAGCCCGCAGGCCTTGAGGTACTCCGCGTAGCGGCGGTTGGCGATGATGGGCGCGTGCCCGGCGCTCTCATGCACGATGTCCGGCGCCGGCGTGTACTCGATGTGCTCGTGGGTGCGGATGTCCGCGGCGATCGCCAGGACGCCCATGGCCTGGAGCTCCGTGAAGACGGCGGGCGGGATGAAGCCCCGCACCCCCACGCAAGCCCACCCCAAGCGGCCCAGCTTCTCGTTCATCTCGTCCAGGCTGGGAATGGACTCGGAGCCGATTCCCGTCGCCTCCAGCCCCTCCAGGTAGACGGGATGCGCCTTGTCCGTCAGGTGACCGCGCAGCGAGCTCAGGATGTTCCGCCACACCGCCTGGTCCCGCGACGTATACGCCGCGTAGTCCTGGCTCACTACGTAGCGACGCAGATGGGCAGGCAGGCGAGCAATCGTCCGTTCCGTGGGAGTCATCATCATTCACCTCAGGCGGAATCTTCTGTTCTTTAAAGATATCCCTTCCTCGGGTGAACGGAAATCCGGCAGAAATCGACGTCTTCGTCGTTTTAGCGTCGAATCAACCTGACTGGCGGCGAAGCCCATCCAGGACGAGCCGGGCCCCGGGGCTGAGCGCGCCGGAAGGCCACAGGGCCACGACCTCCACGGCCTGAGGCTCCTCCTCCTGGAGCGGCCAGACATGGAGGTCCGGTGGAAAGGGGTGCATGGGCCGCAGGTCCGGGGTGATGGCGCAGGCCCGGAACGCGCGCAGCAGCTCGTAGAGGAGGAGGAAGCTCTCCGCGCGCCCCACCTCTTCTACCGTCACGGAATGGGCCGCGAAGCGGGCGCTGTTGGCGCCACCGTAGGGGTCGTCGCGGAGCCAGTCCACGAAGCGCTGTCCCTCCAGATCCGTCACATGCAGCGCCTTGCGCGACGCCGCCTGCCGCCCGAGCGCGTTGTCCGGACCGGCCAGCACCACGAAGGGCATGCGCAGCAGGGACTCGGACTCCACGCCCTCGTGCGTGGGCAGCGGCGTGAAGTCCAGCGCCAGGTCCAACTGCCGCGTCTGCACCTGGCGCGTCAGCTCATGAGGGCCGCCGAAGCTGAGCACCAGCTTGAGGTCCGCCGCCGCGGCGTCCCGGGCCACGGTGCCCACCAGGGACAGGGACAGCGTCGGGTTGAGGCCCAGGCGCACCACGGGCTCGGCGCTGGCCAGGTCCCGCAGGCGCTTCATGTCCAGTTGGTGCAGCGGCGTCTGGGTGCCGGCGAAGAGCCGCTCGCCCCGGGCCGTCAACTGGAGGCGCCGGCCAGGGCCACGCTCCAGCAGCGGCGAGCCGTCCGCCAGGGCCAGCTCCAGGGCGCGGATGTGCTCGCTCACCACCGAACGCGCCACACCCAGGTGCTCGGCTGCGGCCTCGATGCTGCCCGCCTCCACGGCGGCGGCGAAGGACTCCAGCCAGACCAGGTGCCGGACGAGTTTGCGCGGAGGCATGCGGCGCATCCTCTCACGGGCCCAGGTGCCGCACGCGCCGAGGAACTTCACGGGCGCTTGCGGAGTTCCGGCATCCAGAATATCCGCACCGACACATGCCACGGATGCCCAACGCGATTTCCAACACCGCCGGCTTTTTCCGCCACCGACTCAACGCGGCGCGGCCGTACCTGAGCAAGGCGCTGGCGTGGTGCATCCTGCACGGGCTGGTCGCCCTGCTGTACTTCGGCGGCGCGCTGCGCGTGGCCGTGGAGCGGCTGGCCCCCTCGCTGCGGCCGCTGCTGCTCGTGGGGAGCTTCACGCAGGCGTTGTTCCTGGGACTGGTGGCCTTCGTCGGGACGCTGCCCCTGGCCCTTCTCCTGGGCCACCGCTACCGCCTCGTGCTCCCCTTCCTGACGGCGGTGGGTGGGGTGCTGCTCGGCCTGGACGCGCTGGTGCTCGACTCGCTCGGCTTCCACATCAACGGCCTGGTACTCGCGGTGGCGCTCCAGCCGCACGCGCTGGCCGAGACGGGCCTGTCCGGCACCGAGATGAGCCTGCTGGCCCTGGCCGTGCTCGTCATCCTCACCGCCGATACAGCCGCGGGCATCTGGTTCCTGAAGCGGGGCTTCGGGCCGCGGCGGGTGGCGCTCACCGTGGCGCTGCTGACGGTGCTGTGCACCGCCGAGCGGCTGGTCACCGCGTCACTCGTCTTCGCCCACGGCGGCGCCGTGCAGCACGCCGCCACCACCCTGCCCCTCCAGGCGCCTGTGCGGATGAACACCCTCCTCACACGCCTCACCGGCAAGCCCCCCGCCGCTGGCTTGCGCCTGGGCGTGAGCCCCGACGCAGGCGCCCCCGCGTCGAGCATCGACCCCACTGCGGTGCGCTTCACCCGCCGCCCGGACATCGTCATCGTCCTGGTGGAGAGCCTGCGCGACGACTTCTTCACTCCGGAAGTGATGCCGAACATGTCGCGCAGGGCCCAGCACGGCACGCGCTTCCTGCTCCACCACAGCGCGGCCAGCTCCACGGACTTCTCGCTGTTCAGCATGTTCTACGGCCTGGAGGCGCAGCGCCGCAACGCCGTGGTGGGTGCCGGCCGGACGCCGCTGCTCTTCCCCGCGCTGGGACACAACGGCTACCAGCAGTCCTTCTTCGCCGCCTCGTCCGTCGACTGGATGGGCCTGAAGGACACCGTCTTCCGCGACGTGACGGGCGGCCTGCGCACGGACTACACGGGCCGCAGCCACCTACGGGACGAGGCCATGGTCCGCGATGCGATCGCCGCGGCGGAGGCGACGCCCGCGGACACGCCACTGTTCCTGTTCGTGTTCTTCTCCGGGACCCACTTCGACTACGACTACCCACCCCGCTCCGAGGTCTTCTCGCCGGCCTGGAATGGCAAGGGCGGACTGTCCACCGCGCGCGTACCGCCCGCGCACCTCAAGGCCCGCGCCTGGAACGCCGCCTACGAGGTGGACATGAAGGTCGAAGCGATGCTGTCGAGCATCGAAGCCATCCGGGGCACTCGCCCGCTGATCGTCTTCACCGGCGACCACGGCGAGGAGTTCCGCGAGCACGGCCGCGTGGGCCACGCCAGCGACGTGACGGCCTCCCAGCTCCACGTGCCCATGGTCATCTTCGACGAGAAGCTGCCCGTGGGTGAGGTCGACGCCGTCACCGGCCACATCGACCTGATGGCCACGCTCTTCGACCTGCTCGGCGACACTCACGCCCCGTCGGCCCTGGGCGACGGCATCCCGATGACGCGGCCGGATGCCCACCGGTACCTGCTCACCACCATCGGTTGGGAGGCGCGCTATGCGCTCATCGGCCGGGAGCTGAAGGTGCACTTCGGCGCGGGGCTCCCCGGCACGAACATCACCGACCTGAACGACCGCCCCTTGCCGGACGGCAAGGAGCGCTTCGCGGCCGAGGCCCCGCGCATCCTTCGCCGCCTGCGGGGCAGCCAGGACACCTCGCCGCCGTCCTCCGGCCCGTTGACCGCGACCCCCACCGAGCCCTGATGCCAGCGAGCGGCTGGCGGGATGCCCCGCCGCCTGCTGGCGGCAGGGCATCCCGGAGAAACAGCCGACCTCCGCCGTACCGCTGAACAACGGGCCCGGCGAGACGAGGTGAAACGTCGATGATTCGGCTCCTGGCTGAATGCCCCCTGGCCCCTGGGCGTGGCGGCAAGGAAGCCGTCGCCCGGTAACAGGGCGGGCAGCCCCCGGCCCACCGATGGGAGGCGTCCACGGAATCTGGCGCACGAATTCCGAGCGCACAGCCAGAGGATAACGTCATCCTCCCGTATGACCTGGACTCAGGATGTCATCGGGCACACCACTTCCCGAGCCCTGACGGCGCCCCCATGAGTACGCCCCTTTCGACACGAGCGCTGTTGCGGTGGCTGGCCGACAAGGCGACCCGGAGGACCGAGCAGGACTTCGAGACGCTCACGGCCCGAACCGACTTCCTCCACGTTGCGAGCGAGGTGCTGCGCTCCGGCACGGTGCAGGAGAAGACCACGGTGCTTCGCGCGCTTCAGCCCATCGCGACGCCGGAGGCCCATGCCCTGGCACGGCAGGCACTGCGCGACGACGAGGCTTCCGTCCGGGCCCTGGCGGCACGAGCGATGGCGGGCCCCCATGACGCCCAGGACTGGCAATGCCTGCTGGCCGCGCTCGATGACACGGAACCCGCCGTGCAAGCCGCGGTGATGGATGCACTCGCGCGGCTGGACCCGGCCGCCGCGAGCACGCTGTTGCTCACGCGCTTTGAACACGCCTCCACGGCGGAGCAGTTGAGCGCGCTCGCCACGGCGCAACGACTGCGGCTTCCGGACTCCCCTGCACTGGGCCGCCTGGGACGGGGAGCCTCATCCGCCGCGGTGAGGCGCGCGGCCGTCGCCCTGCTCGCGCAGACCGGAGAGTCCGCGGCCCCCCTGCTCATCGACGCGCTCACCGACGCCGACGCAGGCGTGCAGCACGAGGCACTTCGAGCCCTTGCACGCCGTGAGCGTGTGCCCTCCCAGGTCTTCCACCCGTTGCTCGCGGCATTGACGCCACAGGTCCAATTGGAGGCCATCCGTGCGCTGATCCTCCGCCGCGACGCCAGCGCCTGCGAGCCCATCATGCGGCTTCTGGGCGCGGCCGTCCCCCTCGTCCGCCGGCAAGCCATCCTCGCCACGGGACAGCTCGGCTGCGCCAGTACACGAGCTTCCCTGCTGGAGCTGCTCACCCGGAGCGACGACGCGGATGAGCGAGCGAGCGTCGTCACGGCTCTGGGGATGCTGGGTGGTGACGAAGCCTGGGCGGCACTCCGCGAGGCCCTGACGGATGCAGCCCAACCCGTCAGGCGCGCCGCGGCCACTGCGTGGGCCACGAATCCCGCTGCGCCCACGGACCGGACCGCCCTGCTGTTCGAGCGCCTGAAGGCCGACCCAGCACCAGACGTGAGGATGCACATCGCCGCCACCCTGGCGAGTTCCGACGCCGAGACCGGCCGCCAGGCCCTGCACATCGCCCTCGTGGACCCGGCTCCCCAAGTCCGGCGCATGGCGGTGAACACCCTGGGACGAAGCGCCAGTGGTGATGCGCTGGAAGTCCTTCGCGCCCATCAACCCCACGAGAAGGACGCGGGCGTTCTACAGGAGCTGTCCCTGGCCCTTGAACAAAGCCCCGCCGCCGAGCCACACCCGCGAGCCACCTCGCCGCGAGAGCAGCCGCTCTTCGACCCCGCGCAGACGGGCCAACAGGTCACGACGTGGCTCGAAGCACCCGAGCGGGCCCCCATCACGGACCGGCTCTCCTTCTATTCAAGCAGCCATCTGGAACACCTGACCGCGGACGACCGGCTGCACACGTTCCAGTACAGCGTCACGGGTGGCGAACTGCGCTTGCAACCCGAGCACGCGCCCGCCCGCACCACACGCTTCATCCTGGCGCACGAGCCACCTGGAAGGACATCCGACGGCGAGCCCCACCGGTTCCGCCTGGAGCTGGCCCAAGACATCATCTCTGGCACGGGCTCACCACGGGTCTTCTACTACTGCGTCGGCAAACCAGACGACGAAGCCGCCTGACAGCCCCCATGCGCGAGGTTGCCAATAAGGCTGCCGGCAGCCCACGACACGGTGTCGCGCGGCGTGCTCCACGCCGGCTCCAGACATGGACACCTGCTGCGTAGGGTCACGGAGCCGCAGGCAACCTCGACGCGCCTGCCCATGACGAACATGCGTGGCGCAGTCCCCCTCGTCACCTCGGTGGAGGACAAACCAACAATAGGGGCTGGCAGCGAACGGAGGAGGCGCGGGCACCGGAGCCGGGGGCCCGGCAGGGCCTTGCCAGGCGTCCGTCACGCCACCGCCATACGATTGCAGCTGCCGCTTGCCCTATGCGCTGCACACCCGCAGCATGCGTGTCTATCGTGTCCGCCATCGCCGAGCCCCCTTCCCCGCACCGTACGTACACCGAGCGCCGTGCCGCCGCGCAAGCCGAGCTGGCCACGCTGGACCGCGTGAGTGCCCGCTACGCCAACCTGCGCACACTCGCGTTCCTCGCCGCCGCCGGCATCGCGGGCTTCGTGCTCGCTGGGCGCCTGCCCAAGATGTGGTGGTGGGGCAGCGCCGCCGCCCTGGTGCTCTACGGCGTGCTGGCCGTCCTGCACCATCAGGTCTTCCGGCGCGAGGCCCGGGCGAAGCTGTACGTGACGCTGAACGAGCGAGGCCTCGCGAGGCTCGGCCCGGGCTGGCACGAGTTCATCGAGCGCGGTGAGCGCTTCCTGTCCCCCAGCCACCTGTACACCCCGGACCTGGACGTCTTCGGTCAGGGCAGCCTCTATCAACTGCTCAACGAGACCGCGACACGCGCGGGCGAGGAGCGCCTCGCGGCGTGGCTCTCCGCGCCCGCGTCCGCCGAGGAGGTGGAGGCCCGGCAGGGCGCCGCGCGCGAGCTGGCCCCCAACCTGGGCTTCCGTCAGGACCTCTGCGTGGACGCGCGGGACGCCTCCCGCGAGAAGGCGGACCCGGCGCTGTTCATCCAGTGGGCGGAGTCGGGCCCCTCCCTGGACACCATCCGCTGGGCGCGGCCGGTGGCGGTGGTGCTGCCCCTGGTCACGCTGACCGTCTACCTCCTGGGCAAGCTGGACGTGCTGCCGGAGTCCGCCGTCTGGCTGGGGCTGGCCGCGCAGCTCGGGGTGGCCGTCATCACCCGGCGTCCGCTGAAGGCCATGGACGAAGGCGTGGAGGCGGGCGAGCGGGGCTTCGTCCGCTACGCGCCCATCTTCGAGCGCGTGGAGGGCCAGCGCTTCGAGCACCCGCGCCTCAAGAAGCTCCAGTCCGGGCTCCAGCAGCCGGGACAGCCGCCGGTGTCCGAGCACTTCAAGCGCTTCAGCCGGCTGTTCTCCTTCATCGAGTTCAAGCGCCACCAGTTCCACCCCCTGATTCACTGGCTCACGCTCTGGGACATCCACGCCCACTTCGCGCTGGAGCGCTGGCGCGAGGCCCACGGCAAGCAGCTGCGGCGGTGGTTCGAGGCGCTCGCCGAGCTGGAGGCCCTCTCCTGCATCGCCGGGCTCGCGCATGACCGGCCGGACTTCACCTGGCCCGCCCTGGCCACCAGCGGCCCGTGCGTGGAGGCCACCGCGCTGGGTCACCCGCTGCTGGACGCGCCCGTCCCCAACGACGTGTCCCTGCCGGGACCCCGGCACGCGCTGCTCATCACCGGCTCCAACATGAGCGGCAAGACGACGCTGATGCGCGCGGTGGGCGCCAACGTGGTGCTGGCGCTGGCCGGCGCGCCCGTGAGCGCGAAGTCCTTCCGCCTGTCGCCGCTCCAGGTGCTCACCAGCATGCGGGTGAAGGACTCGCTGGAGCGCGGCGTCTCCTACTTCTACGCGGAGGTGCAGCGAATCAAGGCGGTGCTGGACGCGGCGCAGGCGGCGCGCGGGCAGGTGCTCTTCCTCCTGGACGAAATCCTCCTGGGCACCAACACTCGCGAGCGGCAGATTGCCTCGCGCGAGGTGCTGCGGCTGCTGCTGGGCACCGGCGCCATCGGCGCGGTGACGACGCACGACCTGTCCCTGGCGGTGCTCGCGGACGAGCCCGGGGCGCACGTCGTCAACGTCCACTTCCGGGACCACCTGGAGGACGGGAAGATGGTGTTCGACTACACGCTGCGGCAGGGCGTGGTGGACACGACCAACGCCCTGCGCGTGCTGCGGCTGGCCGGGGTCCCCGTGGACGACCCGGACGAGGTCGCCGCGGCGCGCTGAGCCCCGGCGGAGGCCCCGAACGACACGGGCCCCGGGGTTGCCCCCGAGGCCCGCGCCTGAATCACCCTGTCACGCCGGGGCGTGGACTACTTCGCCGCCTCGATGAGCGCCGCGAAGCCCATGCCACCGCCGATGCACATGGACACCACGCCGTAGCGGCCGTTGCGGCGCTTCAGCTCGCGCAGGATGGTCGCCACCATGCGCGCGCCGGAGACGCCCAGCGGGTGGCCCAGCGCGATGGCGCCGCCGTTGGGGTTCACCTTGTCGGCCGGGATGCCCAGCTCGCGCACGCAGTACAGCGCCTGCGCAGCGAAGGCCTCGTTCAGCTCGAACACGTCGATGTCCTCGACCTTGAGCTTGTTCTTCTCCAGCAGCTTGCGGACCGCCGGAACCGGGCCGATGCCCATGATTTCCGGAGGCACGCCCGCCACCGCGGCGTCCACGAAGTAGCCCAGCGGCTTGATGCCCAGCTCCTTCGCCTTCGCCTCGCTCATCACCACCGCGGCCGCCGCGCCGTCCGTCAGCGGAGACGCGTTGCCGGCCGTCACCACGCCCTTGGGGTTGAAGGCCGGGCGCAGCTTCGCCAGGCCCTCCTGCGTGGTCTCCGGGCGGAGGATGGTGTCCACGGACACCGTGACCTCCTTCGCCGCGCCGTCATCGTCGTAGTACGTCGTGGTGACGGGGACGATCTCCTCGCTGAACTTGCCCTGCTCGCGCGCGGTGGCGGCGCGGCGCTGGCTCTCGGCGGCGAACTTGTCCGAGTCCTCACGCGACACGTTGTAGCGCGAGGCGATGTTCTCCGCGGTGGCGCCCATGGAGGTGTAGACCTCCGGCAGACGCTCCATCACCTCGGGGTTGGCGCTCGCCTTGTTGCCGCCCATGGGGACCATCGTCATGGACTCGGTGCCGCCACCGATGCCCACGTCGTACATCCCCGCCTGGATGGCCTGGGCCACCTGGGCGATGGACTGCGAGCCGGACGAACAGAACCGGTTGATGGTCATCGCGGGCACGGTGACGGGCAGGCCCGCCAGCAGCGTGGCCACGCGGGCCACGTTCATGCCCTGCTCGGCCTCCGGCATCGCACAGCCCAGGACGACGTCACCGATGTCCTCCGGCTTCAGGCCGGGGACCTGGGCAACGGCCTCCTTGATGGCGATGGCGGCCAGGGTATCCGGCCGGGTGTCCTTGAACTCTCCCTTGTGGGCGCGGGTGAAGGGCGTGCGGACCGCGCTGGCAATCACGACTCGACCAGCCATTGTGCTGTCTCCTTGCCCGGGGGGCACCCGGGCCTTCAACGAATCTCAGTTCAGTAGCCTTTGGATACTGGCCGGCCGTCAGTTCCGCAGCGGCTTGCCCTTCTCGATCATGTGCTGCAGGCGGTCCTGGGTCTTCTCCTCGCCGCACAGGCTCAGGAAGGCCTCCGCCTCCAGCTCCAGCAGGCGCTCCTCGGTGACGAGCAGCGACGGGCTCGTGTTGCCGCCCGTGAGCACGGTCGCCAGCTTCTTGGCGATCTTCCGGTCGTGCGCGCTCACCTGGCCGTTGAGCTCCATGTCGTAGAGCATCATGTCGATGGTGGCCGCGCCGCTGACGCCCGGCAGGCGGAAGCGCGAGGGCCGCGGCGCCCGGAAGCCGGCGTCCGCCATGCCCAGCACGCGGGCCTTCGCGTCGGACAGCAGGAAGTCGCGGTTGGCGCTGATGCCGTCCGCCTGCGACAGGAAGCCAGCCTCCCGGGCCTCCTCGGCGCTGGTGGCGACCTTCGCCATGCCGATGGTGAGGAAGAGCTTCTTGAGGAAGGGCAGGAAGTCGAAGTCCTTGTCCGTCCCGTAGGGGCCGTACACGTTGCGCAGCAGCTGCATGTTGCCGCCGCCGCCCGGGATGAGGCCCACGCCGACCTCCACCAGGCCCATGTACAGCTCCGCGCTGGCCTGGATGGCGTTGCCGCCCATCGTCACCTCGGCGCCGCCGCCGAGCGTGAGGTTGAAGGGCGCCGTCACCACCGGCACCGGGCTGTAGCGCATGCGCTGGTTCACCGCCTGGAAGCCCGTCACCAGCTTGCGGATGGAATCGAACTCGCCGCTCTTGGCCGCCCACAGCAGCGCCACGATGTTCGCGCCCGCGGAGAAGTTGGCGCCGTCATTGCCGATGACCAGGCCCTTGAAGTTCTTCTCCGTCTCGTCCAGCGCGGTGTTCATCATCTCGATGATCTGGTCATCGATGGAGTTCATCTTGGTGTGGAACTCCAGCAGCGTCGCGCCGTCGCCCAGGTCCCACAGCGTGGCGCTGTCGTTGCCGGCGACCTTCTTGTTGCCGCGCTTGAGGTACTCCACGCGCTGCGTGCGGGCGTTCTCCGGCACCACCTTCACGGACTTGGACGGGATGTCCCAGTACGTGTCCTTGCCGTTCTCCACGCCGTAGAAGGACGCGCGGCCGGCGGCCAGCATCTCCTCCACCCACGCGGCCGGCTTCAGGCCCAGGGCCTTCATCCGCTCCACGCCCTTCTTCACGCCGTAGGCGTCCCAGACCTCGAAGGGCCCCAGGTCCCAACCGAAGCCCCAGCGCACGCCGCGGTCCACGTTGACCACGTCGTCGGCGATCTCCGGGATGCGGCGGCTGGTGTAGGCCAGCACGTCCAGCGTCACGCCCTCGGCGAACTTCGCCGCCTTGTCCTCGGCGTTCATCACCGAGGCGACGCGCTCGCGCACGTCGTCGATGTCGCGCGCGGCGCCCAGCGAGTCGTAGCGCACCTTCGCCTGCGGCCGGTACTCCAGCGTCTTCAGGTCGAGCGCGAGGATCTCCTTCCCCTGCTTCTTGTAGAAGCCGCCGCCGCTCTTGTCGCCCAGCATGCCCTTCTCCACCATCTTCTGGAGGAAGGCGGGGCTGGCGAACACGTCACGCTCTTCGTCTTGCGTCAGCGTGTCGTAGCAGTTCTTCGCCACGTGGGTGAAGGTGTCCAGGCCCACGATGTCCGCGGTGCGGAAGACGGCGGACTTGGGGCGGCCCATGGCCGGACCGAAGATCTTGTCCACCTCTTCGATGGACAGCTCCGCCTTGTCCATGGCGGCGATGGTCCGCATCATCCCGTACACGCCGATGCGGTTCGCGATGAAGTTGGTGGTGTCCTTGCCGTAGACGATGCCCTTGCCCAGCACCTCTTCGCCGAAGCGGTGCAGCGTCTTGAGCACCTCCGGGTCCGTGTCCTTGCCGGCCACCAGCTCCAGCAGCTTCATGTAGCGGACCGGGTTGAAGAAGTGCGTGACGAGGAAGTTCTTGCGGAACTCCGCGCCGCGGCCCTCGGTCATGCCGACAATGGACATGCCGGAGGTGTTGGAGGACACGATGGTGCCCGGGCGGATGTGCTTCTCCACGCTCGCGAACAGGGCCTGCTTGATGGCCAGGTCCTCCTTCACCACCTCCACCACCCAGTCGCACTCGGCGATGCGGTGCAGGTCGTCCTCGAAGTTGCCCACCTCGATGTTGGTGAACACCTCGCCAGAGACGATGGGGCTGGGCTTCTGCTTGCGCAGGTTGGCCAGCGCGCCCTGGGCGAACTTGTTGCGAAACGCCTTCGAAGACGTGTCCTCACCCGGCGCGGCCTTGGGCGGAACGATGTCCAGGAGGAGCGCTCGCACGCCCGAGTTGGCCAGGTGCGCGGCGATACCGCTGCCCATCACCCCGGCGCCCAG
>Ga0182745_1001199_pt1 | contig 25507 bp, 15 predicted proteins | sample eDN3rd30CKraftBY_FD_128523 | JGI IMG/M metagenome (GOLD analysis project Ga0182745, IMG submission 128523) | Enriched backyard soil microbial communities from Emeryville, California, USA - eDNA 3rd pass 30_C Kraft BY (version 2) (version 2) | ecosystem: Environmental > Terrestrial > Soil >... | reverse complement strand
TGACTCCGATGATACTCCTGGATCCCGGAGAATTCGTCGCAATCGCGCGATGATTTTGGGAAGATCAGAAGAGAGATGTCGCTTATACCTCTGTGTCGAGGTATTCAGAGAGATAGCGCTTCGTCCCCGCTAGAATTGAACGCAAGAAACTCCCGCCAGCCACTCTTCGCCCACACTCCGTCCTACCGAGGGAGCAGTCGATGGCCCCTGGTCGATTACGCATGGTTTTGGTCCTGGTCCTGGTGGCAGTCGGACTCCCGCTGTTCGTCTCGGCGTCGGCCCCCACGGAAAAGCCCAGTTCCGACACCGACTCCGCCCCGGCTTCTGAGAAACAAGAGAAATCGGAGCCGCATTTTGAGCGAGACGCATTGCCGTTCCTGACGAAACATTGCTTCTCTTGCCATGGGAACGGCAAGGCGAAGGGAGACTTGACGCTCGACCAGGATCGCGACGAAAGCGCGGTCGAGAAGAACCGCAAGGTTTGGGAAAACGTGATCGAGATGGTTGAGTCTGGGGAGATGCCCCCGAAAAACCGACCACGCCCCAACGCGGAAGAGCAGGCCCTGGCGCTCAACTCGATCGACGCCGTCTTGAACAAGCTGGATTGCACGGACACGCCGAATGTCGGCCGCGTGACGCTTCGCCGACTCAACCGAGTCGAGTACAACAACACGATCCGCGATCTGGTTGGGGTGGACTTCAAGCCGGCCGCCGACTTTCCCAACGATGACGTGGGTTACGGGTTTGACAACATCGGCGACGTGCTATCGCTCTCCCCACTGCTCCTGGAAAAGTACTTGCACGCGGCCGAGTCGATCATGCAACAAGCCCTGGTGGACGACACTCCCATCAAACCAACGAAGACCCGACTTGAGGGGATCCGCCTGTCGGAAGGAGCGGGGGGCGAGCGCCGAGGGCTCGGAAGATACCTCCACTCGATCGGGTCCTTTCGGGCCCTGAGCTATTTCGACGAGGGGGACTACAACCTCAAGGTCTCGGTGTTCGGGCAACAGGCCGGCCCTGACCCTGTCCGTGCCATCGTCCGGATCAATGGGGAGGATATCCAAGAGTTCGACGTCAAGGGAACTCGGTCGGAACCGACCGTCATGCAGCAATCGGTCCGGCTCAAGCCTGGGACCAAAACCATCGCGGTGACGTTTCTCAACCCCTACACCGACAAGAAAGCCAAGGACTCCGACCGTTCCAGGCGTCTCCTGTTCCTCCGCGGGATCGAGTTGGAAGGCCCGTTCAACGCGCCACCACGTGAGCTGCCCGCGTCGCACCGAAAGATCATGGGAGCACAGGTCGGGCTAGAGACGCGCGACGCGGCGCGCACGGTCGTCTCGCGCTTTGCCGAACGGGCGTTTCGACGCCCAGTTCGCGCCGAGGAGATAGACCGGCTCATGCACATCCACGACCTGGCCGAGGCGGAGGGGGAGTCGGCGGTCAATCGACTCCGACTGACCCTGGAGGGAGTCCTGGTTTGGCCGAACTTCTTGTTTCGGGTCGAAACCGATCCGTCAGGGGTCAAGGAAGGGGAACCGTACCTGATCAACGAATACGAGCTCGCGAGCCGGCTCTCTTATTTCCTCTGGAGCTCGATGCCGGACGAAACGCTTCTAAAACTCGCGTCGAAGGGAAAGCTTCGCCAGCAGTTGGACCAGCAAGTCGGGCGGATGCTGCGTGATCCGAAATCCTCGGCGTTCATGGAAAACTTCGCTGGCCAGTGGCTTACGCTCCGTAAGCTCGCTTACGCGTCTCCAGACGCCAAGGAGTTCCCTGACTTCGACGAAGAGCTTCGAGAAGCGATGTCTCGAGAAACCGAGCTCTTCTTTGAGTCAATCGTCCGGGAAGATCGCTCGATCCTCGACTTTCTGGATGCCGACTACAGTTTTGTGAACGAGCGGCTTGCCAAGCACTATGGGATTCCGAAGGTCAAGGGGAAGACGTTTCGACGGGTGAAGCTCCCCGCCAATCGTGGGGGCCTGCTCACTCAGGCAAGTATCTTGACGCTGACGTCGCATCCCACGCGAACCTCGCCGGTTAACCGAGGCAAGTGGGTGCTCGACCAGCTCTTGAATACGCCGCCTCCTCCGCCTCCCCCTGACGTGCCGGAACTCCCTCAGACAGAACAAATGACGGGTTCCCTCCGAAAGGTCATGGAACTGCACCGAGCGAGCCCGGTCTGTTCTTCCTGCCACAACCGTATGGACCCCTTGGGCTTCGCGTTTGAAAACTACGATGCCGTGGGAGCCTGGCGGGATAAGGACGGGAAATTCGCGATCGACCCCTCGGGGGTTCTTCCCGATGGTCGTTCGTTTCAAGGACCGGGCGAGCTCAAGACCATCCTGCGAGAGGAGAGTGGTCTGTTCCGACGCTGCCTGACCGAGAAGTTATTAACCTATGCCCTCGGTCGCGGTTTGGAATACTATGATCAGTGTGCCGTCGATTCGATCGTAACCGCCCTGGAGATGCATGACGACCGCTTCTCCATCCTTCTGGCCGAGGTCGTCAAGAGTGATCCCTTCCAAAAACGCACGGCGACTGGGGACCAACCATGAGCAACGGCGGGCGGATTTCGAGGCGAACAGTCCTGCGTGGTCTGGGCACGGTCGTGTCGCTCCCCTTTCTCGAGGCCATGACGCCCGCACGCGCCTGGAGCGCGGCGCCCGGCGGTGCCTCCGTCGCACCACCAAGACGCCTCGCATTCATCTACGTGCCCAACGGCGCGATCATGGAAGACTGGACTCCCTCATCGGAAGGGGCCGACTTCAACCTGCCGAAAATTCTCGCGTCTCTGGACGGCGTCCGCGACGACCTGCTCGTCTTGAGCGGCCTTACCTGTGACAAGGCCCGGGCCAACGGAGATGGCGCGGGGGACCACGCGCGAGCCTCCTCGGCGTTCCTCACGGGATGCCAGGCGCGAAAGACCGCGGGAGCCAACTTCCGGTCAGGCATCTCGGCCGACCAGGTCGTCGCCTCGCGATTGGGTGACCGGACTCGTCTTCCCTCCATCGAGCTGGGGATTGAACGCTACCGCGGCGCGGGCAACTGCGATAGCGGTTATTCCTGCGTCTATGAGCACACGGTCGCCTGGCGGTCCGCCACCTCTCCGCTTCCCAATGAGGTCGACCCCAAGCTGATCTTCGAGCGGCTCTTCTCGGAACGCCCCAACGATCCCGACCGCTTGCGGCGCAACCGCTTGAGGTCGAGCGTGCTCGATACCGTGCTGGGCGAAGCGAAGGGACTCCAAACGCGGCTGGGAGGGTCGGATCGCCAGAAGCTGGATGAGTACCTGAGCTGTGTTCGAGAGCTTGAGCTGAGGATCGCTCGCGCGGAGAGTCTCCCTCCCGTTGAGCCCCCCAATGGAGCGAGCCGACCCGAGTCCATTCCCGCCGACCTCGAAGCGCACTTCAAGCTGATCTGTGACCTGATGGTCATGGCCTTCCAGGCGGACGTGACGCGCGTGGCCACCTGCATGTTTGGCCGGGAAGGGAGCCAGCTCAAATACCGAATGGTCGGCGTTTCAGAAGGGCACCATGAGCTGACCCATCATCGCAACGATCCGGATAAGGTTGACAAGGTTAGGAACATCAACACGTTTCATGTTCAGCAATATGCCTATTTTCTCAATAAGCTCAAGTCGATTCCCGAAGGGGAGGGGACCCTCCTCGACAATTGCATGATCGCCTACGGCAGTGGCAACAGTGACGGCAACCGCCATACCCACCACGACCTACCGATCTTGGTCGCGGGGCAGGGGGGAGGCTCGTTGAAAACCGGGCGTCACGTTCGATACGAGAAAGAAACGCCCGTCAATAATCTCTGGCTTTCGCTGATCGATCGCATGGGCGTCAGGCTGGAGCAACTCGGGGATAGTACGGGTCACCTGCGGGATCTTGCCTGAACGAATCCCAAGCCTGGCTATGAATTTGTCAAACGCGCCGCCGGAGAGGGCTTTGTTCCGGCGGTGTTCAACCCCGCGCAAAAGCCACGCGTCCGTTCCGTTGCACGACGGACGGATTGAGCGTCCCGGCGACTGGAACGCTCCGCCTCCAGCTCATCCTATCCTATTATAATCTATTATATCAAAACGAGTTAGCGGACAATCTCGTCAAACAACGACCGGGTTCGAGATGCGTGCCGGGCGATGTCATGCGTTAACGCACACGCGGCCTCATGCGCGTCGGCCATGACGTAATTGAGTCGACGGGCCAGGCGAGCGAGCTCCGGCTCCGAGTCGGGAAGTTCGTCCACGCCCCGATTCTGGACGAGACGAAGTCGGCCTTCAATTAAACGAATAAAATTGTAAGAGTCGGTTAGGTCCGCATGTTGTCGGTCGGTCAGGAGCCCCGCGTTCACGAGGCTATCGAGTGCTTCCCAGAGGTTGGGGCGGGCGATCTCGGGATGCGTATGGGCGTGAGCGAGTTGAAGATATTGGACGATGAACTCGATATCGACCAGCCCTCCCACACCGCGCTTGAGGTTGCTGCGCGAGCGGCCTTCCTCGAGCTTTCTGCGAATCGACAGCACCTCCGCGGCGAGGGCTTTGGTGTCGATTGGCGCTTTGATCAGCTCGTGGAGCGTTTCTTGGACCTTGCGACCAAACGGACCGTTCGCATAAATCACGCGAGCCCGCGTCAGTGCGAGCCGTTCCCAGGTCTGTGCCGACTGGCGGCAGTAGGTCTGGAACGAGTCGAGCGTGACCACCAGCGGACCTGAGGCCCCGTGTGGTCGAAGTCGGGTGTCCGCCTGGTACAAGGAGCTCGATGAGCCACTCCCCGCGAGTCCTTTCAGGACCTTGCGCACCACGTCATTCATGAACTGGTCATTGCTGATCGAGTTGGCTCCTCCCTTCGTCACCCCTTCCGACTCATAGAGAAAGACGAGGTCGAGGTCGCTATGGTAATTCACCTCGCGGCCGCCGAACTTACCGAGCCCCACGATGACCCAGTCCAGGCGTTCGCCACTGCCTCGTTGCGTTGGTTCGCCACACTGCTGGACCTTGCGCTCCCACTGGTCGCGTGCGATCTGACCGATGATCCCTTCGGCCACGTCGGAAAGCTCACGGGTCACGGTGCGGATGGGTTCGCGGCCGAGGATGTCGCGAATTCCGATGCGCAACCATTCCTTGTTGCGAAAGCTGAGCAGGATGGGCGCCAGGTCCTCGGCCCCTTTGCAGAGCTCCGCGAGCTCTCCCTTAATCGCCTGCGCGCTTAACGAGCGGTCCACCACCAGCGAATCCATTAACTCATCAATCATTCCTGGATTGTTAATGAGGATCTCGGATAGGAACTGACTGCTGGAGCAGAGTTCGACGAAGAGGCGAAGCGTGGGTGGGTTGTAGTGAAAGAGCTCCCAGAGAACCGCTTTGGCACCGAGGCTGGCCGAAACCTTTTCGAGGTTCGTCAGGGCCATGTCGGGGTCGGGAGCTTGGCTGACCGCTTGAAGTAAGCGAGGGGCGATACCGGCCAGGAAGTGACGGCACCTGGCCTGGGAAAGAAAGGGGATGTCCTCGCTGGCGAGAGCCATCAGGTTTTCGTACGCCGTGGTGAGGTTCTGGAACGAGTAGCCGCCGAGGGTCCGATTCAGGAGCTCGGGGTCGGGATTGGGGTCGAGGACGACATCGACGATGGGGTCGAACGTGTCACCGGACTCGTCTTGAAAGGCATCGTGGAGTAGGTGATTGAGGATGCGCCGATTTCGTTCGGTCTTCGCCCGATAGTCCTGTAAGAACCGCTCCGCGGGGCCGGTCCGATCTTCCCACTCGCTGGTGGGTGTAAACCCCATTCGGATCGCGAGCACGCGCAGGTCTTCCAGGTCACGCGGCATCTCATGCGTTTGCCGGTCGAACATCGTTTGAAGACGATGCTCCACCTGGCGTAGAAAACGGTAGGTGTTCTCCATGATGTCACGTTCTTCAGCGGTCAGGCAACCGACGGCCTCGAGTTGGGCGATGGCTTCGAGCGAGTTCGGATGGCAGACGTTCGCATAGGTTCCACCGTGCAAAAGTTGAAGGAACTGCACCACGAATTCGACGTCGCGAATCCCGCCGTGCCCGGTCTTCACCTCGATCGCGGCGGTTCCCGCCGAGACGGTTCGTTGCTCGATCCTCCGCTTGAGTGCCTTGATCTCACCAATTTCCGCGACACTCAGGTATCGGCGATAAACGAATGGGTGGATACTCTCGATCAATTCCAGGCCGAGCTCGAGGTCTCCCGCCACGGGCCGGCATTTGATCAGGGCCTGGCGTTCCCAGGTGCGGGCGTCGGTCTGATAGTAGGCGAGCGTCGCGGAAAGCGAACGGGCCAGGGCCCCCTGGTTCCCTTCGGGTCTGAGACGCATGTCCACGCGGTAGGCGATCCCTTGCGGAGTGTGGTCGGAGAGGAGCCGGACCATGTCTCCCCCCATGCGGGAGAAGAACTCGGCGTTGGTCACCACGCGTTCTCCCGAACTCTGTCCTTCGCGGTCATACACGAAGATCAGGTCGATGTCTGAGCTATAGTTCAGCTCCGAGCCCCCCAGTTTTCCGAGCGCGAGTACGACGAAGCAAGCCGGCTGGCCGTTGGAGCCCGCGGGAACGCCATATCGTGCTTCGGCCCGCCGCCGCGCCAGCCGGTACGAGGCCTCGACGCAGGCATCAGCCAGATGGGAGAGGTCGAGTGTAATGACCTCCAGCGGCACCCCTCGAACGATGTCGTTATATCCGATTCGGAGCAGTTCTCGTTGGCGGAATCGGCGCAGGATGAGCCGCTCGCTCAGTTCGTCATGCGCATCTCGAAGCAACGTCCAAAGATCCGTGATCAGCGTAAGCCGATCGCGCCGATCCGCGCCTGCTCTGAGCCATTCAAGCAGGCCGGGCTCTCGAATGAGCATCTCGCTAAAATATTGGCTTGTGCTCAAGAGCTGAACCAGGATCTCCGTAGTTCTTGGCTGACTCGAAAGCAACGCGATACGCTGGGAGGGATCAGGGCAGGCCGAGACGTACCGCTCCATGTTCGTCAGGGCCATGTCCGGATCGGGGCAAGCGGGGAGGAGTTGCTGAAGCTGGGCGGCGAGCTTCGCCAACGAAAGCAGGTCCTGTGACTGACTGAGGAGGTCTCGTAAGTCGCGCAGACCTTGTTCGATGGATCGGACCTTGAGTGAGACCATCCAGAGACGAAGGGCCTCGTGATCGGCGAGGAGCTTGGTCAGCCATTTTTTCGAACCGGTCCGCGCGGTGTTCATTCGCGAAGATCTCCACCCTCGATGGCCTCGGCCGCCCTGGATCAATCAGTGCGGGCTGAGATTCATCTTCTGATGTTGGAGATGGCGGAACAGGAGCTCGACATCTCCTCGGGAAATCTGGAGAAGCGAGGCAATCGCACGATCGTCGACCCCCGGCTTTAGAAGTGTACGTGCGCGCGGAATCAAAGAAGTAAGCCTCGCGGGAACCGCTGGAGGCTTGGTATGTCGGCAATGTTCAAGCCAGGGATCGCCAAGATCCTGGAAGTTCGGCTGAAACCAGTACTCCGCTCCCCCTTGTTTCAAGACCTCGAGAAACCAACGATCGAAACTGGGCGCAATTAATCTTGGAGAGCTTTTGACCTGATCATCACCCGATCGGAAAACAGGGAAGTCGCCTCCTGGCCAGCGGTAAGCGAGGTCGATGCAAATGGTTTCGACACTTGGGTTACCGAGCTCAAACCAACTTTCCGGCTGGATGTGCATGCCAGGCACGCGTGCGAACGGCACCATTGGGCCAATCGCCGAGAGGGGATGAATCAACGGCCCGTCCAGGTAGAACCCGTCTGACAGGACCAGCCAGGTCCGCAGGCCCTCCGGCAGTCTGAATCCGTGCCGATGCTCCCACGACTCGACCTGGCTAGGTTGAGCTGCTGGACGCGTTGGCGAGTCGGCATGTTGATAGCGAGGGTCCAGCTTGAGGGGAGCTGGGAGTTCAGTAGGGGAGAGGTTGCGCAAAGCGACCCAGCGGGCAACCAGGTCGTTGAACGGGTCGGTCATCCGCATCCCCTCACGCCCGAGGCGGCACCAGGTCCTGGGTGACGACTCGCCCGAACAGCGTGACGCCGGTCGCCTCTTCGGCGACGACCTGAACGAACTCACCGATCAGTCTCTCCGGCCCGTCGAACACGAAGTTGCGGTCGCAAGCGGAACGGCCCGTTAGCTGGCCAACTCCGCCGGCCGAGATGCCCTTGGAACTCTTGCTCGGCCCTTCAACCAGCACTTCCAGAGATTTGCCCAGCAGCTTCTGGTTGTCTTCCTGGCTGATCTGGGTCTGAAGTGTCAGGAGGTCATTATTTCTGCGTTTCTTGACGTCTTCAGGTACGTCGTCGATGAACAGGGTATCGGCCTTGGTCCCTTGGCGCGGGCTGTACTTGAAAATAAAACTATTCTTGAACCGGCTTCGATCCACCAGTTGCATCGACTTCTCGAACGACTCTTCCGACTCGCCCGGAAACCCGACGATGAAGTCGCTCGAGACCGACGCATTCGGGATGGTCTCACGGATTCGAGCGAGCATATCATCATACAGAGCGACCGAATAATTTCGTTTCATCCGCTTGAGAACGGTGTCGCATCCGCTCTGCGCGGGGATGTGAAGGTAGCGTGAGACCCGGGGTAGGTCTCGGACGGCCTGGAGCAGGTCGTCGGTCATGTCGTTCGGGAAATTCGTGATGAACTTGATTCGAAGCAACCCTGGGATTTCGTGAAGTTGTTCGAGCAGGTCGGAGAGCCGGTAGGTTCGACCGGCCGAGTCGACCGACTTGTAGCTGTTCACGGTCTGGCCCAGGAGGGTAATCTCCTTGACCCCTTGGTCGACCAGGGTCCGGGCCTCTTCAACAATGATGCTGGCGGGTCGGCTTTGCTCGGGGCCTCGAACCGAGGGGACGATGCAATAGGTGCAAAACTTGTCGCACCCCATCATGATTCGAACGAACGCCTGGAAGGACGACGGGCGCATCGCTGGTTCGCGGATGGGGTCGTATTCCGCGAAGCTCGAGGTGACCAGGTCGTTGCTGCCGGCCGTGCGAGCGAGGCTAATCGCGAGTTGAGGCTTTGACTGCTCCTGGGCCTGGACGAGCAGTTCGGGCACCTTCGCAAGCTGACCTGGCCCAACCACGATATCGACGTGCGGAGCGCGCCTAAGAATCTGCTTCTGGTCTTTCTGGGCCATGCACCCAAGCACACCGATCTGGAGGTCGGGCTTGAGCTCCTTGAGCTGTCGGATTCGCCCTAGGGCGCTATAAATCTTGTCTTCCGCGTGCTGGCGGACCGAGCACGTATTATAAAGAATGGTGTCAGCTTTACCGATCTCGTCGGTCAGCTCATAACCTTCATTTCGAAGCTTGCCCACGACCAGCTCGCTATCGAGCAGGTTCATCTGGCAGCCGACCGTCTCGATATAAAGCTTCTTCTTTGCGACCTTGGCGTCGGACATTCGTCTACTTCCGCGGAGCGAACCGCACGGGATCTGGGGACCTCTGGGTCGGGCGGAATTAAATCCGACCGGTTGAATTGTACCAATCGAGCCACGTTCTGGATACGGCCGACTCGGGCCAGCTCAGGCCGGGGTTTCGCGATTAATCGGTACTGAGCGGGCCAATCCGGTCGCCCGGCACCAGGCGATAGCCTCGAAGAAACTCGCTGGCCGAGGCCGGTTTCTTTCCGGGGATCTGAAGTTTCAAGAGCCGTACCGCCCCCTGGCCGGCCGCGACGATCAACCGATCCGCGAAGGCCTCGAGGACCAGGCCAGGTGAGCCCCCCCCTTGCTCCAAGGGTTCGGTTTGGTGCACGATCACCCGCAACGGGGGCTCCGTCTCAGGTCGGCCAGCCCGCCGCCAGGTCGTGGATGCCATGGGCCAGGGCTGCATCGCTCGCACCAGGTTGTGAATGGACTGACTGGGGAGGCTCCAGTCGATCTGGCCATCCTCCTTCTTGAGCTTGGGGGCCCGGGTCACGATCCGTCGGTCTTGGGGCAGCTCGGTATAAGTCCCACTGGCGATCGCCTCGACCGCGTCGACCACGAGGGGGGCTCCAAGGGCCGCAAGTCTTTCCTCGAGCTCCCCCGCCGTCTCGTTGGGTTGGATCTCGGTGCGGCCAATCGAAATCATTCCGCCCGCGTCAATTCTGGGCGTCATGCGGATGACGGTTACCCCCGTTTCCTGGTCCCCATGCTGAATGGCGCGGGCGACTGGGGAAGCCCCCCGGTAAGCGGGGAGAATCGAGCCGTGCAGGTTGATCCCCCCAAGCCTGGGAATCGATAGGAGATCGGCCGAGAGAATCTGTCCGTAAGCAGCCGTAATCAACAGGTCCGGTTCGAGTTTGCGCACGACGTCGAGGAACTCGGGTGCATTGACGTTATCGGGCTGAAGCACCGGGATCTGAAGTTCGGAGGCGCGAGCCGCGATCTGGCTCACCACGATCTCTTGTTTTCGTCCTTGAGGGCGTCCCGGCTGGGTAATCAGGGCCAACAGGTGAGGACTCGACTCGGCTAGAGCGAGAAAGCTCGGCACGGCGAAGTCGCCGGTCCCGAGCATGATCAGTCGAAGGGGAGTTGACATCAGAAGCGGTCACTTTCCGTAGGCGTCGAGTTGTCGAACCAGTTCCTCGTCGGACGGCGTTTCGCCCGCATGTTGTGACCGGCGGAAGTCGGCCTCGAAGTCACGAAGCTTCGACGTGACGGCAGGCTTGGTGATCGGGCCGATCAGATCGATAAAAAGCCGTCCGGACAGGTGATCCGTCTCGTGCTGGATGGCCCGGCTCTCCAGGTCCTCCGCGTCGATTTCCATAAGGTTGCCTTCGAGGTCGAATGCTCGAACCTTGATCTTCTTCGCCCGGCGAACCTTGGCATAGAGGCCGGGAAAACTCAGACACCCTTCTTCCTCCTCCACCGAGGCATGGCGCTTGATGATCTCTGGATTAATGAAGACGCGTTCCTGGTCGGGTTGATTCGGATCGGCCGTCAAGTTGAGCACGAAGAAGCGGTAGGGGCACGCAACCTGATTGGCCGCCAGACCAATCCCACGCGCCTCGTACATTAACGAGAACATCTCGCGAATCGTGGAACGAAGCTCGTCATTGATCTCGGTCACGGGCCGCGAATCGTAACGCAACGCGGGGTGGGGATAAGGCACGATTCGCAGCACGAATCAGTCTCCTGGATCGTTGGGAAAGCAAGGATTAAGCGTGGAGGGGGTTGAGTGTCCCGGATATCGTAAGAAATGCGCGTGAGGACCGCAAACCGAGGTATTGGCGGTTTGGGCCCTCACGTAGAAATCATGCCAGGTCGCGGGAGCTATTTCTTCTCGGCGGCAGCCGGATCCGGGGCAAAGACATCTTCCGGAAGAGCGTTTGTCTCACTCGATTCCTTCGGCTTGGCCTCGTCTTCTTTCGGACGGACCAGCTCGGCCCAGCCCGATCCTCCCAGCGCGAAGACCAGGCCCGCTTCGGGCGAGTCGGTGGTCGCGTAAAACTCGTCCGCCTCGTACCGGGCACCGACGTGGAGTACGTGGGTCTTGGAATCTCCTTCGAGTTGATATTCCACCGTCAAACTCGGTTTCGACAGTCCAAACGCTTCCGGAATCGGACCTTCGTATTGGAGGATCTGCCGCGTCGAGAGTTTGGATAGGTCGTTTGCGAGCGAGTGGATACGCGAGAGGTCGAACCCTTCCGCCTTTGAGCCCGCCGCCACGTTCCAATCGCGAGGTCCTCCCAGCGGCGTGGCGTGATGCTCAAAGCTCAAAGAACGGTCCGGCCACTTGAGTGTCAATGCCTTCATTTTTCTCGGCGAGAATGAAAGCATGGAACGCGATCGGAACTCCTCCCGAAATGGGAGAACGACGTCGTCGCCTATCGTGAAGATCAAGGACCGGGACGGCAGCCGGGCATACCAGGCTTCCGCCCCCTGGACCCGGCCGCCGACTTCCAGAACGCGCTCGGGCTGAACGGCCGGATCGGTGGACGTGGACCAGCGAATCACGAGACTCGGCGTATCGAGCCCGAAAGGTTTCAGGTCGCCGGACGCCTTGGTAAGCAGGCGCTTCGCTCGCAGGTCGCTCAGGATGAGGAGGGCCTTGGTCACCGCTTCCGTGTTGGCGGGTGCCTCCACGGGCTCGACCATTCTCCACTGGTTTGGAGCGCCCGAGCGGGCTGGAACGACTGAGAACGTTTTCCCGTCTCGAAGTACGGTCAGCCGCTGAATCTGGGCCGGCTGGTCATGTACCAGGTCATGCTGTTGAAACGCCAGTTCGTTCTCGGGAAAGGCCTGGAGCAACGTGTCTGAAACCAGCAAAACGGTCGGGTCGCCGGGCACGCGCACGTACAAGCTCTTGCTCAGAACATGACGCTTCCCAAGATTCAACTGAGTGGCCGACTTACCGGTTGGTTTGCCCCGCGGCTGAGCTGGTAGATCGTTGAGCGTGGGAGTCTCCCAAAGCTCGACCGTCATCAAGGGACTGTCCAATCCCGTCTCTTCAGGGTCGGTCTTCGTGAGAAACTCGCTGGTTTCGAGGGCACCTAGCTTTGAGAGTAAAGCCGATACCAAGGGGTCGTCCGCGACCGACTGGGTGGGCTTGACCAGATGCCATTGCTTGGTGGTTCGCTCCAGCTCAAAGCTTCGACCCAGGGCATGGATCCGAATATAACTTGCGAGCTTGGGATTAAAATCAAGGATCTTGCTGCTTCGATAGGAATTGGGTTCGAACGCAAGGTTACTCAGCCCAAGGGCGCGTACGACGACCACGTCGTCTTGCCCTCCTTGCATCGCATAGTACTGACCGTCCTGGTTTGGAACCGGTTTACCAAGTAACACGACCTGAGGTTGTTCTTGGTCACTCGCCGGCACAAGCTCAATGCGTACCGCCTGAGCCTGGTCGAGGCCATAACGAGCCAGGTCGGCCGCCTGATCCGCCACGAAGCCCCCTTCGCCATCAGGGACTCGCAACGAGGTCAAGCCTCCGAGCAACCCTTCGATCTTGGTGTCGTCGCCGATCGCCCGGATCGGTTCAGTCAATCGCCACTGGTTCCTGACGCGGCTTGCCTTTAAATTTTGCTTGGCGCCGGATATGTTGATTTTGGCGATTTGAAAACTTGAAAGGTGGATAAGGCTACGTTCGCGCCAGGCGATGGGGGCGTCTTCGATACCCTGGAAGATCCGAGCATCGACCACCTCGATGTCGGGCTGATCATGCGTGCGGACGTAGAGGTACTGATCGTACTCTTTACCAAAGTCGAGCGCCGCGGCGGGCGTGGATTCACCCGTTCGATAGAGCGAGACGATTGCTCGAGGGGGTTTCAGTCCAAATCGTTCCCCCGATTCTGGAATGCTCCCCGCCTCGGGGGTTTTCGTGAGCGTGATCAGGTTTTGCAAGAGCATTCCCAACCTGAGCCGGTCGGCCGCGACGTCGAAAGGCTGGGTCATTTGCCAACCCCCATCACGACGCTCAAAGACGAGCTGACGACTTTCCCTCGACGGTGTCGGCTCGTCTCCCTCCATCTCGCCTGGCTGTTCGATCACGATCTTCGAGAAGTCGGACGCCGAGGTTTTTGCGAGTCCTGGAAAGACGAGCCGTTGCCCCGCCTCGGCTTCGAGGGTCGTTGGGACTTCGGCATGGTTGGTCCACCACAGCACGATCAGCCCGGCGAAGAACAGGGTCATCAGGACGAAGGTTGTATGATGTTTTTTCATGATCACTTACCAAGGAAAAGGTCGGGCAAGCGGCTCTCCGGTGGCGTGGGGTGACGAGTCGGACGGTGAGTTATTCGCGCCTGGTCAGGTAGGTGGAGATGCCGAAACCAAGGATCAAGAGGCTAGCCATCACGGTGGGAACCATGATCAAGCGCCACTGTAAGACCCGGTCGGCCAGCAAGGTCATCGAAGTGTGCTTTCGCGGAGCGACGCCTTGCAAGTCGGCACGACCTCTCAACCAGGCGACCGCGTTCATGAGCAAATCTTGATTGGGTGCTTCTTCCCGCAAGTAGTCGTTTTCCGCCATGCGAGGCGATGAGAACAGAACGAGGCGGGGTTTGGCCTGCCTGTTCTGCTCCTTCCCGCGCTCGGCTCGGTCGCTCACAGCCACGCCCACGATCTCCGGCCCCTTTTCATCGGTCCCCTGGTCGAATTCAGGGGGGGATTGATCGGGGTTCGAGTCGGACCAGGAGAAGTTGGTCGTTCGGAGCAGGGGCGTACCAATCACCTTGTCGTTGGCGGGAGCACTGCCGCCGTAGCCAAGGACCCGGAGTGGGGAAGCGGAGGGCATGAAGACCACCTGCCCAAAGAGCGAATCGATAACCGGGTGGCGGATCGTGCCGGCGACCGGGACATAAACCGCTTCCGGCCGTCCCGGCATGCTAAACCTGGGGTCGACCACCGTCCCCTTGCCAAACTCGACGTTGAACGACTTGAGGATTTCATTGAGGCCGGTCATCGTCCGGTTTCCGAGCAGGAAGAGTACGGGAGAGCCTTTATCCATGAAGGCGCGGAGCTTCGCGAGTTCGACGCCTCGGTAGGGACTCTTCGGCGCAACGATCACGAGTAGCGACGCGTCCTCGGGGATGGTTCCGTCCAGTAAGTTGATCTCGGAAACGAAGGAGCCGGTGGCGGTAAGTCGACCTCGCCAGGTTCCCAGACCAGGCTCCTGGGGACGGCTCTCATCAATCGACGGCTCGCCATGCCCCGTTACGAAATAGATGTGAGGTTTGTTCCCCTCGCTCAGGGAGATCAAGGCCGAGGTGATGGCCGACTCACCGTGGAACGTGCTCTCATAAAGGGCGGTCCGATCCTCAACCCGTCCGGAAGCGGGGAGGTCGAACAGTTCGTTGAACCGAACGATTGAATGCGTGGTCTTGGTCGGTTCCCCATACTCGATGAGGATTCCTCCCCCTTCCTTCAAGGAGAGGCCGCTGACTCGTTTCGCCAGGGCTTCGTACTGCTCGGGTTGGCGATAGGGGTCGAGCGACTGAATCTGGATTCGATCAGGCTGGCTCTGTTTGTAAAGGTCGAGAAGCTGCAAGACCCGTTCGGACTGGAGCGAGGCGAGCGGGCTTCGGCCTGCGACCAGCGTGAAACGCACCGGCTGCTCAAGGCTCTTCAGGCGGTTCAGGGTTAACGACTCGAGCGAGTACGTCCGCTCACGCGTCAAGTCGAGAGGGTGGCCCCCATAGCGGTAGATGAGAACGTTCACAACGATGAGAACGCCCGCCACCAGCACCACGTGGAGCGACAGGCTCGACAGTTCGATCGTGCGTTTGAGCGTGGGACTGGAGTGCCGGTGCCTTTGATTCAGCGTGATCAAGGTAAGCACAGTGCCGAAGCCGAGCGCGAAGACCGGGATCGACCACGCAAGACTTTGCGCAACGGCGATATAAGCGCCGACCAGAATGAGCAGAAGTCCCACCACCATCGTCGCGATCACGCGATCGCGGTAGCTCGCGCGAGGAGAGTCGGTTCCTTCCTCGCCCGGCGACTGCCCGACCGGAGCGCCTCGAAAAACCCAGTACAACGCCAGAAAGGCCAGTATGGCCAACGCCACCACCCAGATTTCCGTTCTCGACAGAAGCCCACTCATGATTCGTGCCGTTCCTCTTAGGAGCTCGACTCTCCGGACTTACCCGTTCACGTTGATCTGTACGACCCGGTTTCAAGAGATGGGAATTAGCCAAGTCGCCGGGATTGGAGCGCCTTGACGGTCAGATAGAGCATGAACAGGCTGACCGAGAGATGAAGTGCGATGTAGCGAAGGTCGAGCCGACCGAGACCAAAGCTTTCGAGTTGAAGCAAGACCGCGAAGTACCGCACCCCCTCGGCCCATTCCCCGCGCCGGCTTCCCACGTAGAAGTAGAGCAGGAGGGTCAAGAACACGACCAGGAAGAGGATGGCAAAAGTCCAGATCGCCGCGATGATCTGGTTTCGCGTCAAGGCGCTGAAAAAGAGTCCGATCGAGACGAACATCATCCCAAGGCTCGTCAGCCCGATCGCTAGCGCAACCAAGGGGCCTGGGTCGAAGTAGAACTTGGCCTGGTAATAGAGGAACGGAAGATAGACCGCGAAAGGAAGGAGGATGACCCAGAACATCACCACTCCCGCCAACCATTTCGAGACGACGATTTCCGACTCGGTAACCGGGGCGGTCAGTAAGGTTTCGATGGTCCCCGAGCGTTTTTCCTCGGCTAGCAGTCGCATGGTCAACGCGGGGATCGCCACGAGCAAACCGACCCAGAACGGGATGCTCTGAGAAATATAGGTGTTGAGCGGATCGCGCCGACTCGAGAGATTGTGTTGCGACTGGATCAGCCCATCCAGTAATTCCCAGAAGTTGAACCATGCGATGAGCTGAAAGGCGAGCAGGATCAAGAAGGCCATGGGGCTCAGAAAGTAAGCCGCCAACTCCCTTCTCATGAGGGTGGGTACGTGTCGCATCGTCAGACCGCCTCGAGTTCGGACTGGGCTTTCATGGTCTCTTGGGTCACGGCCTGGATGAACCGATCTTCCAGGGTGGAGCGTCTGATCTCGAGCTGACGTAACGCCCAGCCGTTTTGACAAACGCGACCGGCGAGCTCTTCCCGAAGGTCGGCCCCTTCCGTTGTCTTGATCTCAAACGTCGAGAGCTGGTCGTCCTGAGTCGTGGAACGAGCGCGCTCGACGCCTGGCAACGATTCGAGAGCGCGCTTGATGGCGTCGGCGGGCCCTCGCGCTTGCAAGATGATCAGGCTTTCCGACTGAAGCCGATCGAGCGGCTCATCCACGGCGAGGTGACCCTGAGCGATGATGATCGCCCGACCGCACACGGCTTCGACTTCCGAAAGAATATGAGTGGAGAGGAGGACCGTGTGTCGGTCCCCCAACTCACGTATCAAAGCGCGGACCTCGCGGATCTGGATCGGGTCGAGGCCGCTCGTCGGCTCGTCGAGAATCAGAATGTCTGGGTCGTGGACCATGGCGGCCGCCAGCCCCACGCGTTGCCGAAACCCTCGAGAGAGCTGGCCCAAGATCCGATTTTCCACGTCCTCGAGCCGGCAGCGGGCGATCACGTGGTTGATGGAGGAACGGCGTTTGGACCGAGGGACGTCCGTGAGTCGAGCGCGGAAAGTCAGGTACTCGCGTACCCGCATCTCCAGGTAGAGCGGGACGTTCTCCGGGAGATACCCAACCTTCCGGCGCACCTCCAGGGGGCTATCAATCACATCCATCCCCGCCAGCGAAGCGCGTCCGCTCGTTGGGCTCAGGTAGGTTGTGAGCATCCGCATGGTGGTGGTTTTACCAGCGCCATTCGGGCCGAGTAGACCGACGATCTCACCGCGCCCAATCGAAAACGTGATTCCATCAACGGCCTTATACGACCCGTAATGCTTCGTGAGTCGATCGACTTGAATCATGGTTCCTCACACGTCAACGAAGTCCGGATCGGTCCGGTCGGTCTACTCGAAGTTGAATGGACAATGGGGAGCCCGTTGCAATGGGTCAGTCATGCCGAAAAGCCTAGCCAGTCGAGACGAAACACGGACTTCGTTACGTCCCCTCTACGTGAACCTACACTTGATCGCGGGTCGAGTATTTCCCGCCACGCCTGGATCTCACTGGATGGAAAGTTCCGTTCGACTCCACACCGTTAAGGTCGATTGGCCGCGGGCCGGCTACGGATCTTGGCGACTTCACGACGGAGCCGCCTGATCTGGTCCTGGGCGATCAGACTGAACTTCGACCGGAGTATGGGGGCGCCATCGAACCAGAGCCGAGGCTCCGCGAATACGAAATGGGCTTCGGCGATCAGTACTTTCGGGTCCGAGGCAAGCTGGTTAATCACGACGTAACTGGCTCCCCCAGGGAAGTTTTGAGCCGTTCCCGCCACATCGCGACCGTCTCGACGTTGGATGGGCCACCAACGGTTGGGCCACTTGGCATCCTCGTCGAATCGTCGATCCGTTCGAGCGGCCAGAATCCAAGACTTCGCCGACTGAGTGGCCAGAACCTGGTCGGTTCCTTCCACATGAATTCGATCGAGCAACCGGCCTGTCTGGTGGACAAAGAGTTCGGTGGCCCCTGTTGTCTTTTGGGAATTGATACCTTTCGCCTGCAGAGCCTCGGCTGGGATCACCTGGCTCTCGAAACGCATGTTCCCCACCTCGACCGGCTTTGAATCGTTCGCCTGCTGAGTAAACGAGTCGGGCTTAATCTGGTCGAGGTCCGCGTGGACGGCGAACCAGAGATCGACCCGGCGTATCAGGGTGGTCGGGGTGCTTTCGTCCTTCACTTTGAGCACGTGAGGGGCGGTGACCGAGTCTCGGATAAATTCCGCCACCTTGCGATCCGACTCCAGTAGCCCTCGGAGCAGGTCAAGCTGTTGCTCGCCCGACTGGCCGTCTTTGAGCAGGGGCGCGGGAAAGCGAACGTGGTGCCCGTCAATCTCCAGGCCCTTCTCGATGAGGGCTTGATAGATCGTGTTGGCACCGTGCGCTGGCTCAACGGACTCGGCTGAGTTCACGAGAACCAGTGACAGAAGAGCAAAAAACGAGGTCATGGCGATCAACCTTCGTGTTCAACTTGCGAGCGGGGGTCCATCCCAATTTGGTTTTAACGAGGCGACGCCGAAGCGGAAGGCCTCGCATCGAGCGTATCCTGATCTCCCGCGGGGGATCAAGCGCACTCGGCCCACTTGTCTAGTGCAGAATAAACGATGCATACGATCATGGCGCAATTCCCTTTCGGATTCCACGTCGGGTTGTGACGGAAACGTGGCCAAGTCCCTCTGGGAGCGGATCGCATCCTGGCCTGATCCTCTTGCCGGATCGGGGGTTCGGCCCGATAATGAATGCTCGACTTTCCCGAGTTCCTTGTGCCCAGTTGGTGAGAGGATTGAACGCGTGGCGATTGCGGGTGAAAAACAAGCTTCGGTGCCATCGAGACGGACCGTGAAACCCGAGCTTCTTGCGCCGGCCGGTGACCGGACCTGCATGATTGCCGCCGTGGAGAACGGTGCGGACGCCATCTACTTCGGTTTGCAGCGGCACAATGCTCGAGCCCGCGCGACCAACTTCGATGGCGCCGAGCTTCCTTCGGTGATGAACGAACTGCATCGCCGAGGGGTCCGCGGCTACGTCACGCTCAACACGCTCGTCTTTCCAGGCGAGCTCGAGGGACTCGAGGAGACGTTGCGACACCTGGTCGAGTCGGGAGTGGACGCGGTCATCGTGCAAGACCTTGGCCTGGTTCGCTTGATCCGCGCCCTGACGCCCGATCTCGAGGTCCACGCGTCGACCCAGATGTCGATCACCAGCACCGAGGGGGTTCGACTTGCCGAGGAATTGGGATGCTCGCGCGTCATCCTGGCTCGGGAACTCTCGTTGAAGGAGATTGGGCGGGTTGCGAGCGACTCGCCGCTCCCCTTGGAGGTGTTCGTCCATGGGGCCTTGTGCGTGGCCTACTCGGGCCAATGCCTGACCAGCGAGGCACTCGGCGGCCGGTCGGCCAATCGAGGCGAGTGCGCCCAGGCCTGTCGAATGCCCTACGAGATCATCTGCGACGGCGAGCCGCGCGACCTGGAGGACGTGAAGTACCTGCTCAGTCCACGGGATCTGGCGGCGTACGACCTCGTCCCCCAACTGATCGACCTGGGGGTGGCGAGTCTTAAGATCGAAGGGCGGTTGAAGTCGCCGGAGTACGTGGCCAACATGAGCCGGCACTACCGACGCGCCATCGACGAGGCCTGGGAAGGGGAGCCGACCCACTTTAGTCCCCGCGACGTCCAGGAGATGGAGCTCTCCTTTTCCCGGGGGTTCAGCCACGGCTTTTTGGACGGAAACAATCATAAGGTGCTTGTCAGGGGAGACTACGCGAAAAAGCGTGGGATCTTCCTGGGACGCGTGACTTCGGTCGTCGGCGCTGGAATTCGGCTCAACCTCGCCGCGGAGGTCAAACCGGGCGACGGTCTTGTCTTTGATGCCGTGGAAGGCGATCAGGTTCCCGAACAAGGGGGACGCGTTTATGAAGTCCGACGGGTAGGACGCGCAGCGTCTCTCCAGGCGGAACGGACTGACCGGCTCTCCGAAGGACCGGCCGAGCTCCGCTTTGGACAGCGAGACCTCGACCCTCGTAAGGTGAGACCTGGGCAGAGAGTCTGGAAGACGGATGACCCCGAGCTCACGAAGAAACTACGCAAGTCCTTTGAAGGTAATGGCTCAGGGCAACGAAAAGTGCCCATTGACCTCCAGGTTCACGCGGTCGAGGGGGAACCCCTTCGGCTCTCCGCGCGGACGTCGACGGGTCGGGTGGCGGAAGGGAGTACCGCGACCCCGTTGGAGCGTGCGGAGCGCCACCCGGCAAGTTTGGAATCGCTCCGGGAACAGCTCGACCGATTCGGCTCGACCCTCTATCAGCTTCGCGACCTGGCCGCCCATATCGAAGGCGCCCCGCTGGTTCCTCGGAGTCTCTTGAACGCCCTGAGACGCAAACTCGTCGATCAGTTGGAGCACGAGTCTGATTCATCGAGGCCACGGGCGAACGTGGCGGCCGAGCCCGTCGTCCCTGCCTTGCGTCCCATTCGCGAGCCAGCCAGCCCAATCTCCGTCTCCGCGTCGACTCCGCCCCCCACGGTGTCACTGACCGGCCTTTGCCGGACCAATGAGCAAATCGCCGCGGCAGTGGCTTCGGGCCTGAAGATGATCTATGCGGATTTTCAGGACATCAAAGGGTATCGCGAGGCCGTTTCACTGGCTCGAGGTGGAGGGGCGGAGATCTACCTGGCGACTCCGCGCATTCAGAAACCGTTTGAGTCGAACCTGTTTCGCTACCTCCAGAAGCAACGGCCCGATGGGTTACTGGTCCGCAACGCGGGAGGGCTTGAGTTTTGCACCCGGCAAAGCCTCCCTTATGTTGCCGATTTCTCCTTAAATGCGGCGAATGAGTTGACGGTGGCAATCTTGAAAGAGCGAGGCGCGAAGTGGGTGACCGCCTCCTACGACCTGAGCTTCGATCAACTCGAAGACCTGATCCAGGCCGTGCCTCGGGACTGGCTGGAAGTGGTCATTCACCAGCGAATTCCCATGTTCCACATGGAGCATTGCGTCTTCTGCGCGTTCCTCTCGCCCGGCACCGACAAAACCAATTGCGGCCGTCCTTGCGATGAACATGAGGTGAAGCTACGCGACCGCGTGGGGAAGGAGCACCCTCTTACCGCCGACGTGGGGTGCCGAAATACCCTGTTCAACGCCGTGGCGCAATCCGCGGCCGAGTATCTGCCACGCATGCTGACCCTGGGGACCCGCCACCTTCGAGTTGAGTTCCTTGAAGAGACGGGGGAGCAGGTTACGCGTACCGTCGAGCTCTACTCCCAGGCGATTTCGGGGGAGAGGGAGGCCCGGTCGATCTGGCGGGAACTCAAGGCGACGAGCCGGTACGGTGTCACGCGAGGCGCCCTGGCCCTGTTGTGAGGGAATTCCAAGGCCCGTGGGTGACGGGTGTCGAACCGTCAGACCCCTGGAGCCGCACGCCTTACAGACTTGTCGAGCCAAGGCATCATTGCGTAGTTTATTTCACTTGCCGAACAACCAACTAACGTTCGGCCGGGCCGAGCTGAGGGCAGGATGGAACGGATCGGGGTGGGTCTGCTAGGTGTTGGAACGGTCGGCTCGGGCGTGGCCCGCTTGCTCGGTCAGTTCGGAGATCGAATCGCGTCTCGAACGGGGAAGCGGGTCGAGCTGAGGAGCGCGGCGGTGAGAGACCCCTCGCGCGAGCGCGGGATTGACCTCTCGGGCGTTCGCCTGGTGACCGATCCGAGGCGCGTGGTGGAAGACCCCGAGGTCGCGGTCGTCATCGAGACGATTGGAGGAACCACCCACGCTCGAGAACTGATCCTTCGCGCGCTCGCGCTCGGCAAGGATGTCGTGACCGCGAACAAGGCGTTGCTGGCCGAACATGGCCAGGAACTTTTTGCCGAGGCGCGAAAGCATGGCCGGGCAATCGCCTTCGAGGGGAGCGTCGGGGGGGGGATCCCCATCATTCAGGCGCTAGGCGTCTCGCTCGCGGCGAACCAGATTCAGAGCCTCTCGGCGATCCTCAACGGAACCTGCAACTTCATCCTCACCTCGATGTCGCTCGAGGGGCTCTCGTACGACTCCGCGCTCCAACAGGCTCAGGAGCTTGGCTACGCTGAGTCCGACCCCACGCTCGACGTGGACGGAAGCGACACCGCGCACAAGCTGGCGATCCTCGCCCAACTGGCCTTCGGCGCGACTGTCAAAACCTCACAAATCCCTCGCGTTGGGATCGACCGGCTCCAACTGGCGGACGTTCGCTACGCGGGTGAGCTCGGTTACGGAGTCAAACTGCTCGCCCTGGCGAAACTTTCCGAGGCCGGTCTCGAGCTCAGGGTGGGCCCGACCCTGGTCAAGCATGGAACCCCGCTGGCCGAGGTCAAGGGGCCGTACAACGCGATCCGGGTGGTTGGCGACGCAGTCGGAGATACCCTCTTTTACGGTCGAGGAGCGGGCATGATGCCCACCGCCTCCGCCGTGGTGGGGGATCTGATCGACGTGGTCATCGGGCGCGCGGGGCTGACCGCGAAGGCCCTGAATCTCTGGCCGGAATCGTCGGGAAGACTGACTTTGACCAACCCCGACCAGGTGCGAAGCCGCTATTATCTACGCTTCACCATCGTGGATCGGCCTGGTGTCCTCGCGATGCTCGCCAAGGAGCTCGGGAACCAGGGGATCAGCATCGCGAGTGTGATCCAGCACGACCCAGGTGACGATGCCCCGGAAGACAGCCCGGTTCCCTTCGTCATCATGACCCACTCCGCGGTCGAGGCCGACGTGGCCCGGGCGCTTTCCAACATCGACCATTTCGATGATGTGGTGCGTGCCCCAGCGGTCTGCATGCGAGTGGAAGACTGATTGAGCGAAGCTCCCGGTGCATCAGAAGCTTGGTCCATTCCCTGTTGTTTGTTGAAACGAGCGTATTCCGATTCCTCCGAGCGGAACGCAACAGAGATCCCCATAGTCCAGGCGACCTCAGGTTTCGAACCAAAAGTCGCGGCGAACTCTCTATCGAGCGCGAAACTCATGCCGACCAAGTATGTGATTGTGATTCCGGATGGTGCCGCGGACGAACCGCAGGAGGCGCTGGGAGGCAAGACCCCGCTTCAGGCGGCCCGAACGCCGGAGATGGATCGAATCGCGCGCGAAGGGGTCCTGGGCCGATCTCGGAACGTACCAGACCGGTTCGTTCCCGCCAGCGACGTGGCGACCCTGAGTCTCTTCGGCTATGACCCGCTCCTCTACTACACCGGCCGAGCCCCGCTGGAAGCCGCCGCGATGGGGCACGAGCTCGCCCCTGACGACTGGGCGGTTCGCTGTAACCTGATGACCATTCAGGATGGGCGGCTGAGTGACTTCACCGCCGGTCATATCACCAGCGAGGAAGGGAAGGACTTGATGGACGCCCTTCAGGCCCGGTTGGGCCGAAAAGGGATCGAGCTCTTCCCCGGGGTGAGCTACCGCAACCTGTTGATCGTGCGTGGAGAGCCGGGGCAAACCTACTTCGATGACACCACCCTGACGACCCCACCGCACGATCAGCCCGACCAGCCCGCGGCCCACTTTCTCCCCAAGGGAACCGGGTCGGTATTGCTCCAGAGCTTGATGGAAGAAGGGCGCGAAGTCGTTCGCGACCATCCAGTCAACCAGGCGCGAGTCGCGTCGGGTAAGTCCCCAGCCAACGCTATCTGGCTGTGGGGACAGGGGAAAGCCCCCGCGCTACCTCGGTTCGCCGATCTCCACGGCTTGAAAGGGGCCATCATCTCCGCGGTGGACCTGGTCAGAGGAGTGGGAGTGCTCGCCGGGTGGAATCGCATTGACGTTCCCACCGCGACCGGCTACCTCGACACCGATTACGCCGCGAAAGGGGCGTACGGGATCGAGGCACTCAAGGATCACGACCTGGTCTGCGTCCATGTCGAGGCCCCTGACGAGGCAAGCCACGAAGGACGTTGCGACGCGAAAGTGGAAGCGCTCGAAAAAATCGACAGCGAGATCGTTGGACCGATTCGCCGGGCCCTGGAAGGCTACGAGGATTGGCGGATCCTGATTTCTCCCGACCACGCCACCTTGCTGAGAACGCGGGCTCATGACCGCGACTGGGTCGCCTGGGCCATGGCGGGGACTGGGCTTGCCCCATCGGGGCATTCCTATGACGAGGTCTCCGCGAAACAGGCGGGCGGCCCCGCGTTTGAACGCGGATTTGAGTTGATGAAGTCCTTCCTTAAGCCGTAAGCGCTTTCCCTACCTCTTTTGATTCTTTCATTCATTCCTCGGTTCTCCCGATCACCCCGGAATAGTCCGAGCCTTGCGGAGCGAAGCCCGTGCCCCTCCTGGTCCAGAAATTCGGCGGTACCAGCGTTGCTGATGCCAACAAGATCCTTGCCGCGGCCCGACGCGCGATTCAGGCCCATCAAAAAGGTCAGCAAGTGGTGGTCGTCGTCTCGGCCCGAGGGCACACGACCGACGAGTTGATCGAGCTCGCCAAGGAGATTCACGACCATCCCCCCGCGCGTGAGATGGACATGCTCCTCTCGACGGGCGAGCAGATCAGCGTGGCCCTCATGGCGATGGCGATCCAGAGCCTGGGCGTGCCTGCCATCAGCTTCACGGGGGCCCAGATCGGCCTGGTGACCGACAGCTTCCATACCAAGGCACGCATTCGGAACATCTCCACCGAACGAATGATTCAGGCCCTCAACGATGGCAAGGTGGTCATCGTCGCGGGGTTCCAGGGGATCGACCAGGACTACAATATCACCACGCTCGGACGTGGGGGGTCGGACACCAGCGCCGTGGCCCTGGCGGCCGTGCTCGGCGCCGACGCGTGCGAGATCTATACGGACGTGGACGGCGTTTACACCACCGATCCGCGCGTGGTGCCGGAAGCCCGAAAGATCGACCGGATCAGTTACGACGAGATGCTCGAACTCGCCAGTCTGGGGGCGGGGGTCATGCATTCGCGCTCGATCGAGTTCGCCAAGAAATTTGGCGTGCCGATCCATGTGCGAAGCTCCTTCTCCGACGCGGTGGGAACCTGGATCGTGGCGGAAGCCGACGCCAAGCGGCTCGGTGTCATGGTGACGGGGGCAGCGCTCGCGAAGGACGAAGCGCGGATCACCGTCCACCGCGTTCCGGACCGACCTGGAGTCGTCCACTCCCTGTTCCAATCGATCGCCGAGGCGCACATCGTTGTCGACATGATTGTCCAGAACGTCGCCACCGATGGGACCGCTGAGATCAGTTTCACCGTCGACGCGGCCGACTTGCCCGAAACCTTGCGCACGGTGGAGAACGCCGCTCGAGCCATCGGCGCCGCGGGAGTTGCCCATCAGGCCGAGGTCGCCAAGGTCTCGGTGGTTGGTCTCGGGATGCGAACGCATACCGGCGTGGCGAAGCTGATGTTCGAGAGTCTTGCTCAGGCCGGCATCAACATCCAGATGATCACGACCAGCGAGATCAAGATCAGCGTCCTGGT
>Ga0182745_1001198_pt1 | contig 25507 bp, 20 predicted proteins | sample eDN3rd30CKraftBY_FD_128523 | JGI IMG/M metagenome (GOLD analysis project Ga0182745, IMG submission 128523) | Enriched backyard soil microbial communities from Emeryville, California, USA - eDNA 3rd pass 30_C Kraft BY (version 2) (version 2) | ecosystem: Environmental > Terrestrial > Soil >... | reverse complement strand
GTTTATTCTTTGCATCCGATTATTTTGAAGAAATGTACAATCGTGCCGTTCTCCTTATCAAAAAAGGAAAAGCCTATGTAGATGATTTAACAGCTGATGAAATTAGGGAATATCGTGGTACATTGACTGAGCCTGGTAAAGAAAGTCCATACCGAACTCGCTCTATTGAGGAAAACCTTGATTTATTTGAGCGTATGCGTAATGGAGAATTTGGCAATGGAGAAAAGGTTCTCCGCGCAAAAATTGATATGTCATCACCAAATATAAATTTACGTGATCCTGTTATCTACCGTGTTTCACATGCTGCTCATCATAATACTGGCGATACATGGTGTATCTATCCAATGTATGCTTTTGCTCATCCACTCGAAGATGCAATCGAAGGCATTACACATTCCTTATGTACAACAGAGTTTGAGGACCAACGCCCTCTTTATAACTGGGTCATTGAAGAATGTGAAATGGAGCATAAACCACAACAAATAGAATTTGGTCGTTTAGGTATCACCAATACAGTAATGAGTAAGCGAAAATTAAAACAACTGGTTGATGAAAAGGTTGTTGATGGATGGGATGATCCACGTATGCCAACAATCTCCGGGCTACGTAGAAAAGGATATACGCCAAAAGCTATTCGTGAGTTTGTAAAAGAAACAGGTGTTTCTAAAGGATTTGCTACTGCAGACGAAGCAATGCTTGAGCATTTTGTCCGCGAAGACTTAAAACTTCAAGCTCCTCGAACAATGGGAATCTTGAAGCCTTTGAAAGTTGTCATTACAAATTATCCGGAAGATCAAGTTGAAATGCTTGATGCAGAGATTAACCCTGAAGTGCCTGAGATGGGAACAAGACAAATTCCATTTTCCCGTGAAATTTATATCGAGCAAGAGGACTTTATGGAAAACCCTCCAAAAAAATATTTCCGCCTGTTCCCTGGAAATGAAGTAAGGTTAAAACATGCTTATTTCATTAAATGTGAAGAGGTTATTAAAGATGAAAATGGAAATGTGATGGAGATTCATTGTACCTACGATCCGGAAACAAAGAGTGGTACCGGCTTTACTGGTCGTAAAGTAAAAGGGACATTACACTGGGTTGATGCAAAACATGCATTGCCTGCGGAATTTCGTTTATATGAGCCACTTATCCTTGATAAGCAAAAAGACGAAGAAGTTGAAGATGAGGTTGAGTCTTCAGAAGAAAAAACGTTCCTTGATTATATAAATGAAAACTCTCTTGAAGTTTTACAAGGATTTATTGAACCGAATATGAAGGATATTCAACCACAAGACAAATTTCAATTTTTCCGCCATGGATACTTTAATGTGGATCCTAAGCACACAACAGCAGAAAAAACGGTATTCAATCGGATCGTGTCTCTGAAAAGTTCTTTTAAATTAAAATAATGACTTTATTAGAAAGACTTGGCTTGTCGCCAAGTCCTAATGGCGAAAGCCTTAGTTTTTCTTATACTTTCATCCTTAAAATTTAAATACTTTCTGATAGTATAAAAAGAAGATGGCAATCGTAAGCCATCTTCTTTTATAATGGAAGCTCTATTAAGAAAATTGTACCGTATGAAGAGGTCTCGTGGACGGAAATATATCCATCATGGTTTTCAATAATTCTTTTTACAATCATTAACCCTAAGCCTGTTCCATCTTCTTTTGAGCTTGTGAACGGGTCAAAAACCTTTTCCTTTAGATCAGACGGTATTCCCGGACCATTATCCTTAACATAAATTTGAAAGTAATGATCGGACACTTGAGAATATATACGTATTTCTCCCTGGCCATCCATTGCTTCGATACTGTTGCGAACAAGATTATGAAAAACCTGCTTTATTTGCTTTGAATCAATTGGTACGGTTCTATGAATCAGGTTGATATGAATGGTAATATCTTCAGAAGAGTCAATAATTAACGGTAAAAACTCCTCCAATACACTTTGAAGACATACCTCTTTTTTAATTGGTGCTCCAGGCTTTGATAAAAGCAGCATTTCCTCAATGATACTGTTAATCCGTTCAAGTTCCTTCATCAGTAGAGACATATGATATTGGTTTTTCTCTTTATCCCCCAGTGATTGATTCATCAACGATAAGAAGCCTTGGACAACAGCCAAAGGATTCCGGATTTCATGTGCAGCACCTGCAGCTATTTCTCCAACTATGGCTAACTTCTCAGATTGGTACATTCTTTTCTCTAGTTCTTCGGTTTCTGTCATATCAACAAAGTTAATCATTCTTCCAATAATTTGACACTGATGATCGTGCATACCTGTTTGAGATACGAGCAAGACTTTGTTTTCTTTTGCCGTTTTATATGTAATTTTTCTATGATGAAAGTTTGAATCAAGAGTTATGATATTCCAAAACTGTTCGTTTTCATCATAAATCTGTTCATTCATAAACTTACTTATTCTGTCTTCGTTATATTGTAAAATATCCGCAGCTGCTCTATTAATTTTGAGCTCTGACAACTCATCATTTATTGTTATAATACCAATTGGCAAAGAATTCACGATTTGCTCACGATACATTTTATCATTCAAAATAGTTGTAAATGAATCTTTCAGACTCTTGGACATTTGATTTATGGAATTCGCCAATTCTTCAAATTCAACCTGTTTCAGGGGTGGCAGAGTAAGCCCGTACTGGCCTCTGGCAATTAGGTCAACTTTATCAACCATTGTTTCAATTGGCTTCGTCAAATTAGCACTTATCCGATACGCTGCTATAATAGACAAACAAATAGCCACTATTGTGATACTAATGAGCAGCCAAAGTGCATTTGAGATAATACTCGAAAACTCGTTCGAATGTGCAGTGAACTTTGTAAAAACCAGTTCCTTCGCTTCATTTATTTCTTTCCGTAATTCTTCAAGTTGTGGCAGGTACACTGAATGTATATATGTACGGGCATCATCATACTCTTCATAGGCTATTAATCCTTGAATATTATTTAAGACCATAAAGTCTAGCAATTCTATATCTTTTTTTATACTAATTAAGGAAGAAGGAACAGCAGGAGGTTGATCAGACGTCTCATTTTCTTCTTCATCTTGATAAGACTGATAGACCTCAACGAAATCACAGCATAAATTTTCTCCTAAATACTCTTTTACAACCAGTTCTCTAACGGCAAGATCTTTATCCCATTGTGTAAGCCAATAGACCTCAGGTACGTTCTTCTCCTCTATTTTGTTACTCACTTCTTTAACAGCTTCAATTGATTGTACCAAAATGTAGGAAAAACCACTTAACAGAAAAGTCAAAATGAGGAGGATTGAGAGAATTTTTGCTCGAAATGACATATGTTTCAATAATTTTCTCAACGTAATCCTCCTTACTTTAATGAAGGAAAGCTAATCTCTCCTTTATGGAATTTATTCATTTCATTTTCTATAAACTGTTTATCTTTATCAGACAACATCGGTCCAAACGGAGCTAGACTATACACACCATGCTCAGCGCTTAACATCACTTGTCCATGTGGAATTCCATCCTTACTAAAGTAATCTTCCATCATGACAACATATGCTTGTGATACATCATTTTTCACGCTTGTGATGACATGATCCTTCCCCATATACGATTGATCATCAAGATAGCCAATGACATATATTCCTGACTTTTTCGCCAAATCTATGACATCTCTATTGAAGGAGTTTCCTTTACTATAAACAACATCTACTCCCTCATCTATTAACTGTTGAAGTATTTTGGAAGCTTTTTTACCATCGTCTCTGCTATTAACATAACGATAATAAAACTTTATCTCCGGTTTATAGTAGGCTAACCCTGATTCAAACTCCGGATTTTTGTTTCTTGCTTCATAAGAATCAATTACGCCAACTTTATTTGTTTCAGTCAATTTCGCTGCAGCAAGTGCAGCAAAGTATTCGACTTCCCCTTGATCAAATGTGTAAACAGATTGATTCGGATACTTTGAAGTACCATGCAGAGTGATAAAGTGAATATCTGAGTACTTTTTTGCTGATTCTGTAAATACGTCCGAAAACTCTCGACCATGACCGATAATCACTTGTGATTGGTTTTGAACTGCTTCATCAATTGTATCCTTTATTAGTTTGTTTGTATTAATTTCACTATATAGAGTTACGTCAACTGGAAAAAGCTCTTCCATTTTCAGTTTTCCTTTATATGCTAAGCTCCCCCAACTTTGATCTACAATAACATCTGATGTTATGATTGTCACCTTTGTATTCCCGTTGGTTCCAGTTGAAACAGCTTCTGAGATGATATCTTTCATCTTAAATCCAATTATACTAATAAAGATAATTCCAACAATCACTGCTATTATCCCAATAAATCTAAGTTGTGTCGATTGTTGCATCATTCTTTTCTCTCCCTAAAGATTGTACAGTATCTGACATCATTATAGCGAACAATCCAACCACATGCTATATATTTATAAGAAATATCTACATTATTCGACAATCATACAAATCGTCCATCTTTCTAAAATTTCCATTATAAAATTACATTTGCATCAGGAAGTCTAAATACGGAAAAACGTTCCCTACAAAGAACAAACTCAGTGCATAATCCACACTGAGTTCCCTACACATTAAAGATAATTTACGATCAGCCAATCCTTCAATTCTTCTTTAAGCTTATGATGAATCGGATCTTTCGCTTCCCTTTTGTATTGTTTTAAAAGGTTTAAGATTGTTCTTTCTCCATGAAATTCCTTTAGCATATGATCCATGTTTTCAACAACAATTGCAGTTGCGTTCGGTTTCTCCAGTTGCTCAATTTTTTTTACATTTTCCGGATTAGCCTGTACATCCTTATCACCTGTAATAGCCAATATCGGACATTGGGCATCTTTAAGGATATTAATAATCATTTCTGTTGAAAAAGAATAATGTTCTCTAAACCATCTTACCGACATCTTTTTCAATTGATACCACATCGTATCACCTTGTGATTGCACGATTCTTCTTTTTAAATTAGCAGCTTGTTTTTCCACCTTCGATTCTGTAACAAGTTTTCTCAAGATCATACCTTTAATACCTTTTAACTGCTTTATTTCCTCTATAGCTTGTTGACTTTGATAGGCCATTGGCTCTTCAATATTACTTGCTGCCCCTGCAAGCAATATTAAACCGGCAACCGGTATTTGTTGATGTGCGACTGTTCCGATAATACATCCTTCACTATGACCTAATAGCAAAATCCTATCTTGATCTACTTTTGGATGATTCTTTAAATATTGAATGGTTTCTTGCACATCACGGACCAAATCCAGCATGCCGGATTTGATCGGATCGCCTTCACTTTCCCCTACAGATCTTTTATCATATCTTAGCGTGATAAAACCTAATTCTGTTAAAAAATGAGCTAATTCTTTATATAAATCTGATTGAATAGCAGGTTTCTTCATATTTCCATCCCGATCTGAACTACCTGAGCCATTAATTAAGATTATAGCAGGGTGTTTTTCCGATTCTAAAGATGGAAAGGCCATTGTCCCCTTCAATGTTATATCATGCATGATTGAGACCTCTTCTTCACGAATTGTGCTCATAGACTGATCCCCTTTTTATTGTTATCATTATTGATAATGATAACATCTTTCCAGAGAATTGTCATTATCTTTTAAGTGAGAAAAATTAGTCTTCGTCTTTTACGTCTATATCCTCAGGAATTGGTTCTTTCATATATTCTTCCACTACCTTTTTATATTTTTCCATTTGTTCGAGGTGGGTATTAAATTGTTCCTTATTAATTAAATATTGATTTCCATCAAAGAGTGCTCTGATCTTTTTTTCAAGGACTAGTTTTTTAATTTGCTCTTCTGATAAAGACAGGTATTCTGCTGTTTCTTGAACTGTTAAATACATGATATTCTCCTTCTCTTCCTTCATTCGTTACCATCATAGTAGATTATACTCGTTTGTTACAAGTATAAACGCCAATTCACAACTGTGAATTGGCGGTGTGATTACTATTACTACTGATTTAATTCCTCTATATCTGCATTAAAGCTTTTATTTTTTATTCCTGCTCTTAATAGCTGAATATCAACCTCAACGTCCAGTTCAGCTTTTGCGAATTCTTTATCCCATCTGTTCTCCACTTCTTTGTACTTATTATGATCCTGTCTATTAAGAGCATCCCCAAATCCGAAGATGTCTACTTCGTATTCTTTCTGGACCTTTTTAATTAGCTGGGATATTTCTGCTTTTACGAATTTTTCAACTAGTTTTTCCTGGTCTGAATAAACATTAATTTTTGTCAAATCTTTAGGACATTGTGTTCCTTGTATCTTAGCTTCCGCATTAATCTTCACTTTAATCTTCGGTCGATCATTTTCATATTTGGATTCTAAGTTCACCTTTGATCTTATGACTCGAACATCTAAATAAAACTCATCTTTATTTGTCGTATTAGCATCTTCTGAATCACATGCAATACTCAAACTCGTACTTCTTAACTCTTTCGTCCAAAGGTATCCCCTAGTTTCATTTAATGAAAGTTTTCCCACCATTTTATCACCTTTAAAAACAGCCATCCCATCAGCAAGAACCAATGCACCAGGATCAATTTCTTTATTATTATCTACAGATTGCCCTTTTTCAGGATCTCCTCGAATGGATATTATTCCGGCAACAGGATTAATTCCCTTTGAAATAAGGGATGTAATGAAATCATATAACTGAACATCAGGGTTTCCACCCCACTCGTCCGTTAGCGTCGCAATTTGAGTACTAAGCTTCAATGAAGGACTTTTTTGCACAGGATACGTGATCTTTGTGAAAGTTGAAGCAGGATAACCACTTGTGATAACAATACTAAAGTCATTTCGGAACTGTCCACTTCGATCAAGAAAATCTAAAAACCCAAATATTCCCTCTCTTGCCACTTCTTCACTAATATAAAGAACCCTTGTATGTGAAAATACGAGCTTACGGGTTAGCCCCACATTCATTTTATTTGATAATTCCGAGAGAGAATTTCCTTCTAATGTGTAGATGTTTACAGGAGCATTTCCTTGTGCACTTTGTTTTCCAAATTCTGCAGAGTTAATAACCTCTACTGTCATTCGATACTTTTTTTCTTCTCCTTTGTCCACTGCAATACCCGTGACAATCGCTATCTCATCAAGCTCTTCCCGGTCCCAACACCCTGTTAGAAATAATAGTAGTGCAAAAAAAGGCAATAGGATTTTTTTAGTCATTTCCCTTCTTACCCCCAGTGTTTTGATCTGGAGAAGATGGCCTAGAAATATCTTTATTTTTCACCGGTGCTTTAGTCATCAAATATGAAGGGCGATACCGGTCTCCCCAAATTGGAACACGGACAAACACATCTGTTTGATCTTTTAGTTTGAACGGAGCAACAGGAGTTAAATACGGGATTCCAAATGTTCTCAAACTTACTAAGTGAATAACCATAACAATAAGTGATAGAAGAATTCCATATAAACCTAATGATGCAGCCATAATAATCAGAATAAATCGAATCAACCTTGCTGCAATGGAAAAATTATAAATAGGCGACACAAAGCTTGCAATGGCAGAGAATGCAACAACGACAACTAAAACATTCGAAACCAAACCGGCTTCGACAGCAGCTTGTCCGATAACTAGCGCACCTACAATAGATAATGTTTGGCCAACAGCCCGCGGCATTCTAACTCCCGCTTCCCTTAATACTTCAAAGGTTAGCTCCATCATTAATATTTCAATAACTGCAGGAAATGGTACCCCTTCCCTCTGACTTTGTATATTTATTAAAAGCGGCGTAGGCATTAACTCATGATGATAAGTCGTAATCGCCACATATAGAGAGGGAAATGTTAGAGTAATAATAAAGGACACATATCGGATAATTCTTATAAAGCTTGTCATAAAAAATGGTTGATAATAGTCCTCTGTAGACTGAAAGAAATCTGTAAAAACAGAGGGAACAATCAACACAAATGGTGAACCGTCAAGGAGAATGGCGATTTTCCCCTCCAAAATATTACCGCTAATGCTATCAGGTCGTTCACTGTTATAAACAAGAGGGAAAAAGGTTAAGGTTTCATCTGTAATAAACTCCTCGACATTCCCAGTATCAAGGATACCTGAAGCATTTATCTTATTTATCCTTAGCTTTACCTCACTTAGAATATCTTCATTTACAATTCCCTTCATATATCCAATCGATAGTTTTGTATTTGAGTCACTTCCAACTCTAAAATCTTCAAAAATCAATCGGGGACTTTTTATTTTTTTTCTAATTAGACCTATATTCGTGTTAATATCTTCTATAAACCCTTCCTTTGGACCACGAATAATCGTCTGAGTACTCGGCTCTGAAATGGAACGTTTATCTGTTCCGCCTATGTTTAACGCCAAGGCCTTACTATGCTCATCAATCATGACAACAGCATAACCGTTTAACATTTGCCAAACAAGCTGATGAAGTGTTTCGGAATATTCATAAGAAACCGCCGGGAAAAAGGCTTCTCTTAAAGAGTCTAAATCTCTGTGTGCATCTGTTTTCGGCTGCTTAAATGCGTCTCTCAGCGGTTCTAAAACCTGCATATTCAGCTCGCTTTTATTTAACATTGTACCTAAGTAACAAACACATCCCCTTAGATCTCCAACTTTAATATGGATTTCTTCATAATCAGTCGTTTGTTTAAATAACTCTTGAATACTATATAAATTTCGATCCAGCTTACTGTCATAATGCTTTGGTATCCCCTCTTGATCATATATCTCTTTTTCAGAGGTTCTTCCCCTATTTTTGTTTTTTCTTCTTGTAAACAAAGATGAAAAACTACTCATGAGCTAGACTCCTTTTTTCTTTTCCTTGTTTTCCATAAAATAAAGGGCAGTAGAAGCAGAGGAATACCGAATTGAAAAGGGATATGCATAAAGAATGGCACAAACACTAACCCTTCCTTAAGATGTTCGACAAAGTTATGACTAATACCAGCTGAGAAAAAGGCAATGAGGGATCCCATTGGAAGTGTCATACTTCGATATGGTTTATTCGTAATTAGTTCTAGACCCTTTAAACCTCCGTAAAAAAAGATCCCCACCTTTACGATGATTCCGAACATAACGAAAAACACAATAATTAAATCTACTCGTTCAATAAAATTCAATAGGGATATTTCACGTGAAGCACTCAATAAAGGGAAGTTTGCACGTTCCTTTAAATCAACTCCTAAAGTTGATATTTGGATGATAGCTCCATATGCAAGTAATACACCACTGGTAAAAACACCCGCTGCACTCACTTTTTTTATATGTTTCTTTGTGCCAATATAGGCGCTTATGACCATAAAGGTTACCGCTTCTCCAAAAGGAAAAGTAATTAACTGCGGAAAAAGCGCGTTAACAATAGGTTTAAATCCATCAGCTAAGATTGGCTGGATATTGCTCATTTCAAACTCACCCGAGAACCATATACCTAAACCTGTCATAACAATAAATGCTACAACATATGGAAAGAATACTTCACTTGTTCTCCCCAGTACCTCTAAGCCGTGCTGAAAGATATAAACGATGACAAGCATCATCGTGATAGAGATAACTTCTAATGGTGTTACCTCAAAAATTGTAGAAACTAAGAGTTCACAAAAATCCCGTAACACCCTGGCAGATACATAAAAGAAATAGATAACATATATTAATGTGAAAAATTTACCGATGTATTTTCCAAAACAAAAGACAAATAGCTCAAATAAGTTCTTACCAGGTACTTTTGAAAGGAGAAACAAATAATAAAGCATAATAGCCATCCCAAAAAAAGTTCCAATGATCACAGCAATCCAAGCATCCTGCTTTGCTTCATTTCCTATTCCTACTAAAGCAGCACTACCAATTTGAAAACAAACAATTAGGATATAAAGCTGCCAGAGTGAAATTTTCTCTATCAGTTGCTTCATTACTCTACTTACTTCCTATGTTTTTTAGCTTTTGCAATTTTTCTTTCACACTTTTCCCTACCGAATAAAGAAACCCAACTAGTAGAAAAACATAGATCATCCATTTATTAGATCCCGGATCCATCGCTAAAAGTGTTTTATATTGGTTAATTAAATTACTGCTATAGAGATACGCATCAATCTGAGCAATCAATAAGCTAAGCAGGATAAAAATTGTAAGAAACATAACAGCTCTCATTGGCTACACACCTTAACCATATTTGAAATGATAAAACGAACTACTAATTAACCACCAAACTTACTCCTTCTAATATATGGTTTATTATGGACAAATGTGTTTTTTTTAGTATGAAAGAACCAAAATCTTTCTGTGTTTATTTTTGAACACTCAAACGATCAGTGCATATATAGATAAATTATGTCTAAACAATAAAAATTTTGTCTATTTGATAGAAGGATTGTCGAAGCCATTCCAAAATGGGAAAAAATCAATAATAATAGGTATATACGATCTGTTAAGTATAGGGAGAAATGAAAAATGATGAATAATGTGAACCAAGATCTGGGTCATAAAATAGATTTAGTGAGAAGATTAATGATCGCTACTGCCCAGGCAAAAGGAATGAACAATCCTGAAACAATAAAGTACAGCGAGGAATTAGACAGACTTATACTAGAAACACAGTTACTTTTAAAGTCATGTAGTTAATTTATAGGACAGATCCTCTATGAGCAAGCGTCAATCAAGAACACCCTGTCCTTCTATTTACTTATGGATGCATAAGTATGTGCCTATAAGTCCTAAAATCTTTCCTATTCTATCTTTTTGTTTTTTCTAATAAACGAGAAAAACTAGTAGCATGATGCTACTAGCTATATATGATTTAATGCTGATTGTATGTCTTCCCAAATATCCTCCCAGGCTTCAAGACCTACAGAGAGTCGCAGCAACATATCTGATATCCCCATTTCCTTCCTTATTTGTGCAGGGACAACAGCATGGGTCATTGAAGCAGGATGTTGAATTAATGTTTCTGCATCACCTAGGCTTACAGCAATGGGTATTAACTTCAAGTGATTCACAAATTTTACAGCATCCTCAAATGTGCCTTTTACTTCGAATGATAGTAAGCCTCCGCCATTTTTCATTTGTCTTTTCATGATTTGATATTGATAATGATCAGGATCCTTTGGATAATAAATAGCTTTAACCTTTGGATGCTCTTTTAGTTTTATCGCAATTTTTTCTGCATTCTCACAATGACGATCCATTCTAACAGCCAATGTTTTCAAACCTCTAAGTAGTAACCAGGCATCAAATGGAGAGATAACTCCACCTATATCCTTTTGTGTAGTCTTTTTTAAGGAATCAATCGTAATTTTGTCTCCTACTACCAGGCCCGCAATAACATCTCCGTGACCACCGATATATTTTGTTCCACTATGGATAACCAGATCACATCCAAGCGTAATAGGTGTTTGTAGATATGGAGAACAAAACGTATTATCTACAACCACCTTGATGTTTCGTTCCTTGGCAACCGAGACAACCTTTTCTAAATCAATTAAGTTCATTGTAGAGTTCATAGGAGTTTCAATAAATATGCAGCTTGTCGTTTCTTTTATTTGTGCAAGAATATCTTCCTCTGAACTTAGCTCAGAAAATGTATGGTCAATTTTGTACTTTTCCTTTAAGAGCTGTAATAAACCGAACGTACATCCATAAATCCCTTTTGAACAAATGATGTGATCATTTGCTTTTGTTATGCCGATAAGAACAGCTGAAATAGCAGCCATTCCTGATGAAAACGCCAGGGCAGCTTCTCCACCTTCCAATTGTGCGATTCGTTCTTCTAATACTGTCACCGTTGGATTACCTAATCTGGAGTAAATATACCCCTCTTCCATGCCTGCAAATCTGTTTGCCCCATGCTCCACTGTGGGAAAGGTAAATGTTGATGTTTGGTAGATTGGCGGGGTTAAGCTATTTTGATGCTCATTTGGATCATAGCCTGCATGAATTGCCTTAGTGGCAAATCGGTATTCCTTTTCTTTCATAGGATTTCCCCCCTCTATATAGGATATTGGGAAATGTCCGTATTGGTTCCTATGGTTTATCCCTTAAGGGGTGACGATTTGTTTTCGATCATTTTTGACAATGAGGACAGTAAAATGATTTTTTCGAGGAAATCTCTTCTCTAACAATAGTAGAGCTACAGCGAGGACACCGCTCACCTTCCCGATCATAAACATAACAATGCTCATTATACTTCCCTGTTAACTCGTCTCCATTAAACACAGGCATTTCGATATATCCGCCATATGTCAAACCTCTATTTAATATCGTTTGGATCGCATGGAATAGTGAAGCTCTTTCCCTCGATGAAAGTTCATCTCCTGTTCTCATAGGTAACAATTTTGCTTCAAAACAGATTTCATCAGAGTAATGATTACCAATACCAGCAATAAACTTTTGATTAACAAGTGTTGACTTTAATGTCCCGCGTTTCTTCTTAAGCTGTTCATCAAATTCTGATAATTGAAAACCCGGATCAAGGGGTTCAGGACCTAAATCAAGAAATTCCTGTTCAACCTCTTGAGCAGTAAGAAGATGAAGGTACCCTAATCTTAGCCCAATAAAAAACAATTGGCAGTCGTCAAAGGTGAGGGTGACCTGTTTTGTTCTATCAGGACTGTCATGCTCATTTCCGATATACATGAGCCCTCCCAGCATAAGATGCAGCAATAAATGACCACCCGAGTCCAATTTAAAAACCAAATGTTTTGCCCGTCTCTCAACTGCAACTAGCTTTTTCCCTTTTACTTCATCTATAAAAGCAGGAACCGCTTTATTGATCGACTTCTCTCTCGTCACTTCTACTGACTGAATGGTTTTTCCGACAAGCTTTTTTTCAAAAATCCGTTTATAATTTTCCATTTCAGGTAATTCAGGCACAAAAACACATCCCTAATACAAAATTTTTTGTTAGTATTTCATATTAAAGATGTAAACATGTACCAAGACTTCTTATACTTCATACCTTTCTAATTGATAAATTAAAAACCTCTCATTGGCGTTATGCTCATATAGTCCATTTATTTTCACTTCTTCTTTTAATACGAAAGAAGTTTGGTTGTCCAAATAATAAAGATAGTCTTCTGCTGCATAATATAAAATCAATTCGACTTTACGGTTTCTCTTTTCAACCGATTTTAGAATGTTACGGACTACTTTCATAAAGATTTGAACGGAAAAAGGATTAAAAAAATAAAAACGATTGTCTGCTTGGTTTATTGGATATTCCTCTGCTAAACAATGATGAAAAATGATCTGATTGCCATTCCGCTTTGTTTTCGTGATATAACGGGTACGGTTCTTTACAGCATTTTCATAAAAAAGATGATCCATTTCAACTCCTACAACAGGTGTGTGAAATAAGTAATGGGCAAATATCGGTAACCTCCCTTTACCACAACCAAAATCAACTAGGCGATCGCTTTCTGTCAGCTTATAGTGCTGAAATAATTGTTCCAGTCCTTGATATGGAGTAGGTTCATACCGGTGATAATGAAAGGATTTATGAAATCCTTTTTGTTCATCATCTGTATCAATGTTAAGTAACCTGTCATATGTCCTTTCTGACATTCGTTTTCTCCTTTCCAACAGTATGTTATGATTAGAAAAACAAGACTTTCCGCCAAGAATGGCAGATGTCGACGTCTTTTCTTAAACTTTCATCCTTTAAACTTAGTTAATGTATAAAAAAAAGATTGATAGTTAGGTGGGCTATAATGAATTGGATATCAACCACTAAAAAAGGTGAATTTCTAAAATGGTTTTTAGACCATCATCAATTAAAAAACAAGGAAGCGCGGAGACTCATTGAATATATTCAAAAGAATCATCATCTCCTCAAGAATCTATCTTTTACCGAAACAGTACACCCTAAAGAACGCACTATCATGATCTCCAGTATTAGTTCTGATGAACCCGGCTTCCACTACTATTCCAATGGCTTCAAAACCGATGATGTTTCAAGAGCTTTTGGTTCGTTAATGAATAACCCGGCAGATAAGATATATTTCATTCTTCACTATTTTGGGAAACATACTGACCATCGTTATACACAACTTGTTGAAACACATCGCATTCATTCTATCAAACAATTTGAGCAATCTGAAAAAGACGCAAAAGCTACCGATCTGGTTGTTGAAATTGCTTTACTAAAAAGTCAAATTAATAAGGCACTTGATGATCGGAACGAAGAGCTTTTCCATGAGTTAGTAAAAAAACTGAAGGAGATACAAAAATAACCGCATAGATTCTTATCTATGCGGTTATTTTATACAAATTCCCTTTTTAATAACGGTTGTGTCATTGTAGGGATCACGATTTCTATTGTTGTGCCTTTGTTTACTTCACTATGTATCGATAACTGTCCCTTATGTGATTCAATGATCTTATAACAGGTCATGAGTCCTAAACCGGTTCCTTTTTCTTTCGTGGTATAAAATGGTTCACCTAGTGTAGGAATTCGCTCAGGAGAAATACCTACTCCCTCATCAATTACCTGAATAACAATGGTACCTTTTTCATTTCCCTTCATCTTCAGATAGATATTTCCTCCATCAGGCATCGCTTCAATTGCATTTTTAAACAGATTTAAAAATACCTGCTTTAATTGTGCTTCTTCACAACAAATCATAGGTAAATCCGAGTCAGCCTCTGAAAAGATTTGCACATTATTTAATATGGATTGTGTACTCATTAATGTAATCACATCTTTAATTAACTCATTAAGATCCTTTTCAACGAAAATGGAGGCACTTGGTTTGGAAAGGACAAGGAATTCGCCGACTATTGCATTAATACGATCAAGCTCTGACAACACAATATTATAATATTCTTCTTGTAGATGGTTTGATTTAAACAATTGAATAAATCCCTTTATGGATGTAAGCGGATTTCGTATTTCATGAGCAATTCCAGCTGCCATTTGACCTAACAACGCCAGTTTTTCAGACTTTAGCAACAGCTTTTCTGTTTGTTCCTTCTTTTCTGTAATATCCTTACCAATTGTTAAGATTGCTTCACTTTTTCCATACGAGATGTTCATCGATGAACCTACAAAGAAAAATGTTGTTCCATCCCCTCGCATTAATTCATATTCAATGCAACTCAATGGAGAATTTTTCTTTTTAATCATTTTGATTCTTTCTTCAGCACGTCCTGTGTACTTTGGAACTATGAAATCCAGGATTGAACGATAAATCAAATCTTCTCTACTTCCAGCCCCTATCATCTTCACAGCTGCATAGTTCACATAACAAATTTTAAAATTGTCATGAATAATAATCGATTCTGGAAATGAATCGATCAGCTTTTTATAACTTTCATCCTTTAGCTTTGCTTTTTTTGCATAAAATCTCGCTAAGTCATACTGTCTTCCTACGAAAAATGCAATAATTGTAAACATAAAAAAATCCACTGTAAAAAATGGTTCCTGTTCCATAACTGTTTGATAGGCTGTAAACAATATCGATATTAACACCAGAATTATTTGTCCTGATCGATTCATCCCGTTATCCTCTTCACCTAGATTTTTCTTTCATCATAGCATATTTGAACTAGAATTTTATCCCAAATGGAAAAATTTAATAAACTCTATGTGAGAGTATCTACCTATCTATTAATTGACAGGATTAAGGGTATTAGCTGCCGGTGGATTCTTCTTTATTAAAGTCAAATAATTGCTAAAAGGGCTGTCACACATGTGTGACAGCCTTTTAAGTACCTACTCTTTATTTAACTATACTTTTTCTTCTTATCCATATCATCGTGACAAAGCCAATACCAATTAATAGACCACCTAATAATAGACTGTTATATAAAGTTGTTGCAGTTTCCGGCAGCTGTTTTCCCTCATTTAGTTGTTTATTAGTAGGCTCAGCATCATCATCCGGAGTGACGGGAACATTATTTTCTTTCTGATTATTACTGTCTTTATCCGTTTCTTTCTCTATCGGTTGGTCGTTGTCATGATCGTTTGGATCTGAAACTGTTGGGTCTTCTTCTGGAAGAGGATCTTCTTCTTTATCTTCTTCATAATCTTTTACTTTAGTTAAGGAGAAATCATCCACTGTTCCCCATGCCCCTGGATCTGCTTCAATATTTGCTCCGATTGTTAGTGTTCCATCAATAACTAAAATCTCCTCAATTGCAGGGTTACTCCAGTTCACCCAGCCATTTACGGCTGTCTCTTCCGTCATTTCACCACTGCTTGTCTTAGCATAAAGAAACATATTCGATTCTTCAGCATCTCCACCCTGTACGAACATAGAGAGGTTATAGTAGCCAGGCTCTAAACCAGTAATCGTTTGCTCAACTTTAAAATCTACCGCATTATCTGAGTAAAAATGAACAGCGTATTCCCCGGATTTGGCATCTGAAGCTTTTTGTTGATAAGTAGCATGTGGGACAGATTCATCTTTATGGATGATCTTCCACATACTGCGATCTTCATCTTCAAAACTTGGGTTCAACACAAAGTTTTGAGGGTTGATTTGAAGATTCGCCTTTACTTTTCCTCCCCCTTCAACTTCACCTTCTATTACATATTTGCCAACACCATTATTGATTGCTTGTGTTAATGCAGGTTGATCCCACGTAACAGTTGCGGTTCCTTCACTTCCATCATTATAAGTAACAGTTACTCGATCCGGTAGAGTAATCTCTTCCCCTAAAACAGCACTGATGGAAATATCTTTTATCACATCGATTTCAAGTTGTGCTTTTGCTCCTGTATTGACGTATTTAAAGACGTTTAAAGATGATAATGGTTTTCCTTCGAAATCAAATAATGCTTGGTTATCAACTGCACTGCCTCCGTACCAGTGACCTGCATCCTCCGGGTCATATTCAGCTGCAAAACTTGTAGCCCAACCTGAACCATCTCTTTCCCATTTCACTTTATTTTCTTCTAGATTCATACCAACAGGAATCCAAGCAGGTTCCCAATAAAAAACACCAATACCCGCTTCTCCTACATTTGCAACTGCCTCAATTACATCTCGAACAGCAGTCGCTTGTCCTTGAACAGTAATCGGATAATTTAATGTCTGACCTGAATCCTTTGGTGCTGTATTTCCATGACCGTCTCCGTCTTCAGCTGTGTACGTATACGAAGTTTCGGCCACCATCACTTTTTTGCCATACGTATCTGCTACGTTTTTTAGAACAGATGTTAAATTATCTAAAGTTCCATGCCAGAACGGATAGTAGGAACTCGCGAAAACGTCATAATCCACATTATTTTGATCAAGTGTTTTTGAAATCGTCGTATATCTCCCCGTACTCTCAGGGTTTGTAAAATGCAAAGCTACTAAAATACTAGAATCAATTTCTCTAATCGCTTTGCTGCCCTGATTGAACAATTCACTCATCTTTGTCCAGTCTGTTTCTCCAACAAACCCGCCTGTTGGTTCATTTCCAACCTGAACCATACCGATATCAACGCCTGCGTCTAGTAAAGCTTGTAGACTGTCCTTCGTATAGGTATAAACGGCATTCTTTTTATCTTCAAAACTTAAGTTCTGCCATGCTTTTGGTGCCTGTTGCTTAGCAGGATCAGCCCAGAAATCAGAGTAATGGAAATCAACTAACAGCTTCATTCCGTTTGCTGTCGCTCTTTTTCCAATTTCAATCGCTTTTTCCAAGTCATTATTTCCCCCGCCATAACCTCGGCCTTCTGAATCATAAGGATCATTCCAAACTCGTACACGAACATAGTTCACACCAGCTTCATTCATCGTCTGAAAAATGTCCTGTTTTTCTCCAGCTTCATTTTTGAACGTCACGCCGCTTTCTTCTAATGAAATAATGCTGGAAATGTCTACTCCTTTAATGAAGTCGTCACTTAATCCATCCACTTTTTCCACAAAGATATCCGCTTCAACAGGTTGGCTCGAAACATCCTGTGAGCTAAGTTGGAATTGATCTAAGTACCCCCATGCATTCTGAGCACCATTAATCGTAGCACCGATTGTTACATTCTTTGTTTCCTCGGTTAATTCAAAAGAATATGTAATTGTGTCCCAATTGTTATAGCCTTTCGTGGCAACTGGTTCCATCTTTTGTTCTCCCGCAAATAATGTAATATCGGCTGCTTCAGCCCCATCACCACCCATCGCACTAACAGTCAGCATGTAGCTTCCTGCCGGTAATGAGTCAATGGATTGTTTCACTGTTAATGTTTGATCTCCTGTTGCAGTGTCTTTGATCCAATATTTAAATGCGTATTGTCCTTCATGACTAGTGATGTAGGGATCGTCAGAATACGGAAAATGGATAACCTCAGCTTGCTCCCAATCTATATTATCTATAGTCCATGAGTCGCCATCCCAAATATCTGTTTCAAATCCCCCATTTATTAAAAGATTCGGTTCCTCTGTTGCTGCGAGACCTCTCTGGTTTTGAAATGGTAATGTGCTCACAACCATAACAATGGTTAACAATATTGATAACAACATTCTTTTTCTTTTCATCCATTTTCATCTCCCTAGTAAACTATCAGTTAATAGTAAGCGCTTCCTCGAATGTGCTCAACACTGATGAAATTAAGGCATAGAGAAGGACGAGAATGATCAAGTCATTCTCGTTCTCTTTTGTTGTTTCATTTCGTTTTACTTAGATTTTTCCAGAATTCTTACTTCATATACATCCAGTGTCAGATCCCCTGTGACTTCTTCACCACTCACCAAGTCCTTAACCTTATAATCAAGACTGATAGGTTGTTTCTCCTCAGTAAAGTTCATCACAAACAGGTAATCACTTTCAGGTGCCTGCCTCACTTGCACAGATACACCTTTACCATGTTTTACTGTATGAACAGGTTTAAGCTGAAGCTCATCTATTAGCTCTTGGTAAAAGTCATGATGGAATTGTTCATTTAAACGGCCGCCAATATAGTAGGATGCACCGTTACCAAAGTTGTTGCTCGTTACAGCAGGTGTCGTTGCATAGAAATCTTCTTCATATGTTCCATCAACAGTTGCCGTATTCACATCAATGACAGTTGCATAATCCTTCAATTCGTAGGATTGATTACGATACATGACACGGTTACGATTCTTCGGATATAATGTGTCTGTTTCAACAGGCTTTATTCCAAATACCTCTTGTAAATCTTTGTGCCATCCACCTAAGTATGTGAGATCATGCTCATTCACAATACCACTGATATAGGTCATGACTAATTTTCCGCCATGTTGTACAAAAGTTTTCAAACGAGCAATCGTTTCTTCACTTACTAAATAGAGCATCGGTACAATTAACAATTTATAATCAGCAAAATCCTGTTCCTTTGTAATAACATCCACAGGGATATCCTTTTCCCAGAATGGTCGATAATGCTGCTGTAATGTCTGTGGATACTGCTTTGTTTTTAAACCATATCCCTGCGCATCGTTGATAGCCCAATTGCTTTCCCAATCATAAAGGATGGCAACATCTGCAGGACGATTTGTCCCCACAACATCAGATAACTTTTCTAACGTCTTCCCAACCTTCGCTACCTCTTTAAATACACGGTTTTCTGAGCTATTGTCATGATCAACAACAGCACCGTGGAATTTCTCCGATGATCCGCGTGACTTTCTCCATTGGAAATACAATATACTATCAGAGCCATGTGAAATCATTTGCATTGAGGAAAGCAAATGCATTCCCGGACGTTTTGCTTTATTCACTTCATGCCAGTTCACACCACTTGGCGTTGATTCCATTAATAAGAACGGTTGTTGCTTTAGGCTTCTGTATAAATCATTAATAAAGCCTACTTTCATTGCTAAATCTGCTGTGCTTTCCCAATCATTATGCCAAGCAGGATAGGCATCCCAACTAATGACATCCAGATGTTTAGCGAACTTACTATAATCAAGTGACTGAAATGGAATCAGGTCAAATGTATCTGCCATAAAGTTTGTTGTGATCGGAATTTGCGGTGTTAATTCTCTTAACGGCACAATTTCATTTTTATAAAAATCAATGGTTTGATCTGTTACAAATCGACGCCAATCTAAATTCAAGCCATGCACAGCACTTTCACCAATAGGAGATGGTGATTCAATTTGTGACCAATCACTGTACGTATGACTCCAGAACGGGCCCCACCATGCATCGTTTAATGCTTTAAGGTCATTGTTATATTTTTCTTTTAGCCAATGGCGAAAAGCGCGTTGACACTTATGACAATGACATTCCCCACCATATTCATTCGAGATATGCCACATCAACAATCCTGGATGATTTCCATACCTTTCAGCTAACAGACGATTCATTTGCCCAGTTTTCTCACGATAAACTTCAGAGGTAAAACAGTGATTATGTCTTCCACCGTGAAGCTGTTTCACTCTGCTGCCATTCACACGTAGAACTTCAGGATATTTCTGAGACATCCATGCAGGACGGGCACCACTCGGAGTAGCTAAGATGACACGGCCTCCAATTCCATGGATGTTTTCAAAAATTTGATCTAACCACTCAAAGTTATAAACTCCTTCTTCCGGTTCAAGTGCACTCCATGCAAAGATACCGACAGAAAACGTATTTGTATGTGAAAGCTTCATCAACTCAATATCATCTGCTAAGATGTCGGGTCTATCTAACCACTGATCAGGGTTATAGTCTCCGCCGTGAAGCATAAAGTTTGCTTTTGTTGTATAAGTCTTTTCAATCTTTGACATAATTCTCTCCCTCTAAAAAGAAATTCCTTATCCTTTTGTTCCACCTGCTGTTAAACCTGATACAAAGTTCTTTTGTAAAAGAATAAAGATAATGGCGATTGGAATACTAATTAAAATGGCTCCTGCCGCAAACGTCGTATAGCTTGCTCCCATTACATCGTTAACTAAGTTATATAAACCGATTGGTAATGTATAAGCTTCAGGAGATCTCAAAATGGTAGAAGAAAGCACAAAATCTCCTAATGGACCAGTAAATCCATTCATCGCAACTACTGCTATCATTGGTCTTGATAATGGCATAATAATTTGCCAGAAAATTCTTGTATTGCTTGCCCCATCAATCATGGCACTTTCATCCAAATCTCTTGGAATCGAATCCATATAGCCCTTCATCAAATACGTATTCATTGGGATTTGCCCACCGATATAAAGAAGAATTAATAACCAATGGCTATTCATCATTCCTAAAATCTGCGCAAGGACAAATAACGCAATTAACGCTGAAAATTGTGGAATCATTTGCAACAATAAAAATAGTGTTAAGGCGTTTTTTCTTCCTTTAAAACGGAAGCGTGAAAAGGCATATGCAGTAAATGAAACACTTAGAATCGTTCCAATCATTGTAAAGACACTAATTTTCAAGGAATTTAAATACCACTGTCCATATTGCAAGCTTTCTTTTCCTGCAAACAATTCCTTATAGTGATCCAGAGTTGGATTTTCCGGTATAATTGATGTACTAATTAAACTATTACCTGGATTGAAGCTTGCACCAACTGTCCAAAGTAAGGGATAAATGATGATAACAGTCATAAACGCTAAAATTGTGTAAGAAATTAGGAGACTGATCAATTTTTTTCTCTTCATGTTTGTCAACATCACTTAAGCCCCCTCTTTAAATGAATTGGTTCTTCTGAATTGCCATAGTGCAATCGCAATGACAAAGACTGATAAAAGAATTGTTAATGCTGCTGCCAAAGAATATTGACTTGACTGCATGGTCAATTTGTAAATCCAAGAAACTAATATATCTGTTCCACCAGCTGTTGATCCAGGAACCGCAGGACCTCCGCCATTGAATAGATAAATAATATTGAAGTTATTAAAGTTAAAGGTATATTGCGTAATAATAATTGGTGCCATAGCGATTAAAATCATTGGCAATGTAATATTTTTGAATTTCGCGAACATTGATGCTCCATCAATTGTTGCCGCCTCATATAAATCATCAGGGATTGATTGAAGGACACCAGTTGTTACGATAAATATATAAGGGAAACCCAACCATCCCTGCATTAAGATCAGGGCTACTCTTGACCAGTTTGCATCTGTTAACCATGGAATTGCATCGATTCCAAATGCAGCAAGAATGTCGTTATTCACCGCACCAAAGCTATCATTAAATAAACCGGCAAAAATTAAGATGGTTACAAATCCAGGTACTGCCCAAGGCAACACTAAGATTGTACGGAAGAACCTTTTAAAACGAATTTCTTTTTGATTCACTAATACTGCCAGGAAAATACCTAAGCTAACCTGAAGTGTAGAAGCTACCAGCGTCCAAATAACCGTCCATGCTAATACATCAAAGAACGTTGCACGCCAAATATCAACTGTGAAAATTTCAGCAAAGGTTTGTAAGCCTACCCAATCAGCTAGATTAGCAGGTGGAGAGTGATATAAGTCGTAGTTTGTAAATGCTAATGCAAAACTAAATAGAATAGGGAAAATAACCGCAAAGATTAAGATAAACAAAGATGGACCACTAATCACATAAGGATATCCTTGTGAAATCAGATTATGGTACTGCTCTTTCAAAGAACTTAAACCTTTGTTTTCATCACGTAATTTACCATTTCTAAATGCGTCACGTAAGTTAAGATAATAAACAGCTAGACCAAAGCATGTAACAATCAATGCGATAATCCCCTCTGCCAAAAGAAACACAGAGTTATCACGCGGTACCTCTGTACCTAACGTAAATAAGCCCCAAAATCCCATATTCAACAGATCTCCGAATACAACAAAGAACGACACCCCAAGAATAAGGAACATAAGACCTTTTATCCATTGCTTATTATAGAATTGGCCAAGGCCCGGAATGATTGATAATAGTAAGGCTATTCTACGATGTTGCACTATTTTCACCTCTTTATAAGAACGGACATCAACTCGTTTCACCAAACTGTGCCCTTATAGTAAATGGTGTCAAACATAACCATTGTTTGACACCATTATTCATTTCTACTTATTTACCGCCATGTTTGGCTTGGATTTGCCCTTGAATCGTTTCAACCGCTTGGTCTAATGCTTCTTTCGGCTCAGCTTTGCCAGTTGCAATTGTTTGTAATGCCGCATCTGCAGGTGTCCAAACTTCATTCATTTCAGGGATGTTTGGTGTTAATTCTGCAAATTGCGACTGTTCTGCAACAGCTTGAGCTGCTTCACTTTCAGCTACAACCGGATCATCAGCTAAAGCTTGTACAGCTGGAACTTCTTTTGTTACTTCAAACCTTGTTTTAGAGTTTTCTTCATTTGCAACGAACTCTACAAATTCTTCAGCAAGCTCGGCATTCTTTGAGTAACTGCTTACATTGTAGCTTTTTACTCCAACAAATGAACTCATGTTTTCACCGTTGGCTAACTCTGGTAATTTCGCTACACCAAAGTTTACTCCAGCCTTTGTGAATGGATCGATATTCCATGGACCAGAAATAATCGCAGCAGCTTTACCTTCTGTGAACAATGACTCTAACACGTTGATTCCCTGCTCACCGATGATACCTGCCGGGAATAAACCTTCTTTATAGAACTTCTGAATATATTGAGCACCTTCAACAGATCCTTCATTATTTAAACCAATGTCTGAACCATTAAATCCGCCGTTTTCATCAGTACCAAAAATGTATCCGCCATATCCACTCAAAATACTTTGTGCGTAATAAATTTGATCGAATAATGCCAGGAATCCGTATTTTTCTCCATCTGTCATTTCTTTAGAAAGTTCGTACCACTCGTCTAAAGTTGTTGGCAATTCTTCCTCTGATACAAGATCTTTATTATAATAAAGCATTGTTGTTTCTACTGCTTTCGGTAATCCATAAACCTTGTTGTCTACTTTTTGTGATTGCATAGCAACTTCTGTATAAATAGATTGAACATCCTCAGAAACGTCCAGTTCTTTAATTAATCCTTCTGTTACTGCTGTCCCAATTTGGTCACCAGGCATTGTTAATACATCCGGACCTGTTCCGGCAGGACCATCTAACCGTAGATCCTCGATTTGTTGGGCATATGCTTTTTCCACAACTTTTACTGTTACATCATGTTCTTCTTCAAACTTCGCAACAGCATCTTCAATCCCGCCTGCTTTTTCAATATCTTCCCAAACTAGTAAATCGTATTCTTTGTTTTTATTTGCTTCATTTGAACCTGAACCTTCTTCACTGCTTTCCTGAGGTCCACAAGCAACTAAAGCTAAACTTAGTGCGATAGTACTAAAAATACCAGCATATTTTTTATAACTCTTCATTGAAAATCATCCTTTCAAGTAAGTTTCAAACATTCTAGGTGAAAGCGTTTCACAAGATTAATATATCACCGTTTAGGAAATATGTAAATAAATATTTTACTGTTAATAGGTAAAATATTTTACGAAAACAACAAAACCTATTACTTTTCTACTAACCACAATGTTGAAAGCTATTAAATGACAAAAAGAGCAATCCCCACTAATACATGGTAGATCGCCCTTTAAACTTCATATTATCAGTTTGTACTTTTTCTAATGATTAACTCCGAACCAATATACAACGTTTTCACAATCTTCCGTTTCTCCAATACTCTTTCCAGCAGAAACTCAATAGCATTCTTGCATATCTCCTTCATATCGATATCGAACGTAGTTAAAGGAGGAGATAAATACTTCGCAACGCTAATATTATTAATACTTACAACACTTACACGATTCGGAATTGCAATCCCTTGTTCATTCAATGCCTGCAGGCAACCTACAGCAATTGGATCACCAGCAACAAAAAACGCCGTTGGCAACTTACCATCAAGTTTTTCAATTGCCTGACTCATTAAATTATAGCCGTTATCAACCGAAAACCCGCGGTGACAATAAATATAATGTTCCTGCAGCAAACCCTTCTCCTGCATATATTGCCGGAATGTTCTCTCACGTATATCCATTTCATCTTCATCAGTATTCGGATTATGGTAGGTGCCGCCTACAAAGCCGATATTTTCATGACCTTTTTCAATTAAAAAGTCGACTGTTTTCATTGTGATTTGAGCTAAGTCAGGTCTCACAGAATCATAGTGATTCGGATCCGGCGTTGTATCAATAAAGACTCCATTCGGTGTCAGCCCTCTCAGATACGCCAGTTCTTTATCAGAAAAAGTCCCTACCGCTAAAAAACCTTCTATGTTTTCAGGTATAGCATTAATTCCGTCAGTAATTTTGTAAGTTGTTAACTCAATATTATGTTTTTTCGCATACTTCTCTATTTCCAGCCTCATCGATTTAAAATACACATCTTCAAGTTCTTCTTTATCTGTTAACCAGTATAAAAAAGCAATATTTTTCACAATTGGCCTTACTGTTTTTTTACGATAATTTAATTTTTCTGCAGCTTCAAAGATCTTTTCACGCGTTTCATCCGGTACAGAAAGGCTTTGATCATTATTCAGCACACGAGAAACTGTAGAAATCGAAAAACCTGTTTCTTCTGCAATATCTTTTATTTTCGCCATTCCAACACCCCTTTTCACTTCAAAACAAACTAGATGCTATTAAAAACCAAATGAGATACAGAGTCATTTAGTAAAATATTTTACTT